>WNFE01003769.1_pt1 | contig 19688 bp, 16 predicted proteins | sample 5400451 | NCBI WGS metagenome assembly WNFE01 (sample SAMN13153344, study PRJNA577476) | soil metagenome | isolation source: 200 cm saprolite under Douglas fir tree site 2 hole 2 | place: USA:California | collected 2015-04-18
GGTGAGCGACAGCAAGACGATCTGGGGGCGTAGCCTATGGAGTGGCGACTCCGCGTCGAGCAGTTGTTGCCGGTATTGCCCGTATGGTCCGATGTGGACATCGATGAGCAACCGTCGGCGCAAACCAGAGACTCGGATAGCTGGCACCAGATGGTCGACCGTCGCGGAAGAGAGAATCGCCAGCCGAACAGATGAGAATCCCTGAGGTGATTCCGCACAAGCTGGACCAATGGCGCGATCGAGCTGGATCGTTTCGAGATAGCCGAGCCGGTACTGAGCGAGTGCAGCAAGCTTCTCTAGGCGATCCGCCGACGGTTCCAGCGCTCGGCGAAGACAACCTCGGAAGTCCTGGGGGGCAGGCAGCCAATCCAGCATAGCTAGTTAGTGGTTCGTGACCCTTGCGTCTGACATCGCGACATGCAATTCAGGCTCTTCGCTGAGACAGTTCCGAATCTGCGGGCCGGTCTCTTCAAGAAATGCGGCGGACCAACGTTGCGCGCTTTGCCGGTCGAGGTGGTAGTGATCAAATGTGACCAAACCGGGCGGCCGGGGCGCAACCAGGTTGAAGCCGAGCGCAGCGGCAATGGCCTTGGCGGTTCCGATACTGGTTCCCACCGTCGGGACGATTGTTAATATCGCGCATCCGTGGTCGACGGGAAGGCTAGCCAGAAACTCCCTTCCCAACGTGATAGATGACGCGAGCGTATTCCGGTCGATATCCTCATCGTAGGATACCGGAGCGCTCGTGACCCGGGCGTCAGTCACAAGCCAAGCACCCGTGGATCGCGACCGAAAAATGGCCACATCGGTTCCACAAACGGCCTTAAAGTTCGTGCAAATTGCCCTGTGGATGCTTTGCCAGTTGCGCTTCCCCTCATACTGAGTCCTCGCCAACTGATCCTGCATGACGGTTTTGCCAGGCCCGGTCTCGGATCGCTCAAAAAACGAGTCGATATTGATCACATAAAATTTCGCTCTCGGGCGGAGTTTGCGCAGAAGCGGCGCTTCAAACGTATAGTTCTCCCAGTGCGAAAAACCGAGCAAGTAGTAGCTTTCAGACTTCGACGAGAACCAGTCAGCTGTCGCATCACTGGAGAACGCGAATTGCGTGCGGCTGTTCCCGATAAAAAGCACCTGCGCGTTCGCGGCGGCGGCATTTGCCGTCGGCTCGAGGCCAAACCAGATAGCGCCGTGGTCGTAATCACCATAACTCGTCGCGCCGCAGTAGCCGAGGTACCGGTCGGAGCTATATCCAGAAGCTTGGCAACCGAATATGCCGTATTTTCTGAGGCTGTACACGCCGGCACCAAGAGCCACGGCGAGAACGAGCAAAATGTACAAACCTGATTTGGCCGCAAGCACAAAGCTCCCGTGAGCTCGCTGCGGTACGCCGGCCGCATCCACCTTGCAAGTTTCAGTGGACACCATAGTCTGCTATTCTCGCTCCGACGATTACGCTAGCTCTTTGTCGTAAATACATCTACGCGGTTGTGCTGAGTGATGACGTGCGCCACGTTCGAATGCATTCAACATGCCAACAAGCTCAAAGTCTTTGGGTGAGTAAGCGAGCCATCACGACCAATGACCCGATCCGAAGCGCGTAATTAGCCCCTTGCGCACACATCTTAGCGAAGCCGCCACGGATTGCTCTTTACTTCAGATCTTTCATTCTGATGTTGTCTTTCTCGCTAGGATCAACGCGGCGGCGGCTGAATTATCAGGGTGGTTCAAAGGGATCGGGAGTTTACCCATTCGGTTACAACACAACTTTGCGGCAATAGAAAGCCTCCGCATAGCCGCTTGGAGCGACACACTCCATGCCGCGCAAGCGCATGAGCGCGAGAAAAGTGTCCCTTTCAAACCACGGTTTTGTGCGTTGGCTTTCAAAGGCCTCCATGAGGTAGCGCACTTTGTTCTCGTAAATTTCTCGTTCGAGTGGAACGAAAAGGTTCGGCTGTCCGAGGTCTCCGTCATATTTCGGAATCTCGTACTCCAGAACCAGGTGGTTTCTGAAAGTATTCCAAGTCAGCTCGGCGATGAGCCGATGGTCCTGATGGGCGTCCTGTCGGCTATGTGTAAAAATCACGTCGGGCGTAATCCCCTTCAATTCCTCGAAGTAGTCCTTGATCTGCGCACCTTCGAACGGAAAGAAACCATCCCGAAGGCTCTTAATGACAATCTCCTTGCGACTCGCCTGGCTTAGGAAGAGCGCTGCACTGTTGCGAGCTTCCCGTTCGCGCTCGGAGTTGGAGGCAAACACATCTCAATATCGTCAGAGTGTGCCCCCAAACAGAGAATCTTGAGCGGAGCAGCTGCATTTTGAGGGAGGATTAGTGGGAGCATGCGAGTTGTTGGCAACGCTTAGTGGCGTGCGCCATCACCGTTGCTCTTCCATACCTCCCACGGTGCGGTGCCATTCGCGCACAAGCTCTCCAGTTGCTGCTTGTCTTTGAAAGTATCCATACTCGCCCAGAAGCCATCGTATGGATAGCCGATCAACTGCTTCTCTGCTACCAGCCTGTGGAAAGGCTCAATCACGAGCTCTTCTTTATCCCGCATATAGTCGAAAATTTTCTTCTTGAAAATGAAGAATCCTCCATTGATCCGCACATTGCCGTTATTGATGGCATGGATCTCAGAAACCAGGTTGCCGTTGCCCTCCTGCAATGAGACCAGGTGATAACTAAGGTTCGGCCGGACGCAGAGAAAGCTGGCGATTTTGCCTTGCTCGTGAAAGTGGTCAATCTGTTGGGGAAGGAGCATGTCGGTTAGGCCGTCGCTATAATTCGCCAGGAATTCCTCTTCTCCTTCTAGATATTTCTCAACCGTTTTCAGGCGTTGGCCGATGTTGGAGCTGATTCCCGTGTCCGCGAAGGTGATGCGCCAATCATCGATATCGCTGTTGAGTAGATCGAGCTTCTTGCCGCCGCTCGAGAGGACAAAATCATTAGAGGCGCATTCGTTGTAGTTGAGAAAGTAGTTTTTCACGACTTCGGCCCGGTGTCCCAAGCAAAGAACAAAATCCCTGTGCCCGAAGTGGGCGTAATACTTCATTACATGCCACAGGATTGGCCGATACCCAATATGGACCATGGGTTTGGGAATGTCTTCCGCATCACGGATGCGCAATCCCAGCCCGCCGCAGAAAAGAACAACTTTCATAAGGCATCCTCCATGTCATACCTGACTTTCAGGCCTTCACGCCGACAATTTCTTCCAGCCACGCTTCGCCTCGAAAGCGGCGATATTGCTCAGCCCGAAGTTGGTCGGCCAGCCGATTCGGAGGAAGCGTGACATCCTTGTATGTAATGACAGAGTCTTTCGGGACGTCCCGGGTCAGCACACAGCCTTCGACCAGTCCCTCCGGAAGGTACCGTTTGCCACACATCTCATCCGCGTTTACCGCCTCCCCGTAGGTCATGTACATGCCGTAGTCGTCGAGAGCTTCTCCGATCTTCAGATCGCGCTTGGCCACGGCGCAAACCTCGACCACGGGGCCGCCAAGAGGCTTCGCGACTGAATCTCGGAAAATTACAACGCGCGCGATCGCCGTGGGCACTTCGAAGTGCACCAAATGATAGGGAAGGAAGAAGGGATACAGTGGACCATCGCCCATCTTATACAGGCTGAGATAATGCTGCTGCTTGGGATCAGGATGTTCTGCGAGGACGTATATTTTCGTAAGAGGGGTGCCAACAACATAGTCCACAATGCCACCTAGCTTGCGGCTCTCCTCAAAATCGTAGATCTTAACGATCTTCATGACATCATCTTTGTATTCCATGCCTCTCGACATACCCCGTGCGCGTACGACGAAGCCAGTCGCGTTAGCGACGATCGCTTGTTCAAAGCTGATCTTGGAGCCGTCGGCAAAGCTCGTAACCATTGCCGGGTTTTGTCCCCACTTTTCGGCGAACCCCTTTTGCGTAGTGGGATTTCGGTAGGGGTCCTGAAGCCCCTTGATGTTGCCAATCACGCGCGGTGTCAGTCCAAGTCCTCTTACCCAGCGGTACAGATTGATCTGCAGTCCCGGTTCGTCTCCGTCACATGCAGACAAAATCACACCTTGCGCTTGTGCATACGTTTGTAGAATCGGCCCGATGGTGGCGTCGATTTCTGCGTTCAACAACACTACGTCCTTTTTATTCCGAAAGGCCTCAAAAGCCACGCGGGCGCCAAACTCTACCGAGCCAGTCACGTCCACTAAGACATCAACGCCGGTGGAGCGAGCCAGCAGGTAAGCGTCGTCGGTGGCCACCACCTTACCCTCCTGGATCGCGAGGTCAACTTCTTGTTGTGTGGTTGGAGCGACTACGTCGCCAACGGTGGCGTATTGACAAAGATCAAATGCCCGCTGCACGCGCCGGTTGAAAACGCCGACGAGCCGCATCCCTGGAGTCGTATGAACAATGTGGTTCGCTAGCCCCTGAGATATGAAGCCAGCGCCGATGAGAGCGACCCGGATCGGCCGGCCTTCCGCTTCGCGTGCCTGCAGCGCGTTATCAACGATAATCATCTGAAATCCTTCGACTCGAGCTTGGACTACCTGCCGATCTCGACTTGTTCACTCCTCATCCTCTGTCTGATCTCTTCCTCCTGCTGATCCAACTGCTTCCAAAGTCGATCCTTGTCTGAGATCACCGTGACAGGCAAGGGCCATTCCAATCCCAGCCGAGAATCGCTGTAGTGGAGACCACCCTCGCAGCCGGGAGTATAAAACTCCCCCACTTGGTAGATGGTGTCGGTGTTGTTTCGGAGCACTTGGTATCCATGCGCAAAGCGTTCGGGCACATACAAAGCACGATAATTGTCTTCCGTTAATTCGGCTGTGATGTGGTCGAGAAAAGTCGGGCTTTCGGGACGCAAATCCACGATGATGTCGAGAATTGCGCCCCGAGTGCAACGCACCAATTTCGTCTCCGCGGCGGGCGGAAACTGAAAATGCATGCCTCGGAGCGTGCCCCTTCTGTGATTAAAAGCGATGTTGCCCTGGGCAATGATCGGTTTTAGGCCATGCTCCTCGAACTCGTGCTGACAAAAGGCGCGCGCGAAGAAGCCCCGCGAATCTTCTCGGCGCTCAATGTCAATCAAGAACGCCCCTCTCAGCTTTGTCTCTGTGAAAATCATGGAAGTGGGTCTCCTTCTTCTGTCCCTTGAGATTTAGACCAATCTGGCGGGCACGGTGACATTTTCTGCTGAACCGTGTGCAGTCCAATGTAGGGATGCATCCAACTGCCCGCCTTTTAGCAGCCGCTCGATGCGGTTAATGCGGAAATAGCGGTCGCCTTTCAGATCTTCTGGCGTGAGTCCGCCGGCGCGATAGGCGTCATAGAGCTCCTGCGCGCCTTTGCGGGCAGTCCATTGCGGTTGAAAGGCTGGCAATTCGCGCAGGATCTTGTCGCAATTGACGCGATAACACCGCTTGTCGGGCCCCCCGCCGGGAGCATACTCGATCTGACAGCCGGGCACTGTAGCAAGGACGATTTCAGCCAGCTCGCTGATGCGATAGTTTTCTTCCGTCTGGCCGACATTAAAGGTTGCATTGTGAACGAGGTGCTGCGGGGCCTCAAGCACGCACAACATTGCCGCAATGATGTCACGAATGTGGACGATCGGACGCCAAGGTGTTCCGTCACTCTTGATAAGAATACGGCCGGTTGTAAGCGCTGAAGCGACAAAATCGTTCAATACCAGATCCAGCCGGAGCCGCGGAGACGCGCCATACGCAGTCGCATTTCTCATAAATGTGGGGCTGAATTTTTCATCCGCGAGTCGCGCTACGTCGCGTTCGACTCGAACCTTTGACTCACCATATGGGGTCACAGGATTGAGAGCAGCTGTCTCGCTAAGAAACCCATCGCCGGCCGAACCGTACGTACTGCAGGACGAGGAAAAGACGAAGCGCTTCACGCCGGCCTGCTTAGCTAGTTCCGCCAGCCGCACGGACGCCTTGTGGTTGATGTCGTAGGTGAGGCCAGGATCGAGATTACCTAACGGATCGTTGGACAAGGCCGCCAGATGCACCACGGCGTCGAACCCGCGCAGATCAGCCTTCGTCAGATTCCGAATATCTTTGCGTATCTCGGGTATCTCCGCGGTCGGCTTCCCGAAATCGCAGCCCTCGAAGAGATCAGTATCGAGGCCTGCTACTTCGTGGCCGGCGGAATTCATCATCTGCGACGCCACAGCACCGATATAGCCTCGATGACCGGTCAACAGTACCTTCATTTCGCGTGACTCCTAAAAACGAAAAATGGACCAGACGATTGAATCAATCTTGGAGGCATTACCATCAAACCGGATTCCCGAGGACAGTCTAAATGGGCGGTGGGCCGCGCCGTGGGGTTTATGCTTAATCGTACGCGCAAAGTGGGAGCGGACTACCTCCATTGCGAAGGCGGAAGCCTTGTCGCATGTTCAGGTATCTATCTAGCAATCAGCCCACCAAACCGGACCCGCCGCTACAGCCTCCTCGTTGGACTTCCGTCTCTCAGCAGATTGATTTTAAACGACTTGTTAAGAGTGCGGTGATTGGACTTGGCACGCATTTACGCACACAATGGAACGCGTTTTCGTCGTTATGGAAAAACTCTTCCGTCGGCCAGCCCACGTCTATTTTGTTCTAAAGGCGACTCGGCGCGCTTCGCTTCGGCTTCCATTTCTAGACTTCCCGCTCTCGGTTCCGCCATTCGGCGAAACTAAAGCAGGAGATTTGTTCTCGCGATTCTGTAGAAACTTGAGAAGTAGAAACAACGGGATCAGCGCAAGGATGTAGAAGACAATTCTCCCACGGTGGTGAAGCGGGCCGGTGAGAAAGGGATGGATTCACGTAAATGGCCATCGTCGAAAGGAACGCAATCCGAAACCCGTTCTTTACAATGGAGATCGGGACAACGGCGAAATGAGCGGGAGGAACGGATTGGATTACAATCCGAACAGGAACAGTGACTGCCTGCCGATAGCAAAATGACTTGGTGTCCATCCACACTGAATGAGATCGGCGCCGCGTAGGTATAGCCTCCCAAGGAGACGCGCCACAACTCTTTTCCAGTCGCTGAGCCTATTGCAAAAGCGAATCCTCCTGATTCCCCAAATACCAGCTGCCCGGTCGAGCCATCGGGCTGTCACTCACAATCGCACACTATTAACATAGTGATATTTATCCTCAAAGTACCCAGCGGAGGGGCATAGAACGTCCCACGTCGTAATTTACACATACAGTTCTCAACACGCGCCAAGATAAGGCCCATAGTGCGCAATCCGTAAATGGGACAGGCGTTCCCTTCCTGGGGGACAGGCCATGGTTCCTGTCCTTTCTTTGTCCGTACGTCCAGTAGAAAGCGAATCCAATAGCTGCCTATAATGAGAATGCGACTGAAGCCACAAGATCGCCAAGTTGGGTTCAGGCCATACCCGTGTCAGATCCGGTGTGGACTCCTGCGAGGGTAGTTCTCCCTCGGAAGAGGCTTCAACGCAGGTTCGAATGCAGTAGATTTTGCGCAATAGAGTGGCGTAGCATTTGAAGTGGGGCGAAAAAAAACCGGCCAGCGTACAGAACCTGATATTGGTTCTGGGTTCTGCTGCCTTTTTATGGACCGAGAGACAAAACGTATGAATGTCTGTCCCATGAAAAAGATCTCTCGAATTCGCCTCTTGTTTCCTGTGTTCGTCTTCTTGCTTTGGGCTCCCCGCCTCAGCTACTGCGCTATCGCTTACGTTGGAACGTCCACGACCACTTGCGCCCAGACCTTGGGGACCGCCGCCAGCCAGAAGCGTTCGCTCGGCACCTCTACTACGGCGGGTGGCGTTTGCTGGTTCAGGAAAAAGTTGCATCCCGGAGCCGTGACCCCAACGATGGTCTGGCTGGCCGTTTTCCACGCCACGCTGACCACTACCACAGCATCCCCTGGGCCTGATTCCATGTCGTCAGCTATCGCTTTTGAAACGGCAACAGCAACAGTGTTTTCTAACTTTATTAATCATATGGGGGCTGGATGTCGATGAAACGAAAAGTGGCCATAGTGAAAAAGATTATCGTAGCCTTATGCGTAGTCTTTCTTGGCTGTGCTGCAGGATACGCACAAAATACACCAACTTTGTCGCTCGCTGCCACCAAGGTCGGCATCAGCGGCAACCAGTCTGGATTCGCGACGAACTTCAAGTTCTACATGGAGGCAAGCGGGTGGCCGCGTGCTGTCACGGCTGGAGAGACGATCCTCATGATGGGTTCGTGGCCGACAGGGAACACTCCCACGATGAGTGATGACAAGTCGAACAGTTGGGCCTCGGCAGTGTCTTGCAACGACGCTACAGGATTGAGCCACGGGATTTTTTATGCAGCAAACGCCGCTGCAAACACATCCGTGATTACCGAGACGCACGGCTCCGCGGTTCATAACAGCGTGTTCGACTGGGCGCGTTTCTACAACATGGCTACGTCGAGCATCACAGACGGGTCATCCTGCAAGACCGGGGTGACGCCGACGAGCAACACAGCAGGGTAATCTGGCCGCTCCAAATGCCATTTCATCAATCACTTGGCCCAGTGGTTTCACCGGGTTGGGAGCGGAAACAACCTACGGACACTTCTGCGCCTATGGGATTGCAGGCGGCGGTTCCTTTACGCCCACGTTCACCGTGGCGCAGGGCACGCACAATAGTTTTAGCATCGTTTCTGCGGCGTTCAAGTCCGGGAGTGGCGGGTCGGCTGCAAGCACAGGAGCATCGGTGCTGCTTTCTGAGATGCACTACGTGAGCGCTCTCGGGCAGACAGATACGCTCAACCTGCCATGCCCGAGCGGAACCACAGCGGTGGCCCTGCTTGACGATGTTGCTGGGATCAATTCCATTACGGACAGTAACTCGAACACTTGGTTGCAGGCGCCACAGCCGACGCCTTTTTGGGGCGGAATATGGTACGTGAACAGCCCGACCATTAGCAGCACAAACAGTTATACAGTGACGATAAACATAAAGAACTCGGGCAATAACGACCTGTTTGGGTTGTTCTGCCTCGGCGGAACAAATGGCATCGACACGGCGGCCACGGCGAAGAACAGCTCGACGCTTGACGGTTCAGGATCGGGAACGACCTACAACACCGCGAGTAACTTCCCTACTTTCACCGACGCGCCCAGCATCGGTCCGTCAGTGGCAGGGGACTTGGTCCTGGCGGTGGGAGCCATGGGTGTAGGACCGGTGAACTCATGCGTCGCCGGTCAATGTGTGTTCGATTACGTGGGTTCGACCACTTGGACGAACGGCGACGGTGAATCCTACGCCAACGGCGATGAGATGGCGCACCAGTACGCTTCGACCACAGCGACTGTGAACTTTGAGTGGAGCGCTCCTCAGTCTAGCTCGGGCACGTTGTCAGCTATGGCGACCGCTTTCAAGCCTGCTTCCGGCGGGCCACCAGCACCTGCCCCTCCGACAGGCCTACAAGCGACAGTACAGTAGCCGTGTTAGTGTAAAGCCTTTGGTCTGCCGGGTGGCGCTTCTAGGCAGCATCGTGGAGTCAGCCGTGTCAGTCTGATAGCTGCTTTGTGTGTGCCAAGGCGATGTTCCCGTCGAATCTGCGGTGCAGCCACTGGATGCGGCAAATGTCCCAGAGCATTTTGAAGGAGTCGGTGACCAGATTGACTTTGGACCCTGGCTGAGCGACCCAGTTGACCGGCACCTCGAGGATAGAGAGCGAAAGCCGACGGGCGATGAAAAGTATCTCCACATCAAAACCAAACCCGGCGATTTTCTGACGGGGGAAAATTGCCAATGCGGCCTCGCGGCGGAACATTTTGAATCCGCACTGGGTGTCGGCAATGCCCCCAAATGCGAATAAGTTGACGAAGAATGCGAAACAGCGGCCAATCAGCCGCCGATGGAACGATGTTTTGACCTCGACCTCACCGGGATTCTGGACGACGCGCGAGCCGATGGCCACATCATGGCCTTGCTCCAGGGCAGCGGTCAGCTTCGGAATCTCGTCGAGAGGCGTCGCGCCATCAGCGTCCATAAAAAGCACATAGCGGCCCCTAGCGTTGAGCACTCCGAAACGCACCGCGGATCCTTTGCCCATGTGCGGACAGGCGAGAGTGCGAACCCGGGCGTCGCTCTGTTCGAAGAGGCGGCCCAAGGCGAGAGTTTCATCCCGGCTTCCGTCATCGGAAATAATCAGTTCGAAATTCACTCGACGCTGTGTACACCAACGTATCGTCTCGAGCACGGTGCGCGGCAGCCGCGACTGCTCGTTGTAGGCGGGTATCACAATCGACAAATCAATCTCGACTCGCACAGGCACCTTCAATTCGAGAGACGAAGAGAGATCCCCGAGAATCGAGCGAGTATCATCAACGATCGTGGATGGCAACGAAATCGGCCGGGGGGAGTCCCTGCACCCTTAGGTTGCGCCAGCGGGATTCGATAAAAGAACCCCGCAAGGTAGAGTGTGGCGCCGGTGACGGTGGTGAATGCGAATTGCGCGCCATGTTGTAACAACACCATCGCGAGCGCCGCAGGATAGGCGGGTATTCCGGAACTGACCAAGAAGAGCGGCGCAGCCGCCTCGATGGACCCTATGCCGCCCATTGTAAGTGGGATGAGAGAGGCGAAATTCACTACGACCGCAGAAATTAGAGCTATCTTCGCAGTCATGCCGGACCAAACGGCCGATCCAAAGCAAAAGTACGATGCCGTTTCCAGCGCCCAAACGAGCGCTGTGGCGCAGGACGCCTCCAGCATGGCCTTCGCATACGAATTTATTTTTACAGTCGATGGGCAATAGAGCCAGGAAGATCAACTATAACACCGCTCGGAGATCTCTGATGAACAAGGGCAAACCTGCATAAGACAATCATGTTGACAGGTGCGCTCACAGGGCCGAAATGGGAACATCCCCGACATGTCTGATTAATTGCCTGCTGCCTTGCTCACGCTACGGCGTCAATCACCTGAAGCGACTGCTAAAACTTTTCATGTACTGATCATGTAACGCTACGCGACAAGCCTCTGCATTTCGCTGAAGCTGGAGCTTTATACAGTTCGTTCTTTCCTCCAACTGGCCAAATTGTCGAATCATCTTTTCAACATCAATGCTTTCGATGTCTTGGCAGAATTCTGCCAACCCTGCGTCCGCCATCAAGGCGTCGATCTTTTCGTGGTACGAAATCGCGAGGACCGGCTTCCCAAGCATCATAGCCAGCAGTAGATTGTGAAACCTGGTCGCGATAACGAGATCCGTTCCATTGAGCTGCCATAGTACATCCTTAACGGAAGCTGCGGGCTCATCGATGATTCTTGTATCTTCGTAAGTGATTCCGTGTTCTTCAATAAATGCTCTCAAGTCGTGTCTCGCACGGTGGTCGCAAGCCGCGTCGCCGATGAGCAATCGGACAGTATATTTCTTGTCGAGCAACCATCTCACAAAGGTTCCTAGCTTAGCGATGTACTCGCGGTAGGTCGTTTCGTCGTTATTTGCAATGCAGCGCCTGTTGAAATAAGTCATCAGCCCAACGCCAATGATGGCTTTGTTGCTGCCATGATCGAAACTCCGGGGGAGCATATCTGCCGGGAAGCTAAATGCCAGGTCCGGATACACGTGATCATTTCCGCTGTCAAAACCAATATGCTTTAGATAATCCTTCGAGAAGCCGTCCCGATACGATCGGTAGTCAGCACATGACAGCGCCGCCTTCACGAGACGCCTGCTCAGGGCATGACGAATGGGGCCCGCTCCGACGCTGAGAAATATGACTTTGCACCGGCACAGTTTTGCGGTGACTACCCACTTTAGTATTTCATAGTGGAAGCCAGGAGCAATGCCGGAGTCTCCCAGCATCCCTGTGCCTGTCATTACGAGCATGTCGACATGTGTTAGCGTGGCGATCGCCTTTAGCAATCGAAAAATCTCCATCGGAATGCCAACGAAAATTCTTCTTACTAATCGCAGAATGCGATTATTAATCGGTGAGAATGTCATTTCCCTGATCGGTGAGGCAGATATCTTGTATGCCGAGCGCGTCTCTTCAGGGCCTGAACAAATGCAGCTTATTCCCGCATCCGGAGCATACTTTCGAATGTTGTATAGAAGAGCTTGCAATGTGCACTCGTTCCCCAAATTCCCTTCGCCAAAGTATCCAAAAAGAGCGATCTTTCGCGGCGTTGTTTGTGTCTTTAAATGTGTCGAGCTTTGCATAGAGACCTGCATACGACCTTTATTTAACGCTCCGCTAATTTGATCTTAAGGTGGGTTCGCATAGATCTTTAACTGTGTTGGGGACAGATGAAGAAATGCTCAATGAAATTTACGGAATACACGCGACGCTCAGTCGGTACGAGAGCGGAGCTCTGACCCCAGGCTAGCGGTCATCAAACTTTAAGATGAGACGATCACGTTTGGCTTGCGCCGAGGCTAAGCTCCCCGCCTTTCGTTAGCGAAGGCTTCCTCAATCCGCGAATGAGATCCAGATAGAATGTTTTCTGGCCCCCGACAAACAACAACAGCCCAAAGAATGCGATCAGAAGCACGCTAGTTTCAACGACCAGCCTGGGAAAAGGTGCCAACAACTGCCCGCAGGCTACCCGTACTGCGAAGGCCAGCCCTCCAGCCAAAATGCCAAAACCCAGTGGCCGGATCAGGGCCGACAAGACATCCCAGAAGGAGACTGCTGTTCCTTTTACGCACCATGCAATAAAAGGAATGACCCATAACGCCATCACTGCCGAGTAGGCGAACGCGACTCCTTTGGGTCCATAAGGCAATCCCATAAGATAGCCTGCGACGATTGTGGGGGCGAAGACAAGAGCGATGTTCAAGCTGCGCCTCACCAATCCCAAAGAGTAAAGCAGCCATCCTAGCGGATTGATAACAGCAAAGATCATAATGGTCGGAGCAAGCAAGCGAAAAAGAGCGACCGCATCCATCCACTTCGGCCCTAAGAGAACGAGAACAACATCGTTAGCAAAAACAACGCAGGCAATTGTCAGCGGTAGGGTCATTGCCAGAACGAGAGAGTAGCCCTTCAAGAAGTAGCTGTTAAATCGATTGGGGTCGTGCTGAACTCGGGACAACGCCGAAAATGCCACCTCGCCTACTGCTGCATTCAGATTCTCCGTCGGAATGTTTACCAACTGGTAGGCCCTTCCGTAGATTCCGAGTACGCTGGTTCCCCAGAAACGACCTATTAGAACTTTGTCCGCGTTATAAGCGAGATAAGCTACGATACCATTCAAGCTGACGGTACCGCCAAAGCGCATCATAGAACGAATTCCAGTCCCTCTACGTGGCATGCCTGGTAGCCAGCCCGCAGTTAGCCACGCACCGATGGTACCAGCGAGTGGCACACAGAGGCTCATTCCTACAAGGGCCCAATATCCGTACCCGGCTTTGGCTCCTGAAATCGCAACGGCAGTACCTACAATCAAGGAGACGACCTGTATTACAGCCATCGTGGTAAAGCGCATCTGGCGTTGGAGCAGCGCTGAGTGTTGTACCCCTGCTGCATTGAAGATGAATCCCGCCGCCAAAACCGCCGTTACAGCAACGAGTCGTGGCTCGTGGTAGAAGGCAGCAATGAGCGGGGCCATTGCTGCTGTCAGGAGCCACAGGATTGTGCCCACGAACATATTGATCCAGAATAATGTTGAAATTTGCTCATCTGTGACCGTCGTGCGCTGGACGGTAGCAGACGAAAGACCGAAGTCCCTGAGGAGATTCAGGACTCCGGTGAAAGCTGTGACCATACCCACCAATCCGAACTCTTTCGGGCCCAGGAGCCGAGCTAATATCATGAGTGACCCGCCGCGAATGAGGAAGTTAGCTGCCTGGGCGCAGAGTCTTGCGAGACCACCGCGGATGGTCCGCTGTTTCAAATCCTTCATTGTGGTGTCACTTTTCTCTGGAACATGTGTAGAGCCTACGGAACCAAGTTAATGTGCGAAATCGGCAGAGATTTTGCGATCTGTCTGCGGCGAGCTTGCTGACCTCACATTTCCGCATTCAAAGGTCAGGAGAATTGCATAATGACGCGTGCTCGTTACATGGCCTAAATCGTTGTACTTTGAGCCTCGAGCCCTTCCTGGGATGTTGCGCTGTCATAATGCAATCTGCGGCCGCTTCTTAGAGAAGAGACTACCTGGAAGGCGGCCGCGTAGCGAATTTTCCAGTCCTTCCTTCTCTTGTTCAGAGGCTCTAAGCCGCCGTAAAGGAAGGGCCACTGCCCCCTCAAGCAAGGGTCCCCGTCATGGATCTCCTCAAGTAACTCAGTTACCGGCTCCCATCCGAGGTCCTGGGCAACCCTCTGCCGGATGTCCAAATCGATTCCCGACACGAAAAGAAAGCCTTGAGGACGCACCAGTTGGGCGATGGTTCGCAGGCATCGCTCCGCTTCGGACCCTTCCATGTGGCACAAAAAATTGCTTGCGACCACGATATCTTGGACACCAATTCTGTCGAGAATCTCGGGTTCTCTCACGTCCGCTACGGACCAGCTGATTCCCTCCTTGAGCCAGTCTTTTATCGCAGCCGCATCCTCATGAGCATCAAAAAGCTCGGTTTTTTCAACTGGGGTCAGCCGCTCAAAAATTTCTGAATCGACCACCGAGCCAGTCGCGCTGACTCGCCAATGCCCCGCCGCCATGCAGTCCCGAACTGCATTAAGGTTCATTCGCGCGTTCAGAGGATAAACGCCGCGCCGCGCAAATTTTACTGCCTCGTCCGAAATGTCGACCGCTTGCATTACCAACTTTAGGACGGGCCGTGCAGTCTTTATCGTCCAGGCTATCGAATACACTTCTGCACCAGTGCTGCAACCAAGCACGGCGATCCTAACTGTTTCACCGTTTTTCTTGCTGCTAACCAGACGTCGTATCAATTCTAACTCTGGCCGATTCCGGAGAAAGAACGTGTTTAGTGCCTGCGCCCGAACACCATTTATCCGGGCCAATTCATGCAAAAACCGGCCATACCAATCGAATAGCCGAAGGCCAACAAAGGACGGGGGGATAATCTTCCAAACGCGTTGATTGATTCGTAGAAAGGCGTTCGTAGGCGATTTCCCGAAGACGCGCAACCTGACCAATCGTGTCAACCAAGATCCACCATCAAGGGACCGTGGTGCTTCTTCACCGACTACATCGCGATTCCATCTCGTGAACTTGTCTTTTCTATGGAACCAGCCGCGTCGTTTGCAAAATGCCAGCATCGTCATTCGTCCGGAATAGGAATATTCGACACCGGAGGGAACTTCGACCAAGACTCCCGGACAAACGCTATGCTCACGACCTTCAATCGTAAATGTGCCGCTTCCGGCGAGCACATAGTAGGTGCGAGTGACACTCCTACAGATCATAAAAGTGTCATGTCCCGTTTCAGACTGGATGTACAGAACTTCCAGATCCTTCTGCACCATGGGGCCAAATGAATATCCGAATAGACCCTTACCGCGAAAGGATACGGAAGCTGGCAAAGTGTATATGTAAGGCAAATTTATTCGCTCCTTGATGTCGTATTATTGGGTCTTAAGCCGTATTTTGCGAGGAAAACGGTTGAGCCGTTGGCTATCAACCGTTTCAAGCCTAATCCTTTTTCTAAGGTAAGCGATGGGGGGATCCTTTGTGGACTCGACGAGAATCACCGAGCCAGACGCTCTCGGCAAGGAACCTCGGCAAGCTCGTAAGAGAGCCTGCCTTGATCCAACACTGCATATGCCAGTCGCGCCCTCTCCTTTTCGGGACCCATGATCTCCCATTCGTTGTTTTTGCGTACCAGCTTCATCTGACTTCTTGCTCTCCACCACAAATCCACGTCTCTCGGTAGAGCAGCCCAGATTCTATCTTGGTCAACCATTTTCCGCACATAATCAAGCAAAGATGAGTAAACGTGACACGCGCCCTTTTCAAAAAGGTAATCCGGATGGGTAATAATGCTTATCAGTCCGTTTCTTCCGCGGATTAGAGCTATTTGTTGCTTCCACAGATCAATCGAATAGTCGTTCAATATGTGAAAGAGCGTATAGTCCTGCGCCGTGGTGACGGGCAGCTCAACTATTTTGCCAACAAAATAAGGCATTACGGTGCAACAGCCGCCGTGCATTGGGTCCAGATGCGCGACGTTTGGAACAGACATATCGTAGTAAAATTCAAAAGCATCGTACCAATCCTGGTTGCGATACATCGATCCGGCGCGAAAACCCCTGGACTCGTACCGATGGATGAGCGCGTTGATTCGATCCGCTCGACGCAAAAATTCCTGGTGCCCCAAGTACAACCGCCCATCATGATTCAAGTCATGCACATTGAATTCAAACCTGCGGTCTCGAATTTCCTCGACGTACTCATTCGGAACCTCGTAGCGCTTCTCCGGGATGACTTGAAAGGATGCTTTAAATCCGTATGAGTCGTCCAGATCCATTAACCGTGACGTCAAATCTCGGCCCACGGAAGTTTCCACGTCGTGCGTTAGGATCACGCAATTAGGCGCGCCCTCCGGCCAAAACCAAATGAAGGGGACCTTCTTCGCGCCGGTGATTTCCATGAACAACCACAAGTAGACTTCATGAAGATTGTCCACAGTGAAGTCGACGGGCCAAGCTGGAAAGGTTAATTTCTTCCAATCGCAAAAGTAGACCTTTTGCAGCCGGCGGCGGATCGAAATCGGGACATAGTCCCGGATGAAATAGTAAATCGCGCGAGCCCCTTCTCTCTCGAGGAACAGATTCTTTCCGCGGAGCGTTTTTTGCCGATATCGTTCACGCCGCAGATTCTCGACTATCTCACTAAACGCAAAAGGAAGCTGTGTCGTTGTGCCGTCGCCGTGAACGTGCTTCAAGGCATCGAATTCTCCAGAGCCTTTGACATCCACTGCAACGCCAGTCTGGCATTGGCCGTAACAAATATTGCCTGTACCGAATTGAAAGAAGCCAATATCCCCCGACAAACTATCGCTGGTTGTGATCGCAAGGGGGAACGAATCCGGGGAAAGACGATAATAGTCCAAGAGAGTCTTATTCACGTTTGGTCCAGCTTCACCCTTCCCCGACATAGATTTGCCTTCAAGAAAAGATAGCATGATTTATGAAAGCTATTCCTCACTCGTTTAGTACTCAATTCGGAAAAGACAACCACGCCAGCTACGTAGGCGGCTCCGAGGTTATGGAGAATTTCACCATGGTCGCATGCGGCCGGGCTTTCTATCCGATATGGCGGTAGATAAATTTGCCAGCGACCGTCCGTAATCCGTCGGGCATGGCCGAAAAAAGGTGCTTTGCCATCCTTAATTTCCAGCCATTGACCGAATTCACCGAAGTTGTATGAGGAAATCTCCAATAAACCAGTCGAAGGGGCTCAGACACCCAATGGTTCTTGAACACAAGAAGTCCCTTGTCGTACTCGTCTGTCCGTCCCATATCAAATTCGGTTGCTCCATTCAATTTAGCTGCGGTGAGGGCTCTCCATAATAGCCATGGGATTGCCCCGAATCTGTTGAATTGCGCGTCGGAGCATCCGTACTTGTAATAGACTGCCTCCTTGCACCGCAAGGTCAATATGGCGGAGATGGGAGTCTCCGCTTTATATGCCACGCGAATTTCCAGGGCTTTGCCCTGGAACTCGATCAGGTTTTGAAACCAAGCGTAGGGGGTGGGAGGAAGCCGATGCCGGCGCCGCGTCATTACGAATAAACCATAGAAATCCTTCAGCAGATCATCGGAACTGCCACATTTCTCGGTGAGACCAGCGCGCTCTGCTCGGTAGATGCGACGCTGGACAGAATCCTTGTCAAGGCTTCGGAACACTTCATCCAAATCTCGGCGCAGATCCAGAACATGCAGATAATACGTCGCAGCAGGTCGAAAGCCATTCGTTTCATTCATCTGCGCGAAATTCCCATTGACCGGACGAACTTCCAGATATCTCAAATTCTGACGTTCCATCGTGGTTTGCAAGTAGCCAATCAGAAAGTTCAGGTCATCTACCCGATCACAAAGAGGCTCACAGTGATCTGAAAAAGGCAGCGATACCAAACGACGCCCGGTCCACCAGCTTTCAACACGGCAAAAAAGCAATGCATTCTTTAGCTCACTGGTCGGCGAGGAGGTCGTGAAAACCACTGGTTCATATTCATAAGTGTGCCGCAACGCCTTGAGCCAACCCACGGTATGAAACACTGATGCTTTGGGGTTTCGCTCTACGAATTTCGCCCAGCGCTCATCGCTTATAGGATCAATCTGGTAAATTTGCATTGGCCAATTTCTAGGCTAGATCAGATTTTAAAGGGGGTGTTTAGTGCCATCGATGATGGGATCGTACAGGCCGTCGGGCCTGGCCAAATCAATCTGATGGAGCCATGCTCGACGTGTAGGGTGAATTTCCAGATTTCCCTTTAAGTAATCTTACATATGTCCTTATGGTTAGTTCGCTGACTACTTCCCAGGAGTGGCGCTCCGTGGCGAACTGGCGAATCTCGTGGCGCCGCTTTTCCAAGTCCGCGAACAAATCACTTGCAAAGTACTCCTCTAACGCTCTAGCCAAATCAATTGGATCTTCGGGCCTGAAGACGAATCCAGTGGTCCCCTCAATAATCTCTTCTTTCAGTGAACCCACGTCCGCCGCTATGACAGGGAGGCCAAAGTTGTATCCGAGAAAGATCACGCCACTCTGAAATATGTCCTTATAAGGCAAAACCAGAACATCAGCGCCTTTAAAGTACACTTCAACCTCGTTGTCTGGAATGAACTCTATCCGCGAAATAACTTGCCCAGCTTTTGCATGTTCTTGGATTTGGCTCTGGAGTACTTCCCAGTATCTCTCGGAGCCTTCCTCGAGACGCCCAGCAATAATCAGTTGATAATCGGCGTGTGGGCGAGCAAGTGTTTGGAACGCGGCAATTAGGTATTCGAGCCCTTTGTACGGTTTGATCCAGCCAAAAAACAAAATGGTCTTCCGATTCTTGCGGATTCCCAGCCGCTCTTTTGCTTCTTTCGGCGTGAGATTTGTGTCTGGAACGGAATTGTTAATCCCGAATGGGGTCACAGTGACCCGGCCTGGTGGGACACCAAATTCCTCCATGAGTTCGCTTTTCATTTTAGGCGTATGAACGAAAATGTGGTCGGCCAATCGATATTGGATTCTCAACGTCAACCGATTGAAAGCGGTATCTGCAGAATCTCGTTTCGGCTTGTTAACATTGTGAGCCGTGAGTACTACAGCCTTCCCCAACAACTTGTAATACAGCATGAGCAGTGTGCGATCGAACATCTCAAACTTGTTGTTCCACAGGATATGAAAGATTTTCGGCTTTGCTGTAGCCGCGTAGCGAATCAACCTTGAATAGTAGGCTACTATTCTGTACATCTTCGCGCTGAGATCGGCATTTGGTCTTTGGTCACCTCGCAGGTTGAGAAACGTCACTCCGGGGTTGCTGCGAAAATCTGGTTCGTCCAACTCATCGCTGCCGATGAGGTCAACAGTTACCCCGACGGAGCTAAGTGCATTGGTCAAGCCATAGACGTATGGCCGGTCACTGCCGCCGGTAAGCAGTGTCACAGAAAACCCTGGAGACGCGCCAGAATTCGCCAAAGCATGCATCTCTTCGGCCTGGCGCCGGTCCGTATTTTCTCCTTCCATCTGAATATTCTGCTTCATGCCTCTGCTAATCTCTCTTCCAAAAGTTCACAAATTGTGTGGCCGATGGTGAT
>WNFE01001072.1_pt1 | contig 19675 bp, 21 predicted proteins | sample 5400451 | NCBI WGS metagenome assembly WNFE01 (sample SAMN13153344, study PRJNA577476) | soil metagenome | isolation source: 200 cm saprolite under Douglas fir tree site 2 hole 2 | place: USA:California | collected 2015-04-18
GCAGGTGAGACTCCGAAGGGAATTGCGCCTTGAATTCTCCCAACGCTTGCTCTTTCGAGATAAACAGCAGTGAGGCGACGGCACGATCGCCCCGCAACTGCTGCTCTACCTCAGCGACCGAATCGGAGGCGAGCCGCTCATCAAGATACACCATGATCTTGATATCGTCCTGGAGCCATCCGGCCGCCGCACGCAGATTGACATAGAGCAGCAAGAAGATGCCGACACAGGCCAATGTAAAGGCCGTGGTCAAAATGGCGACCATCGTCGTCGTCCGGTTGGTCCGCATATTGACCCAGGATTCTCTGAGGAGATACGAGAGCGTCCTCACCCCATCACCCGCTCTTCAGGCAGCAACCGGCCCTGTGACAATGTGAGCACCCGCCGATTCACCTGCGCCATGACCAGAGGATCATGCGTCGCCACCACGACAGTTGTGCCGCGCGCGTTAATGAGTTTAAACAGCTCGATGATCTCGGCCGTCAGGGCAGGGTCTAAATTTCCGGTCGGCTCATCCGCCAACAAGACGACCGGACCATTCACAATCGCACGCGCGATGCACACCCGCTGCTGCTCTCCTGTCGAGAGGCCCGCAGGAAGCTGATCTCGCTTGTGCTCGACACCGACAGCCCGCAACGCCTCCGTGACTTTCCGACGAATATCGGCAGAAGAAATTCCTTGCACCAGCAAGGGCAGCGCCACATTGTCGAAAACGGACTTCTTCGGCAACAGCCGAAAGTCTTGAAACACCGTTCCCACCTTGCGGCGCAGATACGGAACGTCGGACGGCTTGAGCGTCGTCACGTTTTTCTGGTGGACAAAGATCTGTCCCTCATCGGGCCGTTCTGCCCCGATGAGCATCCGCAACAGCGTCGACTTGCCCGCTCCACTGGGCCCCATGAGGAGAACAAATTCACCCTTGCCGATCTCAAGGGTGACGTCCGAGAGCGCCGGACGCTGATCGTACTGTTTCGAAACGTGGATCAATTGAATCATCGTCGGCCTACCAACGCAGATCGTCTCCGGACACTTCAAAGGCGTTCTGAATATGCTCGATCTGCGAGGCGACGGCGTCTGTGCCTTGCAGCAAGACGACATCGAATCTGCACAGTCGACCTTTGATGTGGTGACGGGCCAAATACTGAGCCGCTAACTGGATCAACTTCTCCTGCTTCCGTTGATGGACGGCATGGATGGCTCCGCCGAACGCGCCGGTCCGACGCGCCTTCACCTCGACAAAGACCAGCACTTGGCCGTCTTCAGCCACTAAGTCTAGCTCCCCCACCGACGCACGCAGATTGCGTGCCACGATCCGATACCCCTTGTGCCGCAAATACTGCTCTGCCGCCGATTCCCCTTCTTGACCAAAAAGCCTCCGGGGGTCAAGGATGGTCACTGATTCATCCGTGAAGATTCGCCCAAGCCAGTACGCGACAGGGGCCACCTACCACTACTTCCATTCAAGAGCTGTGCGACCGGAGCGAACGTGCGCCGATGAATCGCGCAGGGGCCATGTTGAACGAGTCGTTGCAAGTGCTCTTCCGTCCCATACCCTTTATGGGAGAGAAAATTATAATCGGGATAGGTCAGGTGGTACACCACCATCATGCGATCGCGCGTAACTTTGGCAACGATCGACGCGGCGGCGATCGACATTGACAACATATCACCCTTAATGATAGAGCGTGAGGGAATGGCGAGATCCGGCAATGTTACGGCATCGATCAAGAGGCAGTCCGCCGGAGGAGTCAGCGACGCAAGCGCGCGACGCATGGCGAGGCGAGTCGCTTCTAAAATATTGAGGCGGTCGATCTCCTGCTCTGTGGCGACCCCTACACCGACACCACGTGCCCGCTGGACAATAACCTCGTAGAGTCGTGCTCGTTCAGACTCGGAAACTTGTTTGGAATCATCGACACCGACTAAGCGGCAACGAGCAGGCAGGATCACAGCCGCTGCGACGACAGGGCCCGCCAGAGGGCCCCGTCCGGCTTCATCCAGACCGGCGATACAGCGATAGCCGCGGCGCCGAGCTTCCAATTCAAATTCGTCGGTAGGTCCCACGATGTGGCCCCGCGATTCATCCGTTGAAAGGGCACCTGACACTCGTGGTCGGCGGGACCAGGGAACGAGGCTAGGTCTTCGAAGCCGAGGCGGCTCCGACCGGCTCTTCGGCCTTACGGGTAACCCCGGGCTGCCCCTTTACACTCGCGACGAACTCCCGATCTTCGACCTTGGCAAACTTGCCCTTCTTCCCTCGGAGATAATACAGCTTGGCCCGACGCACCTTGCCTTGGCGCATGACTTCGACGCGCGTGACGATCGGCGAATGGAGCGGGAAAATTCGTTCCACGCCGACGCCGTAGGAGACTTTGCGCACCGTGAAGGTCTCCGTGTTCAGCAACCCTTTACGAGCGATCACCGCACCTTCGAATACCTGAATGCGCTCTTTCTCCCCTTCTACCACTTTCACATGCACGCGGACGGTGTCTCCAATTTCAAACCTCGGCACCGACTTCTTCCTGAAGGACTGTTGTAACCGTTCCAACCGATTCATGAGACTACCCCTCCTCCCCACATCGAACAGGCGTGCCCGGCACGCCTTCACGAGTAAGTTCGTCTAGCAGTTGTTGATCTTCGAGACTCAAGACCCGATCCTGCAAAAGATCCGGCCGTCTCTGATAGGTGTTTCGCAGGGCTTCCTTCCGACGCCACAGACGAATGGCCTCGTGATGTCCTGAAAGCAACACCTCTGGCACGGGCACCCCTCGAACCTCCGCCGGTCTCGTATAGTGCGGATATTCGAGCAACGCATCCGTGAACGACTCTTCCACGATCGACTCCGGATCACCCAACACGCCGGGAACCAAACGGGCTGCAGCATCGATGAGCACCAGCGCCGGCAACTCGCCGCCGGTCAACACATAATCCCCGACGGAAATTTCTTCCGGATGCAAGGCGAGCCGCACTCGTTCATCAACCCCCTCGTAATGGCCACAGAGAATGACGAGTCGACGTGGGTCGGCCGCCAGATTTTTCGCATAGGCCTGCGTGAACGGACGACCGTGCGGGGAGGGAAACAGCAGCCGAATCTGCTCACCAGCCCGTGCATAGTCGGCCTGAATCTGTTCCACCGCGAGCAAGATGGGCTCGGCCTTCATCACCATCCCGGCCCCTCCGCCATAGGGCACGTCGTCCGCCACCTTGTGGCGATCGAGCGTATAGTCTCGCAAGTTTCGCACGTGAACGTGCAGCAGACCTTTTTCTTGTGCTCGTTTGAGAATACTCTGGCCGAGCACCGGCGCCACCATGTCGGGAAACAGGGTCAGGATGTCACACCGCATGGCGAGCCTCAACCAAGTCGTCAATCCCGCGAACCAACATCCGGCGGCGCGCGAGATCCACCGAAGTCACAAAGCTCTTCGCGGCCGGAATGAGGACTTCCTCCGTCCCCTTGCGAACGACGAAGACGTGATTATCCGGTATCTCCAAAATCGTCTCAAGCATACCGACCTCCTCGCCCCGCTCGTTCTCGACCGTCATCCCAAGGAGATCACATTCAAAATAGACATCCGCAGACAACGTCGCCGCCGGACGACGTGGCACTTGAATCAATCCCCCGCGCAGCAGGCCGGCTTCCTCCGGCGTCGTCACACCCGCAAGACCCATGATGTAGGTCGAGCCGGCGCGCCGAACATGAGTCACGGTCCTGTCGACTATCTGTCCCGTCGGCTCCAAGACCTGAACCTGCTTCAGCTGGTCCAACCGGCCAGGCACATCGCTCAACGATCGCACCTTGAACTCGCCCCGCACGCCAAAGGGGCGCTCGATCTTGCCAATCGTCACAAGATCTGCCTCAGCTGTTGTCATGTACTAGGCGCCTTTCTTCTTCGCCGCTTTCTCCGCCTCAAACTGTTTCCATACGCCACACCGGCGAAGCAACGTCCGGACCGTGACCGTCGGCTGGGCTCCTTGGCGCAACCAGCTCAACACCCGCTCCTGCTTCAGCTCCGGCACCGCCGGTTCCTTCAAGGGATCAAAAATCCCAAGAATTTCCAGGAACCGCCCGTCGCGCGGCTTCCGAGAATCCGCTGCCACGACGCGGTAGAGCGGTCGCTTGTGTCGTCCTGTCCTCGTCAATCTCAAATGAACAGCCACTAGTTTCCTCCTCCTGTACGAAACACCCGTGATGATGGTTATCGCCCCTTACCTGAGCGCAAAAGTTGCGCAAGTTGCCGGCGCCCTCCTGACCCTGCCATAACTTTGGCAATTTTCCTCGCCGAGAGAAACTGCTTAATCAACCGATTCACCTCTTGTACGTTCGTCCCACTTCCACGGGCGATCCGCTTTTTTCTGCTTCCATTGATGACCGTATGATCGCGCCGCTCTCGAAAGGTCATCGAGTCAATCATCGCCGTGACCCGTTTCATCTCTCGCTCCGGTATCTGTCCTTCCATCGCTCCCTTGAGCTTTTGACCGCCTGGCAACATCCCTAAAATCTGGTCCAATGAACCCAAGCGATTGACCTGGCCCAGCTGAGCACGGAAATCCTCCAACGTGAACGTATTGCTGGTCAGCCGCTTCTGCGCATCCTCCGCCTGATCGCGCGAAAAGGTCTCTTGGGCCTTTTCGATCAGCGAGAGCACGTCGCCCATTCCGAGGATGCGCGAGGCCATCCGATCGGGATGAAATAACTCAAGCGCATCAAGCTTCTCGCCCACGCCCAAGAACTTGATCGGCTTGCCGGTCACCGCCCGGATAGACAACACTGCTCCGCCCCGGGCATCGCCTTCAACCTTGGTTAGAATGACACCGGTCAACCCGATACGTTGATCAAACTGGCTCGCCATCGTGACCGCATCTTGGCCCGTCATGGCATCTGCCACTAAAAGGATTTCGTGCGGCTGCACGGCGGCTCTCACCGCCACCAACTCTCCCATCAACTCGTCGTCAATGTGGAGACGCCCGCCGGTGTCCAGCACGACGAGATCGTACCCCTGGTCTCGTCCCCGTTCCACCCCAGCCTGACAGATGCGAATGACATCCGCTTGGGAAGCCTGTGCCTGATCGACTCGATGCACGTCGATATCAAGATCGTGCCCCAGACTCGCCAACTGATCGCCGGCTGCTGGACGACGAGGATCTGCCGCAACCAGGAGAACCCGTTTCCCTTGAGCCTTGAAGTACCGCCCGAGCTTGCCGCAAGTCGTCGTCTTTCCCGCACCTTGGAGCCCTACCATCATGACGACCGTAGGGGGATTCGAGGCCAGAGCCAGACCAGCTCGCTCGCGGCCCATCATCTCCCGCAGTTCTTCCCACACGACCTTGACGACCTGATGACCCGGGGTTAAGCTCTGGAGGACTTCCTGCCCAACTGCCTTTTCGCGAACTCGCTCGACAAAATCCTTGACGATCTTGAAGTTGACATCGGCTTCGAGCAGCGCGAGACGAACGTCTTTCAAAGCTTCCGCGATGTTCTGTTCGGTGAGAACCCCAGAACCGCGTAGCTTCTTGAAAATATTCTCGAATTTTTCGCTGAGAGAGTCCAGCATGGCGCCACAAACAAAAAAGGCAATCGAAGCCTTAACCCCAGATCTCCGATCGCCTCGAAAATTCTAGCAAAAGACCATCGCGAAGTTTAGAGGATGAGGCAGGTTGAAGTCAAGGGAACCGGAGCGTAGGTAGTGGGTCAATTTGAATCCAGCAGTCCCGCTTCACCGAATGCAATCAGGTCAATAATGGACTCGCTAAAAAATGTCCGAAATGCAAAGAGGGTGTGATGAAGCTGCCGCTCGCAACCAAACCTCTAGTCCCCGGATACGCTGATAAAGGGGGAGCTAAATTGGTCTGCACTAAGTGCACTCATCAGTTGCGTCGAAGCGAGCTTCGTCAGTCCAAGAACTCAAACTGACCCACTACCGGAGCGTACATTTCATTGACATGTCGTAGGCCTTTCGCTAAGGTCCGTCGATAGCTCCGTGAGGCCACGCAGAGAGTTGTAAGGCGGTTGCCGTGAAAAAATCACCCTGGGTTCTGCTCATTTTCGTTCTCATCGGTGGACTATTGGGCGGAGTACTGGGAGAAATCCTCCGGGTCATGGCCCCACAGGGCACTATTCAGGCGGTTTTCGCCACCAATTTTACCCCCGGTATCAGCCCGCCGCTGACCATCGATCTGGTCCTCCTCAAGTTCACCATTGGCTTCGTCTTGAAAATCAACCTCCTCAGTCTCCTTGGGATGTTCCTTGGCATCTATCTGTACAAGAACGTCTAGCAAGATGCTATACCTCCGGCTTCAACTCTAACTCCCTCATCTTCAATGCTCGAATTCGGTTTCGTAGCGCTGCGGCCCGTTCAAACTCCAACTCCTTGGCGGCGGCTTTCATTTCCGTTTCCAGCCGTTTGATGATCTGTTCGGTCGCTTCCTCTGCTCCATAGACGGCTGGCGACTCCGCGGCCAAATCCAGTTGCAGATCATCCATGTCCCCCGTGGCATATTCGATTGACAGGACGTCCTTCTTGATGCTCGTGGGCACGATCCCGTGTCTGGCATTATAGTCGGCCTGAATCGTGCGCCGGCGACCGGTCTCGGCGAGCGCCATTTGCATTGAATCGGTGACGGCATCCCCGTACAAAATCACGTGGCCCCGCACATTCCTCGCTGCCCGCCCAGCCGTCTGGATCAACGATCGATAAGACCGAAGATACCCTTCCTTATCCGCATCGAGAATCGCCACCAGGGTGACCTCGGGGAGATCCAGCCCTTCGCGCAGGAGGTTGATCCCCACCAGCACGTCGAAAACCCCGCGCCGCAGATCCCGTATGATCTCTGCCCGCTCCAACGTCTTGATGTCAGAGTGCAGATATCGCACCTTGATACCAAGATCGTGGTAGTACTCGCTCAAATCCTCTGCCATGCGCTTGGTCAAGGTGGTGATCAGCACACGCCCTCCCTGTGCCGCTTCAGTCCGCACTTCGCCGAGGAGATGATCCACCTGCCCTTTGGCCGGGCGCACTTCGATGACTGGATCCATCAGACCGGTCGGGCGAAGTATCTGCTCGACAACCTCTCCAGCCGCATGCCCCAGCTCATAGGAGCCTGGCGTTGCGGAGATGTACACCGCCTGCGTGATACAACGCTCAAATTCGGCGAACGTGAGCGGTCGGTTATCGATTGCCGAGGGCAACCGGAATCCATACTCAACCAATGTGCGCTTCCGCGAATAGTCGCCCTCGTACATCCCTCCCACTTGGGGAATCGTCGCATGGGATTCGTCGACGATCAGCAGAAAGTCTTTAGGGAAATAGTCGATGAGCGTCGGAGGCTGCTCACCGGGCAAACGGCCGCTGAGATGCCGCGAGTAGTTTTCGATGCCATGGCAGTACCCCATCGCCCGAATCATTTCAAGGTCGAACTTGGTGCGCTGCGCGATCCGCTGGGCTTCCACGAGTTGATTCTGTTTCTTGAAATAGGCGACGCGTTCGTCCAGCTCTTCTTCGATACCTGTAATCGCCCGCTCATATCGATCCGGCGCAATGAGATAGTGCGTATTCGGGTAGACCGCGACTTTCGGAAGCTTCCTGAGCGACTTCCCCGTAAGCGGATCAATTTCGTGAATCGCGTCCACCACGTCACCGAACAACTCAATCCGCACGGACACCGCGTCATTCGAAGCCGGAAAAATCTCAATGACGTCGCCGCGGGCACGGAAGATGCCGCGGTGGAAATCCATATCGTTACGGGCATATTGAATCTCGACCAGTTTAGCCAGGATCTTCTCCCGCCGAATCTCCATTCCCTCTTCGAGGAATACCACCATCTCGTGATAGACCTCAGGCGACCCCAGGCCGTAAATACAGGAGACCGACGAAACGATCAGCACGTCGTTCCGTTGGAGCAACGCGGTCGTCGCCGCATGCCGCATCTGATCGATCGCATCGTTGACGGATGCGTCCTTGGCAATGTACGTGTTGCTTTGTGGAATATAGGCTTCCGGTTGGTAGTAATCGTAATAGCTGACGAAATACTCCACCGCGTTGTGGGGGAAGAACTGTTTGAATTCTTGATAGAGCTGACCGGCCAGCGTCTTGTTATGGACCAGAACCAACGTGGGCTTCTGCACCTGCGCGACCACATTAGCCATGGTAAAGGTCTTGCCGGATCCAGTGACACCGAGCAGCGCTTGGTGCCTTCGGCCGGCCGCAATCCCGGCGACCAACTTGTCGATGGCTTGGCCTTGATCTCCGCAGGGCTTGAATGGGGCTTCGAGTTGAAACGACGGCATCGGACGACCTTTCGGTCGTTATCTTACCATCGAAAACAGCACTTCGCACAACAGAGAGAACGCAAGCCGGACATCGACAGACCCACGAGACACCACCGGCCACTTTCCGGGTCCGGTGGCATAACGGTTTCGTTAATATCGTGCGTGCCTGGACCCACCGACCGAGGCTCCCGGCCTATGAGCCGGTCTCCGATTTTCGCCCTCGCGGAATCGTCTGCCGGATGGTCCCGCACTTCGGCGAGGCCGTTGGCGAGGGGCCTGCTGTTCGCTGACCGGCATAGGGGCCGGAGACGGGAGAGCAATAAACACGGGAAGCGCGAGTTTTTTTGTCTCAATTCTTAATTGTCTCACCATGCGAAGATACTCTCGCTCTTCGGACTGAGACAGGATCAAGAACGTCGCCCCTTCCTTCTCTGCTCGACCCGTTCGCCCTGTCCGATGGACGTACGAATTCGGATTGGTCGGCAACTCATAGTGAATCACCTGAGCCACATCCTGAATATCGAGGCCTCTGGCTGCCACATCGGTCGCCACCAGCGAACGGAGTCGGCCGGCCCGAAAGGCGCCGAGGGTCCGTTCCCGCTGCGCTTGGCTGTGATTGCCGGTCAACGCACCAACTGACGCCGGTTCTCCACCCAAATGGGCCGCCAAGCGTCGCACCTTATACTTTTGATCACAAAACACCATCGATCGTCCCCCACCAATCACGGTCTGGAACAACGTATGCACGAGTTGCGTGCGCGCCTGATCCCCCGGCACGACATAGTAGGCATGTACGATCGTGGTCGGAGTGCTGATCCCTGGATCGACAGAGATGCGAGCGGGATCGCGCTGCATGCTCTGCGCGAGCGTTTGAATGTCCCCTGAAAATGTCGCGGAGAACAGCAGCGTCTGGCGTTCAGCCGGGAGGAGACGAATGATCCGTTGAATGTCCCGCAGGAACCCGCGATCCAACATCTGATCGGCCTCATCCATCACGAGAAACGTCACGCCACCCAACTTCAAGTGACCGGAGCCGGCCAAGTCGAGCAACCGCCCTGGCGTACCGACCACCACCATTGGCGGTCGTTGTAGTGCACGGTAATGGCGCTCGATCGGCGTGCCGCCGTACACCGACAAGGAGGTCACGGACATCGGGGCATACTTGCGTAGCTCCATTTCGATCTGGAGCGCCAATTCCCGTGTGGGCGCCAACACCAAAAACTTCGGTCCGGAAGCGTGACTTGGTCCGGACTTGTTATAAGCGCCAGGCGCGGGCGTAGAGGCCTCCCGTCGCATGACCTGCTCGATAATCGGTAGCAAAAACGCCAGTGTTTTTCCGCTCCCGGTTTTGGCTTGTGCCATAATGTCCCGGCCTTTCAGCGCCAGTGGAATGGCAGCCTGTTGCACCGGCGTGGGTGTCGTCAGGCCCGCCTGTGTCAGGCGCTGGGCAAGGGACTGGGGCAGATTCATATCAGCAAACGTAGACATAAGACTCCTTGTATGGGGCACACTTCCTGGGACTGCACGATCCGACCTGGCCAGAGGTCCGAGAAACGCATCGAGATGATGGGCAATTCTAGGAAGGAAATAGCGGGGCTGCCGGATAGGCAGCCCCGACGTGTGAATACTCGTTACAGCTTAGTACCTGTCGCCACCGCCACGGCCGCCGCGGCCGCCACCGCCACCACCAGTACGTGGCTCCTGGGGACGCGCTTCGTTGACGGTCAACGTGCGGCCGCCCAACTCAGTGCCATTCAGCGCGGTGATCGCAGCCTGCGCTTCCGAATCCGAGGACATCTCCACGAATCCAAACCCGCGGGACTGGCCGGTGAACTTATCTGTGATAATCCGGGATGATGTCACCGCTCCATGAACAGCAAACAGATCGCTCAGCTGCTGCTCAGTTGTGGAATACGGCAAACCGCCGACATAGATCTTCGAACCCATTGGGCTCCTCCTTTGAGAATATGTGTTGTCTTGGACTCGAGAACAAAGTGAGGAAGGAATGGGCCGAAGATGCAAACACCATGGCGGCTCAAGGCTGGCTTCCGATCAAATTCCCGGGCAGAACCAAAACAACATCTGTCTTAGGCCTTGTCACTCTCTGTGGCATCACCACCAGGCCGTTCGCGATGATACACGAAAGGCACTCTACTCCTCAGCCCCATCAAATGCAAGCGATGATGCAATCACGCGCGATGCCATGTGTCCATCTAATAGGCAGCGGGAGCAGAAAGCGGTCGCTGAGAAAAAAGCGGAATGGCGTGTAAACTATCAAAATTTAGCGCTGTTTGTCCGCGAACCAGGAGCCCGACTTGACCGATCGCCAGCGACTGGTCTTCGACCGTCACGACGAGCTGTCCGTCAAAGAAGGCTTCGATAAAGTCCTTGCTGAAAATGGTATTCCGCTGGATTCGCAGGGTATGCCAGGAAACCGCCTTGGGCGTAATCGACGACCGCCCTAGTCTCGTCTCCTTTCCATCCACCACCCGGCCCACTTCCAGTGTCTTCGTCACAAGATCAACCACCGCCGCATAGAAGTGCGTGGCATCATTCACCCCAAACACCACTCCACCCACTCCCGTCGCGGCGTCGACGGGAAATCGCATCCTGACCGACACATCTGGATATTCATACTGAAACCCATCGGCGACGATCAAACGGTAACAGCTCACGGCCTGACACGATGAATTCACCACCAGAATGTTGGACGCAGAGGGGGCATCAGTGTCCGCCTTGATCGTCCAGTCCGCAGCCGGCCCCTCGCCAAACCCCAGCATCGAGAATCCGGCAGGAGCCTCGCCAGACTTCTGCTGGTCGAAGGTCCACCGATTAAACAACCCCCCTTGGGCCTGACCTTTCAAGTTGGCTTCTTTTTCCGTCCGGCTCTCTGCCTGAATAGCGTGGGACCGCTCGACACAGAAACTCCACTCACCGGCGATCACGGCTACTCCGAGTACAACGGAGACCATGCCGATACGCCTTGGCTTCATGCGTATGACACGTTCTCTCACGTCTATCCTCTCGATCTCTTCTTACTTCGGTGGCCGTTTTTTGATATCGAGAATGTCTTGCTGGAACTGATCGCGCGCCGCTAAGATGGCCTTCCGCCGTTGCCACCGACCCCAGGTCCACCATCGAAGACGATCCCGAAACGTGACGCCCGGTAGTGGAGCGCTCCCACCAGGCGCATGCTGAAACTCATAGCCCTGGTGCGACGCGCGATTCTCGAAGAATCGCCGGTAGAGGTGATCGTACAATCCTTTGCCTGAGTCGCCTACGCCCACGGCACCCTCCCTACAATAGCAGGTCCAATTGGTGGCTTTCCGTCGCCGGTGGCGAACAGGCCTGACGCTGACAGACATACGCCGTTGGCTGCCCGTTCACACTCGTCTTCCCTGCGGCAAGCGCCAAGTCGGATTCCCCGGCACGACGAGAGGCTTCGACCACCAGCACTGCACGATTCGGCAGATAGCGTCGATGGACTGTAGAGAGCAACGCCTCGGTCATCGGATCGCCACGAGTCCCGACAACAACAATCTCTTGTGGCATCGTCAGATACCAATCCAGCGCACAAAGCATGGCCGATGAGCCATAGGCGTTGTGTTCCATCACGCTCCGGAACACCCGGAACAGGTGCTCGGCCCGGTCATGATACCTCTGCTCTCTTGTAAAAGAGAAAAGCCTCAACAAGACCAAGGCGACAATGGCATTACCGGATGGAATCGCACTATCGGTACCGGACTTCATGCGATGGAGGAGGGCTTCGTGGTCGCGGCTGGTATAAAAACACCCACCCGCCGCCTCATCCCAATATCGCTCCAGCAGATGGTCCGTCACCTCGCGGGCTTGATCCAGATACCACCGATGCGACGTTGCCTCAAACGCGTCCAGCAACGCGGCGGCGAGACAGGCTGCATCGTCCAGATAGCCGTTCAAGCGCCCTTTCCCTGCACTGACGGTACGATAGACTCGCCCGTTCTCAACCGCATAGTCCAACAGGAATGTGAGCGCCCGTTCCGCAGCTGCCAGATAAGTGGGATCCCCGAACGCGTGATAGGCGTCGAGATAGGCCGACACCATCATCCCATTCCAGCTCGTGAGAATGTTGTCATCCCGCTGCGGCTTCATCCGTTGCTCGCGTGCTGCAAGCAACTTCATCCTGGCAGGCCGCAACAAGGACTCCAGCTCCTCTTGCGCGTCAGGCGCGAGCTGAATCCCACCGAGCCGATTCAACACGTTCTTGCCTTCAAAATTGCCGCTCTCCGTCACCCCATAATGCCGGCAGAACTCCTCAGCCATTTCAACGCCCAGCACCGCGGCAATCTCTCCCCGCTCCCAGACGAAGTAGCTTCCCTCATGCCCCTCACTGTCGGCATCCTGCGCAGCAAAGAATGCGCCGTCCGGATGTGTGAGTTCACGACGAACATACTCCAACGTCTCTTCCACGACCTCACGCAACCGATTTTCTTTGGTGAGACGCCATCCATCGAGGTAGATCCGCACCAACTGAGCGTTGTCGTAGAGCATTTTCTCGAAATGGGGAATCAACCACTGGCCATCCACCGAGTAGCGATGGAACCCGCCGCCAAGATGATCGTAGATCCCTCCGGCGGCCATGGTTTTAAGCTGTAAGAGCACCTGTTCTTGATGGGAGACATCTTTCGTCCGAGCCGTCTGGCGCAGTAACAAGTTGAGCGGGGGGACCGTTGGAAATTTAGGCCCCTCACCGAATCCGCCATGAACCGGGTCGAAAAACTGCACTAAGTTCTTGGCCGCTTCATCGAGCAAACGATCCGTCAATGGATCGGCCGACGGCTGCGGCGTTCCTATTCGCAGCAACCCGGTTTTCACCTTCTCCACATTCTTGCGGACATCGTCTCGATGATTCCGATAGGCCTCGACGACACCGCGCAAGACATCGGGAAATCCAGGCAGGTTGTAGCGGGGCGCCGGCGGGAAATACGTCCCCCCGTAGAACGGCTCTTGGTCAGGCGTCAGAAACATCGTCAGAGGCCAGCCGCCGCCCCGTCCCAGAAACACCTGTGCGGACTTTTGGTAGATATCGTCCAGGTCCGGGCGCTCTTCTCGATCGACCTTCACGTTGATGAAGTCCTGGTTCATGAGCCCGGCAATCTCGACATTTTCGAAACATTCATGTGCCATGACATGGCACCAGTGGCAGGCCGAGTAGCCGATCGACAACAGAATTGGCTTGTCCTCTGCTTTCGCCCGCGACAAGGCTTCTTCGCCCCAGGGATACCAATCCACCGGATTCTCCGCATGCTGCCGAAGATAGGGGCTGGCTTCCGTGATGAGCCGGTTCGGAAAACGGTCCGCTTGTGTGGGTGGATCTGTCATCGCCTCTTCATCCTTACAATCTGTGATAGTACCTTGGCCCGCAGCTGCTCTGCAACGGACCTGTCAGTCTATGCTATAGTTCCGCGGCACCTCGAAAGGCTCACTTCATGAACGGCTCGACGCGCAGCTGCTCTCCGTCCCTTGTTGTAGTCACTCTCCTGGGAATCATCCTCGTTCTGCTCCCCCTGGAGGCCGAGGGCTTCGCGCAATCGGAGGAAGACCATCGTGCATGGCTTCGAGCACTCGACAGCCTGTCAAACGAACGCATGCTCGCCGACGTGACGACGCTCAGCAGTCCTTCATTCAACGGCCGACAAACAGGAACAACGGACGATGCCAGCTCAGCGAAGTGGATCGCCGATCGATTCCTTGCTTCCGGCCTCTCCCTGGCGAGCACGCGCGTTGATCCAACCAGTCCTCTAGTGCCGGGCCGTGAAGGCGCGACTGGATTTATGATCAAAATGGTCACAGTGCCGAAAATTGCACCGGACCCCTTACTCCGCATTTCAACGGCCAGCGACTCGCTCACCACGCATCTTGGGACAGACTATCTCCCCATCTTTGATTCACCCTCAGCTGAGGTTCGCGGGCCGATTGTGTTTGTCGGCCACGGAATCGTCGACGCGACGCAGGGCATCGACGACTACGCCGGAGTCGATACCACCAACGCCATTGTCCTGTTTCTCCGCGGCAAACCCATGTACTACAAAGGAACCATCAGCCAGGCGGATAAGGTGGGTCTCGCACGCCAGAAAGGCGCTCTCGGTTATCTCACAGCCACAGGACCAGTGCTCAGCCCCTATGAAGCGCGCCGTGGCGTCACGGGAGAACCCAGTGCCTTTTATGGACTCTCCCCCCCTTCAGAAACACTCCCAGGAGCCTGGATCAGTACCGCTCTGGCCGAGCAGATCCTCGCCGCTCCCGATCACGCACGACCAAGTCGGCTGCATGAATTACAAGAGACGCTGAATCGCTCCCCTGCCACACAATCGGTCAGCACTGGCCTTTATGGCTCTCTCGATTGGCAGACTCGCCCAGAAGAAGGCAGCCTCATGAATGTGCTCGCCTTCTTGCCTGGGAACGATCCGCAGAAGGCACATGAGATCCTCGTGATCGGCGCACATCGTGATCACTTCGGACGACAGGCTGGCTTGCTATTTCCCGGTGCCGACGATAACGCCTCCGGCACGGCAGTGATGGCGGAAGTCGCCCGCGTTCTGGCCAAGGCCGGCACGCACACCAGACGAACCATCCTCTTCATCTCCTTCAGCGGTGAAGAGCAGGGTCTCACTGGCTCTCGGCTGTACATGGAGCGCCCTCTAGTGCCGACCACCATGACCAAAGCCATGATCAACATTGATCACGCGGGCGTTGGAAACGGACGGCTCACGGCAGGCGTGACAGGACTGGAGAAGAACGTCGCATTGAAGGCTGGACAGGCGGCAGAGTGCACCGACAAGCTGGACGTGTTCGGATTTTTCCCGGGTGGCGATCACGTGCCCTTCAAAGAGGCTGGGATTCCGACCATTGCGGTCGTCAGCGGTGGAGTCCACCCACACTTTCATCAACCCAACGATACAGCCGACACGATCAATCCGGAAATTCTGCAAACCGTGGCTCGGTATGTCCTTGCCCTCACCTGGCAACTGGCGAATGCGCAATAGAACAGACCCGGGGCTAGGGGCAAGAGGCTATAGGTAAGAGGAACGGGTGGAATCTGTTAGAGGTTGCCCCCCTGACCGCTAGCCTCATCCCCGTGCCTGGATTTATGGGATGTCGTCGAGAATGGTTGATTGAATCGATGGCAAAGGCGCGGTTTGGCGAGGAGGACCGGGGAGGACGAGCGGTGAGCCGCTCTGGTTGGCGCCTTGGATGAGTCCGATCGAGAGTTGCGGCCCGAGCGTGGTCAGAGCCCCGCTCCATGCCTGACCGGTCGTGGGATTCCGAAAACTGTACGATTCGAAATTGTTTCCGGGGGCGTACATAAATCCCTGCGTGCCCTGATTGTCGATATAGAGATTCCCTGGGCCGCTCAGATTGAACAATGGCGTAACCCCTCCATCGAATGAACGAACACTGGAGATCGATTGGCCCCAAGCCTGCGAATTCAGCGACGAGAGCGCAAATAGGAGCACGGCCAGCACAGGCAGCGCCGAGGGAAACACCGAGACCGACAGAATAGTGTGGATGACCCGATGGCCCTGAAATCTTATTGCACTTAGTCCATGACAGGTTGACACAGTTTCATTATAGTATGGACAAGGACTTCTTGTCGATAAAAGGGGGTGTTATGGAGCACGGTACCAGAACAAATAAATGGTGGCGCACATTTAGCTATGCCGTCGGGATCAGCCTGGTCCTGTCACCTGGGCTCAGTTGGGGGCTGGAGATCGACAAGATGCCGCCCGAGGAACGACGGGAAACCATCTCCCTCGCCAACGCGGCCCTTCAAGCCCTGCAGCACAACCTGGACATCAACATCAGCCGCCAGACGAAGGACAGCCGGCTGGCCGACATCACCGTCGAACAAGCCAAGTTCGACCCGACTCTGAGCGTGAACGGTCAGTACAATCGAACCGTGAATCCGCTCAATCGGCCTGTGTTCGGCGGAACCGTCGGCGCCTTGAACAAAATTACGACCTTCGATCAACGGAGCGAATCCGTCACGCTCGATGCGACGACAAACCTGCCGACCGGCGGCAACGTCGACCTGAACTATAGTCCCTCCCGGACGAATGTAAATCAAAACGTCGCCACAGGATTCCTGTTCAACCCCGCGTATACAGGCGGCCTCGCACTCACCCTCACGCAACCGCTCCTCCGCAACGCCGGCTTCGAAGTCACCAAGACCTTCATCCGAATCGCGCAGAATAATGCCACCGTGGAAGAACATGTTTTTCGCGATCGTGTCCTTACCGTCCTGGCAACGGTGGAACAAACCTATTGGGAAGTCGTCTTCGCCAATGAGAATCTGAAAGTGGCAGAGGCCGCCTTGAAAGCTGCACAGGAACTCTTGGCCAGCAACCGCGCGAAGGCGAAGGCCGGCGTCATGTCGATCGTCGATGTCTTGCAAGCCGAAGCGGCCGTCGCGTCGCGGGTCGAGCAGGTACTGGTTGCGGATAAAACGATTCGAGACCAGGAAGATCAGCTGCGCAGATTGCTCAATCCTGCAGAAGAGGACCTGCGTCAAGACTTGCGCTTGACCCCGCTCGACCAACCGGTCATGACCCTCGAACCTATCAGCCTGCAGGAAGCCATCGACACGGCGATCGAGCTGCGGCCGGAAATCGTCCAAGCGAAGAAGAACATGGAGTCGAGCGATCTCAATACACAATTTGCCAAGAATCAACTCCTCCCGACTCTGTCGCTTCAAGGCACCATGGGACTTGCGGGACTAGGCAAAGACTACGGCAGCTCGGTAAACAATAACCTGAACGGCGACTTCTATAACTATGGCGCGGGCCTCGTCTTAAGCTACCCACTCGGCAACCGCTCAGCCTGGAGCACCTACAGCAAGCGGCAGTTGGAGGCGAAGAACGCCGAAGCGTCGCTCGTGAGTGTGCGGCAGCAGATCATCGTGGGAGTCCGCGAAGCGGTCCGGCGCGTTCAGACAGACTTCAAGCGGATCGAAACCACCAGATCGGCCAGAATCATGGCCGAAAAGCAGTTGCAGGCGGAGCAAGAGCGGCTGAAAGTGGGGCTCAGCACCACACGCTTTGTCCTCGACTTCCAACGAGATCTCGCGACGGCCCAAGGGAACGAGTTACGCGCCATAGTCGACTACAACAAATCGCTTTCCAACCTCGCACGGCACAAAGCCACCACACTCGACCGGTATAATCTCCAACTGAACTGACGGCCTCCATGATGGCGCCTGAGCCTGGTCCGCATGCGACACCGGCTCAAGCCAAAGAACGGGGAGCAGCCCTCGCGCTGCTCCCCACCGCCGCGACACTCGACTTCTACGCCCTTCCCGCCTCGCTCCAAGAACAGACGCTGGTTCAGTTCGCGCCCCAAATCCTTGCCTACCTTGCCTTAGGCCTTTGGGCCACGCACAACCGCGATATCGTATCTCGGCTTGGGCTGGAGAAATGGAAAGTACGGGATGGCCTACGCTGGGGACTCCTGACTGGCCTGCTTCTCGGCTGCCTGAATACGTTCGTGATTCTCTCGGCCTATCCGCATCTGGGCTATGACATCAGTTTCCTCAAGACCACGCCGCATGGCCGACTCCCCCTCATGGTCATGGCCCCCTGGTTCATCTGTGGGATCGCCCTCTTTGTGGAACTGAATTTTCGCGGATTTCTCCTCGGACGGCTGGCCGCACTTGAATCGGGGCTATGGAGATCCGGCTTGCCCCAACGCCTCTCACCTCTCGCCCTCATCACCTGCGCACTGTTGTTTGCTTTCGACCCCTTCATGGTGAATACTTTCCAGCACCTTCATTGGATCGCGCTGTGGGACGGGCTGATCTGGGGAGTCATCTGGTTGCGCACACGCAATCTCTACATCACAATCGTCGCGCACGCGGTCGAAGTCATCGTGATGTACAGCGCCGTGAGAACAGCGATTGGATAACAATTGTTTCATCTTTTCATTGACGATTGATTTATTGAAATAACTCAATTGTCCAATAACCCAATGGTTCAATTTCAATGAATCCTTCCTTCTCCAGTTACCTCGTCAACGATGTCTTCGGTGATCCCGGCGTCTATGTGGAGGTCCGCTGGTCGAAGCGGGCTCTGCTGTTTGACCTAGGCCACAATGACAGGCTGGGACCGACGAGGCTCCTGCGTGCCAACGACATATTCATTTCCCACACTCACTTGGACCACTTCATCGGCTTCGATGCAGTCCTGCGAGTGGCCTTGGGGCGAGGCAAGACACTCCGACTATTAGGCCCTCCTGGATTAATCAACAATGTGCAGGGCAAATTGCAGGGCTACACATGGAATCTGGTCGATGGCTATCCATTGACCCTCGACGTCCAGGAGTTTCACCCCCAGGAAATCCGGCGGGCACTTTTCCGCGCAACCGACGGGTTCCACCAGGTTGAACAACCGGTTCGCCCTCTCGTGCCGGAACGAGCCACAGGCCAATTCACGGTCTTCAACGATCCTATGTTCACCGTGAGCGCGGTCTCCTTGAACCATCGCGTTCCCTCGTTTGCCTATTCCCTGGAGGAACAGTTCCACATCAATGTGAACAAGCAAAAGCTCCACGAGGCGGACCTGCCGGTCGGTTCTTGGGTCAAAGACGTGAAACAGTACATCTGGCAGGGTCAACCAGATGAGTTCCGCTTCACGGCCACACTCTATGCCGAACACCACCGCGAGGAGCGAGAGCTTGTGTTGGGTGAGATTAAAGAACGATTCTGCACCATCTCACGCGGGCAAAAGATCGCCTACGTTGTCGATGCTCGGTTCGATGAAGAGAATGAAGCGAAAATCATTTCCCTCGCTCGCGGCGCAGACGCGCTCTACTGCGAATCGCCCTACCTGGACGTTGATGCCGGAAAGGCCCGCGACCGCTATCATCTGACCGCGAGACAAGCCGGACTCATGGCGCGCAAGGCCCAGGTACGCGATCTCGTTGTGTTTCATTTCTCTCCACGGTATACCGGTCAGGGCGAGGCGTTGAAGCGGGAAGCGATGGAAGCGTTTCAAGGAACCTGAGGAGGACGCAACGTGAACGATTTTGTGAAATATGCCGTGTACTTTCTATTGGAGGGGACCATCGTGAGCGTCTCCACCTACCTCGGGTCTCAAGGTAAATCGTTCCTCGCCGCCTTTGCCAGCACCTTCCCCGCCATTACCGGTGCCACGTTCGTCCTAATCTATCTGAACGGGGGCAACGACGCGATCGTCAGCTACGCGAAAAACTTGTTGTGGTTCGTCCCGCCCTGGATCGTCTACGTCGTTTCCATGATAGCGGGCGTCCCCCGCTTCAGCTACTGGCCCGCCATGATCGGCTCACTCGTGCTGTATCTGGGCTGCGTGGGGCTGGTAAAGATGGTGTTGAGGTAGGTCTTTTGTTGGCGCTCGCACA
>WNFE01001628.1_pt1 | contig 19663 bp, 21 predicted proteins | sample 5400451 | NCBI WGS metagenome assembly WNFE01 (sample SAMN13153344, study PRJNA577476) | soil metagenome | isolation source: 200 cm saprolite under Douglas fir tree site 2 hole 2 | place: USA:California | collected 2015-04-18
CGGGAGTGACGTTCTCGCCGGATGCGTTCGCCTGCGGCGTTGACATCGTCGGTCCCTCCAATCTGAACACCCTGCTTAAGACCATTCCACCGTACTGGTCGACACTGTTAGCCACTTTCCACAAGCGCATGGGCGACTCGGAACAAATACTCAAGCAGCAGTCGCCGCTGTTTAAGGCGGACCAGATCAAAGCGCCGCTGCTTATCGGCCAGGGTGCCAACGATCCTCGCGTAAACAAAGCGGAGAGCGATCAGATTGTGGCTGCCATGCGCAAGAACAATAAGCCGGTACAGTATTACGTGTTCCCCGACGAAGGGCACGGCTTTGCGCGGCCGACTAACAATATGGCCTTCAATGCCGCCACAGAAGAATTCCTGGCGAAATACCTGGGAGGAAGAGTCGAGCCTCCGACCGCGGACGAAAGCAAGCTGCTGACAAGCATTAAGCAGTGAGGCCTCGGCGTTCACAACGTCTTCAGGTGCTCGTTGTGAAGATAAGGAGGCGTCGCCCAGATACCGTTGCGGGGCCGCGCCTTGTACTTCAAGGGCGCCAGAAGTTCGTTTTGTCTGTAGCCGTTCCACTCCTTCTGCTGTTCAGGCGAAAGTTTCAGCTCGGCATATGCCTGATCGATTACCTTTTGCGTAAGGTATTTGAGACCTTCGGTGGCAGGTATGGTTCCCTTCCCCAGCGGTCCACTCTCGGCGGTCCGGCGATAAAAGTTCTGCGCTTCCTTCGGATCGGTTCCGATCTCGGCCAGAGGAATCATGGTTACCTTGAAGAATTGTCTTCCATCACTGTTCGTAAATGTCGTCCAACGCTCTGGCTTGCGGCCTTCGTCGGAAAACATAGGCGGCTCGTGGCAGTGCAGGCATAGGCCGCGGTAGAGCTTTTCGCCCTTGGCCGCCTTGTCGAGATCAATCTTCCCGAGGATCTCTGCTGGCCACATTGGCGACGAGACGCCTTTCCCAGCCTCGGACCCCCCGAGCAACAGTTCGATCTCATGGAGATTGTCGACGTGGATAGTGTTCTACTGCGCCCCGGGATAACCCGCCATAAACGCAGGTCCCGTTCACTACAGGCCGGGTCTCAGCCAAAGAAGTCTCGGCCAAAGAAGAAGAACTGCCTGCATCTGATAACCCTCGTGGTCGTGTCTACTTGAGCCAGGACGAAGCCGCCGCCGCTTACCTGTACCTGATACGCTACCCGCCGCGCCCATAGGTAGTGAAAACCGACGCGTTTGGGGACGCCCAAAACCTGGTTTCCCCTTTCAAGCGCGAAAGTCCCTCTAAAGCTGCCTAAGAATGTCGACGGCCGCGGACCGGCTTGGTCCAACTCACTGTTTGAAGACAACGCCGAGTTCGGCCGGCCTGGGCTTCTATTTTTGGGGCGGCGCACTGGGCTTGACATCTGCCGGCTTCACCACCGCTGTCCACTCCTTGATCTCGGTGAGATCCGCCGCCATTTCCCACTGCGGATCAGCTTCCGCAGCAGACTCCCCTTGTGATCACAGTCACACTCGATTGTACTTCCCGTCATGGCCCGGATGGGCAGGCCACGTCGAAACTGAAGTAGGTAAAGGACAGGAGGCACGCCATGATGATGCTATACCGACTGGTTCGGCTGATCGAGACCCACTCCGAGGCGCTGGCCGCATGCCTTCTCGATCGAGTGCAGAACTCCGAGGCAACGCCCGATTACGGGAAAGTACCGCCTGAAGAGTTGAAGGAGCGCGTGTACGAGATTTACCGCCATCTGGGAGACTGGCTGATAACCAAGGATGAACTCGATCTTGAGCAGCGCTATCTGGCGATAGGGGCACAGCGCGCGCTGCAAGGATTGCCGCTGAGCCAGGTCGCCTGGGCGATCGTTTTGACCAAAGAGAACGTGTGGGAATTCATCAAAAAGGAAATCGGGATCGAACGGCCCGTCGAAGTATTTGGTGAAATGGAAATGTTCCAGCTGCTGGATCGGTTTTTTGACCGGGCTATCTACTATGCCGCAGTCGGCTACGAACTGGCGGTTGCCGAACATGCGATCATGGATGCACCTGAAGCAAAAGTGCAATGAGGAGAACACCAAACGTGACCTGGGAGAGCGAATATTTACCGAAGTTGCGGACGGCGGATGCGGCAATGCTTTTTATCAAGTCCGGAATGCGTGTCTACATCCAGCCAGGCTGCGCGGAGCCAGAGACCTTGGTCGAGGCGCTTATCCGTCGAGCTCCGGAAGTGCGTGATGTGGAAATTGTCCACATGATGACCATGGGGACAGCGCCTTATGTTGCGTCGGAGATGGCCGGACACTTCAGGCACAACGCCGTGTTTATCGGCGCCAATGTTCGGGATGCCATCAATGAGGGCCGCGCGGACTATACGCCCATCTATCTGAGCGAAATCGAGGAACTGTTCGAGAATGGCGCAATGCCCATTGATGTTGCCCTGATCGAAGTCTCCCCGCCCGATTCGCACGGTTATTGCAGTTTTGGCGTGGGCGTGGACACCACGCTTACCGCCGCCAAGTGTGCCCGCTACGTTGTCGCACAGGTCAACGATCACATGCCGCGAACCTACGGCGACAGTTTCATCCATGTGAGCGACATAGATGCGGTGGTGGAATCGTCACGGCCGCTATGCGAACTCAAGAAGCCAGAGATCACCGACATGCACGTCGCCATCGCACGCAACGTAGCGGGCCTGATTGAAGACGGCGCCGTGCTCCAAACCGGGATCGGGGGCATACCCGATGCAGTACTCCCGCTTCTGATGGATCGAAAAGATCTAGGCGTGCATAGCGAACTAGTCTCGGAGGGTGTCATCCCGCTGATCGAAGCGGGTGTGATCACGGGCGCACGCAAAAACTACAAGCCTCGGAAAATTATTGTTGGCTTTGCCCTGGGAACGAAAAAGTTGTTCGAGTTCGTAGACAACAATCCCGTTTTCGAGTTCCACCCGACGGCGTACACCAATGACCCCGGTTTGATTGCGCGCAATGACGACATGGTGGCTATCAACTCGGCTCTACAGATTGATTTGACGGGCCAGGTTTGCTCGGACTCCATCGGAAACCAGTTCTACAGCGGCATCGGCGGGCAGGTTGACTTCCTACGCGGCGCTTCGCGGTCCAAAGGAGGAAAGCCGATCATCGCGATATCGTCCACCGCAAAGAGCGGCACAATTTCGCGGATCGTTCCCATGCTCAGTCCTGGAGCTGGCGTAGTAACGTCCCGAGGATTGGTTCGCTATGTGGTCACCGAGCACGGCGTGGCTTACCTGCATGGCAAGTCGATTCGAGAGAGGGCCAAAGCGCTGATCGAGATAGCGCATCCAAGATTCAGGGATGAGTTGTACGAGTATTGTGAAAAGACCAAGTGGCTGCAGCGTCCGGCTTTCGCGGCCAGGTGATGGCTGCTTGATCTTTGCCGTGGGCAGACTTCGCCAATCCCCCCAAATCAGACCGATGATTGCTCAAGAACAGACTTCAAGCTCACGCCATCTCTTGCTATCCCGGTCCGCTGCCGCCTGCAAGATGCGATCGGCAGGTGCCCCGAATTCCACTGCTGGTTCGGGAGCGTAGCGCAGACCTGCCTCTTCGGGAGTCAGATCTTCCAGTTTGCGCAAGGCCGCATCGATCTGTCCCGGCCGCTCATACAGGTGTCTGCCGTATTCCTCAATAACGTGCAGCAGTGTCAGCCGCGTTCGGAATTCTCGTGCCAGCGAGAAAGCGTATGAGGCACCAGCGAGAGAGTGGGGCGTGAAATCAGTCGCGTACAGAATGTGCCGGAATTCCAGCTTAGCTGGCGCAAGCTCGGCATCATGTCGACGAACCGGCGATCTGCTGAGTTTGGGAACCCTTGGACCGACTGTGAATACTGGACAGGTCGCATGACGGAAGATTTCTTCGGCAACCGAGCCCAGCAACAGTTTTCCGACACCAGTGCGGCCATGCGTGCCGGCCACAAGCAGGTCAATTTGGTGTTCACTGACAATTTCGGAGAGTACTTCGCTCACATTCCCGTGACGAATGTACGTATGATGCGGAAAGCCTTTGATTTTCAAGGAGAGCTGCTGCATTTTCTCCTGGGCCCCGCTGTGCGCGTCTTCGTAGATTGATCCGATAGTCACTGGATCGATAGGGCTAGGCCGCACAAGAATGGTCTCGGGAAGCACGTGAGCGACATGCACCATTCCACCGTAGCGGAGGCTCATCGCGGCTGCATAGGGCAGGGCTCCCTCGGAGACATCGGAAAAATCTGTGGCGAACAGAATGTTCTTGAGAGATATAGCAGTGTTAATCTTCTCTTCTAATAGCCTCATGGCACACCTCCACGTTACGGGTAAAGGTGACATATTGCCAAAACGATCACAGTGCGTGATGTCACCGTTTTCTGTGATCGTAATCACAAGATTCCGGCAACCGGTGGTGTATTCAATCTTGTCGGGGTTTTATGTCAGACGACTACAACAGATTCGTCCTGGAACGCGAATGCTTTCAGCATTTGCTTGATGCCTTGGTTAAACGAGGCTATCGAGTGGTTGGACCCACGGTGCGCGATGGAGCCATCGTCTATGACGAACTGAACTCCGCGGCGGACCTGCCGGTGGGGTGGACGGAGGAGCAGAACGGCGGCACCTATCGGCTCAAAAGGCGGAACGATCAGGCAATGTTCGGCTATGCCGTTGGCCCACATTCCTGGAAGAAGTTTCTTCATCCTCCTGTGGTCCGCCTGTGGCAAGCCTCGCGGCAAGACAACACCCTCCAAATCAAAGAAGAACCCCACGAGACGCGCAAAATGGCATTCATAGGCGCGCGCTCGTGTGAGTTGCATGCCATCGCCATTCAAGACCGCGTCTTTATGAACGGCGCTTACACTGACCCACGCTACAAGTCGAAACGGGAGCGAGCCTTCACGGTGGCCATCAACTGCGCCCAGGCAGGTGGAACCTGTTTCTGCGTATCCATGAACACAGGGCCGAAAGCGACGTCTGGGTTTGATCTCGCCTTGACGGAAGTCCTTCGGGAAGAACGTCACTACTTCCTGGGGGAGGTCGGTACAGAACTCGGCAGCGAGGTTCTTCGCGAGATCCCTTACACAGCCGCAGAGGAATCAGAACGAGCGGCAGCAGAGGGCGTGGTCGCCAGAACGGCTCAGCAGATGGGCCGCAAAATGGACACAGTCGGCATTAAAGACCTGCTCTACCGAAACTACGAGCATCCACGATGGGACAACGTTGCCGCGCGCTGCCTCACCTGCGCCAACTGCACTATGGTCTGTCCCACGTGCTTCTGTACGACCGTAGAGGACGTTACGGACTTGAAAGGCGAGCATGCCGAACGCTGGCAGAAGTGGGATTCATGCTTCACCATGGACTTCTCATATATACATGGGGGCAGCATTCGCGCCACGCCAAAAGCTCGCTATCGGCAGTGGATGACTCACAAACTTGCCACATGGATCGACCAGTTCGGGAGTTCGGGCTGTGTCGGCTGCGGCCGCTGTATTACATGGTGTCCCGTCGGCATTGACATTACCGAAGAAGTTGCCGCCATCCGAGGCACGAAGAAGGACGACGATGGAAACACTTCATAACATACTGGCTGTACATCCGTTCGCCCGCGATCTCGAACAGCGTCACGTGGAACTTCTCACCGGGTGTGCCGTCAATGTTCGTTTCGAAACTGGGCAGGTGATCTTCCGCGAGGGAGACGAGGCCAATCAATTTTATCTGGTTCGCGAAGGCAAGCTGGCGGTAGAACTGTTTGCGGCTGAACGCGGTGCGATCACAATTCTGACGCTAGGAGCGGGGGAGGTGCTGGGTTGGTCATGGCTCGTTCCGCCCTATCGCTGGAAGTTTGACGCGCGTGCCCTGGAACCCACGCGGGCGATTGCATTGGACGGAAAGTGTCTTCGGACAAAAGCTGAACAAGATCACGATCTTGGATACGAACTGCTGAAGCGGATTGCTCACATCATGGAGGAACGCCTGCAAGCTACCAGGCTGCAGCTATTGAATGTTTATGAAGTCCATTCTTGAGGACCAGACCGTCGCTGTCCCGGCCCACCCCATGGTGCCAGAGCCTTGGCAGGTTCGGCACACGCGACGGGAAACGCAAGACACGTTCACGCTTGAACTCGAATCGGCGGAAGCTCGGGATGGACTTCATTTCCTGGCTGGACAGTTCAACATGCTCTACCTGTTCGGCGTAGGCGAGGTGCCAATCTCCATTAGTGGAGACCCCAGCAAACCCCAAAAGCTCGTGCACACAATTCGCGCGGTGGGTCCCGTGACCAAGGCCATGTGTTCGGTTAGACGTGGAAATGCGCTGGGGGTGCGCGGCCCCTTTGGAAGCTGCTGGCCCGTACGGGAAGCCGCCGGCAAAGATGTTCTGATCGTGGCGGGAGGTATTGGGCTGGCTCCATTGCGGCCAGTAGTGTACGAAATATTGGCCAAGCGCAAGAACTACGGGCAGATTGCCCTTCTCTATGGGACGCGTACGCCTGCTGACATGCTGTACAGCAAAGAGCTGGAGCATTGGGGCAAACGGGCAGACCTTCAAGCCCATATCACCGTCGATCGTGCCAGCGGGACATGGTCTGGCAACGTTGGCGTCGTCCCAACCCTGATACCGAAAGCGCAGTTCAACCCGCGCAACACGTTAGCCATGATCTGCGGTCCCGAGGTGATGATGCGGTTTACTGTGCGGGACCTCCAGAAACATGGAGTGGCACTCGAAGACATTTACATTTCAATGGAACGCAATATGAAGTGCGCCGTTGGTTTTTGCGGACACTGTCAGTTTGGTCCCACCTTCATCTGCAAGGAGGGCCCAGTTTTTCGCTACGGCCGCATACAAAACCTTCTCGCGATAAGAGAGCTCTAACATGAAAACGGCCCACAAACCCAAGCTCGCCGTCTGGAAGTTCGCTTCCTGCGACGGCTGCCAGTTGAGCCTGCTGGACTGCGAAGACGAACTGCTCGCGCTAACCAACGCGGTCGAGATCGCCAATTTCGCGGAAGCCTCACGCGCGGTGGTGCGTGGTCCGTATGACCTGTCGCTGGTCGAAGGTTCCATCACCACCCCACATGACGCCGCGCGCATCCACCAGGTACGACGCTCGTCGAAATTTCTTGTCACGATTGGAGCGTGCGCCACTGCAGGAGGCATTCAGGCGCTGCGAAACTTCAAGGACGTGAAGGAGTTCATCTCCATTGTCTATGCGAACCCGCAGTATATCGAGACTCTAAACAAGTCCACGCCCATCTCAGATCATGTTCGCGTTGACTTCGAACTGCGCGGCTGCCCGATCAACAAGCAGCAACTGGTCGAAGTGATCAGTGCTTTCTTGAATGGACGCAAGCCCAATACTCCGCCTCACAGCGTCTGCATCGAATGCAAACAGCGAGGGACGGTCTGCGTGATGGTGGCGCATGGCACGCCTTGCATGGGGCCCGTAACTCATGCCGGTTGCGGCGCCATTTGCCCCTCCTATGCCCGGGGATGCTACGGCTGCTTTGGTCCCATGGAGAGTCCAAACACAAGGTCGCTAAGCAGCCAGTGGAGCCAACTGGGAGCGAAAGAGCAGGACTTGTTAAGAATTTTTCGCAGCTTTAACGCTTGTGCCGAGCCGTTTCGCCGGGAGAGCGAAGCTCATGAAGACTAAGAATATCAAGGTGGATTATCTGACGCGAGTCGAAGGCGAAGGCGGCCTGTACGTCAAAGTCAGGGAAAACAAGGTAGTTGAGGTCAAGCTGAAGATTTTCGAACCCCCTCGCTTTTTCGAGGCCTTCCTGCGCGGGCGCAACTTCGCTGAAGCCCCGGACATAACTGCCCGAATCTGCGGCATCTGCCCGATTGCTTACCAGATGAGCGCCGTACACGCGATGGAAAACGCATTCGGCGTAACGGTCGACGGTCAACTACGGGCATTGCGGCGGCTCATCTACTGCGGCGAGTGGATCGAGAGTCACACGCTGCATGTTTACATGCTGCATGCCCCAGATTTTCTTGGCTACCAGGACACGATCCAAATGGCCAAAGACCATCCCGGCGTGGTCAAGCGCGGCCTGCAATTGAAAAAGACCGGAAATGCGATCGTTACGCTGCTTGGTGGGAGAGAAATCCATCCCATTAACGTTCGAGTCGGCGGTTTCTACAAACTGCCGTCACGGAGCGAATTGGATGCCTTGGCGGAACGCCTGAAATGGGCACGAGACGCAGCTCTGGAAACAGTTCGTTGGGTGGCAAGCATGCCTTTTCCGGACTTTGAGCGGGATTACGTATTCGTGGCGTTGCGTCATCCGAAAGAGTATCCATTCAGCGAGGGTCGGCTAGTCTCAAACGCTGGACTGGACATCGATATCCGTGAATACGAAGACAACTTCGCTGAAGAACATGTTCAACACTCCAATGCCTTGCACTCCGTGCTCAAACCGAAGGGCGCGTACTTTGTTGGGCCGCTGGCCCGCTACGCTCTGAATTTTGATCGGCTCTCTCCGCTCGCGCAGCACGCGGCGTGCGAGGCTGGGTTAGGACCGGTATGCAGGAATCCGTTCAAGAGCATCATCGTCCGCAGCGTTGAAATCCTGTATGCCTGTGATGAAGCTCTGCGGATTATTGAGCAGTACGAGACGCCCGACAAAGCAGCCGTCGAGATTCAGCCGCGCACCGCCACTGGCTATGGCTGCACCGAAGCGCCCCGGGGCATTCTGTATCATCGCTACCGCGTTGACGAGCAGGGCACTATCCTGGATGCAAAGATCGTTCCTCCGACCTCACAAAACCAGAAAACCATCGAGCAAGATCTGGGCGAGTTTGTTCCGAAGTTCCTGAACTTGTCAGACGACGATCTTCGTTGGCAATGCGAGCAGGCAGTACGGAACTATGATCCGTGCATCTCGTGTGCTACCCATTTTCTTAGTCTAGAGCTCGATCGGGTATAGATTTCAGCCTTGGTCAATTTGGATTCTGCTAGGGAACTTATGGGGAATGAACCGCCCAGGAAGCCGAACATTCTGGTGATCGGAATTGGCAATGCCTATCGCAGCGATGATGCTGCAGGGCTGATTGCGGCTCGTCGAGTCAAAGAGCAAGTGTCCGAGCACTGTTCGGTCATTGAGCACACGGGGGAAGGCGCCGCCCTGATGGAATTGTGGAAGGGTGCTGACCGTGTCATTGTAATGGACGCTGTGCACTCCGGCGCCGCGCCAGGAACAGTAAGTCGCTTCGATGCTACCCTCCGTCCGTTCCCCGCATTTATGTTTCGAGATTCAACTCACGCTTTCAGTCTCGTACAGGCAGTGGAACTGAGCCGCGCTTTGGATCAGCTTCCACGTCAATTGATCGTCTACGGAGTCGAGGGGCAAAACTTCAAGGCAGGAACCAATCTTTCTCCAGCAATCGAATTCGCGATAAAGACCCTCGTGCAACGTGTGCTGCAGGAACTTTCGCAAGATGTCTCTTATTCACAGACATGATCGTTATAGTTTCTTCCCGCTACAGACGGCCGCGTGTATATGCTTGGGGGGTTCCTGGCTGGGTCATCGTTCAGGCATTGCGCGAAAACCGATGAGCGGCGACCATCGCCTGCCCAAGGCTGAGACCGCCATCTCCGCTGGGCACTTCGCTTTGCGTAAACACCTCGAAGCTATTCTCCTGGAGCCGCCTGCATATGTGCTCCACGAGATACACGTTGTTGAACGTTCCTCCACTCAGGCAAATCCGGTTCAATGCAGTCCGCTGGCGGAGAACAGCGGCAACTTGGATAAAAATGCCGCTTAGTCCATTGTGAAAGCGGGCACTGATCGCTCCCACGGGTACATCGCACATGAGGTCGCGCAGTAGTGTTTCAAAAAGCGGCCGAGTGCTGATGACCCAGCCATCATCTTTCAGCAGCAGTTCAAAGGGATAAGCGGTTTCATCCGGTGAATCACCGATGGCCATCTCGAGCTCTATCGCGGCCTGAGCCTCATAGTTCACCGTGTGACGGATTCCTACCAGCGCAGCCACCGCATCAAACAGCCGGCCGCAACTCGAGGTGAGGGGCGAGTTCACGCGGCGTTCAATGATGTGCAACAGCAGATCGAGCTTTGCGGGCTCAAGGCTACGCAAGAAGGGCAGCTTCATCTCTAGGAAATCCCGTCCGAAGTGATGGGCGAGATAACTGATCGCCATGCGCCACGGCTCGTGAATGACGGCAGATCCACCTGGCATGTGGACGTACTCAAAATGAGCGGCGCGCTCAAAGCCCTCATAGCTGGCTACCAGCACTTCTCCGCCCCAGATGCAGCCATCGGTACCGTATCCAGTCCCGTCCAGCGCGAAGCCGATCACCTTTCCCTGCAAATGATTTTCCGCCATGCAACTGGCAACATGGGCGTGGTGATGCTGCACTCCAACAAGAGGCACGGTAGTCTGCGCGATGGCCCATTTGGTTGAGAAGTAATCCGGGTGGAGATCATAAGCAATAATCTCCGGCCTGATCTCCAGAATTTCTTGCAGGTGTTCGACAGCTTCCTCGAAGAACTTATAGCTTTCAAGGTTTTCCAGGTCGCCGATGTGCTGGCTGAGGAAGGCGTGCTTGCCCTTAGTCAGGCAAATCGTGTTTTTCAGTTCACCACCAACGGCCAGGATCGCGGGCACCTCTTCCCTCAAGAACACTGGAACGGGGACGTAACCGCGCGAGCGCCGGAGGTGTCGCATCCTGCCATCCGTTACCTGCACGACTGAGTCGTCACAGCGCAGCAGGATGTCGCGGTTGTGCATTAAGAAGCAGTCTGCCAGTTCTCCAAGCCGCGCAACCGCTTCACAATTGTCGATGGCAATCGGTTCTTCGCTCAGGTTCCCACTGGTCATCACTAGCGCAGCAAAACCACCCTTGGCGAAAAGTAAGTAATGCAACGGCGTATAAGGCAGAAACACGCCAAGGTAGCGATTACAAGGCGCAACTCCCTCGACGATAGGAATGGGATGCTTCTTAGGCAAAAGCACGATTGGCCGCTGCACCGACTCGAGGATTCGCTTAGTCGTGTCATTTACTTCGCAGAATTCGGCCGCTGCTTCCAGGCCATGAACCATGATGGCGAATGGCTTTTCTGCTCGACGCTTGCGGTCACGGAGAACAGCCAAGGCATCTGCGTTGGTTGCATCCACCGCGACGTGAAAACCTCCCAGACCCTTAATTGCAACAATCGATCCGGCCTTGAGCCGCGCCACTGCCTCGACAATTGGATCGCGGCACTCAATTGAACGTCCGTCATGGTCCCAGAGTTCTACCCGCGGGCCACACTCCCAGCAGCAATTGGGCTGGGCATGGAAGCGGCGGCTTGACGGATTGTCATATTCCTCTTGACAAGACGAACACATAGGAAATGCCGCCATCGACGTGCGGGGGCGGTCGTACGGAATGTTCCGGACGATGGTGAAACGCGGCCCACAATTGGTGCAATTGATGAAGGGATAGTGATAGCGGCGGTCCGCTAGGTCAAACAGCTCGCGCAGGCAGTCGCCGCAGACCGCCACATCGGGCGAAATCAGCGTGTGAACTTCCTCCCCTTCGCGGCTTTGAACGATGAGGAAGTCACGGTCGCCATGGCAGGGCAGGTCGCAAACAACGAGATCTTCGATCTTCGCCAACGGAGGCGCCTCTGCCGGCAAGCGCAGCAGGAAGTCTTCCACTACCTCGGCAGATCCTTGAATTTCAATGGTGACGCCAGCGGCGGTGTTGTGGATCGTTCCGCTTAGATGGCGGCTGGTCGCAAGCCGGTAAACATAAGGACGAAAGCCCACCCCTTGCACAATGCCCGAAACGTCAATCCGCCGGCGGACTTGTGTCTGCATCTGCGATCAGCTCACAGGCTCGGCCTTCAGTGGTTTCGCAGCAAACCTCCGCTGCTCCAACCATTGCATCCATTCGCGCAGGCCCTCACCTTTCAGGCAGGAAACCTGCACCACTTCCATCCCCGGATGCACGCGGCGTGCGTTCTTGACAGCGGCGTTCACATCGAAGGGCACGTAAGGAAGCAAGTCAGTCTTGTTCAGCACGAGCAATTCTGACTTGAAGAAGATCGAGGGATATTTCAGCGGCTTGTCTTCTCCCTCGGTGACGCTGAGCATGACGATCTTTGCCGCTTCGCCAAGATCGTAGCTGGATGGGCAAACCAGATTGCCGACGTTTTCAATGAAGAGCAGGTCGATCTCCTCTAGTCTCCATTCGGCTAGATGGCGCTCAATCATGCGCGCATCAAGATGGCATGTTCCACCAGTGGTGATCTGCTTCACTGGGAATCCGAAACGTCTGAGGCGGGCAGCGTCGTTGTCCGTCTGAATATCTCCGGTCAATACGGCTGCGCGTTCATCCCGCGGAAGACTTTCCAGAGTGCGCTCGAGCAGGCTCGTCTTGCCAGAACCCGGGGAGCTAATCAGGTTAAGGCAGAGAACGCCGTGCTCCTGAAAGCGCGCGCGCAACTCGCCCGCGACGCGCTCGTTTTCACTAAGAACTTTCCGCTCCAGCGGCACTCGGTTCATATTCCTCCACCTCCAAATAGGCCAGATCCAGTTCGTCGCCGGAGATACACACGCCGCGCTCACTGCTGCATTGCGGACAACGGAAGTCGTAGTCCCGGACGACAAATTCTTGTCCGCAATCCTGGCAACGGTGACGCAGAGGGCAGACTTCAACTTCCAGCTGCAGCGACTCGAGATCAGTTTTGCGGATGATCGCGTCGAAGCAGAAGCGCAGAGCCTCCGGATCGACGGCCGCCAACTCTCCGACGCGCACCCCGACTATTCGTGGGTGTGAACCTGGATGACGCAGGGCTTCGCTTTGAACCGCCTTCAGCACTGCCTCGGCGATGCTCAACTCGTGCATGTTCAGCCTCAGCAAATACGGGGAAGCTGGTCACCTGCCAACATGTCCACGATGCGTGTGGTTCCCAGTGTCGTCCGCATGGTGACCAGCCCTTGGTTCTGTGCGGTCACCGTACCTATAATCCGCGCTTGCCGGCCGAGGGGATGGCGACGCATTGCTTCCAGCAACGTGTCAGCAGCGCTCGCTTCCACGATCGCAATCAATTTGCCTTCATTGGCCACGTACAAAGGGTCCAGGCCCAGCATCTCGCAGGCCCCCCGGACCTCTTCGCGCAGCGTGATCGCCTGCTCTTGTAGTTCGATTCCCACCTGCGACTGGACTGCGATTTCATTCAACGCGCTCGACAATCCTCCGCGCGTCGGATCGCGCATGCAGCGAATGGCGATTGTCACTTGCAACATATCCGCTACCAGCGTGTGCAGCGCTGCACTGTCACTCCGCACGGCGCTTTCGAATTCCAGACCCTCACGCTCCGCCAAGATGGCGATGCCGTGCTCGCCAATGGAGCCACTCAATAGCACCTTATCTCCGGGACGCGCACGGTTCGCCGACAGGTCAATACCATCAGGCACCAGGCCGATGCCCGTCGTATTGATGAACAGCTGGTCTCCACTGCCCTTCTCCACAACCTTCGTGTCGCCTGTCACCACCGGCACGCCCGCCTCAGCAGCGGCTTGCCGCATCGAAGTCACCACTCGGCGCAACACATCCATGGGCAAGCCTTCCTCGATGATGAACGCAGCGCTCAGGAACAAAGGCCGGGCTCCGCCCATAGCGAGGTCGTTGACTGTCCCATGAACCGCAAGTGATCCAATGTCACCGCCGGGAAAGAACAGCGGCTTCACCACGAAGGAGTCTGTGCTGAAGGCCAACCGGCAGCCGTTTACATTTACGACGGCTTGGTCATCGAGACGGGATAGGATCGGATTCCGCAACGCAGGCAAAAAGACTTCACGGATCAACTCTGCGCTGAGCTTGCCTCCACTGCCATGCCCAAGCAGGACCATGTCTTTCGCCAATAGCGGCACTGGGCAAGTCATTTCGGCGATGGTCTTCTCTTCGCTTGGCATCTTCAACTCCTCAGCTTGCCTGGGCATGGCGGCGGTAGTGGTAATAGGCGGCGCAGGCGCCTTCCGCCGAGACCATCGGAGCTCCCAGAGGATTCTCCGGCGTACAGCAAATGGCGAATGCCGGGCAATCCGTTGGCTTCTTCAATCCCTGCAACACCTGCGCGCTGATGCACTCGGCAGGTTCATCGGCAGTAATCAGCTGCAAGTCAAAAATCCTGTTGGCATCGTAAGCCGAATATTCTTCCCGCAACTGCAAACCGCTGCGCGGAATCATTCCGATGCCCCGCCATTTCTGGTCCGCGATTTCAAACACTTCCTGCATGATCTTCTGTGCGGGAAGATTCCCCTCGTAGCTCACCGAGCGCACGTATTGGTTCCCGATTCTGGCATCGCCTTGCTCCAGTTGCTTGACCAGCATCAGAATGGCTTCCAAAAGGTCCACCGGCTCGAAACCTCCGACCACGATCGGTACGCGAAAGTCACGCACGAGATCTTCATACTCCCGGTATCCCATCACCGTGCACACGTGTCCGGGAGCGATGAACGCCTGCACACGATTCTGGGGCGAAGCCATCAAAGCGCGAATGGCCGGGGGCACCAGCACATGCGATACGAGAACCGAGAAATTTCTCAGGCCATCACGCTTCGCCTGCCACGCGGCCACAGCATTAGCCGGAGCTGTAGTTTCGAAGCCAATCGCCAGGAAAATTACCTTGCGATCCTGATTTTGCCGCGCGACTTTCAAAGCCTCCGTCGGCGAATAGACGACACGAATATCCCCGCCCATCGCCTTTGTCCGCAGCAGGTCGGATCGGGAACCGGGCACACGCAGCATGTCGCCATAAGACACCAGGATGACGTCAGAGCGAGAGGCCAAAGCAATGGCCTTATCGATAGTCTCAAGGGGTGTGACGCAAACCGGGCATCCCGGGCCATGCACGAGCTCAATCCCAACCGGCAGGAGTTCGTCGAGCCCGTAGCGCATGATGGTATGGGTCTGGCCGCCGCAGATCTCCATTAGCACCCACGGTTTTGTGGCGGTCTCAGCAATCTCCGCCGCCACGCCGCGGGCAATGCGGCCATCGCGATATTCATCGATGTACTTCATGGCTAATCCCACTCCGCCTGGCAGGCGAAACTAATCGCTTGGACTCCCCTCGCTCGACGCGGCAAGTTCTTCTTCGAGCACACCCATTTCGAGCAGTAACTGATAGGTACGCTCTGCTTCCTCTGCGTGAACCCGACTAATGGCGAAACCTACGTGAACAACCACATAATCTCCGACGCTGGCTTCGGGAACAAAATCCAGGCGGACCGCTCGGACGATTCCTCCGAACTGCACGCGGCCCAGCCGCAGGCCGTCTTGTTCCTCAATTTGCAGAACCTTGCCCGGAATCGCCAAGCACATGGAACAATTCCCCCGGGTGAAACTATAAACCTTCACCGCATCCAGTGCGTTGAAGACTGGCGTTATGCAATGAAGCTAGCGTGGACCCCGCACCGTTGCGACCGCATTGTGCCGACTCGAGAGCAGGAGAACCATACCTGAAACCCATGTATAGCTTCTACGCTGTCCCCTCATTAGTGATTCTGATCACATAGCTTTGTGACTTCCGTCCTATGGGTCACCTCCAGGCTCTGTCAAGCTGTGCCTTGAGGTTTAGAAGCCATGTCACCCGAAAATCACGACATTCTTGAAATCCTTCGGTTCGAGTTGAAATTCTTGGAAGACGGCGGGTATGGTCGCTCGCCACATGCGCCATGGCGCGCGCCGTACATTTTTGAAGATTCTCCGACCTGCCTGAATTTTAACGATTCCGCACGGCCGCATCCCTGCAGCGAGTGCTTGCTGACACAGCTTGTTCCCCCCGAACTCCGCGAGCAAGATGTGCCATGCCGATTCATTCCGCTGAATGACAAAGGTCAGACGGTCGACTCCCTCTACCGCACCGGAACACAAATAGAGATCGAAGAGGCCCTTCGTGACTGGCTACGCGGGGAGATCAGCCGGATCGAAGCGGAACAAATGCCAGCGTGTGCCGGCTAGTTGTGTTCTGGAATAGCGCAAACACCGGACAGAAAGTGCCGATGTTAATAGTTGACCATTTTTTCCAGCGCGGCTTTGTTGCGGATGACCAGAGTGGCGCCCTTCAACTGCACCAATTGCCGCTTCTTGAATTCGGAGAACAAGCGGCTAACAGTTTCACGGGTAGTACCAATCATTTCGGCGATTTCCTCATGCGTAAGCGTCAGCTTCACCTGCAGAGGATTACCATTGCCGGTCGCATTGGACCATCCCAGCAGTAATTTGGCGAATTTTTCCGAGGGGGAATTGGTAAGCCCCAGCGTTCGGATCTCCTCATAGGCTGTGTAGTAGTTCCGACTTAGCTGTTCCGCAACGCGCACTGCGACTTCACCATTCTCACGAAGAAATTGGAGCAGGGCATCCCGGGTGATGAAATTGGCCTGGCCGGGCTCGATCATTTCCGCCGTGACTTCATAGGGGCAGTTGGAAATGGTCGCGTTCAAGCCGAGAACATCTCCAGGTTCCGAAACTTTGGTGATGATCGTCTTGCCTTCTCTGGAGGACGTGGAAAGTTTGGCCTTGCCGGTGCAGAGGACAAAGACTCCGCGCGGCTGTTGTCCTTCAATGAACAACATTGCCGTTTTCGGGTAGATCGCGGTGGATTTGATCTCGTTGAGCTTCTGCACTGCGCGCACGGGCAGATTGCAGAATAGATGCTCCTCCCGCACCGGACAGGTGAGGCAGTTATCGATGATGTTCAAGCCGTAAGGCGCGCGCATGGCAGAGTCTAACGTCGTGGAAATTGTAGCACCGGAATTGTGATTACCATCACTAAAAACGGTGACCCCACGCACCGCGCATATCCGGGCCAGGATCCAGAATCGCTGTGAACGTAAGGTGTCCACCTGGAGGGCATCATGCCGACAGCAACGGAAGTCCGAGAGCCGCAAGTTGAAGATCGGGTGAATGTCTGGGAAGCGGCGCGGGTGCAACCGACACGAAAGACGTTGCCGATTCCTCAGCTGCAAAGGCCGCTGTTTGCGGACAGCCTTTTGGATTCAGGCCAACAGGAAAAAACTCGGCGCCGGTTCGCAGCGGTGCTCTCTTTCACATTTCAGTGCTTGCTCATCGGTGCCCTGCTAATCGTGCCGTTGATGTTCACCGAGGAGCTCCCTAGGCAGCAGTTGCTGACATTTCTGGAGGCGCCGCCGCCACCACCACCACCACCGCCTGCGCCAGCGGTGGCCAGAGTCGTTCGGCAGATCCAGAGCGACCTGCTGACCGGTGGCCAGTTGCGCACTCCCAGCCGGATACCCGAAAAGGTGCAGATGATCCGTGAAGAGGAAGCGCCTCCACCCCTGCCCATGGGCGGTGTGGTTGGAGGAGTGCCGGGAGGCATCCCGGGTGGACAGCTCGGTGGGGTCATTGGCGGCATTCTCAGCCAGACTTCGAGCCTGGCTGCCCTGCCGAAGCTCGCCATACCGGCTCCTCCCAAACGAATTCGCGTTTCGCAGGGAGTGACCAAGGGATTGCTGATTCAGAAGATCGAACCAAAGTATCCGCCCTTGGCACTGGGCGCCCGTATCGCGGGCCAAGTCCTATTGCGTGCAATTATCGGCAAGGACGGTGACATCAAAGAACTCGATCTTCTGAGCGGCCATCCAATGTTGGCACCGGCTGCAATTGCGGCAGTCAGACAATGGCGTTACCGGCCGTTCTTGTTGAATGGCGAACCAATAGAGGTAGAAACGACCGTGACTGTTACATTTCAAATTGCTCAGTAGCGTGCTATGCCGTCTTGGGCCGCGCGCTCGGATTACTCGGTCTTAAGGAAAGGAAGGATGACGATGGAAGGTGCACAAAAATACCGCGTCGTTGCTTGGTGGAGTTCTGGAAGGACTGGGCTGGCAAAATCTAACTCTGCTCCCAATGCGATCCACTTCACCGCGCCACCCGAGTTTGGTGGCCTCGAAGGTAGGTGGACGCCCGAAGACTTGCTGCTCAGCGCTGTGGCCAGTTGCTACACAACTACTTTCCACACCCTGGCGAATTACTCAAAACTTGAGTATGCCGACTTGGAGGTAGAGGTTGAGGGAACGATTCTCAAAACTGATTCTGGCTACTCCTTCAGCGAAATCGCGATCCGCCCGAGCCTAACTATTTCCAGCGACGAGGAGCAGACCCGCGCACTCCGCTTACTGCAGAAAGCTAAAACAATGTGCCTGGTATCCCGCGCTCTCTCGGTCGAACAGAAATTTGAACCACGCGTGCAGGCCGGTGAGCCACGGGTAGAGTGTAGCCTGGTTTTGCCAGTGGACTGACAGGAGAGAACGCCTTACATTTGAAATGCCAGACCAACCATACCTTGACTCAAGCCGCGTGCCCGGTGCTCACTTTGCGTGGCTGCTACGCCATCTGCCCAGCACTAAGTCGCCCCTGTAGAAAAGGAGGGGTTGAGTGGACTCCACAGACACAAGTCCGGTAATTCGGGTTTATCCGTCGCAATACGTTTCGCCGTGGACGCTGAAAGACGGAACTCAAGTCACGGTCCGGCCTATTCGTCCAGAAGATGAAAGTCTGATGGTGAAATTCCACGGAACGCTCTCCGACCGCACCGTGTACTTGCGCTACTTCGGCTCGCTGAGCCTTGCCAGGCGCACTGCGCATGAGCGCTTGGTTCGCATTTGCTTTAGCGATTACGAATGCGAGATGGTGCTTGTGGCGGAATACAAAGATCCCCAAACCGGTGAGCTACATATATTGGCCGTGGGTCGGCTCAATAAGCTGCAGGCAGATAAAGAAGCGGAAGTGGCAGTTATGGTCTCGGACCAATACCAGCATCGAGGCCTCGGGACCGAACTACTGCGCCGACTCATCCACATCGCACGAGACCAGAACCTATGCCGCCTTGTGGCTGAGGTGCTGCGCGATAATTTAGCAATCCAAACCATATTCAGGAGACTTGGCTTCCGTTTGCACTTGATGGGCGATCCCGCTTCGGTGCAAGCGGTTCTTGACCTGTAAAAGAGTTCCTTTTCATACCCGCTTCCCCACACCTTGGATGGCCCCGTCCCGAGAGAAGCGGCATCTTTCCTGTGATTACGGTCACACTGCCCCGTGACCCGGATTCCCGACACCTGCTGACCTTTCAGGCATGCTTCTTGGTGGTGGTCAGATGCGTATTTCAGGGCCACTTCGCGAGCTTTTCGGGGGCAGGCATGAAACCAAAATTCAAGACCATGGACGGCAACGAGGCAGTCGCAAATGTCGCATACCGCCTCAATGAGGTCATCGCCATTTATCCCATCACGCCATCGTCGAACATGGGGGAATGGGCTGACCAGTGGGCGTCAGAAGGAGTGCCCAACATCTGGGGAACAGTGCCCCACGTGGTCGAAATGCAAAGCGAAGGCGGCACCGCTGGAGCCGTTCACGGCGCGCTGCAGACCAGGGCCCTGTCCACAACCTTCACGGTGTCGCAAGGCCTGCTCCTGATGATCCCTAACATGAACAAGATCGCAGGCGAACTGACGCCAACGGCATTCCATGTCAGCGCGCGCACGGTTGCCACACACGCCCTCTCGATTTTCGGTGACCACTCGGATGTGATGTTTTGCAGAACTACGGGATTCGCCATGCTCTGCTCCAACTCTGTCCAGGAGGCCATGGACTTAGCGCTGATCGCTCACGCGGCCACACTCG
>WNFE01001268.1_pt1 | contig 19653 bp, 19 predicted proteins | sample 5400451 | NCBI WGS metagenome assembly WNFE01 (sample SAMN13153344, study PRJNA577476) | soil metagenome | isolation source: 200 cm saprolite under Douglas fir tree site 2 hole 2 | place: USA:California | collected 2015-04-18
GCCATGGCCTCACGCCTTCAGCTTGTTCCGCCGCCAGGAGCGTTTCTTCGGGTGGCGGGTGAAGCGTCGCTTCGTGCGTTGGATGACCCAGGCCGGGACGCGGCGGTTCGACTTGACGGCCCTCAGGAGTCGAAGCTTCTTCGCGTACGGCTTGTTCCGCGCCATGGTCAGCGCCTCTCGATCTTGATGTCCCGCTTGCGGGGGATCACGCGCTCGAGGATCTGCCGGAGGGTCGGGTCGTCGATCATCCGCTGCACGCGGCCGCTCTGCGCGAGCGCGATGAGCTGGTTCTCGATGTTCTCCTTTAGCTCCGGGTACGCGAGCTCGATGCGCCCGAGACGCTCCCGCGCCTCCGGTGTCAGGATCTGACGAAGGATCTGTTGCCGCTGGGCCTGCTGCTGGTCCCGGTACTGTGCCTCGGCCTGGGCCTGCACCTGCGCCTGCTGCAGGTCCGCCATCTTTCGCCGGCGAATTGCGTCGAGCTCGTCCTCGTCCATCGACATCGGCTCAAGGGCCTCCGGCGTACTTCGTGAGCTCGGGGTTCGTCTTCGCGAGGTCCAGCAGGATCTCGTGCGCGAGGGAATCGAGGAGCTTGCGGCCCGCGGCGCTGATCGAGCGGCCTTTCTTGTCCGTCTTCGTGAGGAGGCCCATCGCCTCGAGTTGCTGCATCGCCTCCCGCGCGATCGAACGCGAACCGCTTCGCGGGTGATACGGGGCCGAGCCGTCGTCCCGGCGGCCGCCGAACTCCGCGGCGAGGCGTGACGTGCCGATGGGCCCGTGCAGGTAGACCTTTCGTAGGACGGCGGCGACGCGGCGATACCACCAGTCCTTCTGGACCGGGGCCTTCTCCGTGTTCACCCCGGTGCGGGCGAACGGCGCCCATTCCGGCGGCTTGATCTTGCCTTCTGCCTGCAACTTGTCCTTGAGGCGCTCGATCAAGAGGACCGGAGGTACATCGTATGCGGTCGTCATCAGGAACACGCGTCGGTTCGCGCTTCATAAATCAAGGACGTATTTGAAGGCTTGCGTGCTCTCCCGGAGAGGGCCGTCATCGGGCGCGCCGTTGCGTTTTCCTGGAGTAGGGAGTGCGCGGTCGACCCTTCCCCCGGTCAAGGAATAAACGCATCTCCTTCGTTCGTTCGAAGCCGAGACGTTGGTACATCGGCTCGCCGAACGGTGACGCGTGGAGGAGCATCACGTGGATTCCCCGACCCTTCGCATATCGAATCGCCTCCCGAACGATGCGGGCTCCGTGGCCCCGACCTCGATGAGCGGGCTCCGTGAACATCGAGAGAAGGTATGCGGCCTCGGTCCCCTTCCAGTTGGGCCGGGGTTGGACCTGCATGATCCAGACGCAACCGCTCGCTACCGGTCGGCCGTCGACATCGACGATGAAGCCGGTGAATCGGTTCGACCTCATCTGCGTTCCCGCCCAGCGGCGGTACGCGCGATCCGCTACATCGAGGTCCGCTTTCGAGAACTGCGCGATCTCTTTCCACATCCCGCGGCGATGGCGGACGAGCAACCCCAAGTCGCGGAGACTCGCCCGACGTATCGCGCCGCGCGCCATCGACGCGCAGATTCGGACCAGGGACTTCCCTTTTCCGTATCCGCGGCTGTTAACCTTATTTAAGGTTGAATTCCAGACGCGGTGAGATCATACGGAACTGGCACCGCATCGCGCGGAATCTTCATTTGGGCTCCAGGCCTCTCGCAAACGTGTCTTCGGAGCCTCGAATCGTTGTGGCCGTCTCGGGCGCTTCAGGCGCTGAATATGCGAGGCGTCTCATCGAGATCCTCGGAGACCGCGCCGATGTAATCACGACGAAAGACGCCGCGGCGGTCATCGAAATCGAAACGGGCCTCACGACAAAGGAATTCAGCGTCGGTGCGCGGTCGGCGTATGCTGATGACAACCTTGCCGCAGCGCCCGCATCGGGCTCGGCCCGCTTCGACGCTGTCGTCGTGGTCCCGTGCAGCGGCACGACCCTCGCCAAAATCGCGGCCGGCATCGCGGACAACCTCGTCACCCGAGCCGCTGCCGTGGCGATGAAGGAGAATCGGAAACTGATCCTTGTCCCCCGCGAGACCCCGGTTGGCGCGATCGCGCTGGAGAACATGCTGAAGCTCGCCCGCCTCGGCGTCATCATCCTACCGGCGTCGCCTGGCTTTTACGGTCAGCCGAAACGCATTGCTGACTTGGTCGATTTCGTCGTCGCTCGGATCTTGGACCACCTGGGCATCGAGCACTCGATTGGGGTGCGCTGGGCCGGCCCGGAGTGAGCTCCTCAGAGTTGGGCCGACAGATCGAGGTACTCGTCAAATTCCGCGTTCAGCCGCGTGACTTCCTGCTCCGCGAGCACTCCCGGCGCGATGCGCGCGATCACCGTGACTCCGTTTACGAAGGCCATGTCGTTCGCCTTCCGGAGGAAGCGGATCACATCGGCCAGTGAGGACTCGGCGATGATCTGGTCGAGGCCGTCGTACAGGATTACGCCGCCCTTCCGTTCGCGGGTGATCTGGAGGACGGACCTCAAGCCGATCGGGTCAAGGTCTTTCGGGTCGATCGCGCCCGCGGCGTGGCCTGCGACCTGGACAATCGGAACCTCCTTCACACCAAACTCGAGGCGCATGCGTTCCACCGCGGCGGAGGTCATGCACAATGCCGGTCGACCGATCTTCGTCAGATCGCGAAGCCACGCGAACCCGATCGCGGGGTCGCTCGCGACGACGAGGTAGCGCTTCCCCTCGTCCAGATGACGGAGGAACTCGCTGCAGTTCGAGCACGGCGCCATGCGCGGATCCGTGCCCACCGGGACCGTCTGCAGTTCCCCGCACGACTGGCATCGCATTGAGACCTCGGGGGTCGTGCGGTCGGCCTCCACGGAGATCGGACTGCGGCAGTTCGAGCACTGGGTCAGGCTCGCCGCACACGACAGATGGTACAGGACGCCGCACGTGCATCGGTACGCCGGATCGCTCGCGAGGATCTCTCGCTGGCAATGCGGGCATGTCCCGAGGACGCCTCCGGTCTGTCCGGCCCCCGTCGGGATCGCGACCTTCTTCACGACCATGCGGGTTTCCTCGTTCTCGGCGGCCGCCGCCCGCGCGACCTGGCCGGAGTAGTACGCCCGAGTGCCGAATCCCAGCAACACGGCGAAGGCGATGGACAGCACCCAGTACGCGAACCCGGACACGAACACCCGGATGCCGAGGATCCACGTCGCGGTCGGGACGAAGTAGAAGAGGACCAGCAAGCCGATCGAAATGGCGCCGAGCCGGTGGAGCCACTTCGCCTTGTGGACCGCCAGCCGATACGTGGCGGGGTACGACTCGCGATATCGGACGTACGCATCGTGCTGCTGCCGCGAAATCGCGTACGCGCCGACGAGCATGACGGCGAAGAGAATCTGCGGGTTCTCCAGGGCGTCGAAGGAGGCGTAGCGGATCGTCTCGCTGGGGAAGGCCGACGTATTTCGCGACGAGCTGTACAGGAGGATTTCTCCTCCGGGGGTCCGGATCACCTGGAGCCCACCGGTTCGCACGACCGGAGCGGAGAAGCTCAGCGGACCGACGAGATAATGGGTGTCCGCCTGGTCGACCTCACCGTCATAGGACGATGGCGCGTGGAGCGCGAAGTCGCGGATGAGGAACCCGCGTGCGCTTCCCGCCGCATCCGATGTGAAGTTCAGCCGGAGTCGCACTTCACCACCGAGGTAGGTCGCCAGGCTGACGTTCGCCGTCGCCCAGACCCCGGGAGCGGTCGTCGGGAGGTTGGGACCGGCCCCGAACGACAGGTTCGTCCAGTCGGTGAACGCGGGCGCGTGAGCGATCTCGAGGCGGAGCCGATCCTGTGGATCCGCGACCTGGCCCGTGTAGTTGAACGTGGCCCAGGCCTGCGTCGCGTAACGGAGGTCGAAGGGGACGTAGATCGCCGAGGTGCCCGCGAGGAGATTGTCCGCCGTCGTCCGGGTCGCGGCCATCGCGTTGTTCGCGTACGTCCCGGTCGCGTCGTTCCCCGCCCAGAAGGAGGCGCACGGCGAGGGAACCCCGGACGGACAGCTGTTCGTCATCACGATGTGCCAGCCGCCTTCCAGGAGGAACGGCCACGACCCAGGGTACGGACCGGACGCCACGAGAGTCGGCGACTGGACCGCCGCGTAGTCGAAAATTCGATACAGCGAGTCGGCCAGGGCGGACGTGGGGAGGGACACCCGCGCGGAGCGGCTCGTCGTGTTCGCTTCGAAGAGGAAGCGGATCTCCACGTCGCCGGACGAGCTCACGTTCGTGTTCGCGAGGCCCGACGTGCTCCGTTCGAATCCGAGGCTCGGATCCGCGGTGTTCTTCTCCCGCAAGTCGAACGGGAACAGTTGCATGTACTGGGCGTCCGTGCCGCGGCCCGAGGCCTCGAGGACGTTTTCAAGCTGGTCCGTGTACCGCAGGCCCTCGAGCGGATCGAGGACCCCATCCCCGTTCGCGATACCCGCCGTGCCCGCGAACGGAAAGCCTCGAGGAATCTGACCGTACGTGTCGAACATGTCCACGATCTTCGCGCGGAGCTCCGCCGCCTTCGCACCGGTCAGCGTCCACGTCACGTGACCGCCGCCGTTCAGGTCCGAGGTCCCGAAGAGTTCGTAGTCGGTCGTGACGACCAGGTGGCCGGCCGGATTCTGGCCGACCGCCGGAGTGAAAACGCTCCAGAAGATCAAGAGGAAGGTTATCACAGCGAGGGCGGCTGGGCGCGCCGAACCCATGACCGCGAAGGAAGGCTCCCGTCGGATAAAGGCTTGCGTCGCGTTTCGATATCCAACACTGAGCCCGCCGATTCGAAAAGATAAAAACCGCCCTCGGGTATCGTGGCCGCGTGGTTCCGCAAGATTTGTCGAAGCTGCTCGCGGGCGGCGTCGACCTCGAGCAGGAATTCGAGCGGGCCACGAAGACGCTCGAGTCGATCGGCCTCTCCGGGTACGAGGCCCGCGGCTACATCGCGCTCGTGGCCCACGGATACGGGAGCGCGGAGACGATCGCCGAGACCGCGCGGATCCCCCGGACGTCCGCGTACAAGGTCCTGCAGAGCCTCTGTCAGAAAGGATTCGCGATCTCGACCCGCGGGCGGCCGACGATCTTCAAGCCGGAGGCGCCGAGCAAGGTCAAGGGGCGCGTGATCGACCACCTCGAGGACACCTTCGCGAAGCTCGATCTGCTCCATGAGGTCTTGCGTTCGAAGGGGGAGCCGCAGCTCGTCTACACGATCGTCACGAAGGCGCGCGTCCTGGAGAAGATCGGCGAGTTGATCGACCAGTCGTCGGAGACGTGCATCGTCTCCACGCCGACGTTCTCCGAGATCCGCGAGAACGTGGGGAAGAAGATCGAGCAGGCGATCGCCCGCGGCATCCGGTTCACGATCATCACGGAGCCGGGCCAGAAGATCCCGGAAGGGGCGGGCGTCGTGAACCGCAAAGGCCTCATCGCGACGGACGTCATCGTGGACGGTTCCGCGGCGTTGATCGCGGCGCCCGACCTGTCGGCGTGCGGCTACACGGACAACGCATCGCTGTCGCGGCATCTGGAGAACTTCCTCGAGATCATCATGAATCTGAAGGAGTGATGCCGGAACGTGGTCAGTTCGGCGCGCTCCTTTGATGTCGTCGTGATCGGGGCAGGCCCGGCCGGCGGCTACCTCGCGGGAAAAGTCGCGGCGGCCGGATACGACGTCGCCCTGGTCGAGGAACATCGCGAGATCGGGGAGCCGATTCAGTGCGGCGGCCTCGTCACGCCGCGGGTCTTCGAGTACGTCGACTGCAAGGAGACGATCATCGGTGCGGTCCACGGGGCCGAGCTGTACTCGCCTTCCGGCCGACGGCTCGTGATCGACGGCCACCACACGCAGGCGGTCGTCGTGCAACGCGCGATGTTCGACCGGGCAATCGCGACGGATGCGGTTCGGAAAGGCGCGCACACGTTCCTGGGTGCACAGGCTCAAGCCGCAAGGCGGGAGGACGGCGGCATCGAAATCTCGATCGACCAGGACGGGGAGCCGCGGAAACTGCACGCCAAGCTGCTCGTCGGCTGCGACGGCGTCCGCTCGAACGTGGCCAAGTGGTTCAACATCCTGCGTCCGAGGAAGATCCTTCCCGGCTTCGAGGTGGAGATGACCGGCGTCCGAGGAGATCCGGGATTCGTCACGTTGTTCATCGGGAACGAGATCGCGCCGGGATTCTTCGGATGGATCATCCCAAGCGGCGACACGGCCCGAGTGGGCCTGTGCGTCGGCGAAGGGAACGCGTACGCCTACCTGGAAAAGATGCTGACTCGACCCGAGGTGAGGCAGTACACGAAAGGCGCCCAGCCGATCCTCTACATCGCCGGGGGCATTCCGCTCGGCTTCCCCCGTCGAACGTACGCAGATAATGTCTTGGTCGTCGGAGACGCGGCTTGCCAAGCGAAAGCCGTCTCCGGAGGGGGAATCTTCACCGCGCTGACGTGCTCGAACTTCGCGGCGCAGACCGCGATCGAGGCGTTGGAAGCTCACGACCTCTCCGGTCGCATGCTCCATCAGTACCATCGGGCGTGGACGAAGTCGATCGGAAAGGAACTCCGGAAGGACCTCGCGATCCATGAAAGCTTCAGCCGGCTCTCGGACGACCAGTTCGAGGAGCTCTTCGACATCTTCGACAGCCCCGAGATGCTCCGGCTGATCGAGAAGAAAGGCGACATCGACTTCCCGTCCAAAGTCGGTTGGGCCCTCATCAAAGAGGACCCACGACTCCTGAAATACGTCGGCAAGGCGCTCCGAGCGATGATCGCGAAGAATGTCGGTATGTAGGTCGCCAGCACATTCGATGTCAAGTCTGGGATCCTCTCGTCATCGGTATCGACACTGCCTCTCGAGGGCCCCCCCAATAAACCGACGGTGGAGGTTGTCTGTCGACGTTGGGGATGGAAGCTCTCAGTCGTTAGAGGCTGACCTTCGTCCCGCAGGAGGGACAAAACTGGACCCCCGGGGTGAGGGGAGCCCCGCAATTCTTGCAGAACGCCGGGGCCTCGGGAGTGGTTGACGGCGCGGCCGGAACGCCGGGACTCGGAGGGGCGGCGTATCCGGGCGGCGCAATCGCCGTTGGCGGAGGTCCGTACGTTCCGTATCCCGAGGGATATCCAGCAACGTAGCCGGGGAACGGGACGGGCTGCGGTTTCCAAGCGATGCCGAGGGCGCCTCCGACGATTCCGAGGACCAACCCGACGAGGAAGCCCCCCAACGACGTGAAGATGCTCAAGATGGAGAAGACCAGGACGATGACGCCCCAAGTCACGTGTTGCTCCGGATGGGTGTAGAGCATGATGGCGCCGACGATGACGATGATGCCGAACGCGAGGCCGATGACCCCGATCACGATGCCGACGGCCGGGAGGAACGCAGAGATCGCTGCCCCGATCGCCGCGAGTACGGCTCCCCCAAGCAAGATGAAGATGCCGGCGAGCAAGGACAACACGAACGCAGCCGTCGGTTTTTCGGCCATTTGGCTCCCTCACGTCGAATGAGAATTGGGGTAGTTAGGCATTTGCCCCCTCGTGGCGCTCGAGACCGCCGCCGCCCGCTGCCGGAAAAGGCGGAGCGTCGCGATCAAAGGGAGTGCCACTGCCCTTCCTGAGGCAGAAGCACCTCGCGGCCCTCCAGCGCGTCGGCGAGAATCTGGCGGTTCTCTCCGTGCATCAGCACGACGCGCTGCGGGTCGCATCCCTCGATGAATCGAATGAGATCATCATGGCCTGCGTGCGCGCTGAAGTCGAACTTCTGCCACTCGCACTTGATGTCGACCGTGACGCCGTACAGGTCGATCACGCCTTCCTCGACGAGCCTTCGGCCGTTGGTGCCTTCGACCTGGTAGCCCGTCAGGAGGACGGCGCTGCGAGGATCCTCCCGGATCACCTCCAGGTACCGCAGGACGGGTCCACCGTCGAGCATCCCGCTCGTCGTCACGATCACCTCGCCGCGCAGGGCCATCTCGCCCTCCCGATGGTTTCGCACGACGTGAGTCCGGTTCATCGCCTTTCGCAGCGCCTTCACGGAGCGGACGTACTCCGGGCTCTCGACGTAAATCGAGTTCACCTTCTTCCCCATGCCGTCCAGCCAGACCTCGTGGTGGGCTTTCGCGAGCGTCAGAAGCACATCTTGCGTCCGGCCGACGGCGAACGAGGGGACGAGCGCGAGGCCGCCGCGGTTCACGACCTGTTCGATCTTCCGCAGGAAGGCGTGTTCCGACTTGAGGCGCTCCGGATGCTGTCGGCCCGCGTACGTCGATTCGATGAACAAGGTATCGCAATGGACGGGACGGGCGCCAAAGACGAGGTCGGTGGTGAGCGTGTGCAAGTCTCCGGTGAACAAGGTCGTCTCGGTCCCGTTCACCTCGTACATCGTCGCGCCGGGGATGTGGCCCGCGGGATGGGCCGTCACCTCAAGGTCGCCGATGTCCACGTTGTCCCCGAAGTCGATCGTCCGGTACCGGCGGCGTGCGGTCCGGAGGTCGCTATCATCGAACGGCGCGTCGAAGCCCTCCGCGTCCGCGATCTTTAGGGAGTCCGCCAAGAGGAGATCGGCGACATCGGCCGTGGGCGGCGTCAGGACGACGTCCACGTCCTGGCGTCGGGTGACCCACGGGATCATCCCCGTGTGATCGAGATGGGCGTGGGTGATGAACATGCCGTCCACGGGAGGCGCGGGCATCGGGTACTGCGGGGGGTCGCGCGGCAGCAGGCCGTAATCGAACAGCAGGGAAGTCGGTCCCTTCTTCAGGATCATCCCGAGGCGGCCGACCTCCGAGGCGCCGCCGAGAAACTGGAAGTCCATCGGTTCCGCCGTCGATGGCCCGGCCCGCTATAAGACCTTCGCGCTGCCCGGTAAGAAGAGTCGCTGGCATCGGATCGCGCGCGCCATTCGACGGCGGCCGAGGAGGACCATGGCGACATCGAGCAGCCGGTCCGATCCGAAGAATCGGTCGGCGAAGCGCTTGATGCGCACCCCTTCGGCCAGGGGCCCTCCCACGGCCGAGCGCCACCGGGTCTCGTACGCGTCGAGGGGCGTGCCGTCGAGGAGATGATCCGCGGCGGTCAGGCCCGCGTACCGACCTGCGATCATCGCCACGTTGTTGCCGCCGCCGTTCGTCGCCATGACCATGCCGGCGGCGTCGCCGACCAGCATCACGTTGTCCTTCACCGTGCGAGGCGGCGGCCCCAGGACCGGGACGAAGCCCCCGGTCGCCTTGCCGGGCTCGAGACGGCGAGCCGCGACGAACTTGTCGAACAGCTCGCGCAGATTCCCACGGAATCGCTCCCAGGTGCCGAGGCCGACGTTCGCGCATCCGGCCTTCGGGATGATCCACGCGTATCCGCCGGGCGCGAGGTTGCCGAAGAACATGTCCGTCGCATCGCTGAATTCGCCATCGGCCGTCGCACTCATGGCCGGTGCCGACACGGGCCACTCCAGGCCGACCGACTTCGCGACGATCGATCGCGGGCCATCGGATCCGATGACGACCTTGCCCTGGAACGTCCCGCGGTTCGTTTCGACGTCCTCCCCGCGGACGCGGTGGACCGTCGTCTCCGTCATCAGCTCCGCGCCTTCGTGCACGGCCTGCGCCGTGATCCCCTGGTCCATCTTGTCACGTCGGACCGTGAATCCCTTGAACGGGATGTCGTACCGTCGGCCGTTCGGCGACCAGATTCGGATGACCGGCGTATCGATCTCACGAACGCGGTAAGGGACCTCCATCAGATCGTCCAGTTCGGTGACGGTCGGGAAGATCGCGCGGACTTCCTCGTTGTGGGCGACGTATTCGCCGCACTGGACCGGCACGCCGATCTCTCTGCGCTTGTCGACGACGAGAACCTTCAGGCCCCGTCGGGCCGCGTACCGGGCCGCCGTGGCTCCCGCGGGTCCCGAGCCGACCACGATGACGTCGTAGGGCGAGGGCATCGCGCCGCCCCCTCACCGGTCGCGGGAGAGGACGTAGTCGACGAGTCGGAGCATGTTCGCTTTCGCGGTGCTCTCCCGAATCGGGTCCAGCGCCTTCTTCGCGAGTTGTCCGAAGGCGGACGCCTCCGCGCGGGCCTTCTCGATCGCGCCGGAATCCCGGAGCAGGGCGAGGCCGCGCTGGACATCCTCCTCTCGCTTCCGATGCTTCGCGATGAGGCGCGTCAGCGAATGGACGTCGATCGAGCTACCGTCGTTCAAGGCGTGGATTGCGACGAGGGTCACGTTGCCTTCCCGGAGGTCGGTGCCGGTGCGTTTCCCGAGGCGGGCGCCGTCTCCGACGACGTCGAGGATGTCGTCCACGATCTGGAAGGCGATCCCGAGGTTCAGGCCGTACTCGCCGACGGCATCGATGTCTTCGAGGCGCGCGCCGGCAATGAGCCCGATGATCTTCGCGCCCGCCATGATCGGCAAGGCCGTCTTCCGCGTGATGATGTCGAGGTACTCCTGATGGGTCACGGCCGTGTCGAAGGCGTGGCGCTTCTGGCGGATCTCCCCTTCCGCGAGCGCCGCGCATGCATCGGCGGTCAGCTCGACGATCTCCGCGTCGAACTTGCCTCCAATCCCGAACGCCTTGACGAACAGGAAGTCGCCCGTGATGAGGGCGTTCTGCAACCCGAACTTCTTGTACGCCGTCAGGCGACCGCGGCGCATCTCGCCGCCGTCGTTGATGTCGTCGTGGATAAGGGTCGCGGAGTGGATCAGCTCCAGGGCCGCGGCGAGGTCGATCGCCTGCGCGGGATCCGTGCCGCCGAGGGCCCGGAAGGCGAGGAGGGTGACCATCGGCCGGATGCGCTTGCCGCCCGCCTCGATGACGTAGCGGGCGATGTCATGGAGGAGGGGTTCCTCGGAAACGATGCTTTGGCGGATCTTCGCCTCGACGAGAGCCATCTCCTGGGCCACGCCAAAATCCAGGGATGAGGTCGTCAAGGCTCTCCCGATTCGTGCTATCCCCCCGACTTATATAACCATTTCCGGCGTACGAAATCGCCCCCTGCCGGACGGGCCCCGGCTCGGGAGAAAACAGAGCTGAACTCGGCGAGCCGCTACTGACCGCGGGCCGCTTCGCTTGCGACCTCGATGATCGCGCGGGTGGGCACGGTGCCGTTGCTGGCGACGGCCTTGATTGTCGGCGCGATGGCTTCGAGGAACGTGTGGATCATGTCGTCGCGGTTGCCGATCCAATCGGCCATCATCACGACGGGCATCATGATCGTCATGAACGGGTAGACGAGCGTCTCATCGTGGACGTCCGTCGTCGCGAGGCGGATCCCCTTCGACGTGAGGTCGGCGATCCGGCGCAGGTGGCCGTCGTAGTCCTCGATCGTGAGGTGCGGGTTGTAGTTCCGCAACGATGTCAGGTCGCGGAGCTCCTTCTCCCGCATCGCGATCAGGGAGAGGTTCGCGATTCCGTTCCGGAGGTCGTGGTGGATGCTGACGACGTGGTCCATCAGGATCACCGCGGCGTCGTAGTAGTACCAGCCGGCCATGAAGTTCTTCATCCGGCGGATCTCGTACGATTGGTCCGTGAAGGCCATGTCGATCAGGTTGTGCCGGCTCGCGGCGGACACGTGACCGCCGAGTTTCTCCCACCAGTGCATCGTATCGTCCGGCGCGTAGAACGCCTCCGTGATCTTCTCCATCCGGGCGATCGAGAAGTTCGGCTCCTTCTCGAACATGGAGAGCGCTTGGCCTAGCGCGACTCGCTCGTCCATGATCTCCATCTGGTAGAAGTAGTCGTGACCGTGCGGCGAGTTGTTCCACAGGACGTTGAAGCCGCGGACGATGTTGTTGATCAGGTCGAAGAGCGGGATCTGCTCCTGCCGCAGCATCGTCACGAGTCGCTTCGTGAAGCTCGTCGAGTCGAAGTCCGGGTCGAGCATCGAGCTGAGGACCATGTGGTGGAGGTCCTTCGCCTCCAGGTAGGAGTAGTTACCCTTGTCGATCAGGTCGTCCAGGATGCCGATGACGCACTCCCGGAAGATCTTCGCCGTCATCGCGCGCTGGAGGTTATCCGGCGTCATGTGGGGGAGGTACTGCTCCGTCATCATCGTGGCGCCCGCGGCGAAGCGCAGCGTCTGGAGGTAGTTCCATACCTCGCCCTGGTCTTCCCAGAACGCGCCGGGCGGGATGTTCGGCGGCCGGAGGGGGAGCCCGTCGGGCGGGGCGCTTTCCTTCAGCCGTTTCAACGTCGAGTGGACGCTCGAGATGTGGTCCTTCAGGTAGTTCTTGTCGAACCCGAAGTCGTGGTAGTCGAAGAGGCCCTCGGCATATCCGCCGAGGCGGAGCACCGTCCGCGAGAGGAGATCGAGGTCCTCCGGGTTGATGCCGATGGGATTGTATGACTGGACTGGCACGGAACCGGAGAAGATGTCTCCGTGACCCCATATGAAGAAGGGCCTGTTGGTTCTCCGTAACGATTATTATTGCTGAGAACACGCCGCCCGAATCCTCGCTGGAATCGCTTCGGATAACGGGCAGGGACCGCTTAAATACGGTCGAGGGCCGCATATTGTTCGTTCTCAGCGGGTGAGCGTCCCTGTCGGATGCATCGGGCATTGTAACCTACCTGAGCGCGGCGAGCGCGCTCTTTCTGTCGGCCCTGATCATCGTCGCGATCGCGCGGCAGAAGACCGGCCGGGTGTTCCAGAAACACGTCCTCCTGTTCGCGATCTCCCTCCTCGTCTGCGCGATCATCTCGAACGTCCTGATCAGCATTTACATCACGCAGCCGGGGCAAGGATCACAAACGGCGCTCGAGGCAGGCATTGTCCTGTCGAAACGCGTCCAGGCGACGTTCGACTACATGTTCGGCATCACGATCGGCGCGTTCATCGTCGTGGCGACGACCGCCGGGATCACTTCGCGGAAGGACTTCTTCCACTACATGACGAACGAGTTCCCGAACTCGTACGTGTTTTACGTCTTCATCATGGTCGTGACGATCGTCACGATCCTCGTGTCCCCGGTCCAAATCGTGCAGGCGAACCCGCCCCTCATCTCGTTCGAGCCCTATTTCCTGTTCATCAACGGCCTCGCCGTCGCGACCCTGATCCTGTACGCGCCCTACCGGTTCATCCTCCACATGCGGCGGACGAAGCCGGGCGAGGAAGTCCGGCGGGACACGTTCCTGATCATCTTCGGGATCTCCGGCTTCGCCGTCGGCGAGCTCCTCTTCGAGATCCTCCTCCCGAACTTCGGGATTGATCTGCGGGCGCCCGGCTTCATCCTCGAGATGGCCCTCGTGGGCCTGATCGCCTTCGGGGTGCGCGAGAAGTCGTTCCTCCAGACGTTGATCGTGCCGGAGGCGGAGGCCCACCTGCTCACGAAGCCGACCTACGAGTTGGATCGGGGCTACACGTACGCGGTCCTGGAGCGGGACGCAAGCCAGGCGTTCGAGATCTTCAAGGACTACGTCACCCACGGGACGCAGGGACTGTGCATCACGCGACGCGCACCGAAGGCCGTCATGACGGAGTACGGACTCGAGCGCACGCCGATCCTGTGGCTGAGTCGCGTGTCGACGGATAAGAACGCGGTCCGGCCCAGCCCTCCGGAGAAAGTCGCGCTCGCCGTGGAACATTTCATCGAGGTCAGCGAGCACTGCGTCGTCCTGCTGGACGGCCTTGAGTACCTGGTCTCCCACAACGACTTCGGATCCGTCCTCGCGCTCTTGCATGACCTGAACGAGTCCGTCGCGATGCGGGAGGCCGTCCTCGTCGTCCCATTCGACCCGACCGCCTTCAACGACCGCGAGATCGCGCTCATCCGGCGCGAGGTGCGACTCCTCGGCCCGCTTGCGGAAGAGTTCGGCCCCGTGGCGAAGGTCTCCCGATAGGGCGACAAACCCTTTTATCGGGCTTTCGGCCTGCACGCTTCGATGGAGGATCCGGAGCTCGCTGCGATCCGCGCCCGCAAGCTGCGGGGGCTCATGGCCGCAACCGGACCGAAGCCGGTCGCCGCTGGATATATCGGCCCGGTTCAGCTCACCGACGCGACGTTCGATAGGGAGGTCGGCCGAGCGGGTCTCCTCCTGGTCGATTTCTGGGCCGAATGGTGTGGCCCGTGCCATCGGTCGCTCCGATCCTCGAGGACGTCGCGAGGGCCCATGGGGCGGCCCTCCGTCTCGGGAAGTTGAACGTCGACGAGAATCCGCGCACCGCGGAGCGGTTCCAGGTCACGTCGATTCCGACGATGCTCCTGTTCAAGAGTGGGAAGTTGGTCGATGGCAGCGTCGGCGCGGTTCCCCGACCTCAGATCGAAGCGATCGTCGAGCGCTGGTCGTGACAGCGGCCACGAAGAGCCGTCCCTCGCCCCGCGCCGCGGGAGGACCGCGGGACCGAATCGTCACTTCACCAGTGGTCCGGTGGGACGCGGCCTCGCTTCCTTGAGGTGCGGCTTCAGATTCTTCACGATGGCCCGAAACGCTTTCGCGGCCTCGGAATCCGGATGCTCGAGGACGAACGGTTTGCCCACGTCGCCTCCGATGACGATCCGGGGGTCCAGGGGTATGCGACCCAAGAACGGGAGTCCGAGCTCCTTCGCGGCCGCCTCGCCGCCGCCGACCTTGAAGATGTCCGTCTCCTTGCCGCAATGCGGACAGACGAAGCCGCTCATGTTCTCGATGACGCCGAGGATGTCCATCTTCACCGCCTTGGCGAAGGCGATCGACTTCCGAACGTCCAGTAGCGACACTTGCTGCGGCGTCGTCACGACGACCGCGCCGTCCGCGTCGGGGATCTCCTGCGCCACACTGAGCGGTTCATCGCTCGTTCCTGGCGGAAGATCGATGACCAGGTAATCGAGGTCCCCCCACTCCACGTCGGAGAGCATCTGCTTCAGCGCCTTGATCTTCAGAGGCCCTCGCCACACGATCGCGGTGTCGCGATCGATCAGCTGCGCCATCGAGATGACCTTGACGCCCGCGGGCCCGACGGTGGGCTCCATCCCGGTTTCCGTCGCCTTCACCTGCGCGTCCTGGACGCCCATCAGGATCGGGATGTCGGGCCCCGTGACGTCGGCATCGACGATGCCCGCCGAGCCATCCTCCGCGAGCACGACGGCAAGATTCGCAGCGACCGTCGAATTGTGGACGAGAACCCCCTCTGCGATGAAGTTGTGGCTTCCGTCGACCTCGATGTCGAACACATCCTCCCTGCCGCCGAAGGTTATCGAGTCGACCTCGTCCCAGTAAATGTTCGACCTGGCGATCGCAGCTAGACTCGCGGAACCGAGCAGAGAAGCGATTTTTCGAACCGCGTCCCTAGACGGACAAACGCGTTTGTCGAGGTAGCCCTGCTTGAGGTAGGTATGTCCTCCATACGTGCTGGGAACTTGAGCATAGCCGTAAGCTTTGGACAGTTCGGCCCACGAAATGCCAACCCGCATGCGCTCGGCATCGACGTCCCCCCAGACTTCGCGAGGCAACGTGTCTCGGTTGGGGTTCCGCCGTCGACCTGCGACCCTGGCAACGACCCTTCTGAGCCGCTGGGACTTCGCGCCCCAGAAGCCGATCTGCTTCGCAAAGGAAAGGACGTCTTTCCCCATGATTTGGATGCGATACGCGGTACGCCCCAGACGTCTCCGCTTCCCGCGGAAGTACGACGCGGATCGCTCACTTAGCACGGAATGGATCCCGAACCGAAGCAGAGCCCGCTGCACGTCGCGGGCGAGTCTCGGCGAGGAAGAAGCGTACTCGATCTTATCGTCGTAGACCGAGCCGTCTGTGCTGAAGAGACCACGCAGAACGAGACCGAGAATGCGGTTCGAACTTCGGAATGCCGGGGCGGGAATATGCTTTTTCCAGGATAGAACGTCGACTTCCAAACGCCTGACGAGTGTCATGACCGCATTGCGGGTCCCGCCCCGCATACCACCGGAAACGCGGTAGCCGTAGGGATTCCTCCCCCAGCGTCGCACTCGTAACTTGGGATCGATGCGGTGCGTAGCTTTCTCGAGGATGCCGATGATCAGTTTGTCGGCATTTGTGAATCCCACCACGCCCCCCGTTAGCCCTCCGTCTCCCAACAGGAGACCCAACACGGTCGCTTCGTGGTCCGTGAGCTCGTCGGGACCTGACGGCTCAGGGACCGTTCGAATGGTTGCAACTCGGTCGCCCTTTCTGAGGTCACGAAGGGGCTTCCATTTCCCGTACCCGTAGAGGAGGTGATCTCGGGTCAGTCCGATGGTCGTGCCACTCTTGAGATGAAGGAGATTGATGTTGGCCCGTCGGTGCAGGATTCCTTTCTTTTGACGGACGACGGCCTGACCCCCACCGTCGAGAGCAACCACCGGCGTCCCCAGTGTTTCGATCGATTGCCAGTCGCCGTGGCCCGTAAGGACGGCCGTGCCTCGCCGAAGACACTTTCCGACGCCACCCTTTCCCGACATCACGACGATCTTGTGTTTGATGCGGGACATGCGCTGCGCCATCTTCATGCGCTCGCGCATCGCTGCCATGATGTGCGGCGGAATCTGGGCGGTCTCAAGCTCTTCGGCCACGTTCGTACCTCGAGAGAGTTCGAAGCAGGAATAGGCGAGTATTAAACGTTGCGGGACCTACGAAGACGCGGCCCGAGTCATCACAGTTGCGAGGGTGTTGACCTGGGTCACAAACGCCGCCGGCGACGGGTCCTCCGGCAGCTTGGCATAGAAATCCGAGAAGGTGGCGACGGTCTCAAATCCGGCTTCGCGGTCGAACGCATGCGCCCGCTCCCAGAGCGGATCGTCCTTCGACAGCCGACCGTGCCGGAGGAGGTTCCCGAGCGCGAAGCCGTTGGTCGCCGCGAGGCCGACGTTCTTCCATCGGTTCCGTCCCCGCATCGAGGCGTTGCCCTCGATCCATCCGGAGAAGAAATCGTACGCACGATCGTCACCGTCCGTCGAGAACACGAGGAACGCGAGATCATCGGCGTAGATGTCTTGGATGTGATTGAAGGCGTTCGAGAAGGCGCCTTCGGCCGCCCGCGGGATCCGCACTTCGCGGGTCAACGCTCGAAACACCTCGGCGCTGTGGGACGCGTGCCCCGATTCGGTCCGGAGCATGTGGCCCATCTCATGCGCGATCAAGCCATCGAGGACGCCGGATTCGACGGCGCGGGCGGACACGAACAACGTGTGCGAGGAATCCTTCGACTTCGTTGCCCCCATGATTGCCATCGAGACAATTTCGGCGGACACGGGCCAAGACACGCGGAGGCCATGTTCCGCATATCTAGCAGCCACGTCCTCGAAGGCGGCCTTCACCTTGCGAGTGCCACCCCGACCGGAACGATCCACCACCGCGGTAAGCACGTGCTGGGCCACGCGAGGGATCCGGAAAAACCTTTGCGGGTCTTCGGACATGTGCCCGAAAATATCAGACCAACAGAGGCATGGAAGGATGAGAACGCGGGACTGACTAGGAGTTTCGGACAAAAGCCCGAAGTCGACCAGGGTGGCCCTCTCCTGTGGACCGTGCGTTTTCGGGTAGATGCCCGAACCTACCCAACGGCGGCAGCGGTCACTTCGTGCTCGATCCGAGTCCTCGACAAGAAGTCGACGAGTTCACCCAGCAGATGCGGGCGCACGAAGATGACCGACTGACCAAGATAGCGAACACCTGTCTTCTCGATGAATCCGGCATACCGGTAGTGTCTCCCGTTGGATCGGGCCGTGTCGCCGTACACGAATCGCTGGAGGCGGTGGGCCACTGCCCGATCGGTGCTGTTCACGTCCCATGTCACGATGAACCCGGATTCTCGTCCATTGGCCTTGCCCTCGCGCACCCATTTGATCGTGGATCTCCGGACCATGACTCTCGCCTTTTTCGGATAGATGTCCGAAGAGTGCCCGAGTCCATCTTCCTTCGTGCGGGAGAGATGACCGAAAGTGAAAATCGGCCATGGTCCGAGAGAATCGAGGTCGGTTGTCTCGTGGCGAAGCGATCGGTCCAAAGGTTTAAGCGAGCCCGGAACTCTCTTCGCGTCCTCTCTTGGTGCTTCCATGGTGGCCACGAAGAAGCGCGTGGGCGACAAAGGCGTGACGGCGCCGACGCCCAAGGAAGTGGAAGAGAACCTGAAGCGGGCGAACCTCCCGAAGGAGCAGTCCGCGAAGTACCATCCGTACTACCAAGGGAAGATCGAGATCGTCCCGCGGGTGCCCATCCGCAGCTTCAACGATTTCGCGATCTGGTACACCCCTGGGGTCGCACAACCCTGTCTCGACATCGCCGCGGACCCGAGCAAGGTGTGGACCCTGACCAACAAGTCATGGAGGGAAAGTCCCTGCTGTTCAAGTATCTCGGCGGCGTCGACGCGTTCCCGATTCCGCTCGCGACAAAGGATCCGGAGAAAATCATCGAGACGGTCAAGCTCATCACGCCCTCATTCGGCGGCGTCAACCTCGAAGACATCGCGCAACCGAAGTGTTTCTCCATTCTGCAACGGCTCCGGAAGGAATGCGAGATCGCGGTGTGGCATGACGACCAGCAAGGCACCGCGACGATCAACGTCGCCGGGCTGATCAACGCGCTGAAGGTCGTGGGCAAGAAGATGGCCGACGTCACGATCACGCTCATCGGCGCCGGGGCCTCCAACATCCGTACTGCGAAACTCCTGATCGAAGCCGGCGCAAGACCGGAACACCTGATCCTCGTCGACTCCAAAGGGATCGTCTGCCGTCACCGGGAAGATGTCGAAGTCGCGGCGAACGATTACGCGGAGAAATGGGAACTCGCCCTCATCACGAACGGCGGCGATCGCGAAGGGGGGATCGCCGATGCGATGCGGGACGCGGACGTCGCGATTGCGGCTTCGAGACCCGGCCCCGGGGTCATCCAGAAGGACTGGGTCGCGTCGATGGCCGACGACTCCATCCTGTTCGCCATCGCGAATCCGGTGCCGGAGATCTGGCCGTGGGAAGCCGCCGAGGCCGGGGCCCGTGTGATCGCGACCGGACGGTCCGACTTCCCGAACCAGGTGAACAACAGCCTCGGTTTCCCCGGGATCTTCCGCGGCACCCTTGACGTCCGCGCGCGCACGATCACGGACGAGATGTGCATCGCCGCCGCGGAGGAACTCGCGAAGGTCGCGGAGGAAAAGGGCCTCGACGAGACGCACATCGTGCCGACGATGGAAGAGATCGATGTCTTCGCGCGCGAAGCGACGGCGGTGGCCCTCAAGGCGATGCAACAGGGAATCGCTCGGGAGACGAAGACACGCGATACCTTGTATCAGGGAGCCCTCGAGATGATCCGCAGGGCCCGCGAGGAGACGAAGTCCCTCATGCAGGACGGGTTCATCCGGCCGCCTCCTCCCTGAATTCGGCCCGCATGCAGAGAGAGATCCAGCGGACACATTGAAGGAGCGAACGATGGCCACGGTTAAGGCGGTCAAGCGGAAGCACGAGGGGCGTCTGATGAGCCTCCCGGGGGTCGTCGGCGTCGGCATCGGCCGGAAGGAAGGCCGGGACTGCATTTGCGTCTACGTGACGGACGACAACCCGAAGATCCTCGCGGCGCTTCCCCGTACCCTCGAGGAAATCCCGGTCCAGATCATCGTCTCGGGCTTGTTCACGAATCGGTGAGCGGTTCGCGGATCGGCGTCCACTTCGACAGCGTGGTCTGAGGCGCCGCCCGCTCGAGGAGA
>WNFE01001387.1_pt1 | contig 19653 bp, 12 predicted proteins | sample 5400451 | NCBI WGS metagenome assembly WNFE01 (sample SAMN13153344, study PRJNA577476) | soil metagenome | isolation source: 200 cm saprolite under Douglas fir tree site 2 hole 2 | place: USA:California | collected 2015-04-18
GGGATCAATTGCTCAAGTAGACTCTTCTGAAAGTGTAGAACAAATTCTGGTTTCGTGTCATGAGCAATTGATCCCGGGTTCTCCCACACGTTGGGGGCTGGCTGCCACTGGCCCCCACTGGCCCCCACGGACACCCACAAGGGGCCCCACACCACTCCACACCACCCCTGTCCCTACGACTTTGTCGGGTCGCTGTGAAGCGGGGCCTAATCTGACACCCGATTGGTGTTAGAACCTCGATGCTGCTATTTCTTTCCTGTCAAAAGCCCATATGGTAGGATGTAGGAAATGGAATGACAGGCACCTAATAGAGGAGCAAATAGATTATGCCAGAAATCGACAGTGATCACGTTTTTGGGTTTGACACCCTGGCGGTACACGCGGGGCAGCGACCCGATCCCACAACCGGTGCGAGGGCGGTGCCGATTTATCAGACAACTTCATTCGTTTTTGATGACACCGACCATGCTGCCCAGCTTTTTGCATTGCAGCGCTTCGGCAACATTTATACGCGCATCATGAATCCCACTAACGCTGCTTTTGAAGAACGCATCGCGGCTCTCGAAGGCGGGACGGGCGCGCTTGCAACGGCTTCAGGTATGGCAGCGCAGATGGTGACGATGATGACTTTGCTACGTCCTGGAGACGAAATCGTTTCTTCAAGCAGTCTTTACGGTGGCACACATACGCAATTCGACCTGACTCTGCGTACCTGGGGAATCAATACAATCTTTGTGGATAGTACTGACCCCGAGAACTATCGCCGAGCTGTAACGCCACGTACGCGTGCCCTGTACGGTGAGACGATAGGTAACCCAAAGGGTGATGTGCTGGATATTCGTGCTATCGCGGATATTGCTCATGAAATCGGGGTTCCTCTGGTTATTGATAATACCTTCGCGACACCTTACTTGTGCCGACCATTCGAGTATGGAGCTGATATTATAGTGCACTCGGCAACGAAGTTCATTGGCGGCCATGGCACCTCTATCGCAGGGGTACTGATTGAATCGGGGAAATTCCCCTGGGATAATGGAAACTTCCCGCATATCGTTGATCCTTCTCCGGGCTATCATGGGGTGCGCTTCTATGAAACTTTTGGAGATTTTGCCTTTGTGATGAAGGCCAGGGTAGAGACTGTACGCGATACAGGCCCATGCATCAGCCCTTTCAATTCATTCTTACTGATACAGGGATTAGAGACTTTATCCTTACGCATGGAGCGACACTGTCAGAATGCACTGCAGGTAGCCCAGTTCTTACAAGAGCATCCCGCAGTCAGTTGGGTACGCTATCCAGGTCTACCCGATGATCCTTCTTACGCGCTAGCCAAACGCTATTTGCCGCGAGGCGCTGGCTCGATTTTCACCTTTGGAGTTAAAGGCGGGTACGAGGCTGGGAAGAAGGTTATTAATAGTGTGCGCTTGCTCTCACATCTTGCCAATGTGGGCGATGCTCGCAGCCTGATAATTCATCCCGCTAGCACGACACACCAGCAGCTTTCGGAGGAAGATTTGTTAGCAGGCGGGGTGACCCCCGACATGATTCGGCTATCGGTAGGTATTGAGAACGTTGAGGATATCCTGTGGGACTTAGACCAGGCTTTAGAGAAAACAAAATGAGATATACGACACCTGACATGTATGACCGTTTAAAGTTATTGCAGCAATACCGCCATATCGCTATAGTAGGTATTTCGGCTGATCAGTATCGTCCCAGCCACTTTGTCGCCATCTACCTACAGGCGGAGGGTTACAATATCATCCTCATAAACCCCCGTTACGCGGGAGAGACTCTGCTGGGTAAGCGCGTCTATGCCTCGCTGACGGAGGCGAAAGAGGCAGGAGAACAGATTGAAATCGTAGATGTGTTCCGTAAAGCAGAGGATGTGCCACCTGTTGCGGAGGAAGCGATCAGGATCGGGGCCAAGGTGCTGTGGCTGCAACTAGGTATTCGCAATGACGAGGTGGGCAAGAAGGTACAAGAGGCAGGATTGACGTTCGTGCAAGATCGATGTATTAAGATGGAACACGCTCGCTTCTTTGGCGGATTGCATACAGTTGGGCTGAACACAGGTGTGATTCTGTCACGGAAGTTGCAAAGATGAAATCTGCATGCTACACAATAGGCCAGTTGTAGCCAGCGGATTGATAGATAGCCTCTGGGCATGATCCTTCTTTCTTTCGATATCAGGCTTTTTTACGAAGATCTTCTACACGCTTGGCCTTTAACTCAAAACGAGGGAGGGTTCCCTGCTCTACTGTTTCGATGGGGATGCGCAGATTGAGAGCTACATGTAATTCTTCGGCAATAATGGCCGTTAAAGAGGAAGGACATTCGATCTGTAAGGCAATCTCATCTGATTTCAGGAAAGCGGTGGAGGATATCCGCCAGGGCCGAGGGATAGATATTGACGCCGCGCACAATCAGCATATCGTCTACTCGTCCCAAAACACCACCAGGCAACATCAGAAAAGTGCGCCCACAGCCACAGGAATAACCACCATGGCGCACGAGGTCACCTGTGCGATAGCGGATAGCCGGGCTACCCCAGCGTCCAAGGTTTGTCAGGACTAGCTCTCCGGTCCGGCCTGCGTTTACAGGTTGATTATCGAGAGGGTCAAGAATTTCGGCAATGAATTCGCCTTCGTTGACATGCACACCTTGCTGTTCAGAACAAGCAAAGCCGAAAGCGCCCATTTCTGTCATACCTGCATGATCATAGGTACGCGCATTCCACGCGTGTTCAATACGCCCACGCGTGGCTGAAATCGACGCGCCAGGTTCACCGGCATGGATGGTCACACGCACACTGGATGACCGCATATCCATGTCATGCTCCTGGGCTATCTCCGCTAAACGCAGCGCGTAGCTGGGTGTACAGACCAGGACAGTCGCGCCAATCTCTTCTATGATTCGCAGGCGCTGCAAGGAGTCCATACCACCACCAGGAACGGTTAGTGCTCCAAGTCGCTTGGCTCCTTCGTACGCCGACCAGAAACCTATAAACGGGCCAAAACTAAAGGCCAGAAAGACGATATCATCACGGGTGACACCGGCTGCTTGATAGACGCTTTTCCAGCAATCGGCCCACCAGTCCCAGCTCTCCTGTGTATCAAGAACCTTTAAGGGCCGCCCGGTGGTACCAGAGGTCTGGTGCACACGTACATATTCGCCCAGAGGATAGGTAAGATTACTGCCAAATAAAGGATGCAACTCCTGGTCGAGAACAAGTTCTTGCTTGGTTGTAAAGGGTAAACGGGAGAGGTCTTCTATGCTATGGAGCGTAATAGGTTCGCTACCTGCGAGCAGCTTTTCTTTATAAAAGGGGTTATGGGGGAGTAAGCGTGCAAGTCCAAGTTGAAGCTGTGCCAGTTGATGCGCCTCTATAAGCGGACGGGAAGCGTTTTCCAATTGAGGCATGGAGGTGCGTTCCTTTCTTAACTTTGTACTTCCTATCTCGCATGCGCTCTTTTTGCACAACCCCTGATATATTGAATGCAAAAACGCTAACAATACCCTGATAGGAGCTAGCATTGCTTTTCTCTTAGTACATAGTCTAATTCAAGACGGAACAATTGTCGAGGCAGGCGTCTGAAGCAACCAATTAGTCTTCTTTCATCTCTCTTATTCATGTGTTATACTATTTTTGCATTCGCCTCCACTTGTTCTCGTATGATGTACCTTTGCATAATTTTACAGGTAAACAGTATGGCACTTGAGGGACTGCATCTTGGCCGCTATCGTCTTCTGCGCTTGTTGGGATGGGGGTCGACGAGTGAAGTCTACCTAGCAGAAGATGAGCGCATCGAACAACAGGTGGCTATCAAGGTACTTCGTACGGAAGATACTACTCACTCCCACAACCATGAAGACGGAGGTATAGTTCAACTTTTGCAAAGCGAGGCAAAGGCCATTGCCAAGCTCGATCACCCTCATATCCTCCCCCTCTATGACTATGGTGAGATAAATGTGAATGGTTTACAATTTTTCTATCTTGTGATGCCGCTCCGCCTAGAGGGTACTTTAGCTGAATGGTTAGCGCAGCGTGGCGACCTTGCTCAGCTTTCACCACAGGATGTCGCGCATTTTGTTCGTCAAGCAGCCAGCGCCCTTCAACACGCACATGATCATCACATCATTCATCAGGATGTCAAGCCATCAAACTTTCTTCTACGAAGAAGTGAAGAGCATCCGAACCTTCCCGATTTGTTATTAGCTGACTTTGGCATAGCAAAGATCATGGCCACAACCACAACGATCTTAACAACCCACACTATTCGCGGTACTCCCGCATATATGGCCCCTGAACAGTGGAGAGGATCTGTTGAGCGGGCTACTGATCAATATGCACTTGGCGTTATGACTTACCAGATGTTAACTGGTCGTCTACCATTTCCCGGTACGCAAGAGCAGATGATGTACCTGCACTCCAACTCTCAACCACAGCGGCCAAGCAAACTCAAATCCTACCTAACGACAGAACTGGATGAGATAGTACTACATGCATTAGCCAAGCGTCCCCAAGACCGTTTCTCGTCCATTGCTGCATATGCGCGAGCCTTTCAGCAGGCAACGCAAAGTATGGATGAGCCTACAGTTATGAATACATCTAACACTCTGGGAAGTAAGGAAATTACTGCAACACTCGCTATCAGTGAAGCTGAGGCACTCCATGGAACCAATCGTTCGTTGGTTCTGCCAGGAGGTCAGCACATTTCTGTATCGATACCGCCTGGTATACGCAACGGTCAAGTCATACGTCTTGAAGGCGAGTATCAAACAGGCAGTGACGAAAATCCAACGAACACATTGATTCTCACTGTTGCTGTAACCCGTGTAGAAGACGAAGAACGTACATTCCTTTCAAATAATAACGATTTGACGTTTCTTGGTGGCTTTGCTCGCGAGTCCAGTAGACCTGCAGTAATCAACAGGCCCCGACGTTCCTCCAGGATCAGAAAAGTAATGTTGGTTGTGCTTGCAATGCTTATGATAGTAGTGACTGTCGAACTCTTCTTTCTAGCTCGGAATAATAGGGGAGGAGGAATCAATACTGCCAATTCTATTGCAACGTCAACCGCCCTGGCTATGACGGACCCCTACACCCATAGCGGTAAATTGGAGCTCGACGACACATTGAGCGATAACAGTCAAGGACATTCCTGGCAGGAAGGGGCGAATACCAGCGGCGCAGCTTGTCAGTTCACGGGAGGAGCTTATCATGCAATCGAGCCACAAAAAGGAAATTTTCATACCTGTTTTGCTCAATCTACCGATTTCAGCAACTTCGTCTACGAAGTGCAATTAACGATTTCCACAGGCGACTACGGAGGGATCGTCTTCTGTGCCGATAGTACGCACTTAAAATTTTATTACTTCAGCATTGGCAGAGATGGACACTTTTACTTCAGCAGCTTTGTAGATGGTAATCCTACTCATGCCCAGGTCTTGTCACAAGGACAAGCTCCGTTCATTAATACTGACCTCAATGGGGTCAATCTGCTTGCAATCGTGGTGCAGAACGGCACCATTAATCTCTACGTGAATCAGCATAAAATTGGCAGTTATGATGACAGTACTTACACACATGGGCAAATAGGGGTTTTTGCCGGTAACGCTGGTAATTCAGCCAATATAGTGTTCAGCAATGTGAAAGTGTGGAAGTTGTAGGAAATACGAATGCTAAATCTTCAAGACGCAAACGTTAATGAATTAGAAGCTGTACAAATACAAAAAAATTATGTTACACTTCAGTTGGACTCGGAAATAGTTGAAGAAGTTACAGTCAAATTGACACTTCATGCTTATAGTGCCTGTCAGTATAGTGTCCGCATAATAATGCTTGCCAATTAGATCCAAAGAAGAAACTCAAAGGGGTTCTTTGTCTGGGGGGACTAATATGCAGCGGTGTCAAAACTGCGGAGCGGAGCTGCCCCGTCATGCTCGCTTTTGTGGAGTCTGTGGCCGAGCGCAGGATACTAATACAGACTGGCCAACCTATCCAAGTGACCCTTCTGGTGCTGATTTACGCTCAATCAATATTCCCACCGAGCTGAACAGTCAAACGTACTCTGCGTCGATGAATGTCGAGCAGAAGCAGCAAGGACTGGATGTTCCAGTCAGGCATGTAGAGCCTGAAGATGAGCCAAACGAGAAGAGTCCACACTTTCAAAACCGTGAATCCGATGATAGCCAGGTTATATGGCCAGATCTACTATTGCCGGGGATGGCAGATAAACAGACACCTCCCATAAATATACCAAGGGTACAGGGTACACCACAACCTGGTGGTGTACCAACGGTGCAAGGAACTCCAGCAACAGCAAATACTCCTCCTGCATGGGCGCCACATATGCAGCAATCGGGTCATATAATAGGAGGAACACCTCCAGTTCATCAACCACAGCGCCATCCGCCTAAGCCATCTCATCATTTACATGCAGGCAGTCTTAGCAGGCAGCGCTTGCGAAATACTGCTGCAAAAATAATGGCAAACACTACTTCGAGATCGATATTCCTAGTGGTTATCGCTATTGTCGTCCTCGCCAGCAGTGGTATTGGTTTGATTCTGGCCCATCAGCCTCCCCCTCTAACTCTTTCATTGAGTGGCGGTAGTAATGTTACTCCAGGAAGTGTGCTGTCTGTGCATGGGAGCGCCTTCTCGCCGGGAGGAACCGTATCACTTTCTCGCGATCAGGGTTCGTCTCTCCAATCCGGCGATCGTACTGCTTTAGGAAACCCCTTGTTTGCTGGACAAGCGGATGCAGCATTAGCATTGCGCATGTCCAGCACTGGACAATCGAATCAATCGAATACACTAGGTATTACTATCAAAGTGCGCAATGATGGAACCTTTGATGCGAACATTGTGGTACGTGCAGACTGGTCCCAGGGATCCCATACCATTCACGCGACCGATGAAAACACTTCCCGGAGAGTAGACAGAGAGTTCACAATTATTCCAATGCCAGCCAAACTTGCCGTAAGCACACCTTTACTTGACTTTGGGAAGCTTGAAAAAGGCAATAAACCGGTACGGTCAGTGGCAGTCACCAATGCAGGTGCGCAGCGCCTCATCTGGACTGCTAATACAGCGAGCGCATCCTGGCTCAAACTACAATCGAAAGCTGGCGCAATTGAACTTAATGGTTCGCAAGAATTCATTTATGTGATAGCCGACACAACCTCCCTGCAAGTGGGAAACTACTCCGGTACCCTCCGCATCAAGTCCAATGGAGGTAATGCGCTAGTGATAGTCCAGCTGCAGGTCGTATCCTCTGTGCCGAAACAAGCAAGACTCGCGGTTACTCCAACGACGTTAGATTTTGGTCAGCTTCAAGTGGGACAGCAGTCAACACTCAATGTAGCAGTCAGTAACGGTGGCATAGATGTACTGAATTGGAAGGCGAATACAGGCAATACCAGCTGGTTGGCGCTCTATCCAGATACTGGCACAATCAAACCAGGAGCTGTACCCCAGACCATCCAGGTGACTGCTAACACAGCGAACCTGCTACCAGGAAACTACTCGGCGACGCTCCAAATCAGCTCGAATGGGGGGAATGCATCTATACAGGTCACGCTGGTTGTAACTCATTCACAACCTGGTCCACCACCACCTCCAGCTATGCTAACAGCCAGTCCATACAGTTTCAATACTCCAGGAGACCCTAACTGTTCCTACAGTGCGGATTCAGGTTGGGTTTGTACAGCATCACTGAGCAGCTACAAGAACGCCAGTGGGAACCTGAGCTGGACAGTCTCTGGCAGCGGAGTAGGTGGAGTAACCTTTACTCCGTCACAGGGGGTGCTGTCTCCTGGCCAGGTGACAAAGGTTACGATTGCAATTCCCAACGGGACCTGTCCTTCTCAAGCCACTTTCACTTTCAAAGGACCAGGAAACACAGCCGATGTCCTCTGGTTCTGTAGAGCACCTGATTGGACGTTTAGTCCGGGCAAGTTCAAAGCAGATAAAGACTGTCAATACACGGCAAATGCAGGTTGGACGTGTATTGGACTACTGGCAGAAACTCCGGGCTCCGAAGGGAATCTGAAATGGACTGCATCCAGTGAGGGGTTGGATGGCATAAAATTCAGTCCATCAAGCGGTACCCTGTCACCCAACCGACCAATGCAGGTCACGATTTCTGTTGCCAACACGCAATGTCCAGCCAGTGCTATCCTCAACTTCTCGGCCCCGGGCGTCATCCCAATTGCTGTCCCGTGGAGATGTGGAGGAGGAACAACGAGACTGATTGTCGACCCGGACAGCCTGCATGCGTATTCTGACTGTCCGGGCAATGATGACCGCGGCTGGACCTGTAAAGTGACGCTGAGATCCGATTCGGAGTCTCAGGGCAAGCTCACCTGGTCTGCGTCTGCAGACAGCGGATTATCGGGAGTAAATTTCGACCCATCAAGTGGCACACTGGCGCCAGGTCAGAGTATAAAGGTGTCTATCTTTATACCGGGTAATGATGATAACTGCATAAATAGTTCATTTCACTTCACAGGATCTGATAATATCGGCACTGTGCAGTGGTATTGTAGAAACGTCATGCCGCCAAAAATCATAGTCAAACCGGATAGGTTGTCCAGTAATGATTCTTCTAACTGTGCAGCAAATGATTATGGCTGGTTGTGTAATGTGACGGTGGAACCTGCTGGCGGCGCTCAAAGTGATTTAGATTGGTCTGCAAAGACGGGATTAGATGGGGTGATCTTCACCCCTTCAGATGGAACAGTACCACCAGGCAAATCGATGTCAGTAACTATCGTTATTCCAAACAGTGCCTGTAGAGATGGTGCATTCACCTTTACGGGACAGGGGCTGAATAATAGTGCTGATGTAACCTGGCACTGTACGTTACCGTCACATCAAACGTTGACCGCCGATCCAAAGAGTCTCTCTACGAAGGATACGAGCAACTGCTCAGCTACTGATACTGGCTGGAACTGCACAGTAACACTCCAAGAGACGACAGATTCTCGTGGCAATCTCGACTGGTCTGCAGAAACTGGGTTATCGGGGGTAACATTCAGCCCACCAAGTGGTATATTGTCACCAGGCCAGGGCGGTATGCGAGTCTCTATCTCTATACCAAGTGCGGACTGCCAGAAATCAGGCTCTTTCACCTTCATAGGACCAGAGAATAAGGTCGATGTGCCGTGGAGTTGTGAGGTGGGCTCGAATTGGAGTGTGGAGGTCAAACCAGGCAGTTTCAATGTGAATAAGGACTGTGATGGTGGCAGTGAAAGCCAGGTCTGGGTCTGTACAGCAGTGTTGAACAGCGGCCCAAAAAACCCAAGTGCTCTCGATTGGTCTGCATCTGCTAGTGGCGCGTCTGGAATATACTTCATCACTTCCGCGGGTGGAACCTTGACCCCAGGTCAGACTGTGCAAGTGAAGATCGCTGTCCCGAACACTGCTTGCACAAAAAATACAACTGGGTCCTTCATCTTCAGCTTCAGTGGGCCGGTAAATACTGTTAATGTACCATGGGACTGTTCATCGCCGCCGAGAATAACCATCGACCATGACACGTTCAATGCGAATGGGAACTGTTCGAGTGGAAATGGGGGGTGGAACTGTACAACCACCGTAGCACCTGAGTCCGGTTCTCAAAGTGACCTCCCCTGGTCTGCAAGCAGTGATGTACCTGGTATAACCTTCTACCCCCCGAGTGGGACAGTGCCATCGGGTCAAAGTATGGCAGTGAATATCTTTGTGCCCAGTGATGCGTGCCAAGACGGTACCTTCAGCTTCAAGGGACCAATAAATACTGCTCCTGCACATTGGCACTGTGCATTAGCGCCAACATTGACAGTCAGCCCAAATGGTTTAACGCAATCCAACTCCTCATGTTCAGGAGAAGGCAATAGCTGGACGTGTACAGAGACAGTAGGAGAGAGTGCAGGCTCTCAGGGCGATCTAACCTGGTCAGCCAGCAGTAGTTTGCCTGGAGTTAGCTTTAATCCACCAAACGGGACCTTGTCTCCGGGCGGGTCGCTAGATGTGACCATCTCTTCTATATCTTGCCAGGCTGCTACCTTTACCTTCTCAGGATCAGGAGGCACAAAACCCATTACTTCATCGTGGAGCTGTACACCAGCACAGCCAATATTGATTGCGAGCCCAACGAGTTTAGATACGAATAGCTGTACATCACTCACAACCGCCTGGCAATGTAATGTGACGCTGACGGAGACCGTCGGTTCTCTAGGCAATCTCAAGTGGTCTGCATCGAGTGATGCCAATGCAACGCAATTCAGCCCATCAAGCGGAACTCTCTCTCCTGGCCAGTCGACGACTGTAACCATTACTGTTAGTTGTGCAAATAGCAACTTCACCTTCACAGGAGGTGCAAGTCCCGTTAGTGTATCATGGAGCTGTAAACCCATCCTAGTCCCCTCAGCTGATCCAACGCCAACCCCTGATCCAACAGTGAGCCCATCACCGTCGCCGTCGCCGTCGCCATCACCATCGCCATCGCCATCTCCGTCGCCGACGGATACGCCCACATCGGTGCCACCAACACCTACGCCGACGGATACGCCTACACCGGTGCCACCAACACCCACACCAACAAATACGCCTACACCGGTACCACCGACGCCCACTCCGACGGATACGCCCACACCGGTGCCACCGACACCAACTCTAATTTGGTCAGCCAGCACAAACGGTTTAGACTCAACCACTTGTGGCACATCAGGACCATGTACGGTGACCTTGACGGAGGATGCGAAATCCACGGGGAATATAGATTGGACTGCCAGCAGTGATGTGGGAGCGACTTTTAATCCAGCGGGCGGAACCCTGACTCCTGGTGGACAGCAGCAGGTGTCCATCTCTGGAATGACCTGTCAAAACGGTACCTTCACTTTCACGGGTCCAGCAGGGGTGAAAGCCCTTGTGGTATCGTGGAGTTGTGCGTTACCATCACCAACACCCACACCGGTACCACCGGCGCCCACACCGACGGATACGCCCACACCGGTACCACCGGCGCCCACACCGACGGATACGCCCACACCGGTACCACCAACGCCCACACCAACACCCACGCCATAACAACAGATACGCCAACTTTGGTACCATCACCGCAGTCGCAGTATGGCCTGAAACTCGACTTTGCGCTGAGAAGTCATCAGATTTGATGGGCTCTTGCGAAATCTCGCTGCCTCCCAAAATCTCTCCTTTTTCTCCACGAGGAAGCACGGCGATACAACGGACACAAGTGATACAAATGATATAAATGATACAAACCACATTGGAAATATATCAGGCATTAACGAAGGTAATGAGAACTATCGTGAGAAATATTGGACATACTTCTCTGGTGGATTAGTCTGACCTCAAATCATGAATATGATATGCTTGTAATAGCAGATGTAACTTGTGGAGTGATTTTAAAGATGAAGGCAAAAGAACCAGCGCCGACACAGGTGACATTCTATACAAAGGCGGGATGCCACTTATGCGAAGAGGCGCGGGATATGCTCGAAGACATTGCAGCATTAACAACTTACGAACTTACGGAGATCGATATCCGTGGCGATTCGGCTATATTTGAGAAATATCGCTATCGTATTCCCGTAATTATTATCAACGATGAGACTGTTATAGAGGGGCGTATCGAATTTCGAGACCTGGCTAAGGCATTTCATCTACATTAAGCATTGTACAAGATGAAATAAATATCGCCAAGAAACCAGTAATACGCTATAATCAAGTAGGTGAGGACAAGAAGGAAAACTGCTTGAGCCAATATTATAGATACCAAGAAGATAATAGAAACATATGCGCGACAATCCATCGTCAGAAACAACCTTTGCTGTAGCCACACTGGGCTGCAAGGTCAATCAAGCCGATAGCGAAGGCATTAGCGAACAAATGAGCGCTGCTGGCTTTGTACAGCGCGACTTCAGCGAAATCGCAGATATCTATGTTGTCAATACCTGCACAGTAACACACCTGGGCGACCGCAGTTCGCGCCAGATGATCAGCCAGGCACGCCGACGCCATCCTGATGCACTGCATGTCGTCACCGGTTGTTATGCAGAGATGAACCCGAAGGCGGTAGCCGCTCTCCCCGGCGTTCACCTGGTCATCGGCAATAGCGGTAAAGAATCCCTGGTAGATGCCATCAAAGAACAACTGAAGACCGCACCAATGGGTAGTGCAAAAGCATCGGAGACGGGCGTCCCTTCCAGACACACTGAGACAAGCCTTAAACTACCAGTCCTGCAAATAGATGCTCAGCATATCGGTAGTGATCGTTTTCTTCTCTTAGATGGTCCAGACACAGAACCACAACCAGATAATCCTTCCGATAACACGTTGATAACCGTTGGAACGCCTATATCTGCGACAGCCAACCATAGTCTTTTCTCGCGCACACGTGTCCAGATGAAGGTACAGGATGGCTGTAATAATCGCTGTACCTACTGCATCGTTCCCTATGTACGTGGAGGATCACGCAGCCGCACCATCGAATCTGTTGTGGAGCACGTGCGACGCAAGGTACGAGCAGGCTTCAAGGAAATTGTACTGACAGGAATTCACCTGGGAGACTATCACCCTGAAGGTGACGAAAAGCGTGACCTCGGCGATTTGATCACGGCACTCCTGCGCGAAACCGATATTCCCCGTATACGTGTTTCCTCACTGGAGCCTGAGGATTTTAGCCTGGAGTGGCTAGAACTTTGGAAGAATCCTCGTATGTGCCGTCATCTCCACCTGCCCATGCAAAGCGGTTCGGATTACATTCTGCGACGCATGGCACGTCGCTACAACAGCGAGCGCTATCGCACTATCATCACAACGGCCAGGCGACTTGTTCCTGGTATCGCCATCAGCACCGATATCATTACAGGCTTCCCAGGAGAGAGTGACAGCGACTTTGAACAGACATACCAGCAAGCCATAGAATTGCAGTTTGCCAAAGCGCATGTCTTCCGCTTCTCACCGAGACAGGGTACAGCCGCAGCACGTATGAAAGGACAAATTAAAGAGGAGGTCAAGAAAGCACGCAGCGAGCGCTTACTTGCGCTGAATGACCAGGATGGAAAACGTTTCCGTCAACAGTTCCTTGGCGAAACTGTACAGGTGCTCATCGAAAGTTACAAACATGGTCGTTGGGAAGGCCTGACCGATAATTACCTACGTGTTGAGGTGGATAATCTACCTGACCAGCCAAACCGCGATTGGCAAAATACACTCGTTAACGCACGCCTAGCGCAATTAGTGGATGATGGAGTCCTTGGAGTTATTTTAGAATAGAGACTGGACGCTGGCTTTTTCGATGTAACCTATTTCGTACAACATATATGAAGCACATTGGAGGCCAACTGGTGAGGGCAAGTCCAATTGAAATTGGTGGTGTCATGCTCGATGAGGTCGCCTACGGTTGGATGGACATAAGCAAGCTATTACAGGAATAAATAGTATGAGACGAATTGAATACTTCCTTTTTTTACTACTCCTCACTTTAGTGCTTGCCGCCTGCGGGAATTCCCTCACATCTTCGTCAACCAGCGGGTCCACTAACGCGCCGATCGTGCATTCACAGTCAAATACTACACCATCAATAGAGGCTGCAGGTAGTTTCCGCGAGTATCCATTACCACAAATCAACAGTGGCCTTATGCGGCCTGCTATCGACCATGAAGGACGTATCTGGTTTGGCGAGATGGGGCATAACTTTCTTGCTGTCTTCGATCCACATACGCAGAAATTTCAACAGATAACGCCACCACGTGGTCGCTCAGGCATCATGGGGGTAGAGGTGGCATCGGATGATACTACCTGGTTTGCCGAGCAGTATGCCAACTATATTGGTCATTACTTCCCGGCCACTGGACACTTTCAGATCTACCCATTGCCAATGCTTACAGTACCCGATCCAGGTGATGCCAGCAAAACCCTCACGCTTCCAAGCGCACCGAACGACCTGGCGCTTGATAAACACGGTAATATCTGGTTCACAGAATTAAATGCCGATGCCTTGGGATACCTTGATACATATAGCGGCCTTATTCGGCAGTACCCACTTTCAATCAAAAAGAGTGCACAAATGCTCAATCCATACGGTATAGCTGTAGATCCGCAGGGTATGGTATGGTTCACAGAATCCAGCGCGAACCACGTTGGGCGCCTCAACCCGATTACAGGTCAGATTCGTTATTTTACGATGGAGGGATCGGCCGCACCATTTATGGAAATAGTCAGTGATGCTCATGGCATCCTCTGGATCACTTCGTTCTCCTCTGGACTCTTGCTTAGCCTGAATCCTAATACCAGTAAATTCTCCTCTTATTATGCGCCCTCCATGAGTGGGCTTTATGGAATAGCCATTACTTTAGCGGGCCAGATATGGGTGACGATTTCGGCGGAAAATGTGATTGCCCGCCTCGATGTTGCGTCAAACCGTTTCATTTACTATGCTATTCCCACTCATAGCAGTTTGCCACTTGGATTGGTGGTAGGAACCAATAATACATTGTGGTTCACTGAAGCTGGTAGCGATAAGATAGGGATGTTAAAGCCATAGCTTCTATTTCAGGTATTTTTCAAACCATCCCATGCTATGCCACAGACGTTCAAATGGCTATTTCCTTCGCATCAGCGGCGCCGGCGACTACGCCTCTCGCGATCAATGGCAAGATCAAGAGTTTCATGTAGGCGTTCGAAATCATCGACATCGAGTTGAAGCTCTACAGCAGGCAGATCATCAGTTTTAGCGTGTCCCTCCTCATAGAGTCGTAAAACCAGTGCTAGTTCGACCTGTAACATATTATCCTCTTCTGCGAGTTCGGGGGGTGCTGTCTCCTGATCCTCTTCGTCCTCTACAGCTTGCTCGGTCTGTGTGAAGAATACTTCGATACGTGCACAGCGGAAACGACCCGTTAACTTCAGTGCATCGGTTGAAAGTTCTTCAGCCAGTTCACGCACAACTTCCATCATCTGAACAAAGGCATCCTGCAATTGTTCCAGGGCGTCTTCTTCATCTCCTAAAGCTAGCTCGCTCTCATTCTCCAGATCTTCTTTAGTTGGGTCCGTACTACTCCCGGCTTCGGGCAAACGCTGGCGGGCAAGATCATTTAGTCGCTCGAGCGCCTGGGCAAAAGCAGGTGAAAGGGCACTGCTCTCCCGTTCCGCTTGTCGCGAGCCTTCTGTCTCACTTGTATCATCTACTTCGCTGTCTTCTTGCTCTTCATCGTCATCATCATCATCATCCGCTCCCAGACCGGTAGCTTCTTCCACTGCCAATATCTGTTGATGCAGTTGTTCGATTACATCGTGGCTCATGTAGGCCAGGATACGCGCCTGCCGTGAAGCAGCCAGCAAGAGAAACGGAGGCCAGTCCCGGTAGCGCTCTCTACCACGCAAGTAGCGCACCTCCACCATTCCCAACGTATCTAGTCGTAGTGAAAGCTCCATGATTACCTCCTATAAATGAGTTGCCATCATCATACCACAATAGTGAGAGCAGACACTAAAACTACAAGGGCGAAGTATTATGATATCTCCATTTCCCCTTGACTGGATTATTCCCAATGGGTCCAGGCAATCTTCAGCCGATGACGCACCAGGATTCCCCTCATCTCACCTGACCCCTATGGTACCTGCGCAGCAGCGTTGTGCGATATGGTTCAACTAGCGCTCATTTTGCGCGGTGATTTTTTATCGCCGCTCGCTTGCTTATGGATGTGATGGCTCGTTATTCATAATGCTTCGAATGCGTTCAGCAGCCTCATCGCGGGTGATCTTACCAGCCAGCAAGTCATCAAGGATTTCATCAATGATTGGTGGCATCGCTACTGTTTCAGCTTGAGCAGATACGGGTTCAGTAGTTAGAGGGGCTTCTGTTGGCGCTGGGCGTTTTACGGGGCCGGTGAAAAGGTGCTCACTCCTGGCTGCCCAGAGGTAAATAGCCAGGACGATCACACCTATTACAAATGCAGATACTCCAGAACGCGCCACGTGCTGCCAGTTTTCAAAGGGTGAACCGAGAAGGTTTGTTGCCAGTGAATAGAGTGCAACTGCGCCACCGATAGCTGCGGACAGAATGCCAGCGCCTATGAGAGCAAAGACAAATCCACGACGTGGCTCAGAGGCGATAGAAGAGTCCTGTTTGTAGCGCCGATGCAGGTAAAAGTCGAGCGGAATATATGCCAGGCCGGTGATGATTAAGGCGAGGGCTGGTGCCCAGTCTCGGGGTCCAGGCTGAATACCAGCAATACTTTCGAATGTATTCAGTAATACAAGCGCGATGCCCCACCAGAACGCCCCGGCAATCAGGGCTGTGACAATCGCTTCACCTATGAGGATTGTCGTTGTCCATTGCAGAGGTTCTTGCCTGGCCGAAATCCTCAGCCAGAGGGTATACACGGCCATAACAAGCAAGCCAAGGGTAATGAATGATGCAAAGTTATAGTTTGCTAGAATGTCCTGTGCAGGAACAGAGACACCAAAAAGTGTCAATAATCCCAGCTCGATCCCTTGACGAATACCGTATAGCACGAGCCCGATGCCATAGGCAAAGCTGGCGAAATGCAGGATGCGGCGCAGAAGAGAGGCGGTATCGTTACGAGCAAAGTATCCATACCCTACCCAGAACAGCACGATCCAGAGCGTTGAGGCCGTCGAGCTGAGCAGATTAGTTACTTGACACCCGGTAAAGCCTCCACAAGGAGTTGTGCCGGTAACCCGGCCACCAAACACGAATGCATCAACCAGTGAATTGACTAGTGAAAACCACGAAAAAGTCAGGATAATGAGCAGGATGAGTTGCACGCCGTACAGATGCAAACGCTGAAAGGCCATAGCGGGTCCAGGGCCGGCCTGGCCTCGTTGTCGCTCCAACTCAAGCACTGCCAGTAAGGCAAGCGTGACAATGGCAAAAGCGGTAGAGCCCGCCAGGTCATTTGCAGGATCATGACCAAGTTGGCTGATCACCAGCATGGCTGAAGAAAACACTGCCAGGGGCGCATCAATCAACTCGGCGATGTTTAAGAAAAAGGCGCGGATGGCGCTTTGACCTGCTGTAGGATCACTTTGCATATCGCGGCGGATTAACCAGTAGTGCAACCCTCCTAACAAGCCGGCTATTAACCACGAAACTACAAAAAACACAGTGACCTGGACGATCATAGCATTGGTGGGGCTTGAGCCATACGTGCCTCGCAGTGGGGTAAGCGCCAGGAGAGTTTGTAAAAACATGTCCATGGCAACTGCCGCGAAGATCAACATAGCGAGAAAGACGGCGTAGAGATAAAAGCGGTAAAGATTGCGGGCCATTATTTTCTCCTTTATGAAAAAGACGTAAAGCGTCTTCTATGAAGTATATTACCGCAATTGATGAGCAATGTGATGGGTGACACTCCGCAGCCGCTAGAAGCGGCGCGGCTTCTTGTGGCACTGCTACGTAGTCGGTGCTCTGAGTCGGTGTAGCCTGGCTACGACTCGGTGAACAACCGGAGTGGGTGAGCAATACCCGATACAGAAGGGACCATCCTCCCTTTTGTATCCTGCGCGGTGCCCTGCGCGTTCGCCTTTCCATGCCTGGCCTGATCGGTAGATGGCCGACTTTGGCTTTTGGCTTCTTGGGAACGGTGAACACCTCCCGCTTTCGCGGGCCTCTCTGCATGCAGAGGAGTCTGAGGCTTTTCCTGAGAAGTGGTTTGTTGATACCGAACAAGCAGGCGTTTGCCGATGACGATGCTGGCATTTCTATCGGAGTTGCCGCGCATCTGGCACTGTGGGCAAAAGACAAGAGGTGCACCTGGGGTGTATCCTTCTGCTGGTGATGCCGCATCATAGCGAGCAACGAGGGCACCACAACGGGCGCAGTCACGACTCGTATTTCTCGGGCTGACACGGCACGTAAGGATACCTGAATTCCACGCTTTGTATTTGCTGTAGTTGTAAATCTTCCCACGTAACCAGTATGAGCGTTTTTCGTTTCCCCTCTTGCTGTACTTGCCCTTGTGTGGTTTGAAGTGTCCAAGATGTTCAAACACGAGAATACTGGCCTGATGCTCTTTGGCGAACTCTATAATGCGGTGACTTACTTGATGGGCACTGTCTTCATCCAGTGCGCCTATCTTTGCCCACAAGGCCGCATTGTCTTGTTCGCCCTCTGCGATCAGGCCGGTCTTGCTTCGGTTGCGTGCTACTCTTCCCAACTGTCTCTTCCTAAGGCCGTGCAATTGCTTTCCCCCTGCAATGAAACGAGTGGCAATCACCGTGCCTTCGACAGTTTGGATGGTGCATACGGCTAAGTGCTTGGTGATATTGAGATCAACTGAACACATACGTGTCTCTGGATTGGTGTTGAGTTGCTGCTCAACCTTAGCAGGGCTAGAGAACTGCTTCTGCACAGTGGTGTGCAGTTTCCAATGCTGACCGTCTTGTACTAGTGTTGGGCTTGCTACGTCCCATTCCTCGGGAAGATCACCTCCTTGTATGCTACATTTGATCCACGCCCAACTGCTCCCTGTCCAGAGCTTGAGCATGATGCTCTTTGTCGTGCGCTCTTTCCACTGTCCGGCGTACAGGGTCACTGATCTGTTCCAACTGCGCGGCGGTACTGGTGGGCGAATGGTGAACTGCTTGCCCTTCGCTTGCGTCTTCTCTTTCTGTTTGCGCCATCGCTCAAGATGCGTGTAGAACGATCGTGCAGAACCAAGTGCGGCATGAATAGCGGCGCGGCGGAACATGGCGGGAATGTCAGCAGTGATCACGTCAGCTAACGGCATCACTGGACGAGGGTTGTCTTTGGTCGGATGGGTGAGCTTTTCCAGGGCGGTGAGTGCTTCTTTGCTAGAAAGATCAAGGGTCCCTGGATGAGCCTGGATGACCTCGAAATAGAAGGCGGCGACTTGATTGAACAACGTCTTCGTCGCGGCGAACCAACAGGCGTGAGCAGCCTTGTAGCGAAGCGATTGCTTGATGGTTTTTGTGGCCTTTGCCATGCTCACTCCTTTCCTGCTCATTGGCCAGTGTCCCTGGATTGAACTGGTGTCCTAACCCTAGCATAAAGATCCGTTCCCTGTCAAGGTCTTCATCCTTTCCGCTGGTGGTGGAAATCGCCGTCGCTGGGGACACGACGCTACTTTGCTCATACAGCCGGAAATGTGAGCGGTCAGGCCATCAAACGCTCCGTTGAAGCGCAAAAAAGATAGGAAGCCGACAGGGTTTTTGGCTAAAGCCAGGGAGAAACCGCCTATCTACACGGGCTAAAGCCACGATAGCTTGCGGCGGGTTTTATACTGTCAAATATCACATTTTTCTTCTAATTCCTTCTGTAAGGAAGCAATTTGGAAGAAGATCTAGTGCAGAATGGTGCGTGCTCAGACTTGACCTTCTAGCGTATAGTGAGCTAATGACGCCCAATATCATTGTTGTCAGAACCGCATCCACTACAGGAGACTGAACACTCAGCAATATCAGGAGGATCATACAATGTTGTATCGTGAGGATTCACAAGGGTTGATCGTTATCGGGCAGCCTGCGCACGCCTGGGTTAGCGGCCAAATGGCACGATCGTGGGGCAATGAACGTTTCGGTGCTGTCGTTCCCTTTGAAGAGGTCTGTCTGGGTGCTGAACAACATGATATCGCACATGCCGACTGGGAACGAGC
>WNFE01001076.1_pt1 | contig 19640 bp, 15 predicted proteins | sample 5400451 | NCBI WGS metagenome assembly WNFE01 (sample SAMN13153344, study PRJNA577476) | soil metagenome | isolation source: 200 cm saprolite under Douglas fir tree site 2 hole 2 | place: USA:California | collected 2015-04-18
TGGTTCCACCTGTTCAGCCCGCGTACTTCGAATGAAGCCCGTGCGCAGTTTAGTTACAACGACTTTAATGTGATCCCCAACGTCCCCGGCCAGGTGGGACTCGATATCCCAGGTTTCGCAAATCTGGGGACTCAGATTTTCCTGCCCAATTTGACGATCATGCGGCGCTACGAATTTGCCGACAATTTCACCATGACTCGTGGGCGCCATACGATGAAGATGGGAGGCGTCGGGTTGATTCGCGCTAACCACACTGAGTCCCACACCTTCTTTCCCGGACGATTTGTTTTTGGCAATCTCACCGGTGCCCTGCTCAGCCCATGTTTGGCGGCGCCGGCGACTGCTTGCGGACTCACAGGGGTAAGTGCGGCGGCTCTCGACTCGTTGCAGACGGTTTCCTTGGGCGCGCCTCAATTTTACCAGCAGGGCTTTGACAATCCCGTCTACACCGCGAACCGGCCGTTTGCTGCCGCCTACTGGCAGGACTCCTGGGCCATCCGGCCAAATTTCACTTTGAACTACGGCCTGCGGTACGAGCTGGATGTGCAATACGGTAACTTGAATACTGATAAGGACAATTTTGCTCCTCGCGTTTCGTTCGCCTGGGACCCGTTCAAAAATCACAAGACCGTGGTTCGTGGAGGGTATGGGATTTTTTATTCCCCCGTTTATGCCCAGATTCCGAACGTGGTACAGAGTTTAGGTATTGTCAACGGTTTCCGGCAGATTGCCCAGGTGTTTACAACTTTTAACGCTAACCCAGCTGTTGCGACCAGCGCGAATAATATTTTTACGAACTTATTTACGCAAGGAAAGATTGCTCCGTGCACGCTGACGCCTGGGCAGGCTGCTTGCATTACGCCCGCTGATCTGACTCAGTTCGGCATCAGCGTTACACACACCGGCCCAATACCTCCGTTGAGTGTAATTTTCAGCGGGCAGCCTGACTATCAGAACCCATACTCACAGCAGGGCGAGTTTGGAATTGAACGTGAAATAGGTGGCGGCGTCTCTGTCTCAGCCAGCTATATCTACGTCCATACGGTCAAACTCCCTGTTGCCATTGACACGAACAATTTTCAGATCCTGAAGTTGCCCCTCGCGCAGCAGTTTGCGACGGTCACGCTCTCGAACGGCACCACCAGCGTCCCGATCCGTCAGTGGGGTGCCAGCAATCCAAACTGTGCGGGCGCAAACATTGTCAATTGCTTCGTAAATCCTGCGATTCTCCAGGCCGACCAATATTCGTCACAAGGGTCCGCTCTTTACCAGGGCGGCATCCTAGAGGTCAAAAAACGCTTCAGTCACCACTTCACTTTCATGGGAAATTACACTTTCAGCAAAGCCATCGACACGACGACGGATTTCAACAGTGACTATGGACCGGATGACCAGACCGATCTTGCCGCAGAACGTGGTCTCTCTAGCTTTGATCAGCGGCACAAAGTGGTGGTCGCGGGCGTGATTCAGAGTCCGTGGCAAGGCCGTATACTTTCAGGCTTCGAACTGGCGCCGATTTTTCGATACAACAGCGCGCATCCCTTTAATTTGTTGGCTGGAACGAACGTCAACAACGACCGCCACTCCACCACGGACCGCCCCCCGGGGGTTGGACGCAACACCGGCGTGGGTCCAGATTACGTTAGTTTCGACACGCGCTTGAGCTGGCACGCGAAAGTGGCTGAGAAGAGCACGCTGCAATTCATCGTGGAAGGATTCAATCTCTTCAACCGCACGAACTTCGGCAGCGTGAACAATGTGGTGGGCGTCATCGCCCCGCCCACTCAGCCTTTACAGGGAGACAGAACTCTATCACCGAGCCAGCCGCTAGGCTTTACCTCCGCGCTACCGAAGCGGCAACTCCAGTTCGGCGTGCGCCTGAGTTTCTAAAGGTTGAGAGGTCATTGCTGGACGCGCCGTCCCCGGCGCGTTGGGCGCGGTCCCCTGAAGACTGAAATGGTTCTTGCACCTGGCAATGCCAAGTGCGAGCCGTGAGATTCAGAAAGTCCGCAAAAACGAATTCCGGATCATGGCTGCTGTCCCCCAGCCAGTCCAGGTCTTGAAATAGGAGGCTCCTGAAATGCGACGAATGACTGAACGAACGCTTTCTCTTTTGGCGGTGACAACGGTCTTTCTTCTCACCGTTTCCGGTACCGCGCGGGCGCAAGCAGCTTTTACCGTTACCGCGCATTCCGGAAGCCTGGCGGACGGCGCGGAGTATTTGATTGAAGTGCCATCGGACTGGAACGGCACTCTATTTCTCTACAGTCACGGTTATGTCGTGCCGGGCAGTGCGAACCCGGCGCGGGATGTGGGAGATCCCTTCACACGATTTTTCATGCTCTCCCACCACTTCGCATTGGCTGGGTCTTCCTACGCCACGACCGGATGGGCCATTCACGAAGCGCTGCGGGACCAAATCGCCGTTCTCGACATTTTCAAACTGGTTGTCGGGTCTCCGAAGAGAACCATCGCGTGGGGACACTCGCTCGGCGGAATCATCACTGCTGGTCTGATCCAACGCCACCCGAGGCGCTTTGACGCCGCACTACCTATGTGTGGAGTGCTCTCCGGCGGCGTAGCCACATGGAACACCGCGCTGGATTCCGCATTCGCGTTCAAGACGCTGCTTGCGCCGGGCACGGGACTGGAGGTCGTCAATATTGCCAACCCCGTTGCAAATCTCGACCTCGCGGAAGTGGTGCTTGCTGAGGCGCAGGGTACACCTCAAGGGAGAGCGCGGATAGCGCTGGCCGGAGCGCTGGCCGACTTGCCGGGCTGGTTCACTCCATTGTCATCGGAACCGGCGCCAACCGATTTTGCCGGACAGGAGATGAACCAGTTCCTGTGGGATCAACAAGTGGACTTTCCATTTGGGTTTGCGTTTCGCGCAGAACTTGAGGCGCGGGCACAGGGCAATGTTTCCTGGAACACAGGAGTCGATTATAGGAGACAGCTGGATCGCTCGATTGGGCGCGACCAGGTCATTGCGCTTTATCAGCAGGCCGGCCTCGATCTCGACTCAGATCTGAAGACGCTGAACGATGCCGCGCGAATCAGCGCCGATCCTGAGGCCGTTCGTTACCTGGAAAGGAATATCATTTTCGATGGCGAGATCCACATCCCGGTGCTGACGCTGCATACCAAGGGCGACGGTCTGGTGGTGGTTCAGAACGAAAGCGCTTACAAGGACGTCGTCGACGAAGCGGGCAACGGAGAGTTCCTTCGCCGCACGTTTGTCGATCGCGCGGGACACTGTAGTTTCACGCCGGCGGAAACCATAGCGGCCGTTCAGACGCTGGTCAAGCGTCTGGATACGGGAGGATGGCAGGGCGTCGATGCCAGCGACCTGAACAATGCCGCGGCAGCGCTCGGACCTGGATTCAACATTTTCGGGACGCCACAGGGAATCGTACAAGTTCCGCCAGCGTATATTGAATTTGATCCAAGCCAGTATCTTCGCCCATTTGATGCACTCACGGGAGAATGCAAATTCGGATTCCTGTGCGGCGACCCATTCGTCCAGGTTGACCTGCGCTGAATGATATCCGAACGGATTTGTCGAGTTACATCAGCGACGAAGGTCCTTGCCGGGGGGCTGTCCACGCGGTGCGCGCTTCAAGCATAGCCCTGGCTTTCAGCAGTTCGGGAAATACGGCGAAGTCTTGCGCGTCGCCAAACGTTGATAGATGTCTAGCCGTCGGGCGACTGGGAGCGAGCCTTCCTCTGACGTGGAAAGCGGATTCAAGAAGTGACGCTGGCTTCGGCCAGAAATTCCGAATGAATATCAAGAAACTGCTCGATCTCAGCGGGCGCGTGGCAATCATCACCGGTGGCTCTGTCGGGCTTGGACGCCAGATGGCCGAGGGCTTGGCAGAGATGGGTGCGAACGTGGTGCTATGCGCGCGGAAAAAGGAGCGCTGCGAACGAGCAGCAGAAGAATTGAAACAGCTCGGCGTGAAAACGTTGGCTCTGGGCTGCGACGTCAAGATCCCCGACCATGTGAAGGCGGTTGTGGACGCGACGGTCTCCAGCTTCGGCCGAATAGACATCTTGATCAACAATGCCGGTACATCCTGGGGCGCTCCGGTCGAAGAGATGCGACTCGAGCAATGGAACAAAGTGATCGAAACGAATCTGACCGGGACGTTTCTCTTTTCGCAGGCAGTCGGCAAGGTCATGGTCTCCCAGCGGCGCGGAAAAATTATTAATATCGCTTCCGTTGCCGGGCTCCGCGGCGCGCCTCCGGAATTTCAGGCCATCGGGTACCACGCAAGCAAAGGCGGCGTGATCGCATTCACCAAGGATCTGGCGTGCAAGTGGGGAATTCACGACATCCAAGTAAATGCCATCGCTCCTGGATGGTTCCCCACCAACATGTCGCAGGTGGTCATCGAACGAAACAAGGAAGCCTTCCTGAGCAAAATTCCTTTGCGACGTTTCGGCAATGAGCACGATTTGAAGGGCGCTGCCGTGTATCTTTCTTCTGATGCGTCTAACTACGTCACCGGTCACGTGCTAGTAGTGGATGGAGGGCAGACCGCCTAGCCGAGGCGAGCCACAGCATGCGATCTGGTTCAGTTCAGCAAAAACTACGGCATAGCCATCATCACCATCAACAATCCGCCGGTCAAACGTTGCGATTGTCACGTCTGGCTGCCCAATTGCCGTGGCAATGCGGCGCGCCCTCAATCTCTCGCCACAACATACCGTGCAAGCTAGTTGGATGTCGCGCAACTGTTCCGGGAGCGAGTTTCTTTATGCCGGGGACGGGTTTACTCTCACCGCGTTCAATACTCACCCGCATCTGAATGATGTCGCCATGCTTATCTACCACTAGGGGATTCACCGATGGCCGACCTTTTGGACCAACCGACAGCAGTTCGACCAGGAGAAGAGCTTGACCTGACCAAACTCGAACCCTATTTGCGCGATCACTTTCCCAACGAAGCAGATGCGCTGCAGGTCCGCCAATTTCCCAGCGGCCATTCCAACCTCACTTACTCGCTTCAGCTCGGCGCCAGGGAGTTAGTTCTTCGCCGGCCACCCTTCGGCAGCAAGGTCAAGACTGCGCATGATATGGGCCGAGAATACCGCGTGCTGTCGAAACTGCACGCCGTCTATCCCGCGGCACCGAAGGTCCTCCTGTACTGCGACGACGAGTCCATATTAGGCTCTCCTTTTTACCTCATGGAATTGATCCGGGGGATTATCATCCGCAGAGATCCACCTGCAGGCTTGCCGTTTACGGCCGAGACGGCTCGGCGGCTGAGCGAGTCGTTCATTGATAACCTCGCCCGGCTGCATGCCCTGGATTATGCGGCTATCGGGCTGGCTGATCTGGGCAAGCCACACGGGTATCTCGAACGCCAGGTGCGCGGCTGGATCGACCGTTACTATACGTCCCAGACTCACGACCTCCCAGAAATCGAGCGCATCTCCGTCTGGCTGAAAGAGCGGATGCCAGCAACAAGCGATGCCGCGCTGATCCACAATGACTACAAGTACGACAACGTCGTGCTGGACAGGGCGGACGCCACCAGGATTGTGGGCGTTCTGGACTGGGAGATGGCTACCATCGGCGATCCACTTACGGATCTGGGCACGGTGCTAGCCTACTGGGTTGATCGGGAGGACCCTGACGAACTGCAGAAGATCCATTGGTGCCCGTCGACCGCCGCCGGCAGTCTGACGCGTGCGCAACTCGTCGAGCGCTATGCGCGGACGACCGGCCGCGACGTGTCTGCTATGGTCTTTTATCTTGCCTTTGCTCGATTCAAAGTGGCGGTCATTGTCCAGCAGATTTATTACCGATATCACGAGGGGCTGACGAAGGATCCGCGCTTTGCTTCGATGCCGGAAGTGGTTAAGGTTCTCTTGCGCTCGTCATTGCATTCTGCCGAAACAGGTTCGATTTGACCATTTCGCATTCCAGAAATGCAGCTTCACACGATTTGAAGAGTGTGCCTTCCATTATTCAGGATAGTAACGGACAATCCATTCCGCCACACAGAAGGGCTTTTCCAAACCCTGACCCTCCACCGACACAGAAAATACGGCCTCGAGCGCCTCGGGAAGCTCCTTCAAGGACAAAACTCCCACCCGGGCGCGAATTTTTGAGTCCACGCTAACAGGAAAGGGAAAGCGGACGCGATTCAGGCCGTAGTTGATCCCCATGCGGACGCCGCCTCTAAACTGTATGGCTTGCTTCATGAAATGACTGAGCAATGAAAGTGTCAAGAAACCGTGGGCAATCGTTGTGCGATAGGGCGACTCCCTTTGCGCGCGCTCGCGATCGACGTGAATCCACTGCCGGTCCTCCGTGGCCTCGGCGAATCGGTCGATGCGGTCTTGAGTCATCGTGAGCCAATCCGTCACGGCGATCTCGCGGCCCACGAATTCCTTGAGCGAAAGCACTGTTTCCACCACGAGCGGTGGCATGGGGATCTCCTATGGAAGAAATTGCGGTACAGTTCGCAACGGCAGATGGTCAATGCGTCGCTGATTTCGCTGGGAACTTGCCCCATTTTCGGAGTTCGTGTCTGGCGATCGATTCCGTATGCACTTCATCCGGCCCGTCAGCGATTCGCAGCGTGCGCACGCTCGCCCACGCGGCAGCGAGGACGGTGTCTTGCGCGACACCCGCGCCTCCGTGCGCCTGGATGGCGCGGTCTAGAACCCGCAGGGCAACGTTGGGCGCGACAACTTTGATCATCGCGATTTCCGTGCGCGCCGCCTTGTTGCCCACCGTGTCCATCATATAAGCAGCTTTCAACGTCAGAAGGCGAGCTTGCTCGATCTCCATACGCGAAATCGCAATGTCCGCGCGAATCGTGCCTTGCTCGGCCAATGGTTTCCCGAAAGCCACTCGCGCTTGCACGCGCTTGCACATTGCTTCCAGGGCGCGCTCTGCAACTCCAATGCACCGCATGCAATGATGGATACGTCCGGGACCTAGCCGCCCTTGCGCGATTTCGAATCCCCGCCCTTCGCCGAGCAAGACATTTGAGATCGGAACACGGACATTTTCAAACACGACTTCGCCATGGCCGTGTGGCGCATGGTCATACCCAAACACAGTCAGCATTCGTTCGATCTTCACTCCCGGCACGTCCATCGGCACGAGAATCATCGACTGCTGCTTGTGAGGCTGAGCCGAAGGATCCGTCTTACCCATGAAGATGGCGATCTTGCAACGCGGGTCGCCCGCCCCGGACGTCCACCATTTTCGGCCGTTAATAACATAGTGGCTGCCGTCGCGAACGATTCTCGCCTCAATGTTCGTCGCATCGGATGAGGCGACTGCGGGTTCCGTCATCGCGAAACACGACCGGATTTCGCCCGCAAGCAGCGGCTTCAGCCACCGCTCTTTCTGTTCCGACGTGCCATACCGGGCGAGCACTTCCATATTGCCTGTGTCCGGCGCTGAGCAGTTGAACACCTCCGGCGCCATCGCGCTACGGCCCATCATCTCGCAAAGAGGCGCGTATTCGAGATTTGTCAGCCCTGCGCCGTGCTCGCTGTCCGGCAAGAACAAGTTCCATAGACCGGCGGCGCGAGCTTTCAGCTTGAGCTCTTCGACGATCCTGGCGGGCGACCATCGATTCTTCTCAATCTCGTCGTAGAAGTGCTGCTCATTCGGATAAATGTACTCGTCCAGAAATGCTTGCACCTGGCGCTGCAAGGTCTTCACTTTGTCGCTGAATTCGAAGTTCACTGGGAGTCCTGACTTGCCGGTGAAAGCGGGGGCGCGCTTCTCGGGAAAGTGCGCGCGGCGCTCTTTGAAGCCTTAACCTTGTCCGGGTGGTTCAAAGGTATGGCGCCACTCCATCGGCCACGTTATACAACGTCTCCTGGCTTGGCATGGCGAACGCGATTATATGCAATGGCGACCCCGTTAGTCACTATCATGTGTAAGCAACTTTCAAATCAGAAACAACGAGCGGGCGCGTTCGCCGTCTGTAAAAACATTATCGCAGTAGCGGAAGGCGTCTAATTCTGACGCTTGCAGAGTTTGCCATCAAGGAGCATCGGGCTTACAGGCCGATGCTGCACCTCAAGCCTGGCGCTGTCAGCAACTGCCGCAACGCGCCACAATGTCGTGCAGCGTTTTATATGCCTTAGCGCGTCAGTTTCTATCTAGACAAGGCAATTACGAACTGGCTGCAACTGTGCTACCGCAAGCTTTCATTACGAGTTACCTGAGAGGCGTGGTGCGCGCTAAATCTTTTCATGTAAGATGTTAGAACCACCGCAGGGGCGTAGCTCAGTGGTAGAGCAGCGGCCTTTTAAGCCGAAGGTCGTGGGTTCGATCCCCACCGCCCCTACCAATCATCCTTCTGAGTGGTGGGCACTTAGCAAGAACGCGAGGGCAAATAAACTCGATGATTCGGTTGGTGCGTTAATTGTCGGCGGCACGAGTGATAACCGGATTCACGAGTCGCACTCCTCCGATTTAGTTTGTCCGCGGTCAAACTTTCGCATAGCCTGAGACGTATCGGATCAGTTCGACACTCAATGCGGCGCAGTGCAAGCGCGATCTGGTCCAGGCTGCGGTTGCACAAAGCGGAAAGTTCATCGGCTGGCGTCTGAGCGTTCTGACCTTATGAATGTGTTCCTTTGCGGACAGACGCCCACCTACTTGTTGTTGCTGCATCGCTATGCCGTGCCTGACGTTGTTACTGCTGGCGCAGCGTCTGCGCTATTTTCTGCTCCACCAGACGATGGTGACGCCGATACAGACTACGGCGATTCCGATCCACCGGTTACGGTTGATGCGTTCACCCAGGAAGGCTTTCGCTCCAAAGGCTCCCGCGGCATAGCTCAGGGCACTGACCGGCACCACGAAACTCACTTCCTGGAATGACAGAATAGCGAGAAGCGAGAAAAATCCCAGGCTCATCAGTGCTATTCCTAGCCACATCCACGGCAAGTGCAAGGATTGCAGAACGAAACTCAGGATGGACTTGAGACTAAAGTCGTGGACCTCGCCGATACGCTTCATGGCCCGACTTACGCACAGCTCTCCCGCTGTTCCTGCTACAACAATTAAGAAAAAGAGCGCCGCTTCAACCACGATTAGGTGCTCCTGTCGTTCTGGGTGAGGTCCGACCTACGAGGAAAACGCCGAGACAAATGACTGCGACGCCAAGCCAGCGCAGAAGAGAAATCGTCTCTCCGAGAAGAAGGTAACTGAGGATGGAGATAGACAGGTAAGACAGAGAGGTGGCAGGCTGCACATAACTATAGTCGGCCCACGTCAGCAACAACATGTGGGCGATAAAAAATCCCAGGAGGCAGGCAATACCGAGCCAGATGTAACCGGATGCCAGTACGCGAGACGCAATTGGGACGAGATCAAGAATTCTTGCTGAAGTGACCGACCCGATGCCCTTCATGGCCTTGCCGAGAAATACGTTGCCAAGCGGTCCCAAGACGATGCTGATCAGAATCAGGGGAAGCGTTTTCAGTTGTAGCCTGCGAGTGTGCGTCACGTATTCACTTCAACCAGTGTTTCAGAATAGCAAAAATCAACAGGACAAGACGCCCGCAGGTGGGGAAGTTTGCAGCGGCGGCATTCAGGAATTTTCTCGATTCAGGATACAATCTTAGGCGGAGCGTTGGATCCCGGGTAGGGACAGCGCACCCGTGGTTCTTCCGTATGGCAGAGTTCACAAACTGGCCGCGCTCGAATCAGGAATGAGGTGGCGTGCCCTCAAGCGTTCTAGAATTCGTGGTCCTTTTCACGGCAGGAATTCCGTTTCTTTTCTATTTTCTGGCGATCTACAGTTCCGGCCGCTACTTCCGGCAGTCTCGAAATCACTCGGGAAAAAATCTCGATTTCACTCCGCCGATAAGCAATCTCAAACCGGTTCGAGGCTTAGATCCTGATGCTTATGAAAATTTCGCCAGTTTCTGCCGCCAGGACTATCCCGAGTACGAGCTCATTTTCTGCGCGACGGACCAGACCGATTCTTCCGTGCCGGTAATCCAGAAATTGATGCGGGACTTCCCACAGCGAACGATCCGGCTGCTCTACAGCGCTGGCTACACGGCGATTAACGACAAGGTCGCCAAATTGCGGCTGATGGAACGCGAAGCCCAGCACGAATACCTGGTCATCAACGATTCCGACGTGCGTGTAGATAGCGAATATCTGCGAAGAGTGGTTGAGCCATTACGCGATCCGAAAGTCGGAGGAGTGACTTGTTTCTACGTATCCTCGCGGGAAGGATCGTTCGCCGAGAAACTTCAGACGATTGGGATGATTTCAGACTTTTACGCGGGCGTACTGGTGGCGTGGCAGCTTGACGGGGTGCACTTCGCACTTGGGCCAACAATGGTGTCGACGAAGCAGCGTGTCAGGGCCTTCGGGGGCTTTCAGGTACTCGAAAATCGACCCGCGGATGATCTGCTCTTTGGGCGCCTAATTGCCGAACAGGGAGTGGAAATGAAGCTGTTGCCGTATGCAGTGAAAACGGTACCTGATTTCCAGGGAGTGAGTGAGCTCCTGGCGAAGCGCGCCCGCTGGATGACGGTGATGAGAGCCATGCGGCCATGGGGCCACTTTGGGTTGCTTTTTACTTGGGGGTTGCCATGGACCACCCTCGCCGTTTTGGTTCACCCAACATTACCCGTAGTCGCGGCCTATTGGGGTTCGTACCTGGTCTTTCGCGTAGCTATGACGTGGCTCATCGGAATCCAAGGATTAAAACAGGCAGGACTTTGGACAAAGATGCCGTTGATTCCGCTTTGGGACGCGATGGCGTTTCTCATCTGGCTGGTGAGTTTCACGCGAACGTCGATTCGCTGGCGTAACGTGGATTACCAACTCCGAAACGGCCAATTTGTTGCGACCACGGATGCTCTTGTTCCGAATTCTTCCAGCAAAAGCGATTCCTAGATGATGAACTGGCCGCCGCCGATAGAGCCTTCAGTGCTTCTTCGGGTTATCGCTCGCCGTACGCAAGTCACTTATTGGCCGCGCCAACAGAAACTCCAGCAGCGATGTTGGTTTGCAGCCGGCGGTCATTGCGCGGTTCACGCCAATTCACTTGTGGCAGCATGATCGTGGGATCTACCCGGTCGCGATACTTCAGGGCGATATTCATAAGCGAATCAAGAAGAGATTCCGAGAGATAGTGGGGTTGCAGACCCAGATCAAGAAGCTTGGAATGCTTGGCGTTATAATAGTGCTGTTCAGCTTCGACGCGCGGATCCGGGATGTGGTCAATTTCCACCTTCATCCCAAGGTCCTTTCCTGCTTCCCGCACCTTCAGCGCGATATCCAGTACCGAGAATTGTTCCGTGAATTGGTTGTATACGCGACATTCTCCCCTGGCCGCAGGATTAAGGCAGGCGAGTTCAACGCACCGAACGGTGTCCCGGATGTCCAGAAATCCTCGCGTCTGGCCGCCTTTCCCGTAGACAGTTAACGGCTGGCCGATGGCCGCCTGTACACAAAAGCGATTCAGCACCGTGCCGAAGACTTCGTCATAGTCGAGGCGATTGATCAAGGCTTCATCCAGCCCTACCTCGTCCGTCATCGTGCCGTAGACCACACCTTGATTCAGATCCGTGGCGCGAAGTCCCCAGATCTTGCAGGCAAACATCATGTTGTGACTGTCGTGCACTTTAGACAGGTGATAAAAAGAGCCAGGCTGTTTGGGGAAGGGCAAGAGATCGCGCCGCCCGTTATGCTCGATATGGATGTAGCCTTCTTCGATATCAATGTTAGGAGTTCCGTATTCCCCCATGGTTCCGAGCTTGATCAGGTGGCAATCCGGCTGCAGCTCGCGAATTGCGAACAAGACATTTAGGGTGCCGATAACATTGTTCGTTTGCGTGAATACAGCGTGCTTTCGGTCGATCATCGAGTAGGGAGCCGAACGCTGTTCGGCAAAATGGATGATCGTCTCCGGCTCAAACTGCCTGACTGCGGAGAACAAAAACTCGTAATCCATCACATCGCCTACAAAGAGATCAATGGGCTTGCCTGTCAGGCGAGTCCATGTTCTAAGACGATCACTCAGAGGAAGGATGGGTGTAAGAGTCTGGGCGCCCAGTTCGTGATCCCATTGACGGCGCACAAAGTTATCCACAATCGCTACGGAGTGCCCTCTGGCGGAAAGATATAGCGCGGTTGCCCAGCCACAATATCCGTCTCCGCCGAGAACCATGACTTTCATAGCTTCCCCTCTTCTATAGCTTGCTTCCATCCAGCCTCCTGGTTGAGTTACTTTGCGCCTTTAAGCAATTCCCGGCGAGAGTGAAATTAGTTCCAGTGCCCTAGAAGTCCACGAGCCGGATTGACTTCGATTTGGAGAATCGGCAAGATCGCTGCCTTCAGATCAATTTGTCGATTCTGCTTCTATGCATCCAGCTCCTGCTTCCCCAGACTCGTCTTCATAGGGATAGACGCTTCGACGCATCCCAAATAGGTACACAACTAGACCCAATAAGCTTACAAGAACATTCCATAGACGAACACAGAGCAGGGTTTCCGCTCCGCCGCTTATTCCCGTCAACTTAAATAAAGCGTTAAACGCTGTCTCTCCGACGCCAATTCCCCCAGGGGTTAAGGGCAGGCTATTCACCAAGTGGCCGATCGGCGCGACCAATGCCAGCCGTATGGAGAAGGAAATGGGATTGACGGCGTACAGGCCCAGGGCCGTTACCACGATTAGCGCCAGATTTGCCAGAAGTGAGAGAAGAAATACGTACAGCATCGTGGCTTGCGCCTTGCCGTGCACCGCCATTGTGTCCAGCACGCGAAGGGCAAGGCCCTTGATTCCTGGCCATCTGTCCAGCAACCAGGTAACCCATGAACGTGTGGGGGTAAAAAACATGACCAGGGCCGCACCGACAAGCATCAATCCTGCCAGCAAGGCATCCATATATAGAAGGCGCCTGAGCACAGGAACGGAGCGCAATAGGTCAGGAAAGGAAGGGGCAAACAAAAGAGGGAGCACGACAAGCGAAAATAACCCCGCAAGGCGATCCAAAATCAGAACCGTTGCGACCTCTGCACGCCTCCCGTGATTCTCCCTGGTTGCATACACGAGCTTGGCAATATCTCCGCCCGCCGCCCCAGGGAGAAACGTGGAGAAGAGAAAGCCAATCAGGTTCAGTTGTACGGAATTCCACATGGAGAGAGACAGCCGCGCACTGCGGAACAAGAGGGACGCTCGAATGGACATCAATAAAATATCCAGGAGCAAGAATCCCACTGCGGTCACAGTTATTGGCCAAGCATGGGAAAGCCTGATTAGAGAAGAAAGATTGATCTGGCCCGATTTCGCAAGATAGACAAGGATTGCTATCCCGATGGCGATCCGCAAAAGCAGAAAAAGCGCCTTTCGCAGGGCCGAGCGGTGAGAGCTTGCAGCAACTTTGTCTGTGGCTTCAGTCGTGAACATCATTTCCTGGGGACAAGGAAGGGAATGGGGATGCAACGGTTCGGCGGGGCACAATCAGCAGCGTGCTGGAAGAACGCTTTGAGGCGATGTTGGTTAACAATAATTTCCCTCCACTGGTAGCAATGGTCTCAAAGTGCTCTTTGCCAACCAGAGTTTCGATGCGATCGGCTCCCTTCTCAGACGCCACTAAATAATATCTGTTCTCGCTTATCCACAACTGTTCGAATTCTGAATCGGTCAGAAAAACCGCTGGAGCTCCTGGCGCGGCCGCTCCATATTCCAAATTATTGAATTTGCCGTTCAAGAGCAAGGGGTCCTGCCCTGTATAGAAAATAACAGACGAAAAGTAATAGTAATGGCGATCCACGATGAGTTTTCCCGGGGGTGCCGATTGAAATGCCTCCGCAAGGGGACGAGAAGAAAGGTAAGGATCGAAGACGACGAGCGCCAGCCGGGCTGCATGAAAAAACAGAACCATCATGAGTCCCGACGCCAGGAAGGCACGCATGCCTGACCACCGAAGGTTACCCACGGCTCCCAGCAAGAAAGCGGCCCCTGCCAGGCATAACGGCAACCTAAGGTAGGCGAACGAACCGAGGGTAAGATCCAGCATATGCCCTAGCGATAGCGTATAAGCCGAAGGGTGATGCGATAGCGCAGACGAAATATCTCCGGCAGTGGGCAGATTGCGGACAGCAAAGCCAATAGCAAAGGCGGCTAGAGCAGCGAGAGCGACGATTGCTCCCAAAACGCGTGTTCCTCGATCGATCCACTTGCCTCCTGCTGCCATTGCGGAGCCAAGCAGAAGAGCCAAGGCCGGATAGCACGGCATTGAGTAATATTCCTGAGTCGTGGAAAACGTGAAGAAGATGAGAATGAATCCCGCCCAGCAGAGCGCCAGAAGCCTGGTTTGTCCAGCACGATCCACAGGTTTAAAAGAGAGTTTTGTGATTGCCGGCAGGTACACAGACCAGGGAAAGAGCCACAAGAGGTGGAACAGCCAGAAGTACAGTCGTGGAACGGTGTTGTAATCGCGCGGGTATCTTAGGTTAAGAAAACGCAGCAACTGTTCATTCACAAAATAGAACCATAGGAATCCGTGGTACAGGCCCGGGCCGCTCTGCAACGTCCAGGCAAAATAGGGCGGATTCTGGAGTGTCGCCAGCACATGCCAAGGAGCGGCGATCAGCAGCACGATTAGAGAACCACTCACAGGCCGCAGCCGCAGCCAGGTTCTCTGGGAGAACAGTTGTTTGGAAAAAAAAAGGTAAATCAGAGCCGCTGCAACCGGAAAAACAATGCCAACCAGACTTTTGAGCAAAAGCCCTGTGCCCAGACTTGCTGCAAGAATGGCTGCCCAGAGTCGCGGCCGTTTTTCATCTTCATCCAGGGCGCGCAAGAACGCCCACATGGCAAGTGCAATGGTGAATGTGAGCATCACATCGGGGATTTGAATGCGCGTGAAGAGAAATAATCCAACGCACGTGGACATGCACAATCCTGCATAAAAACCGGCGCGTTCCCCGAAAGCCCACATGCCGAAAGAGGCTGATAGAAGCGCGAGAGCGATTGAGGCGAGCGCCACTGGAAGCCGAGCGACCCAATCGGACACACCAAAAATCTTGTAGAAGATCGCCATCAGCCAATAAATTAACGGAGCCTTTTCCAGGTAGACGACTCCGTCCAGCCGCGCCGTCACCCAATCGCCGCTCGTCAGCATCGTTTTAGCGATTTGCGCCTGCACGGCATCAACGTCGTCCATAAGAGAGGGCGGCGAGATCACGCAACCCAGGTAGATTGCGGTTGCGATTAGGAACACGACGGTAAGCAAGAACCAACGGCGAGAGAAGAGATCGTTCCTCAAGATAGTTAAATCTTGACTCGCCATCTCTTCATCCACAGGAACAAAGTAAGTAAGCCGCAGTTGATGGCCAAAGCTGATTTTCCTTCGGAGGTCGTGTTTCTTTGCTCTACCTTAGCCTCTTGCGCTTCGATGAGGCAAATCCAGCGGCAGTGCGAACAAGTCTTAGGTCGTGAGTTCGATCCCCTACGCCCCTACGAAGCCTCTTTGAATTCATTGGAAATTGGGGTGATGCGAACGGTGCTTCAGAGATGCGGATGACTGAGGCGGTTTGCAGTTGGCGAACGAATCTAGACCTCGTGCTATGCATCTCCGCTTTGCGGATCTAAGTCCTGCGGGCCTAGTTTGATGTGCTCCACGCCCGTATTCTCGCCGGGGGCGTCCTTTTCAGCACGCTTTTCGAGCTTTCTTTGGGCGCGGCGCTCCGCTTTCTCACGCTGCTTATCCAACCGCTTCATTTCCTTCTGGCGCTTTTGAAATGTAGTCGTCATCGAATCCTCCTTGAAATCCAAGGGAAGCTGCCTATCGCGTAAGGCGGCGCTTTGAAGCTACCAGCGTGGCTCGCGAGGCTGGCGGGTGGCTTCGCGATAATCTTCGTTGGAGAATCTTTCCCGACCGCGTCCTCCACCGCCGCCACCGGGGCGAGGGCCACCGCTCGCAGCTTTGGGACGTGCTTCATTTACTTTCAAGTTGCGTCCGCCCAGCTCTTTTCCGTCCAATGCTGCGATCGCTTTTGCGGCTTCGTCGTCGTTGGGCATTTCCACAAAGGCAAAGCCGCGAGCACGGCCAGTCTCTCTGTCCATAACCAGGTGGACGCGCGTCACCTGTCCGAACGGCTTGAACAGCGCGCTTAATTCAGCTTCCGTGGTTTGAAAACTCATGTTGCCTACAAAAAGATTCTTCATTCCCGTCTCCTTGATTTTGCATATTCCTAGAACGAACCTTCGAGAAAGATCCGAAATCGGCCCGAGCGTGACGAATGGCGCAATTTTCGCAAGGCCTTGGCTTCGATCTGCCGGATACGTTCACGCGTAACCGCGAACGTTTGGCCTACTTCCTCGAGCGTGTGGTCGTTGCCGTCATCTAAACCAAAGCGCATCCTGATGATTTTTTCCTCGCGCGGAGTAAGCGTCTTCAACATGGACGCCATCTTTTCCCTGAGATTGAGGTTGACGACAGCGTCGGAGGGCGACTCAATGTTTTTGTCCTCGATGAAATCGCCTAGATGCGCCTCGTCTTCCTCTCCGATCGGAGTTTCAAAGGAAAGGGGCTGCTGCGCAATCTTCTTGGTCCTGCGCACAGCCTCGACAGGAATGTCCATGCGCTTAGCGATTTCCTCGGACGTTGGCTCGCGGCCAAGCTCCTGGAGCAATTGCTGGCTGGTGCGAACCTGTTTGTTGATCGACTCGATCATGTGAACGGGAACGCGGATCGTGCGTGCCTGATCGGCGATGGCCCGGGTGATTGCCTGGCGAATCCACCACGTGGCGTAGGTCGAGAACTTATAGCCGCGGCGCCACTCGAACTTGTCGGTGCCCTTCATGAGGCCGATATTGCCCTCTTGGATCAAGTCGAGGAACTGCAGTCCGCGGTTGGCGTACTTCTTCGCAATGGACACGACGAGGCGGAGGTTTGCCTCCGTCAATTCCTTCTTTGCTTGGTCGGCTTCTGCCTCGCCACGCCGGATGAGAGCGAGGGTGCGCTTTAGGCTGGCCGCACTGACCTCGCTGGAATCATCAATTTCTCTGAGCTGCGCGCGGCACGAACGTAATTGCTTGCGCGCTTCCCTGGCAGCATCGCCGCGAGCGGCATTGCACCTGCGCTCCAGCCTTGCGGCTTCGCGCTCGATGGAATTAAGTCGCTCGACCGTGTGCCTCATGATGTCGATCAGGCGCTTTTTCTCCTGCTCCTTGAAGTCGATGGAGCGGACCAATCGCGACATTTCGACGCGTGTTCGCGCCACGTTCGCCCGGGCGGCTAGACATGCGCGCCTATTGGACTTTGGGGCGTTCTCCAGCCGGATTGCCTGCTTGAGACCTACGGCGTAGAGCCGCTCAATCTTGTCGATGATCCTCAGCGTACTGCGGGTTCTGCCTTCAAGGATGTCGGCGGTTAGCTCTTCTTCGTCGAACTTCACGATTTCCTTGATCCGCCGCGTGCCATTGCGCAGTCCAGCGCCAACGGCCATTAGCTCCTTCAAGACGATCGGAGAGCGAGAAATGGTCTTGAGCACGAGGACTTGCCCGCGTTCGATGCGTTTCGCGATGGCGACCTCACGTTCGCGCGTCAATAGTGACACCACGCCCATTTCCCGGAGATACATGCGGACAGGATCGTACGAGTTGTCTGACGGGCGCGGTGCCAGATACACATCAGCTTCTTCGCCGCGGGCAGGTTCGTCGCGACTGATTTCAATGTGCTCAGGGACAGCGAGAGTCGGATTTGCAGCCTTCGCCGCCGCCACGTCTTCGTAGATTTCGATACTTTCGCGCTCGAAAGTGGAGAACAGCTTATCGAGCACTTCCGTGGCGTGTTCCTCGACGGGAAGAAGCTCAATCACCTCGTCATGGAGAAGATAGCCGCGTTCTTTGCCGAGATTGACGAGATTGCGGACCTGCTCATCTTTTTCCTGTATTGCCAGCGACAAAAGATTCCCCCAAGAGCCACTGCCATGGTTGGCCGGGCGTTCCTCAAAGCCGTACTATCACGAAGCGAATACTTGAACGTCGTATCGCGGGTAGGAAAGCACGGAATACGGATCGCAGTCGTGATAACCGGACTTCACGCTGCGTTGTAGTTGAACTCTGGTTGTCCCGATCCCCTCGGGCGTCACGGTGCGTCTTGTCTCAGAAGCAAGTGTATTGTAACAGTTTCGCGTCGTAAGCTGTTCAAAAAAGCAGCGAAAGAGCGCCGCCAGGCAGCAAGCGTGTCGGCGCGGCCTCCGTCGGGAAAGCCGTACTTCGACGCGGTTAGCTCTCCATTTGCGCTTGCAGGACTTCTCCTGGAAGCAGGATCATTCGGGCCGTCGGCCCGGACGAGACGGGAGCCATTGTCTCCCGAGTACGATCCTTGCGTTCTGGCCGATCGCCTCCCAGCGCCAGCCTCTCCATCCGAGTGCCAAGCGTACGCTCCAACTGGAACAACTCGGATCGCTGATCTCGCGTGAATAGAGTGGAAGCGACACCGTGCTTGCCTGCGCGTCCGGTGCGGCCAACGCGGTGGATAAAGTTTTCGGGTACTTCCGGCAAATCGTAATTGATAACGTGGGCGATATCCTGTACGTGGATTCCGCGCGAGGCGAGATCGGTCGCCACCAAAACGCGGTAACGCCCCTGTTGAAAGCCGGCCAGTGCGCTGATGCGCTGCGATTGGGAACGGTCGCCGTGAATCATTGCAGCATGGATGCCTTCGCGGTTCAGGTTTTTGGCGATTCGCTCGGTGCCGCGCTTGGTGCGCGAGAAAACTAGGCATCGACCACTTTCTTTAGTAAGAAGGTGGTGGAGCGCGTCCTGCTTACCATCAACGGTGACCTCAAACGCTTGGAGCCGAACATTTTCGGAGGGCTTTAGTGTTGAACCGAATGCGAGACGCACCGGGTTTCTTGTGTAGTCCTTCACGAGGTTGGTCATGGCGCCTTCCATCGTGGCGGAAAAGCACAGCGTCTGGCGCTCTTTGGGCAGTATCGCGGCTATCCTGCGAATCGCGGGAAGGAATCCCATGTCCAGCATGCGATCCGCTTCGTCGAGCACAAGGATTTGAAGCTCGCGGAAATGAATCAGCCTGCGGTCAAGGAAGTCTTCCAGGCGCCCGGGAGTGGCCACGACCAAACCTGGCCCTTTGCGGATCACCTGTAATTGTTGGGTTTCGGCCAAGCCGCCGACGACCAATGCCGCGGGCGACAGCTGCTTGCCCCGCAGAGCGTTGTACTGGTCCACGACTTGCATGGCCAGCTCGCGGGTGGGGACAAGCACGAGCGCGGCGATTCCGGGCGAACCGCGCCGGAGGAGCTTTTCTAGCACCGGAATCAGGAACGCGAGAGTCTTGCCCGTGCCGGTTTGCGCCGTCGCGAGCACATCTTTGCCTTCCAGGGCATGCGGGATTGCCGCGGCCTGGACCGGCGTCGGCGTCGAAAAACGAGCAGACGACAGCCGCTCCTTGACATAAGTAGAAATCGGGAGTTCTGAGAAAATTTGCATTTAGCTTTCTTGCTGGCGCAATCGCAGCGCGCACACGGGATTCCGGGCGAACATGGCGACTAAACAGCCAGTCTTTTTTTAAATTACGCTGAAAACATACGGAGGAGACTGAGGGCGGGTTTTCTCAGATCAGGTCTTGAACCAGAGGGACCGCACAACACAACC
>WNFE01004434.1_pt1 | contig 19615 bp, 14 predicted proteins | sample 5400451 | NCBI WGS metagenome assembly WNFE01 (sample SAMN13153344, study PRJNA577476) | soil metagenome | isolation source: 200 cm saprolite under Douglas fir tree site 2 hole 2 | place: USA:California | collected 2015-04-18
ACCGAAGAAGCCGTGACAACTTTGCGCGACGGACTGAAGCGCGCCGGATTTGCGGTCGCCGACATTCGCCGCATCGTGCTCACCCACGCGCACGAAGACCATTGCGGTTTGGCACGCGTGCTGCGCGATGAAGCGAAGGACGCACAGGTGTTCGTGCATGGGTGGGAAACCGGCCATCGCGCCGGGCGTCTTGAGCATGAAGAGAATCTGCGCTTGCTGACCCAGGCCGGCGTGCCGGCCGAAGAGATCGGAATGATGCGTCGCCTGTATGAAAGCGTGCGCGAGTATGCCGATTCTCTCGAAGACGATCACTGCAGCGAATTGAACGACGGAGATGAGCTCGAGTTTGAAACGGGAATCTTGCGCGTGCTTCATACTCCCGGGCACACGCCGGGCTCTTGCTCGTTCATACGTGAAGCCGATCGCACGGTGATCGCCGGCGACTGTGTGCTGAAACGCATCACTCCCAATCCGATGCTCTCGCCCGATCCGATCGATCCCTCCCGCCGTTTTCGTTCGCTCGCCGAGTATCTGGTGAGCCTGGCACGCGTCCGCAGCTTTGCACCGACGCTGATTTATGGCGGCCACGGCGAACCGATTCACGACTTTGAAGAAGTCTTTAACCGCTACGTTCGGGCCATTCGCGAGCGTCAGTCGGACGTAATTCGTCTGGTCCCAAAGACCGGCGCGACCGCCTGGGAAGTTTCGCGCGGCCTCTTTCCCAACACCGACGACGTGCATCGCTTTCTCGGTGTTTCCGAAGCTGTGGCGCACCTGGATCAGGCGCACTCAGACGGGAAGATCGGCCTTGAGATCGGCGACGGCCGCGAGGTTTATCGCAAGCTCGCGGCCGATTAATAGGTACTGCTTCGCGCTCAAACGCTGGCAGCGACGAGGACCCACCGAGGCTGTCCGGCCGGGACTCCGCAGGCCCGCGCTCCCAGCAAACAATTTGGAACTCGCTTGTCCGCCCGGCGTGGAAACTTAAAATCTTTCCGGAGGACTATTCATAATGACCCCTAAGAAACTGGCCCTGATCATTGGTTTAATGCTTGGCGTCGGCGTGATTGTGTACGCGCAGCAGGCCGCGGCGCCCGAAGCGCTGCTGGAAGCACAAGAGCCGGCGACCCCCGAGGCGTCCCGGTTGTTTTCGATCATGCTCGACGGTGGGACGTTCCTCGGCGTTTCAGTTGAAGACATCAGCAAAGAGAACCTGAGCCGCTATGGAATGCGCGAGGTGCGCGGCGTTGGCGTAACTCAGGTCGTCAAAGACAGTCCGGCGGAAAAAGCCGGTTTGAAGAAAGACGACGTGATTCTTCGCTTTGACGGCGAGTCGGTGACGAGCGCGCGCAAGTTGACCCGTCTGGTGGGCGAAGCTTCAGCCGATCAAACAGTGCGGATCACGATTAGCCGCGGCGGATCGGAACAGGAAGTCAGTGCCACGCTCGCCAAACACGACGGCCTGCAGAATGTATTTGGCAGCGCGACGCCGCCTGGGATATTTCGCGGCACGACGCCGTTCCCGATGAAGATCGATCCGGGAATGATTCAAATCAACCCGGGCGAGGGCGGATTCGCCTTTGCGTTTGGAAATCGCCGCATTGGGGTGAGCACGCAGCCGCTGACAAAGCAACTGGCCGACTACTTTGGAGTGAAAGACGGCGGCCTGTTGATAACCTCAGTTGACGATAACAGTCCCGCAGCCAAAGCGGGATTGAAAGCCGGAGATGTAATCACTGCCGTCGATGGAGAGAAAGTGGCTTCGCCGGGCGATGTCTCGCGGGCCATCAGCAAGAAGGAAGACGGCCCGGTGTCGCTGACGATCATTCGCGATCGCAATGCGCGCACCGTCACGGTCACGCCCGAGAGAAATCCTGAGCGGACCCTCATCCGACCGGGCACGATCGGTACGCGCCGGATCGTGATTCCGTCAATCCAGGTGCCGGCGGTCCCGGAAATGAACATTCAGATTCCGCGCATCGTGGTTCCCGCAACTCCCCAAATCGATGTGACTGTACCGAGGCGGGCCCCGCGCGTAGTAACCAGGTCGCATCAGATCATTATCTGAACTTTGCCGGAAAGGCATTCTGCTCGAAGAGAAAAGGAGTAGGCGAGTGAAGGCTCGTCTGCTCCTTTTCGCTTTTGGCTGGGCGCCCGCGTATAATTCGCGTCCGTCTTTATCCGGCCGCACAGAATCGCGGAGGGCAAGAATTGTCAGCGTCAAATCCAACCGACTCCCGTACGCGCCTGGTGATCCACGATCTCTCGCGCCGGAATGGTCAGGCAAATTTTGCCGCCGACGTTCTCAGCGGTCTCGCAGCCACGCCGAAGCATTTGTTTGCCAAATATCTTTATGACGCGCTCGGCTCGCAACTCTTTGAGGCTATCTGCCGCGTAGATGAGTATTACCTGACGCGCGCCGAGAGCGAGATCCTCTCGCGGCACGCCGATGAAATCATTTCGCTGGCGCCCGCTAGCCAGACGCTGGTCGAACTCGGCAGCGGCAGTGCCGAAAAGACCCGCAAGATCATCGAAGCCCTTTTGCGCAAGCGCGCCGAATTGCTTTTCGTTCCGGTGGACATTTCGGCGTCCGCGTTGGAAAAAAGCTCCCGCTCGCTGCTGGAGTCGTATCCCGGTTTAAGGATTTCTGCCTACGCGGCCGATTACTTCGAAGGGCTGGCCGCGTTAAAGCCGCTTCATGTGGGGCCGATGCTGGTCTTGTTCCTCGGATCGAACATCGGAAATTTTGAGAAAGACGAGGCCGCTAATTTTCTGCGGGCGATTCGCGGCGTGCTGAAGTCAGGCGACGCGTTGCTGCTGGGCGCTGACTTGAAGAAAGATCGAGCGACGCTCGAGGCGGCTTACAACGATTCGCTGGGAGTAACACGGGCGTTTATTGTGAATGAACTGGCGCGAATCAATCGCGAACTTGGCGGGAACTTCGATCTGTGGGCGTTCGGATTAAGATCGGTCTATAACGAAGCAGCCGGCTGTGTCGAAGTCTATCTGGAAAGCCTGCGGTCGCAATCGGTCAACATTCGCCGGCTCGGCCTGACGATTTCGTTCTCGGCCGGCGAACGGATGCACATGGAGAACTCCTACAAGTACAGCGTGGATGATCTTTCGCGGATGGCCACTGAGAGCGGCTTTGAATTAACTTCCACCTGGCTGGACGATCAAAGACGATTCAGCAGCAACCTTCTGGTCGCGTCGAAAGAATAGCGACACCCCCAAACTCTCAGACCTTCAGCACTTCAACGCGACGCGTTCACGGTCCTGGTCGCCGCGCCGGTTGGACTTTCGGACTTTGCCTCCGGTAATTCAAGCCGGACGAGCACCAGCCGTCGGCGCTCGACGCGTTCGACGTGAAAGCGCAAACCGTCGTGTTCAATCGTCTCACCCGGTTGTAGCACGTGACCGGCGACGTTCATCAGAAAACCGCCGATGGTCGTATAGGTATCTGATTCCGGCAGCGAAGTCTTCAACCGGCGATTGAGATCGCGAACTGCCAGCGCGCCATCCAGGAGATAATTGCGCTCGCTGGTTTGGGCAATCTGCTCGTTCACTTCTTCGTCGTGCTCGTCGGATATTTCGCCGACAATCTCTTCGAGCAAGTCCTCGAGCGTGATGATGCCTTCGACGCCGCCGTGTTCGTCGACCACGAATCCGAAATGCGTCTTGGCTCTCTGCATTTGCCGCAGCACGTCCTCCAGACGCGCCGTGTCCACGACATACATTGGCGGTTGCAAAACCTTTTCGAGACTAAATTCTTCCGGCCGCAAAAGAAATTTCGTTACATCTTTGCTGTGGATGAAACCCACCATGTCGTCGAGCGATTCTCGATACACGGGCAGGCGCGAATAATGATTCTGCTGAAAGGCGCGGGTGATATCCGCCAGCGAACAGTCGGCCGACAGGGCTGCGATCGCCGGACGCGGGACCATCGCCTCCCGCACGAGCGTGTCTGAGAATTCGAACACCCGGTGGATCAGCCGCCGTTCCTCAGCGCGCAGGTGCCCGCTCTCACGCGCGATGTCCACCAGCTGGCGCAACTCAGCTTCGTTGTAAACGGCGGCGTGTTGCAGCGAAGATTTTAGTCCGATCAGGCGGCCGAGCTTTGCGCCGGTGGTATTGAAAATCCAGAGCGGCGCGCGAAAGACCCTGGCGAACAGCTCAAGCGGCCGCGCCGCGAACAACGCCAGCCCTTCGGCGCGCTCAAGCGCAAACATCTTGGGCATCAACTCGCCGAGCACGATGTGCAGGAACGTGATCGCCGCGAACGCGATGATGATGGCTAAAAGGTGCGCGACATAACCCGCGCGGCCCGTCGACGTAATCCGGAAGGCGATCGGTTGTAACAGACCGGCCACCACCGGCTCTCCGATCCAGCCGAGCGCCAGAGAGGCGATTGTGATCCCGAGTTGCGTTGCCGAAATGAAGGACGTTGGATCGCCGATCAGGCGCAGCGCCGCGCGCGCCCGCCGGCTGCCTGCGGCGGCGCGAGCTTCGAGCCGGGTGCGGCGCACTGAAACCAGCGCGAATTCCGAGCCGACAAAGAATGCGTTGGCGCCTACGAAAAACAGAACGGCGGCAAGCTTGGCAACGACCATGATAAGCGTGGTCGAGCCTTGACCGGCGACGTCGCCGGCCAGCAAAGCCAGGAAACTACTAGCAGGATCATCCATTGCGGGTAGCAAAAAGCGAGGGAAGTATCATAACACGGCGCGCGCCCCGAACCGCGGGCGGCCATCTGGAGAAATGATGTCCGCAGCCTTTAGGGATGGCGAAATCGATTGATTTTGTGCGGTTCTTAATGGGCCCCGGCTGCCGCGGTTGCGACGCGAGCCTTGCCGTTGCTGTTGGGCTGTCGCTCATGCCGGGCGCAGGCCTGAAGCAATGCCTGATCGACACGAGGTTCGATGTTGCACTCCGGCTGATGGCAAACGGCCGCCAGTTCAGAGACGACCAGATACCGCGACCGCTCGAACATCCGTTGTTCGCGAAACGACAGCGGCTTCACCTGGCTGAGGTAGCTGAGGTGCTTGAGCACGTCGGCAACTTCAAAAATGTTGCCGGTGCGCATTTTTTCGGAAAACTCCTTGAAGCGATCCTTCCAATCGTGGGCAGGAGTTGAAAAGTCGCTGGCGAGCGCTTCGAAAAGCACATCGCATTCGCCCGACGTTATCGGGCGACGCAGACCAACTTCAGATGCATTGGAGACGGGAACCAGCACCAGCGAGTTCGTCGCGGCGAGACGGAGCGTGTAGAAAGGAAGCGCTACCGCTCCGATTTGTTTTTGCTCGATCTGTTCGATTGTTCCGATGCCGTGATTCGGGTAAACAACTTTCTGGCCGACCTTGAAGCCCACCTTCGCACCTCCGCTTGATTTTTACGAGCACCCGGCAAGTTGCACGGTTGTAGGACAAAAATTATCGCGAGACTAAATGAAACAATCGGATTGTTATTGAATCTGAATCGAGTCTAGCAAGGGCGCTCACAAGCGTCAAGCCATTCGCGTATGAGTACCGGGGGAGGCAGCAAACGCCGGGCCAGAGACGCTTGATTTGCGAACTTTGTTTGCGTGACCCGAGCGAAGTGTGGGTCATGGTTTGGGCTTGGCGTCATTCGGAGCCGGTGGATAGCGTATTTCGTAGTCCACAATTCGCTGGCAAGGTTGCAATTGAATTTCGTTTTTGGCCTTTTCAGCTTCCTTCGCGACCTGAGAGCGAAGGGCGGAATCCTGTCTGATTGGCTTTACCGTTGCCGGTTCGCTCTCATCGGCAGTGCGTCCAATCATCCAATAGTGTCCCGGTGCGATATTACCCATGGCAAAGCTTCCGTCAGTATCAGCGCGCGTTTCGAAGAATCTGAGCACATCGGCGACGCTTTCTTTCTCAGCGGGAACGAGATAGATGCGCAGGTTTGGCGGCAACCTTTGCCCCTCGGCGACCGTAACGCGACCGCGAAAACTGGCGCCGCCTTCGGCGATCGTGACGGTCAAACCCGAAACTCGCTCACCCGATTTCAGCATGATTCCGTCGCGGGCAATTACAAGGCTTGCAGCTCTCGCTGTGGCTGTTTGCGCTGCTCCAATTGCTATTGACCTGACAAACCAGCCACTGGCAGGCGGGCGCGGATCGATTCGGTACCAGCCTGACGGCAAATTCCTCATCGTGAAAGATCCTTTCGCGTCAGCTACGCCAACGCTTACATTATTAATTAGTGAAAGCGAGACTTCGGGGACGGGCGTGGTCTGAGCCGCAACATTAGTTTTCCTTTCCGGCTCGTACCGTCGCCCGAACACGATCGTCTCCTGGGCGGCGGTTTCCCGACGTTTCGCGCAGCCTGCCTTTGGATCGTTCTCGAAGACTAAACGCCCCCCGATCGAAGCCAGTGGCGCAAGAGTCAAAATGATTCCGGGTACATCGGCGCTATGCACAGTGATGCGGCGTGGCGGCGATCTTAACTCGTCGCGGCTTTGCAAGAACTGCCAGGCGGACATTTCATATTCGCCATCGGCGACGCCGTAGATGGCAAAGCTGAAGTTGTCATTCGAGCTTGCCGACGTGCTCATGAGGGAGGATCGGTCGCGCACGTCAGTAAGGTTGATCGAGGCGCCCGGTGAGAATTGGGTCTGGGACTCTACCGCACCGTTAACCTTTCCGCTGATCGCATGACCCGGCTCAGCCCGATACTGAATATCAGCCGCTATTTCTTCGCCATCACGCACGACGACTTCCGAGGCGGTATCACGCGTCGAGGAAGGAAAGTAGGTTGGCGCGTCATGGTCGTATGCGGTCGGAGCGATGAAACCGATTCGGGGTTTTGCCGCTGAGATGAGATAAGCCCCAGGCAACAAGCCATAGAACCGATACACACCGCGGTCGTCGGTCGAACGTTCACGGAATAGAGTTGGCGCTGACAAAAGCTTGCCTTCTTCATCGCGCACGCGAATCGCATACACTCCCACAGCTACCAAAGGCCCCTTTGAACCAGTGACTGTGCCGGTTATGACGCCCCCTTTGATCATTCTGAAGGTGACTGAATCGCCGATGTGGTAGTAGCCTTGCGAGTCGGTGGGAGTTGGTTGGGGCGCCGGAACATAACCGGGAGCGCTTGCCGAGAGACGATAGAGCACAGCCTCTAAGCCGTCGATTTTGAACTCACCATTGGTATCGACTGTCGCTCTTTGCGATCGTGTGACAATTCCCAGTGAACCGGCGTAAACAACAGCGCCTGAGAGCGGTTCGCCGGCAGAATTGACAACGCGACCGGTGATCGTGCCGTTCGGTTTTTCCGATGGCTTTGCGCTTCCCGCTGCCTGCGCCCAGCAGGTTGACGCAATCGAGAGGATTGGCGCAACAATCATAAGAGAGAAAATCCTCGGCTTGCTCAGCAGCATCACGGGCCCCCTTGCTTCGGCTTGAGATCGACAATAAACGTGACCTCAGATTCCGAACCATCCGTGACGTTGACCAGTTGTTTCTGGGGCGGAAGCGGGCGAAGGGGAAAGGCCGGAGTGCCAAATCCAACCTGGACTGTTAGTTCGTACGTGCCTGGCGCGAGGTTCTTGATAAGGAAGTGACCACGGGCGTCAACGACAATGCCAGTACCGTCGCGCTCGCCTTCGCGTTTGCTATTCACGTAGATGCGAGAATCGGCGAGTGAGGCTCCGCCTTCCAGTCTAACCGTTCCGCGAATCGCGCCGGTGCCATAATTAATGATGACGCGCAATCCGGAAACTGCTTGCTGGACGTCGAAACCCTGACTAACGCCGATGCCGTCATGCTCGATGCGCACGATCGCCGGTCGCGTGTAAGTAGGCGCTGAAGCGTATGCATCGATCGATAGATGACCGGGTCTCAAGCCATTCACCTGAAAACTTCCATCTGGGGCCACGATGGAATTTCCCCCGGTACTAAGTTGACTCGTGGATCCCGAGGCCACTCGCGCAAAAATCCGGAGCCCGGGTAACAGCCGCAACAGATCTTTGGTCATGACACCGTCGGCGACGACGACGCCACTCACACTCAATCCCAAAATCGCCTTGAGTTCCAATCCGCTGACGTTGTGGTCGACAACTTCGAAGTTAACCGGGTCTCCATAAAAGTTTCCGCCGTAACTTTCAGAGGTAACTAAGGCGATGTAGTGGCCAGGCCCAAATCCATCGAAACTAAATTCTCCGCGGTCATCAGCCTGTAAACCGAAGCTGGGTGAAGGCGCTCCCTGATCTTGTGACACGAGCATGAATCTGACGCCGGTCCGTGCGATCGGCAACCCACTTTCCGCATCTATCACATGTCCTGATAAAGCGTAGGTTTGGGTAGCACTCCCAACCTTGATATCGATGTGGTTGGCTTCGCCGCCTTCCTTCAATTCGACAATGGCGCCCTTTGATTGATCGTTAGCATCGGGATAAAAAGTACGCTGACGACGACCGCCGCGAATAACTCCGTCACTAGCATCGTAGCCGACGCTTACTTTGTAACGACCACCGAGCAAACCGTAGATCCGATAAATTCCGCGATCGTCGGTTTGGTACATTTGGTCATTGGATGAACCGGGCGAGCCAAAACGGGATGGCGCGCCATTCTCATCAACCAAATGTAGAGATACGCGCTCTTCAACCACCGGGTTGTTCTCGGCGTCGGTAACGCGCCCGGTGATCACCGCGCCTCGGACCAGTTTTAGATCAATATCGGATACGTCTTCATTGACACCCAGAATGATGTTTTGGCTGGAACCGTAAAAAGGAAAGCCATATCTTGGGAAGGGCCCGGGCTCGGCGACCAGACCCGGAGTAACCGCCCATATCTGATATTGACCCGGCGGCAATGCTGCGAGGCGATAGTGGCCTTCACTGTCCGTGAAAGATCTCGTGGCAGCTTCCCGCCGATTAACTGTTTGTCCGGATACGGCGACCACTGGAATTCCCTCGGCCGCGTTGCCGCCCAGCGTCACGCGACCGGAGATCGATCCCGTTGGTCCCGGCTTTTGGTCAGGCAATTGGCCCTCTACGTTAGACGAAAAGGGCGTGAGAATTGTCGTCGCCAGAATTAGCGAGCAGCAAAGCAGGCGGGTCAGACCGGGCAAGGGGGAATCCTCCTAATCCAACTTTGAGAGGTTCAGCCAGTTCCGAGGCTGCAATCATCGCACCGTCCGCGATGCACGGCAAGGTCATCGCTCTGGTTTTCATCGGGATGCCGACACTAGGCTGAAAGGGCGTTTACTTGTAGAATCAGCTTTCCGTTTCGTCTCGGAATCGGATTCATCCGCTATAAGATCATGGCCTTGCTAAGAACCACCGACGCCAGCGGTCGCCAGGGCGAGTATCAACTTAACGCGCCACCACGCGCACATCAAGTCGACCGACGACGGTTCGTTCATGATTGTTGACGGCGTAATGGTGAACGGGCAGATCAAACGGAGCGCCAACCACGTCTTCGTCAACGGCGAACAAAGATTCGAGCATCCGCTGAAAGACGGCGACCGGGTTACGATCGGCGCCAGCACGATCAGGTTTGAGCAGGCGCAGGAAGAGCGCACCGCTGACCTCAGTTACGACGACAAGCCGCTGGGACACACGCAACTGCTGATGTCGGCGAAAGACGTGCTGTCGACTGTCCTGCGTCAGGCCGAACCCGTGACCGCTGCCGGCGCACCGCGCGACAAAGTGCTCGAATCGCTGCAGCGCAAGGCAAACATCCTCGCCGAGCTTTACGAGATGAGCAAAGCGCTCGGTTCAGGGTTTGACCTCGACAAGATTTTCAAAAAAGCCACCGATATTATTTTTCGCTCGACACCCGCGGATCGCGTGATCGCTCTGCTGGCCGAAGGCATCGTGACTGAGGCGAACGCCGACGAGGCGAAACTGTTTCCGATTGCGACGCGGGCGCGCGACGAAAAGCTGGAAGCTCACGCGCGCAAGATGACGATCGGCCGCACCATTACGCGCAAAGTGATGAAGGACAAAGTCGCGCTGCTGTCGCAGGACGCGGCCGCCGACGAGCAGTTCGCCGGGGTCGATTCGATCGTGTCGCAGGGAGTGCGCTCAACGATCTGCGCGCCGCTATTTACGGAATCCGGAGTGCACGGGGCGCTTTACGCCGACCGGCTCGATCCTTTCTCGGCTTTCAAGCCCGACGATCTTGAACTGATCAGCGCCGTAGCCGCGCAGACCGCAATCGCGGTCGAGAACGTGCGGGCGCATGAGCGCCTCGCCCGCGAAGAAGTTGCGCGCGCCAACTACGGCCGGTTCCTGCCTGAGTACGTCGTGAAGCAACTGCTCGACAATCCTGACTCGTTCAAGCTCGGCGGTGTGACGCAGACGATCACCGTGCTTTTTGCCGACATTCGCGGCTTCACGAGTATTTCTGAGCACGCGGCGCCGGAAAAGATCGTGCATCTGCTAAATCTGTATTTCTCGGCGATGACTGACATTATCTTTGCGCACGGCGGAACGCTCGACAAGTATCTGGGCGACGGATTGATGGCGCTGTTCGGCGCGCCGACCGTCACGGCCAAGGACGCGCAAAATGCTATCAACGCTGCCGTGGCGATGCAGCGGCGCATGCTCAGCATCAATGATGAACTGCACAAGGAAGGCCTTCCGGAAATCGGGATCGGCATCGGACTTCACACTGGCGAAGTAACCGTGGGATACATCGGTTCTGAGCGCCGCTCGGAGTACACCGCGATTGGCGACGCCGTGAACACCTCCTCGCGTTTGGAATCCAACGCGAAACGCGGCGAGATCCTGGTCAGCGAAGCCACCGCCCAGGCCGCGAAGTCACGCTATCAATTGACGGCGCGCGATCCCATTAACGTCAAGAATCGCGAGCAGCCCGTGCCCCTATTCGAAGTTGACTGGCAGCACGCCACCAGCAGTTAAGGGGGCCAAGCGCAAAGGGCTAAGCGCGGAGAGATCCCGGGGACTACAATCGTGCTTGGGACGGAACAGCACGAGAATCGATGGCGTCTAACGGTTTGCTTCTTGCACTTTCCCCTTCGCCCGTTGCTCTTTGCGTTCTTGCATGAACCTCAAATCGTTTTTCAAACGGCAGATCATGGTCGCGCGCGTTTACGGAATTCCCGTGCGCATCGACTATCGCTGGTTCGGCGTGTTTGCGATTAGCGTCGCGATGATTGCCGTGAACGCGCACCGGCATCCCATGCAGTTGGGTACGCTACAGCTTCCGCCGGCTGACGATCCGGTAGCCTGGACGCTGGGTATCGCGATCACGCTGGGACTTTTTCTTTCGGTTTTTGGTCATGAATTGTCGCATGCGCTGATGGCCCGGATGGAGGGAATCGAGATTGAAGAGATCGTGCTGCATCCATTTGGCGGTTTGGCCCGCTTGCGAACCCAACCAGAGAGTCCGGGAGCGGAGTTTCGCATCGCGGTCGCCGGCCCGGCGGCGAGTTTCATTTTTTCATTGATCGGTTTTGGCTGCCTGCTGGTGACTGCGAGACTTAGGTTCAATCCCGGCACCGCATTTTTCCTCTTTATTTGCGCGGGCAATCTGTTGCTTGCGATCTTCAATTTGTTTCCCGGATATCCGCTCGACGGGGGCCGCGTGTTGCGCGCGATTGTCTGGAAACGCAGCGGCGACATTCGTAATGCGACGCGCATTGCCGGGTTCTGCGGACAACTGGTGTCGCTGGTGCTAATCGTGTTCGGAGTTTACATGGCGGTCGCGCCATCATTTCATGCCTACTTCATGGGGCTTTGGTCGGTGCTGATCGGACTGTTTTTGTTGAGCGCCGCTACGAGCGTTGTGCGCAGCGTGCGCGACGACGGGCCGGCGACGGTGGCAGAGGCGATGTCTGTAGCGATATCGATCGAACCGGATTTGTCGATTAGCCGTTTTGTCGACGAAGTACTACCGCTTCACCGTCAAACAAGCTTTCCGGTTGCGCACGATCGGCGGCTGTTGGGAATTCTCGCACTCGAAGATCTGAAAAAGCTGCCGCGCGAACGCTGGCGCGAGCAACGCGCGCGCGACGTGATGCGACCCGTTAGCCAACAGCTCTTCGTCAGTGAATCCGCAGCGCTGGCCGCGGCAAACGAGTTGATGCAGAGCAACGGCGTGGGTGCCGTCGGCGTGATCGATAATCGAGGCCGCCTGGCGGGGTTCTTGCAACGCGGTCGAGTGAAGCGAAGGAAATGAATTCTTAAATCCCGAGACGAAAGCTTGCCAACGCCAAAACCCAAGAGACTTTTTGGCACCGACGGCATTCGCGGCGAGGCCGACAAGTTCCCCCTCGATTCGCCGACGGTTCGCGCCATCGGTGGCTCCCTGGCGCGCCACCTCGCTGAGCGAACGCCCGGACCTGCTCCGCGCCTTATCATTGGACGGGATACGCGCGAATCAAGTCCGCGGATCGAACGCGAGCTGATCGCGGGCGCGCTTGCGTCCGGTGCGGAAGTCGAGTCGGCCGGAATTATTACGACGCCGGGCGTCGCGTTTCTCGCGCGCGTTCTTCCGGCGGACGCGGGGGTCGTGATCAGTGCTTCGCACAATCCTTACCCGGACAACGGGATTAAAGTTTTCGAGCCGTCGGGACGCAAGCTGGACGATGCGACCGAAAGGCTGATTGAGAAGGACATTAGTGACGAGGCCGTCGTTCCCGCTGCCCTTCGCGATGATCGCGAGCAAAGCGATGCTGCCAACCAACAAGATGCTGCCAAGCTGCGAACGAGATATCTCGACTACCTGGTCCACGATGTCGCCCATGATCTTTCCCTGGCCAATCTCACCATCGTCGTTGATTGCGCCAATGGGGCTGCGTACCAGCTCGCGCCGCAACTTCTCAGGCGCCTCGGCGCAAACGTCATCGCGATTAACAATGAACCTGACGGCCGCAACATAAACCGCGATTGCGGCTCGCTGCATCTGGAAGTCGCACAACGGGAAGTTGCCCCACGGGATGCCGACCTCGGCGTAGCTTTCGATGGCGACGCCGACCGCGCGTTGTTCATTGACGGATGTGGCGAGTTGGTCGACGGCGACGCCACCATGTGGGTGATGGCTAACTATCTGAAATCGCGTGGTGAACTAACAGGTGATGCGGTGGTGGCCACGGTGATGAGCAACGTAGGGCTCGAAATTGCGCTCCGCTCGCGAGGCATCAACCTGACGCGCACCGACGTTGGCGACAAGTATGTGCTCGATGAACTGATTCGGAGTGGCGCAGCAATCGGGGGCGAACAGTCTGGCCACATAATCTTGCCCAAATTGAGTTTGGCCGGCGACGGAATGATGACGACGCTTTACTTGCTGCGAGCAATGCGCGATCAGGAAAAGTCGTTGACCGCCTTAACCGAAGGCTTTCGACGTTACCCCCAGACCCTGGTAAATGTCCGCGTGCGCGAGAAGCGATCGTTTGACGAACTTCCCGCCGTTCAGCATCTGGCTCGAGAAGTTGAAAAGAAACTTGGCGACCGCGGGCGGCTGCTGTTGCGTTATTCGGGCACGGAGCCGTTGGCACGCATCATGATTGAGGGAGAAAATGAAGCCGAAGTTCAAGCGCACGCCAGCGCGCTGGCCGCAGCGATCCGAGCGGAACTCGGTGCCGACGGTTCATGACTATGACTGAGGAGTTGATGTTGGCGGTAAGTCGCCAGACCCGGGAAAATCTTACCCTGCGATGAGTGAAAGATCTTCACTCAAGAGCCCTGCGAACCCCTCATTTATTGCCAAAATTGCGAGTTTCCAAAGGTTTCCGCGCTCGAAAAAATCACTATTGCGCGGCATAACTGTTGCGATGTATATTGTGGGGCAAGAGAGACGGTTGGTGGATCCTCCGTCTCAAGTGGTTGCTGGGGTGAGGACAGTAACCACGCAAATGGATGAGCGCTGCGACGCCCACGTTGCAGCGCTCATTCGGTTTTATGGCCCAACCTACCGGCCCTCCATTACAAAAAAAGCAATGCTCCAGATTTGACTCGGAATCGTATTTCAGCGTAGATACATGACGGTTTCATGCCTACGACCTTTGCGATTTCGTCATGGGCGAGGACTATTCTCGTCGTCACCGCGGCCTTATGCCTTGCGGCGATGACCTGCGCGTGCCGCCGAAGCTCTGGCAAAAACGCAAATACAAACGACCCGTCGTCGACAAGTGAGTCTGACGTCGAGCAATCAAAGCGCGAGGCGAAGGCGTTGGTCGACAAGGGCAAAGTGCTTTCCGATCCCGATCACAATCAGGACGAGCAGGCGGTCCAGGCGTTTCAAGAGGCGATTCGTCTCCAGCCGGATCTCGCTGAAGCGCACCTTAGATTAGGCATGGCCTACGCCGCCCTTGATAAAAAACCTGAAGCTGAAACGTCGTACAAGAAAGCAATCGAACTCTACAAGAAGGCTATTCAGGCGGACGCAAAAGACGCGGACGCATTTTTCAATCTCGGTCAGGCGCACAGCTTCCTTCATCAGGATGAAGAAGCCGCGCGCGCATATCGACAAGCAACGCGCCTTCGGCCGGATGACGAGGAAGCCTTCTACCAACTTGGAAGGGCCGAGACCAAACTGGCTCACTATCCAGAGGCCACCGCCGCGTTTCAGAAGGCACTCGACCTTGATCCCGATGACTCTCGTGTAATCGAGGCGCTCGACAACGCGCGTGAAGGCGCTCAGCGCATCAAGGAGGGCAAGAAGCACGCCGAGGATGAGTTGAAGAAGCAGCAGGCGAATGCAAACGCAAACGCTAACTCGAACTCAAACTCGAACGCGCGCAGCCGCCCGAGTCCAAAGCCCGGCATACGACGGTTTTAGTCCGGCATAATTCTCTGGAGTTTTCTTTATGGCAACGTACACACCACCACCGTATTTTCCGCAGAGTTCATTGTCGCCGCCCGACAAGAATCGCTATCGGAAGTTCAAACTCGCCGTGGCCGGCTTCGCAGTTTTGCTTTTGCTGATCGTTGGTGGTGTCGTGCTCGGTGTGCTTTATCTCGTCAAGCACCTCTTCTAAGCATCGCGCGGAAGCCCCGTGAAACAACCGAAGCGCTGCTTGACAGAAGGAATGCCCGCCCCGTATAGTTTCCCGTTTCGGACTCCGGTCTGATTTCCCCGCGAGCAACGCTGCAACTGGTTCTGTCGGTGCGGAGGCGTTGCCCGGCTGAATGTTTGTCGTCCAGCCGTTTGACATTATTGTGGCGTAGATGCTCGCGCGGACACGATTCGAAAGAGTCACGCCCAGGCGAGTGCGCAACCAGGGTAAACCACCCATGTGACGCCACAGAGAAGTTTCGGCTTAAGGGAAGCCACGATCCGCACCCGCCCCAAAAGCGAAATCAGAACGTCCCTGAACCAATATTAGTAGCAGGGCAGTTGCCTGCGCTGACTGCCGGACATGTTCCGGAAAGAGGCAGGCCCGGGCCTCTTGCGCTTTGCAATCAAGGCCGTAGCTCGCAGTCGAGAAAGAAAACGATGCCGACGATCAATCAGCTAGTTCGCAAGGGCCGACAGCGGGTCAAGTACAAGACGGCCAGTCCGGCGTTGCAGAGTTCACCGCAAAAGCGCGGGGTCTGCACTCGCGTTTATACGCAGACGCCCAAGAAACCGAATTCAGCCTTGCGCAAAGTCGCGCGCGTGCGCCTGACCAATGGCATCGAGGTCACGACCTATATTCCCGGCGTCGGGCACAACTTGCAGGAACACTCGATTGTCCTGATCCGCGGAGGGCGCGTAAAGGACCTGCCGGGTGTGCGCTATCACGTGATCCGGGGAACGCTCGATTCGGTCGGCGTGGCGGATCGCAAGAAGAGTCGTTCGAAGTACGGCGCGAAGCGGCCGAAGGGAGGCGCGAAGTAGTCGATGCCCAGACGAAGAGTTGCAGAGAGACGCGCGGTGCTGCCCGACCCGGTCTATAACAATCCCCTGGTGACGAAGTTCATTAACGGCATCATGTGGGGCGGCAAGAAGTCAAAGGCCGAGAAAACGTTCTACGATGCGCTCCGGCAAGTGGGCGAGAAGACCGGAGAAGAGCCGCTCAAAGTCTTCAAGAAGGCAATCGAGAACGTGCGCCCGACCGTGGAAGTGAAATCGAGGCGCGTAGGAGGATCCACCTATCAAGTTCCGGTCGAAGTTCATCAAGAGCGTCGGGGCGCGCTGGCGATCCGCTGGATCGTCTCGTATGCGCGCGGGCGCGGCGAGAAAACGATGACCGACCGGTTGGCAGCCGAGTTGCTCGACGCGGCGAACAATCGCGGCAACGCGGTCAAGAAGAAAGACGATACGCATCGCATGGCTGACGCGAACAAGGCGTTCGCGCACTATAAATGGTAATGGCTAAGTACGACCTGAACACATTCCGGAATATCGGCATCATGGCGCACATCGATGCCGGTAAGACCACCACGACCGAACGTGTCCTCTATTACACGGGCGTCTCGCACAAGATCGGCGAGGTGCACGAGGGCACGGCGACCATGGACTGGATGGAGCAGGAGCAGGAGCGCGGCATTACGATTACGAGTGCCGCGACTACCTGTTTTTGGGAACGTAACGGCCGGGACTTTCGCATCAATATTATCGATACGCCGGGCCATGTTGATTTCACCATGGAGGTCGAGCGTTCCCTGCGCGTACTCGACGGGGCAGTCGCGGTATTCGACGGCGTTGCCGGAGTCGAGCCGCAATCGGAAACCGTCTGGCGTCAGGCCGACAAATACGGCGTGCCGCGCATTTGCTTTATTAACAAGCTCGATCGCGCCGGCGCTTCCTTTCAGCGCTCTTTCGATTCAATCATTACCCGCCTTGGTGCAAATCCCGTCGCTATTCAAATTCCCATTGGCCTGGAAGATCAGTTTAGAGGCGTCGTCGATCTGATCGCGATGAAGGGTTTGATCTGGAACGATGAAAGCAAAGGCGCAGAGTATGAAACCGGAGACATTCCGGAAGAATTAAAGGAAGAAGCAACGGCCGCGCGCGAGAAACTTATTGAAGCTGTCGCCACCGTTGACGATCACTTGATGCACAAGTACGTCGAGGGCGAGAAGATCAGCGAGGACGAGATTCGCACCGCGCTACGCAAAGGAACCTTGGCATTGCGCATCGTCCCGGTCGTGACCGGATCGGCATTCAAGAATAAGGGCGTGCAGACCTTGCTTGATGCGGTGGTTGATTACCTGCCGTCGCCGCTCGACATTCCGCCGGTTGAAGGCGTCAATCCCAAGAACGGCCACAAGGAACTGCGCCCGGCCGAAGACAGCGCCCCATTCAGCGGTCTGGTGTTCAAGATCATGGCCGACAAACATCTCGGCCAGCTTTCGTTTGTGCGAATCTACAGCGGGACTATCAAGAGTGGTTCCTACGCTTACAACTCGGCGAAAGACACACGCGAGCGCATCGGGCGTTTGATGCGCATGCACGCGAACAAGCGCGAGGACACCGAAGCGGCCAGCGCCGGCGAGATCATCGCCATCGGTGGCATGAAGCAAGTCACCACCGGTGACACGATCTGTGACGAGAACAAGCCGATCATCCTGGAAGCTATCGAGTTTCCGGCGCCGGTGATCCGCGTCGCCGTCGAGCCAAAGACGCGCGCCGATCAAGACAAGCTCGGTGTCGCACTGGGTCGGCTCGCTCAGGAAGATCCTTCGTTTATTGTTTCGACTGATCAGGAGACCGGGCAGACGATTATCGCCGGGATGGGCGAACTGCATCTCGAGATTATCGTCGATCGCATGAAGCGCGAGTTCGGCGTCGAAGCAAACGTGGGCAAGCCGCAGGTCGCTTATCGCGAAACGATTACGCAGGCCGCTTCCGGCAAGGAAATCTTCAAGAAACAGACGGGTGGTCGCGGCCAGTACGCGCACGTCGAGTTGGAGATCGAGCCCGCGCCCGGCGAAGGTTTTGTCTTCGAAAACGAGATCAAGGGTGGCGCAATTCCGCGCGAATTCATCAAGCCAACCGAGCAGGGCATTCACGACGCTATGGAGCGCGGGTATCTCGCCGGCTATGACATGGTGGATATCAAAGTGCGCCTGGTTGACGGCGGCTTTCACGAAGTCGATTCCGACGAGCGCGCTTTTCACATCGCCGGTTCGTTGGCCTTTCAGGATGCTCTGAGAAAAGCCAAGCCGGTATTGCTTGAGCCGATCATGCGCGTTGAAGTCGTGACCCCGGACGATTACATGGGCGCGGTCAATGGTGACTTAAGACGACGTCGCGGCCAAATCGAAAAAATGGAACCGCGGCTGGGCGGGGCGCAAGTGATCACGGCCTACGTCCCTTTGTCAGACATGTTTGGGTACACGACCGACTTGCGCTCGGCCACGCAGGGCCGCGCAACTTCGACGATGCACTTCGAGCGCTACGACCCGGCGCCAAAGCAGGTGGCGGAAGAGATCATCGCGAAGGTTCAGGGCGTAGCCAGGATTTAAGGTTCGTTGTTTAGCCGCGGGCTTGCTGCCCGCCATCAGTGTGAGGAAGAAGCAAAGATGAGCAAAGAGAAATTTGATCGGAGCAAGCCGCACGTGAACATCGGGACGATTGGGCACGTGGATCACGGGAAGACGACTTTGACGGCGGCGATAACGAAGGTCTTGGCAAAGACGAACCCGAAGGTGCATTTTGTGGCTTTCGATCAGATCGATAAGGCGCCGGAAGAGAAAGCTCGCGGCATTACCATTGCCACGGCGCACGTCGAGTACGAGACGAAGAACCGACACTATGCGCACGTCGACTGTCCGGGCCACGCCGATTATGTCAAGAACATGATCACCGGGGCGGCCCAGATGGACGGGGCGATCCTGGTGGTGGCGGCCACCGACGGCCCGATGCCCCAGACGCGGGAGCACATCCTGCTGGCGCGGCAGGTAGGGGTGCCGGCGATGGTGGTGTGTCTGAATAAGGTTGATGCAGTGGATGATGCGGAGTTGCTGGAACTGGTGGAGCTGGAAGTCAGAGAGTTGTTGAGCGCGTATGAGTTTCCGGGTGATGAGATTCCGGTGATTAAGTGCTCAGCATTGAAGGCTCTGGAAGGCGACGAGGCAGCCGAGAAGCAGGTCCTGGAGTTGATGGAAGCGGTGGACACCTACATCCCGACGCCGGCGCGGGACGTCGAGAAGCCGTTTTTGATGCCGGTGGAAGACATCTTCACGATTCAGGGACGGGGGACGGTGGCCACGGGCCGAGTCGAGCGCGGCAAAGTGAAGGTCAACGAGAGTGTGGAAGTAGTGGGCATCAAACCAACCAGAACCACGGTGGTTACTGGGGTGGAGATGTTCAAGAAGCTGCTGGATGAAGGGACGGCGGGCGACAACGTGGGCTTGTTGCTCAGAGGAGTTGAACGCAAGGACATCGAGCGGGGACAGGTGATTGCCAAGCCCGGCTCGATTACGCCGCACACGAAGTTCAAGGCTGAAGCCTATGTGCTGACGAAGGAAGAAGGCGGACGGCACACGCCGTTCTTCACGGGGTATCGGCCGCAGTTCTACTTTAGAACCACCGACGTTACTGGCGTCGCGCATCTGCCGACGGGAGTGGAGATGGTGATGCCGGGCGACAACGTGGAAATGAATATCGAGCTGATCGCGCCGATTGCGATGGAGAAAGGCCTGCGCTTCGCCATTCGCGAAGGCGGCCGCACCGTCGGCGCCGGCACGGTT
>WNFE01001086.1_pt1 | contig 19597 bp, 15 predicted proteins | sample 5400451 | NCBI WGS metagenome assembly WNFE01 (sample SAMN13153344, study PRJNA577476) | soil metagenome | isolation source: 200 cm saprolite under Douglas fir tree site 2 hole 2 | place: USA:California | collected 2015-04-18
GTTCCAGCCGGGTGAGGCGACCCAGCCGCATGTCGACGATGGCCTTGGACTGCTTTTCCGACAGTTTGTAGCGCGTCTGCAGCGCCTCCTGCGCCTGCTTCTCGTCCTGCGACTCGCGGATGGTCTTGATCACCGCGTCCAGGTTGTCCAGCGCGATCTTGAGCCCTTCCAGCAGGTGGGCGCGCTCCTTGGCACGCTCCAGTTCGTAGCGGGTTCGGCGGGTAATGACCTGCTTCCGGTGGTCGATGTGGTGCTGGAGCATCGCCTTCAGGTTCAGCACCACCGGACGGCCATCCACCAGCGCCACCGAGATCACCCCGAACGTGGTCTGCAGGGCGGTGTGTTTGTAAAGGTTGTTGATGACGGTCAGCGGACGGGCGTCCCGCTTGAGCTCGATCACGATCCGCATCCCCTGGCGATCCGACTCGTCATTGAGGTCGGCGATCCCCTCCAGCTTGCGCTCGCTCACCAGCTCAGCGATGCGGGCCACCAGGTTGGCCTTGTTGACCATGTACGGGATCTCGGTGACGATGATGCGTTCGCGGCCGTTGGGGGCTTCTTCGAAGGTGTGGCGGGCCCGCACGATCAGCCGGCCGTGGCCGGTGCCGTAGGCCGAGGCGATCCCGTCGCGACCGATGATGATGCCGCCGGTGGGGAAGTCGGGGCCCTTAACCAGCTTCATCAGGTCTTCGGTGGTGGCGTCGGGATGATCGATGAGATGGATCTCCGCATCGCACACTTCGCCGAGGTTGTGGGGCGGAATGTTGGTCGTCATGCCGACGGCGATCCCCGATGAGCCGTTGACCATGAGGTTGGGGAGGCGGGCGGGCAGCACCAGCGGCTCCTGCCGGGTCGCCGCGTAGTTGTCGCCGAAGTCGACGGTGTCCTTCTCCAGGTCGACCAGCAATTCGGCGGCGATGGGGGCCAGCCGAGCCTCGGTGTACCGGTAGGCGGCCGCTGAATCGCCGTCGATCGACCCGAAGTTGCCCTGGCCATCGACCAGCGGGTATCGCAGGGCGAAATCCTGCGCCAGTCGCACCAGGCTGTCATACACGGACTGGTCGCCGTGCGGGTGGTAATGCTTGAGCACCTCGCCGATGATCGCCGCACACTTCTGGTAGCGGGCCCCGGGGGTCATCCCCTGGTCCTGCATCGCGTAGAGGATGCGGCGATGCACCGGCTTGAGGCCATCGCGAGCGTCGGGCAGGGCCCGGCTGACGATGACGCTCATGGCGTAGTCCATGTAGCTGGAGCGCATCTCGCTCTCCAGCTGGACAGGCAAAACGGTCCCGATGTTCAGCGGATCCATAACGGCCTCAGGGGTTAGTTCTGTTCAAAACGCTTGATCACGACGCAGGCATTCTGACCGCCGAAGCCGAACGAGTTGGAAATGCCCAGGTTGATCTCGTGCCGGCGGGCGGCGTTGGGAACGTAGTCCAGGTCGCACTCCGGATCCGGGTGCTCGAGGTTGATGGTGGGATGGACGATGCCGTGCTGCATGCACAGGATGGTCGCGATGGCCTCCACCGCCCCGGCCGCCCCCAGCAGGTGGCCGATCATGGACTTGGTGCTGGAGATGGGGATGCGCTGCGCGTGCTCCGCAAAGACCCGCTTGATGGCCGCCGTCTCCGACCTGTCATTGAGCTGGGTGGAGGTCCCGTGGGCATTGATGTAATCGACGTCCGACGGCTCCACGTGCGCATCGGCGAGCGCCTTGGCCATGACCCGAGCCGGGCCGTCGCCGTCTTCCTCGGGCATCACGATGTGGAAGGCATCGTCGGTCACGGCAAACCCCACGATCTCGGCGAAGATGGGGGCGTCGCGCCGCTGCGCGTGCTCGAGCGTCTCGAGCACCAGCATGCCGGCCCCCTCGCCGGGGACGAAGCCGTCGCGCATGGCGTCGAAGGGGCGGCTGGCCTTGGTCGGCTCTTCGTTGTAGGTGGATAGCACCCGCATGGCGGCAAACGAGGCCAGGCCGAAGCGGCACAGGTTCGCCTCGGCGCCCCCGGCCAGCATGACGGTGGCGTCGCCCCGCTGCAGCACCCGGAAGGCGTTGCCCAGCGCCTGGGTCGAGGCGGCGCAGGCCGTAGTGTCGGTGTTGTTGGGGCCTTCCAGGCCGAACATGATGGCCACCTGGCAGGAGGCCATGTTCGGAATTACCCGGGGCACGAAGAAGGGCGAGATCCGGTCGGGTCCCTTGTCGCCCGCCTTGGTGAACGCCTCGATCTCCTCGGCGATCTCACGGAACCCGCCGATCCCGGTCCCCACCTCGCAGCCGATCAGGGTCCGGTCTTCTTTCTGCAGCTCCAGCCCCGACTGTTCGATGGCCATCCGGGCCGCCGCGATGCCGACCTGGCTGAACCGCGCCATGCGCTTGGCTTCCTTGAAATCCATGAAGTTCCTGGCGTCAAAGTGCTTGAGCTCGGCCACCACTTTGACCGGCAGCCCGGTGGTGTCAAAAGAGGTCGCCACGCCCAGGCCGGATCGGCCCTCCAGCAGGCTGTCCCAGTATTCGGCCAGGTCGTTCCCATTGGGGGCTACCACACCCATTCCGGTGACCACTACTCGATGCTCTTGGCGCGCGCCGTTCTTCCCCACCTGGGCTTCATGTTAGCGGGGATGGAACAGATGTGCTCCCGGCCGCTCCGGCGATCGATTCCGTGATTTTTTGGGCCACCGCGTCTTTGGCGACGAGGATGGAGCTGCGGATCGCCCGCGCATCGGACCGCCCGTGGGCCACTACGACCACGCCCCGCACCCCCAGCAGGGGGGCGCCCCCAAATTCGCGCCAATCGGCGCGCTTCCGGATGGCCAGCAGGCGGCGGCGGGCCAGCATCCCCCCCAGCGCCGACAGGGGGTCGGCCTTGAGGGCGTCGCGGATGCTCCGAAACAGGAACTCGGCCACCCCCTCGGCGGTCTTGATCAACACGTTGCCGGAGAACGCGTCGGCCACGATCACGTCGGCCTTCCCACGGAAGATGTCCTTGCCCTCGACGTTGCCGATGAAGTTGAGGGCCGCCGACTGCCGGAAGAGCGGCTCTGCGTCCCGAATCAACTGGTTCCCCTTCTCCGGTTCCTCGCCGATGCTGAGCAGGCCGACCCGAGGCTTGGGGATGCCCATCACGCGCTCGGCGTACAGGCTGCCCATCAGCGCGAACTGCAGGAGATGCTCGGGCCGCGGATCGGTGTTGGCACCCACGTCCAGCAGGTAGCAGTTCTTCCCCGTGGAAGTCGGCAGAGGCGTGATCAGCGCCGGCCGATCGATGCCGCGGATACGCTGCAACCCAAACAGGGCAGCGGCCATCACGGCTCCGCTGTTCCCAGCCGACACGAAGGCGTCCGCCCGACCGTCGGCGACCATCTGCACCCCGCGCACGATGGAGGAGGCGCGCTTGGCCCGCACCGCCTGGGCCGGATGCTCGTCCATGCCGATGACTTCGGGCGCATCCTCGAGGACCGCCCACTTCCCGGCGCCGCCGGCTTCCAGCGAACGCTCGACCTGGTCGCGAGGGCCAACGAAGATGACCTCGACGCCAAGCTCGCGTTGGGCCGCCACCCCACCGGCGACCACCTGGTCGGGGGCGAAGTCTCCGCCCAGGGCATCGAGTGCGATCTTCATCAGGGGTGGCGGGTCAACCGCCTATATGTCGAGGTTCCTCACGGTTTTGGCGTGGGTCTGGATGAACCGCTTGCGCGGGTCGACGTCGTCGCCCATCAGGACGTCGAAGATCTTGTCGGCCTCGACGGCGTCCTCGATCTCAACCCGCATCAGCATCCGATTCTCTGGGTTCATCGTGGTAGACCAGAGCTGTTCGGGGTTCATCTCGCCAAGACCCTTGTACCGAGCCACCTCCGGCTTCCCAGTCATCTGGGCGAGCTTGCGGTTCTTCTGCTCCTCGGTGTAGGCGTAGGTAATTTCCTTGCCGCGGGTGAGCTTGTACAGGGGCGGCTGCGCGATGTAGAGGTGATTCGCGGGAATGAGGTCGTTCATGTACCGGAAGAAAAAGGTTAGGAGTAGGGTCCTGATATGAGAGCCATCAACGTCAGCATCGGTATTTTTTGCGGCCAGGCCACCCGTCCCACAGATGAAGTTCTCGTCGCCGTCGACTGAGAAGTCGTAGACGAACTCCCCGCGCGGCTCTACCTCTTCGACCTTCAGAACCTGCAGACCGATAAGGTCGCCTGCGATCGGTGTCCACGCGGGTGATTTGCGACCACGCCGCGTCAAATGCTCTTCTAGTCGTGCGGCAAGCGAGTGCCGCTGCCAAATCGCCCGAGTTCTCTCAAGTTCTCCCTTACTCGAAACCCAGATAGTGAAGAAAGGCTGCTTTGTGTCGACAAGCGGCGTGGACACCATGAACGCTTCAGTGCGCCTGAAGCCCGCCACAATACCGGCCTGAGCCAGGAGGTAAAGGAGCCCGTCTTTGATAGCCGGGGAATTGGTGGTGACCGACCAGTAGCCGGTTGTGGCCACCGTGCCATCGCCCAGGAAATAGCCCTCGAGGAATGCCTGCTGAAGGTCCTCGCTCAGGCTGAACACGATCTCCGGCAAACGCTTTTCGTGAGCGTGGCCACCCAAACCCCAAGCCCGTAGCAGTCGAGCGCCGGTGACGCTGTGGAAATAGAACTTGATCGCCAGGCTATCTGGGTCTCGAAATGCGCGAGGAGTCTCTCCAAAAACTTCCTGGATGACCTTTGTTAGCTCCGGAATGAAGCGTTCGTCCTTCGTCCCCAAACTCAGACTGACCTGGTGACGACTGAGAGAGCCCTCCGCCATGAACCAGCCGAGGAACCACATCAGGTTGCGGTCGATGGGCAGGTACCGTCCGAACCCCTTCGTCTGGTGCGCCCGGGGGACGATCTGGACATTAGAGTCCAGCCCCGTCAGCTCAGGCTCCGACAGGCCCGTGAATGGCTGGTAATCGCTGATAACTCGCCAGTGGGCGTTGGCACTCGAATCGGCCCGCGACAACTGCTCGTCGATCTTCGATGGCAGCAAGGTGTGGGCAATTGGCTTCTCCCAACCGATGGCGCCCAGATAGGCCTGGAAGCTTGGCTCGATTGGGCGAGAGCGGCCCGTCTCCCATTGCGACACCGTGGCAGCCTGCTTGACGCCGATGGTCTGCGCCGTTTGGGCAAGGGTCAGACCCGCGCCCCGGCGATGAGCAGCCAGGGTATGCCACTCGTTGGCGTCGACCATGACCCGTGGCTCGTACCAGAGCTCAGGCATTTCGAGAGCCGCGAGCACACGGGCCGCCGCCATCAGGCGGACGGTGTCACCTTTCAGATACAAGCCGTCAGTCAGGCCAGCCCGATGAAACGTCTCGACCAGGTCCACCTGCGTCGGGCTCTTGGCTGGACGAGGCAGCCGCCGCGGAGCGACCAGCAGGTCGCCGACCTTGACGTCATTGCCATTCCGCAGTCGGACCTCTCCGCCCTCGAAGACGAACACGCTATGCGAGGAGGTCACGGTCACCGACCGGCCGTACCGAGTCGTGAGGCGATAGAGCGGTTCCTTGTGGGGATGGCGAATTACCGCCTTGAGGGGCTGGAAGCGCGTCTGTTTGGTGTCTGGATCGAAACACGCCACCCGATACTGCGAGTAGTCGCGCCGACCTTCGAAGCAGTCGTCGATGAACCGGCCGATGGAAAGGAACTCAATGCGATCGGCATTGTCCATGACGACAGTTGGTTCGTCGCCCGCAACCGACATGATGATGATGCGGTGGTAGCGAAGCTTCGCGATGTCGAACTTCTCGCCAACCCCGGTCCCCAATGCGGTGATCAGATTTCGGATCTGCTCAGACGTGAGGATCTTGTCCTCCCGCGCCTTCTCGACGTTGAGGATCTTGCCCCGCAGGGGCAGGATGGCCTGGAAGCGGCGGTCCCGGCCTTGCTTGGCTGACCCGCCGGCCGAGTCGCCCTCCACCAGGTAGATCTCGCACTGGGCCGGGTCGCGCTCCGAGCAATCGGCCAGCTTGCCGGGCAGCGTGGACGACTCGAGGAGGGACTTGCGCTGCACCAGGTCGCGGGCTCGCTTGGCGGCTTCGCGCGCCCGGGCCGCCACCATGCACTTGTCGATCAGCCGGCGGGCGTCGGGCGGATTCTCCTCCAGGTACTGGGTGAAGCCGTCGCCGAAGACCGTCTCGACCTGGCCGCGCACCTCTGAGTTCCCGAGTTTGGTCTTGGTCTGGCCCTCGAACTGTGGCTCGCGCAGCTTCACGCTGAGCACCGCGGTCAGCCCCTCGCGGACATCGTCGCCCGTGAGGCTGGGGTCGGACTCCTTCATCAGCCCGGCCTTGCGTGCGTACTTGTTGAGCACGGACGTGAGCGCCGACCGGAACCCGGTCACGTGGGCGCCCCCCTCGACAGTGTTGATGTTGTTGGCGTAGGCGAGCACGGTCTCGGTGAAGCCCTGGTTGTATTGCAGGGCCACCTCAATGGTGGTGCCCTCCACCTCGCGCTCCACGTGCATGGGCCGGACGTTGACGGTACCCTTCTCGCGGTTCAGGTAGCGGACAAAGGCGACGATGCCGCCCTCGAAGTAGAAGTGGTAGTCGAGGTCGATCCGTTCGTCGCGGAGCAGGATGTTGACCCCTTTGTTGAGGAAGGCCAGCTCGCGCAGGCGGTGGGCCACGAGGTCCCACTGGAAGCCGAGCTCTTCGAAGATCTCCGGATCTGGCCAGAACCGGACATAGGTCCCTGTGGTGTCGGCTTTGCCCACGACCTTCATCGGTCCGGCCGGCCCACCGCGATGGTATTCCTGGTGATAGCGCTTGCCATGGCGCTCCACGGTCACTTCCAGCTTCTCGGAGAGGGCATTGACGACCGAGAGGCCGACCCCGTGCAGCCCGCCCGAGACTTTGTAGCCGCCCCCGCCAAACTTGCCGCCGGCATGCAGCTTGGTGAGGACCACCTCCAGGGCAGACTTTCCGCCCTGGTCCTTCATTGGATCGACGGGAATGCCGCGGCCATTGTCGGCGACGGACGCCGAGTTGTCCTTCCAGAGGGTGACCTCGATGTTGTCGCAGAACCCGGCCAGCGCCTCGTCGATGGAGTTGTCCACGATCTCCCAAATGAGATGGTGGAGGCCCCGGTTGTCGGTGGACCCGATGTACATGCCGGGGCGCCGCCTGACCGGCTCCAAGCCCTCCAGAACCTGGATGGCCTTGGCGTCGTAGGCAGGCGGCGATTGATCTTTAGGATTCAGCAATAAGGCGGGCTCCGCGAATACAAATTCTACCAAAAACGGGCCCCAAATAGGCCCCGATTTTGGCCTGTGAGTGGCTCTCTTTAGGTGGCCGCGACGTGCTCCGCAACCAGCGCCGCCGGACGCCAGCGAAGGTCGAGTTGACGGGCGGCTCGGACCTCGTCCAGGCGGCCCACCGGGGCGGTGTGCGGAGCGCTGGTGACCAGCGCCGGATCGCGTGCGATCTCGTCGGCGATCTGCTCCATGGCCGCGATGAACCCGTCCAGGGAGGCCTTGGATTCGGTCTCGGTGGGCTCGATCATCATCGCCTCGGGGACGATCAGGGGGAAATAGATGGTGGGTGGGTGGTAGCCGAGGTCGATCAGCCGCTTGGCGATATCCAGGGCGCGGACACCCCGCTCCTTGGCCTGGCGGGCGGTGAGCACGAACTCGTGCATGCTCGGGGTCGGAAACGCATCGCCGAAGACCCGGCGCAGGTGGTGGCGCAGGTAGCTGGCGTTGAGCACGGCCTGCTCGGCCACCTCATTGATGCTGTTGCCGTAGGCGCGGATGTAGGCGTAGGCCCGGACCAGCATGCCGAAGTTCCCGTAAAAGGCTCGCACCTTTCCAATCGACTGCGGCCGGTCGTAGTCGAAGGCGAAGCGGCTGTCACGCCGCTCGACCGTCGGCACCGGGAGAAAGGCCGCCAGGTGCGCCTTCACCCCCACCGGACCGGCGCCGGGTCCACCCCCACCGTGCGGGGTGGAGAACGTCTTGTGCAGGTTCAAGTGCACGACGTCGAAACCCATGTCGCCCGGCCGCGCCACGCCCACCAGGGCGTTCAGGTTGGCGCCGTCGTAGTACATCTGGGCGCCCTGCTCGTGGGCCAGCCGGGCGATCTCGACGATGTCCGTCTCGAAAAGGCCGAGGGTGTTCGGATTGGTCAACATCACCGCGGCGACCCGGGGCGAGAGCTTGGTCCGGAAGTCGTCGACATGCACGAGCCCGTCCGGACCGGTCTTGATCGGGATGGTCTGGAGGCGGGACAAGGCCGCGCTCGCCGGATTCGTGCCGTGCGCGCTGTCGGGCACCAGCACCTGGTCGCGGTGCTCGCCGCGGCTGCGATGGTAGGCCTCGATCATGAGCAGGCCAGTCCACTCGCCGTGGGCGCCGGCCGCCGGCTGCAGGCTCATCCGGTTCATCCCGGTCAGCGCCAGGAGGGCCTGTTCCAGCTCCCACATCAGGCGGAGGGCACCCTGGGCCTTGCCCTCGGGGTGGTAGGGATGCAGGTCGGCGAAGTCTTCGAACCGGGCGATGGCTTCGTTGACCGTAGGGTTGAACTTCATAGTGCAGGAGCCGAGTGGATACAGCCCGTCGTGCAGGCTGTGATTGCGGCGGCCGAGCCGGCCGAAGTGGCGGGCGACCTCCGGTTCGCTGAGCGAGGGGATGGCGAGCGGCTGGGCGCGGCGCAGGCCGAGGGGCACGAGTCGGTCGAGCGGCTGCTCGGGCACCCCCGATGCCGGCAGCCGCGGGCCCGGATAGTCGGGCCTGGCGAGCTCGAACAGCAGCGGCTCGTTCATGGCAGGGCGTCCAGGTAAGCCTTCAGGCTGGTGGCATCGTTCAGCTCGGTCACCGAGACCAGCAGCGCGTCCCGCAGCGCGGGGTCAAACCGGCCCAGGGGGAGTCCCGGCAGCACGCCGCGCTGCAGCATCGCGGCCTGCACCTCCTCGGCCGCCCTGGGAGTCCGAACGACGAACTCTGACAGGAACGGACCGCTCCAGGCCAGCCCGTATCCGGGCCGCTCGGCGATCGCCGCCGCCAGCCAGTGGGCCCGCTGCGCGCTCAGCTCGGCCAGACGGCGCAAGCCATCGCCCCCCATCCGAGCCAGATAGGTGGTGGCCGCCAGGGCCATGAGCGCATGGTTGGTGGTGATGTTCGACGTGGCATTCTCGCGCCGGATGTGCTGCTCGCGCGCCTGCAGGGTCAACACGAAGCCCCGACGGCCCTGGGCATCGACCGTCGCCCCCACCAGCCGACCTGGCATCCGACGGAGCAGCGTCGCCCGGCAGGCGATGAACCCCAGGTAAGGTCCGCCGAACGACAGCGGGATGCCCAGCGGCTGCCCGTCACCCACCGCCAGGTCCGCTCCCCAGTCGCCCGGGGAGGCGAGGATCCCCACGGAGATGGGATCGACGCAGGCGATCAGCAAGGCGCCGGCGGCGTGCGCCAGGTCGGCAACGGGTTGCGGGTCCTCCAGGACGCCGTAGAAATTCGGCTGCTGCAGGATGACCGCCGCGGTGGCGCTGGTGACGGCCTCCGCCAAACGCCGCTGGTCCACGCGACCGTCCGCGCCGGCGACCGCCCGCACGACCTGGTAGTCCTGGCCATTGGCGTACGTCCCCAGCACCTGCACGTACTCCGGGTGCAGCGCTCCGGCGACGACCACGTTCTGCCGGCCCGTCTGCCCGATTGCCATGTGCGTAGCCTCGGCCAGGGCGGACGCCCCGTCGTACAGGGAGGCGTTGGCCACGTCCAGCCCGGTCAGCAGCGTGATCATAGTCTGGAATTCGTAGGTCGCCTGCAGCACGCCCTGGCTCGCCTCGGCCTGGTAGGGGGTGTAGATGGTGTAGAAGTCGGGGCGCGAGATGATCGCATTCACCACCGCCGGGCTAAAGCGGCGCGACGCCCCCGCCCCCAGGAAGTTGCGCCCGGGCGCGATCCGCTCATTGAGCCGGCCCAGCTCGCGAAAATACTGGACCAGCTCCAGTTCCGACATCGGCTCCGGCAGGTCAACGCCGTGCCGCTTCAAGGCCTCTGGGATCTGGGCGAAGAGATCGGCGACGTCGCGCTTGCCCAGCTCGCGAAGCATGGCGGCCCGTTCGGCCGCCGTGTTCGGCAGGTAGGCCACTAGTGCCCCGGGCCCTCGACCAGGGCGTTGTAGGCGTCCTGGTCCAGCAGCTTCGGATTGGGTGACACCCCGCGCAGCTTGAGGATCCACCCTTTTCCGTACGGGTCATCGTTGAGCAGCTCGGGGTGCTCCTTGAGGGCGTCGTTGACCGCGGCCACCTCGCCCGCTACCGGGGAGTAGAGGTCGGAGGCCGCCTTCACGGACTCGACCACCCCAAACCGGTCGCCCACCTTGAGCTTTTGGCCGACGGAAGGGAACTCCAGGTAGATCACGTCGCCCAGCTGCGACTGCGCGTACTCGGTGATGCCGATGGTCGCGGTGTCCCCCTCCTGGCGAACCCACTCGTGACTCTCACTGAACCGCAGCCCACTCAGCTCCGCCATGCTTCCTCCCTCATCTGTCTGCTTACGGATGCGGACGCCGGTAAAACGGGAGCGCCACCACGTCGGCGGGCGCGGCGGCACCCCGCACGTCCACCGCCAGGCTGGTCCCGACTTGGCTAAGCGCCGGCGGGACGAAGGCCAGCGCGATGTTGTACCCGAGCGTAAACGACACGTTGCCCGATGAGACGGTTCCGACCGGCCGGCCCTCGTGCAAGACCTGGTAGCCGTGGCGCGGGATGCTTCGATCCCGCATCCGCAGCCCTACCGTGACCCGCGGCAGCCCCTGCTGCGCCACCCGAGCAATGGCATCCCGGCCGATGAAGTCCTTGTCAAGCCTGACCGCCCAGTCCAGGCTGGCCTCCAATGGATTCGTCTGCTCGTCCAGGTCACTGCCGTAGAGCCGCATGCCGGCCTCCAGCCGCAGCGTGTCCCGCGCTCCCAGCCCGGCCGGCTTGAGCCCGACCTCCCCGCCCGCGTCCAGCAGACGCTGCCAGAGTCTGACGGCCTCGCTGGGCTGGCAGAACAGCTCGAAGCCATCCTCCCCGGTGTACCCGGTGCGGGAGGCGCGGCACGGCACGCCGGCCACCCTCCCGTCCACGAAGGCGTAGTACTTCACGTCTTTGAGGTCGCGATCCGCCAGACGCTGCACGAGTGCTGGAGCTCGTGGTCCCTGGACGCCAATCAGCGCCGTCTGCCGGCCCGTGTTGCGCGCTGTCCCCGCAGGCGCGTGCGCGGCGATCCACTCGAAGTCTTTGTCCTGGTTCCCAGCGTTGACCACCAGCAGGTAGCCCGGGCTCAGGTTGTAGACGAGCAGGTCATCGAGAATCCCGCCCTGCTCATTGCAGAGCAGCGCGTACCGGGCTCGGCCGGGCTTCAAGGTCGCCACCTCGTTGGTGAGGAGCCGCTCCAGCTGGGCCACGGTGTCGGTCCCTGAAACCTCGATCTCGCCCATGTGGGAGAGGTCGAAGAGGCCGGCCGCGGTGCGCACCGCCTGGTGTTCTTCGCGGATGGACGAATACTGGAGCGGCATCGACCACCCGCCGAAGTTGGTCATCTGCGCGCCCAGCCGGAGGTGCTCCTCGAAGAGCGGAGTCCGCTCCACGGTCGCCACCGGCTGCGTCACGTGGCTAGTCTACGTCCGGCTCGTCGCCATTCGGCTCGTCGAGAACCTCCAGGTACGGCAGCAGGTCCTCGTCATGGAGCTGGCGCGCTCCCCGCAGCATCGCCCGGATGATGCCCACCCGCTGGACATCCCACGCCAGCAGCTTGGCGATCTCGGCGTCGGTCGCCGGCCGCATCAGGTCCGCGGAGAGGAGCTGTTCAGCCCGCTCAAAGACCCGGCAGGCGGCCACGAACGCTTCGTCGTTGTGCTGGGCATCGCGAGTCATGGCCACCACGGCATCCATGGTGGCGGTGATGGCGGCGCGGAGGGTGTCCGTAAACCCCTGCTCGGTCCCGCGGTAATGCTCGACGGCGGAAATCAAGGCCAGCGAGCCCTCCTGGAAGAGGTCGCCGAAGGCGATGCCCTCTTCCCGATGGTGGCGCGCCTCCTCGAAGACCAGGTGCAGGTTGTGCTCGATCAGGGTCCGGTTGGCGGCCTCGCGGGCGACTCCGTGGGTACCCAGGAGGCGACCCTGCTCGGCGTGAGGCAGGCGTGGGTAAGCCGCCAGCTGGGCCTGGTAATCGACCTCCTCCTCATCGAGCGTGACCGGCGAACGGTGCTCCTGCGCCATCAATTTCTCATTCTATTCTGCGCAAGCCTGCCTCGATTTCAAACTTGATCTAGTTAGATATGATGAAGACTGTGAGGGTGGGACGCGTCGTCGCCGCCTTCGCGCTGGCGGCATCCCTGGTCGTTCCGGCGCGCGCCAGCGCCGCGCCCCCGGTGGTCCTGGTGGCCACCCTGGACGGCGTGATCAACCCCATCACGGACAGCTATGTGCAACGGGCGGTGGACCGGGCGGTCCGGGAGGGGGATACCGCCCTGGTCATCGCCCTGGACACCCCCGGCGGGCTGGATACGTCCATGCGCCACATCATCAAGACCATGCTGGCAGCGCCGGTTCCGGTGGTCATCTACGTCTCGCCGTCGGGCGCCCGGGCGGCTTCGGCTGGCCTCTTTATCACCCAGGCGGCCGATGTGGCCGCCATGGCACCGGGGACGAACATCGGGTCCGCCCACCCGGTGAGCATCGGGGGCCCGAACCCCGCCCCCAACGCCAGCCCCAGCCCCGGAAGCGCGGCCGGCGACATCGAGAGCCAGAAGATCGAGAACGACGCGGCGGCCTACATTCGCTCCCTGGCCACCCTGCATCACCACAACGCCGACTGGGCGGAAACGGCCGTGCGCCGGAGCGCCAATGTCCCGGCGGATGAGGCGCTCCAGCTCAACGTCGTCGACCTGCAGAGTCGCGACCTGAGCAGCCTGCTGGAAGACCTGGACGGCCGGCAGGTGGACAAGGGCGGCCAGACATACACGCTGCACACAGCCAACGCCGCCATCGAGCGCATCGAGCTGAGCGAGTTCGACCGCTTGCTGGAGGCGGTCTCGGACCCGGACGTCGCCTACCTCCTCCTGCTGCTGGCCATCATCGCCATCGGGTTCTGGGTGACCCATCCCGGGTTCTTCCTGCCGGGGGTGGTGGGCGTAATTGCCGGCATCCTGGCCGGGGTGGCGCTGTTCAACCTGCCGATCAATACCGCGGGCGTAGTACTGATCCTGCTGGCCATGGCCATGTTCGTCATCGATCTCAAGGCGCCCACGCATGGTGTATTGACCACAGGCGGGGTGGTCGCCATGGCGCTCGGCTCACTTCTCTTGATCGACACCGGATTCCTTTCAGAGGGGGTCAACATCTTCCTGATCCTGGTGACGGTTGGGCTGCTGGGCGGGTCGTTCGGCTTCGTCCTGCGCAAGGTGCTGGAAGCCCGGCGTCGGCCGTTCGCGGCCGGTGAAGAATCAATCGTCGGCAAAGTTGGCACGGTACGCGAGCCGCTCCGGCCGGACGGCCTGGTCTTCGTCGACGGCGCCCGCTGGCAGGCGACATCGGTCTCTGGACCGATTGAGGCGGGCAGCCAGGTCAGGGTGGTTGGGATTGATGGGCTGCGCCTTCGGGTAAACAAGGCCGGCTCCGAGTCCGCGGCCTCGGCCCCCACGCCGCCCAAGGCCGCTTCCCAGTAAGAGCCTCTTTCCGAATCCGGACTAATATGGGTTGCGTCCGGCCGCACTGAAGAGGAGGAAGCCGTGTTCCCGATAGCTGTCGTCGGCGTCATCATCGTCTTGGTCCTCGTCGGATTCACATCCGCCGTCCGGATCATCAACGAGTACGAGCGGGGGGTGCTCTTCCGCCTCGGCCGGCTGATGGATGTCAAGGGGCCGGGGCTGCGGCTCATCATCCCGTTCGGGATCGACCGCCTGGTCAAGATCGACCTGCGCACCATCACCCTGGAGGTTCCTCCACAGGAAGTCATCACCCTCGACAACGTGACCGTCAAGGTCAACGCTGTCATCTATTTCCTGGTCATCAATCCCAACTGGGCTGTGACCAAGGTCATGAACTACGTGAACGCCACCTCGCAGATTGCGCAGACGACACTTCGCAGCGTGTTGGGCCAGTCCTCGCTCGACACCCTGTTGGCCGACCGGGAAAAGATCAACACCGTGCTGCAGAAAATCATCGATGAGCAGACGGAGCCCTGGGGCATCAAGGTCTCAACCGTCGAGATCAAGGATGTTGAGCTGCCCCAGACCATGCAGCGGGCGATGGCCAAGCAGGCCGAAGCCGAGCGGGAAAAACGAGCCAAGATCATTCATGCGGAAGGGGAGTTCTCCGCCGCCAGCCAGCTCGCCGAGGCCGCGAAAATCATCGCCACCCAGCCGAGCGCCCTGCAGCTCCGCTACCTGCAGACCCTGACCGAGATCGGCGTCGAGCGCAACACCATGATTGTGTTCCCCATGCCCATCGACCTGATCCAACCCCTGCTCGACATTCGTCCGCGGACGGGCGGCTCCCCGGCCGCACCCTCCGGGGCGGCTCCTAAGACCTGATCCCGGCGGCCTCGGCTCCCGTCGACCTGGTCACGGTCCTGGTCCTGGGCCTGGTGGCCGGTCTCTTCGTGCTCGCCAACTATGGGGAGCGGTCCCGCGCTGCGCGGCTGGTGACCATCCTGCTCACGATCACCATCGGCTTGCTCTTTACGGCGGCCGGGGCGTTCACCAGCCAATGGGTGGGGCTCCTGATGGTGGCGGCGCTGGCCGCCTCGCTCCTCTACCTTATTCCTAGCGTGCAGCAGGCGGTGGCTGGCAGCCTGCCACTGCGGCCCGGCTCAACGGTGAACTACGTCGCGGTCTCCCTGGCTCTGCTGCTGTTTGCGTTCCAGCTGGGAACCCAGTTGACGGTCGACGTGCTCGGCCTCCTGGCCAAGAGCCCACCATTCACGTTGGCGGACCTGCTGGTCCAGGAGATTCCGCTGATCGTCATCGCCGTGCTCGGGATCGGCTTCCTGGTGCGCCGAAGCTGGCCGGAGACCATCGATCGGCTCGGTCTTCGCCCTCTGCGCAAGACCTGGTGGGCATATGCGCTGGTGGCGGTGGTCGCGTTCCTGGCGGTCGGCTACGGGATCGATCAGCTGGCCGCGTGGCTGAGCCCCGACACCCAGAAGCGGGTCAATGATGCCAGCCAGGTGGTCTTCCACAGCCTGAGCAACCCGGGGGCGGTCGTCCTGCTCGGGCTGACGGCCGGGATATCCGAAGAGCTCATCTTCCGGGGGGCGATGCTGCCCCGTTTCGGCGTGCTCGCCACCTCATTACTGTTCGCCGCGGTCCACACCCAGTACGGCATCACCTTCGCCACCCTGGAGGTCTTCGTCATCGGCCTCGGGCTAGCCTGGCTGCGCCTGCACGCCGGGACCCTGGCGTGCATCGCCAGCCACGCCGGGTACGACATTATCGTCGGGTTGCTGGCTCTCCACTAGTTTTCCCCTTACCGAACATCCGTTCGGGGTCTGCCGAGCGTATAATCCAGCCCAAATCCACGCCCTCGTCCCAGCACAGCACTTGCCCTGCATCTATGCCGTCGTTAACCAGAAGGGTGGAGTCGGAAAGACAACCACGGCAATTAACGTGGCTGCCAACCTTCCCGACCTCGGCAAGTCCGGCCTGATCGTGGACATGGATCCGCAGGGCAACACCACCAGCGGGTTCGGCATCGACAAGAGCCGGCTGGCGGGCAGCGTCTACAACGTCATCATCGAGGCCGCCGACGTCAATGCGGTCATCCGTCCCACCGGGGTGCCGGGCCTCGACATCCTCCCGTCGCATCGGTCTCTGGCCGGGGCCGAAATCGAGCTCATCGGATTGCCCCGCCGGGAGCGGCGGCTGGTGTACGCGCTGGACATGCTGCGCCATGCCTACGACTACGTGATCATCGACTGCCCGCCCTCGTTGGGATTGTTGACTGTCAACTGCCTGGTGGCGGCCGAGTACATGCTGATCCCCATCCAGTGCGAGTACTACGCGCTGGAGGGGTTGGGGGCGCTGACCCATACCTCGCAGCTGATCCAGCGCGAGCTCAACCCCAGGCTGAAGATCGGCGGGATCGTCCTCACCCTTTTCGACCCGCGCACGACGTTGGCCTGGCAGGTGGCGGAGCAGGTGCGCAGCCAGTATCCGGACGAGACCTTCCGAACCATCATCCCGCGCAACGTCCGCTTGAGCGAGGCACCCAGCCACGGGATGCCGATCACCCAGTACGATCCGGCCTCTCGGGGGGCGGTGGCCTATCACGAACTGACCAAAGAATTGATCTCCCGCGGCGCCGCGGCGAACCACCACGAACTCACCAAGGAGTTGATCGCCAGATGAACAAGCGGCGCGGCCTGGGGCGCGGGTTGGAAGCGCTCATCCCCTCCAGCGACTACATCGACGAGACGGCGGTGGGCATGGCGCAGCGGCAGCAAGCCCTGCGCATCCCGATCCAGGACATCAGGCCCAACCCCGACCAGCCCCGGCAGGCGTTCGGCCCCGAGGCCCTGCAGGAGCTAGCCGACTCGATCCGGCAGCACGGCATCCTGCAACCCCTCCTCGTCCGCGAGCTGCCCGATGACGGCTACGAGTTGATCGCCGGCGAGCGGCGGCTGCGGGCTGCCCAGATTGCTGGCCTGACCGAGGTGCCGGTGATCATTCACAACGGGTCCACGGATACCGCCGACGAGCGCCTGCAACTGTCGTTGATCGAGAACCTCCAGCGGTCCGACCTCAACCCGGTCGAGGAGGCGCGGGCCATTCGCCGGCTGCTCGACGAGTTCGGGCTGACCCAGGAGGCGGTCGCGGAGCGGCTTGGAAAGGGGCGCGTGTCGGTCGCCAACGCGGTCCGGCTGCTGGGATTGCCGGAGGTCGCGCTCAACGCTATCGAAGCCAGTGCGATCTCCGCAGCGCATGGCCGAGCCATTTTGGGCCTACACTCAGTTGCTCAACAGCACGCCTGCCTGGAACGGGTGATCCAGGAGCACTGGAGCGTCCGCCAGACCGAGGACTGGGTCCGCAGCCGCCAGGATGCGGGACCTGTGCGCCGGGCGGCCCGGACCCGGAAGGGAGTGGACGCCGAGACCCTAGCGCTGGAACAGGAGTTCCGCCAGGCCCTGGGGACCAAGGTCATCCTCACCCGCTTCAGGGATGGGGGCCGTCTCACCATCGAGTTCTATACCGACGAAGAGCTTGAGGGTCTCCGGGTCAAACTCGTCGGGAGCTGACCTCGCCGGAGCCCGGAAATGAAAATCGTGAAACACTCCGAATCCGGAGCCAGACCCGGCTTTGTCACCCCGAGTGCGCCCTACCCCTCGTGGTCACAGACGTAAATCGCGGAGCATTCCCAAGTTCGGTGGCCAGAGGGATGGCCGCCGGCCCCGGCCGAACGGACGTTGGTCAGGCGGCCAGGGGATGAAAATCGTGAAACAATCCGGCTGGCTTCGTGCGCTGCCGGGTCACTCCACGATCCAGCGGTCGGCCGTCCGGACGTAATCGTGGATCTCGTCCGGCTTGAAGAACAGGTCGACTTCGACCTCCGCCCGCTGTGGCGAGTCAGACCCGTGGATGAGGTTCATCCCGAGGTCCAAGGCCAGGTCACCCCGGACGGTGCCGGGAGCCGCCTTCAGCGGGTCCGTGGATCCCATCAGGGTCCGGACGACAGTGACGGCCTCGCGACCCTCCCAGATCATCGTCACCACCGGGCCGGAGGTGATGAACTTGACCAGGCCGTCGAAAAACGGCTTGCCTTTGTGCTCCGCGTAGTGGCGGCCGGCCAGCTCCGGAGTAATTCGGATCATCTTGAGGGCCATCAGCTTCAAGCCGCGCCCCTCCAGCCGGCGGACGATCTCCCCGATCAACCCCCGCTGCACCCCGTCCGGTTTAACCAGAACGAGTGTGCGCTGAGTCATTGAGCGGGCGCAGCCAGGGTCGGCCGGCCGTTCAGCAGAGAGACCTCGTCCAGCGGCCAGATCCGGACCTCCGCCTTGCCCAGGATGTCCGCCTTGTGGATGAAGCCAAAGGTGCGCGAGTCGCTGGAGTGGTTGCGGTTGTCCCCCATCACGAAGAAGCTATCCGGAGGGACCTGCACCTCGCGGCCGTCCGGCGGCCAGGAGTTGTTGTAGGTCCATTTCTCGGGCAGGTAGGGCTCCTGCAGGACCTCGCCGTTGATGTAGACGACCCCCTGGCTGATGCGCAGCCGATCGCCCGGGATGGCGATCACCCGCTTGATGAAATCCCGCGTCTCCTCGTTGGGCGGGCGGAAGACGATGATGTCGCCCCGCTGCGGATCGTGCAGCTTGTAAGAAATCTTGGAGGCGACCAGCAGGTCGTTGTCGTGCAGCGTGCCGTACATGCTGGACCCGAGCACGTGGACCGTCTGGACCGCGTACTGGATGACGATGTAGAGGGCGAGCGCCAAGAAGACAATCTCGAGGGTGTCGCGGACGAACGACTTCTGGCGCGGCTGCTGGGGCGCGACGGCTCGCCCCACTAGTGTGAATCCATTTGCGGGCGTCTCATTCTAGTGGACGGCACCGGCCGTCAGGCGATTTGGCGCAGGAAGGGTGCCTCGCTGCGGAAGGGCCCGATGGCCGCCAGCTGGATGCTCTGACTGAAGAGGCGCTTGGCCACCCGGGTGATATCCTCCGGGGTCACCGCGTCGATCTGGGCGGTGGTCGCCTCCAGGTCCTCGATCCGACCCATGAGCGCTTCCTGCCCGCCGTACCAGGTGGCGACCGAATTGGTGCTCTCCATCTGCAGCAGCAGCCGGCCCTTGTAATACTCCTTGGCCTTGACCAGCTCCGCCTGGCCCACCGGCTCCCTGGCCAGCCGCCGCATCTCCCCCACGATGGCGCCCACGGCGCGAGCCGCCTGGGCCGGATCGGTCCCCGCGTACACCCCGAGCACCCCCGTGTCATAGAGCCGGTTGACGTAGGAATGGACGTCATAGGCGAGGCCCAGCTTCTCCCGGACTTCGAGGAAGAGACGGGAGCTCATGCCTTCCCCCAGCACCCCGTTGAGGATGTCGATCACATGCCGGTCGCGGTCCATGTACGAGGGAGCATGAACGCCCAGGGCGATGTGCGCCTGCTCGGTCTTTTTGGTCTTGATCAGCACCCGCGGCTTATGTCCGTTGGGACTGGAGGCCAGGAACCCGGGGGGCGCGGCGCCGTTTCCGCGCTGCCGGAGACGCGGCTGGATGAGCTCGATGGCCCGCTCGTGGGTCACCGGCCCAGCGATGGTGACGACCAGGTTTTTCAGGAGATAGTGCTCCTCCAGGTAGCGCATCAGGTCGTCCCGCGTCAGGGCTCGCACCGAGGCTTCGGTGCCGGCGGTGTCCCGACCCAGCGGGTGGTTGGGCCACATGATCTGCTCAAAGAGGCTGTGCACGTGTTCCTGGGGAGAGTCGAGATACATGCGCAGCTCCTCCAGGATCACCAGCCGCTCCTTCTCGAGCTCGGTCGGGTCCAGCCGGGGCTGGAAGAGCATGTCGCCCACCACGTCGATGGCCAGTTCGGCCCGGTGCTCGGGGACGCGGGCCCAGTACATGGTCAGCTCCTTGTCGGTGGCCGCGTTCAGCACCCCGCCCACCC
>WNFE01001089.1_pt1 | contig 19578 bp, 19 predicted proteins | sample 5400451 | NCBI WGS metagenome assembly WNFE01 (sample SAMN13153344, study PRJNA577476) | soil metagenome | isolation source: 200 cm saprolite under Douglas fir tree site 2 hole 2 | place: USA:California | collected 2015-04-18
TCCAGCTCGCCGAGCGGATCGGCATCTCGCCGAGCTACCTGAACCTGATCGAGTCGAACCGCCGGCCGCTTCCGGCGACGCTCCTCATCAAGCTCGCGCAAGTGTTCGACGTCGACGTACACGCCTTCGCGACCGACGAGGACGCGCACGTCATCTCCGATCTCCTCGAGGCGTTCTCGGATCCGCTCTTCGAGGCGTACGGCCTCACCGCTGTGGAGATGCGCGAGCTGGTGACGACGAACCCGGCGCTCGCGCGCGCCGTGCTCCCCACGCGGAGCCGCGCGTTCCAGATCGCGCACCAGATCGCGCTGCTCACCCAGCAGGCGATTGGTCCGATTGCTGGAGGGACGCAATGACCACGCGACTCCTCGTAGGGTTCGATGGAACTCCCGAGGCGCGCTCCGCTGCACGGTTCGCCGCGCAACTCGCAGTCGCGCAGCGTGCGAGGCTCCTGCTGGTGAACGTGATTCCCGAGCCTTGGCCGAACTCCCCGCTGTCGGAACAGAACGCTGCGCTCCAGGCGATCAACGAGGAGGAGCGCTCCAGGGCCGAAGCGGCGCTGCGCGTCCAGGCCGCCGAAGTCCTGTGCGCCGAGACGCGCGTGGGGCGGGGAGATCCCGCCGACGAACTCGCCGCGATCGCAGCCGAGCGGGACGTCGCTCTCGTCGTCGTCGGACACCGCGACCGCAGCGCGCTGGCCCGCGCCTTCGGAGGGAGCGTGGCCATCCGGCTCGTCCAGATCTGCTCGAAGCCTGTCCTCGTCGTCCGGCGGGTCGACTCGCCGCCGGCGCCTGCCCGAACTTCCCGAGGTGCGGCTGTCCATCCGCTGCGGAGAGGTTGCGCACGGGCTCGCGGCCGCATCGCAGAGATCTTGCTCCGTCTTCCTCAACTCCTGAGGCGAGTCGTCGCTGGCGTGGGGTCGAGCGGGCCGCCGAAGATCGTGCCGCTGAGATGAGGCGAAACGGCTGCGTGCGGATTCCGCATGCTGGCTTGCTGAAGCGGCAGGCCGTCCAAAGCGTCTTTAGTTTGGCCCGGCAAATGCCCCGTCTAGCCGAGCAGCGAGGCAACGAATGGATGTCGAAACGGTCGTGTCGGAAGCACCCCTCTCGGTGCGCGTCCGTGTTTCGCGCTCCGTGTACCGACTGCAACTCGCAGGGCACGACGAGACGGATCGTCGAGCTCGCGCTGGCGCTCGCGTCGCCGTCGAAGTCGCGCGCGATGCGCGCGGACTTCGGATCATCCTTTCCCGAATCGGGCACGCGCGTATTGCCTGAGAGAACGGATCACCCTGTCTGCGCGGCGCGCGCGGACTGCACCGCTGCGCGCAGCGGAAGCGACAACTTGATCGCCGTCCTCGACCCGGCGTGCTGTCCGCACGGATCGATCCGCCGTTCGCTTCGACAAGGCCCTTGCAGATATACAGGCCCAGCCCGAGGCCCGGCCGTAGAACACGGTTGCCGAGCCGGCTGAACCTCCTGAAGAGAAACGGCAGCTCGCTCGCAGAAATCCCGACGCCGCGGTTGGTGACCGTTACCTCGACCGCGTCGTCGCCCTCGGAAATAAACACATCGATCGGGGACTGCGGGTCTCCATACTTGACGGCGTTCGAGAGGAGGTTGTCGAAGACCTGGTTCAACAGACCGTCGTCCGCTTCGATCACGCATTCGCCGGAGCAATGGAGCACGATGGCGCGATCGGAAGCCGTGGCTCGGATGCGCTCGACTGCCTCCCGCGCCATCTTCGGGACGTCGCAAGCGCGGCAGACGAGCTTCAGGCGCTTAGCCTCCAGCACCGAAAAGTCGCTCAGGTCCGCGATCAGGCGATCCAGATTGCGAGCGGAGCGCACGATGTGCTCGGCGCTGGAGATCACGGCGGACTTGTCTGCCGGATGGCGGACCAGCGCGGCTGCCGCGACTGAGATGATGTTCAGCGGATGCCGCAAGTCGTGGGCGATTAGAGACACCCACTCGTCGCGGAGCTGCTGCATCTCCTGCTCGTGGCGGCGCCGCTCGAGCGTGTCGAGGTGGTGCAAGAGCGTCGACTTGCTGATACCAAGCTCGTCCATCATCTTCCGCCGATTCCCGCCGTGACGAGCGAAGGCCGCGCGTATTGCCGCCTCCTCAATCTGCGCAAGCGTCATGCCTGCGAGCGGAAGGTTGGCGAGGGCGATGGCTGCGGCGAGAGCGCTCACGGCGTCACCGCCACCGCCACGCTCTGCGGCTGCCAGAAGGACGGCTCGATGCCCAACTCGTAGATCGATTGCACGAGACAGCAGAGGTTGTGCGCGAGCACCTTGCACAGAATCTAGTTCATCTGCGCACGGGCGTCTTGGAGCGGAGAGCGCTGCCAAACTTCGCCTTGATCATGGAGAAGGTCGTCTCGACGTTAGAGCGCTTGTGGTAGTGCGGCAAAAACTCGCTCCGCTTGAACTGATAGAAGTGCCAGAGCCGCTGCCAAAGCTCGGGGCCTTCGCCAGTCGAATTGATCTTGAAGGGGATGTATGGGACCGCGCCAGTCTGCGCGATGGCTTCCATGTTCGCCTTCGAGGTGTACCCCTTGTCGGCTGAGACTTCCGCCAGCTGAAAACGTTTGGCGGTAGAAGCAACGAGCGCGGGCAGATGCGGGCAGTCGTTTCGCGTAGGCGTCGGTCACTTCAACGGACGTGACCACGTTGGTCTTGACGCCCACCATGAGGTGACACTTGAGCCACGTTTTTTCGGAGCGCTCCTTCCCGTATTTCTCGTCAAACCAGCGCACGTAGTTGCAGGTCGAGAAGCTGGATTAGTGGTGCCCAGGGGCCGGGCGGATGGATTCCAGCTCTGGTCGCAGACCTACGAGCGCGACTTGAGCGACATCTTCGCGGTGCAGGAGGAGATCGCGAGGGCGCCCGTCGTGCAGGCGGCGGCCTACCGGCGACGTGTGCAACGCCACGTAATGGGGCCGCGTCGAGATTCCCCTCGCCTTGGTATGCGCGACGGACCGCCGCCGCTCGTCGGCGGTCCGAAATACCAGCGCGAAGAGGTGGGCATTGGCTCGGCCTTCCCGGTGGCCGCGAACAACGCTGGCGTCGCGCTGAGTCCACGAGACCGTCGCTGCGGCGACCGGTGGGCCGGCGTTCCAGCTGCCTTTACTGACCAGCTACTTTCCGAGCAGCAGCCTCACGCTTTCGTCGCCGTTCTAGTGCGTGGCGCACGTCTAGCGAGGCCGTGCGCCTATCCTCGACGAATTGCCGCCTCAAGGCCGCAAGGAGTCCCTCTCCAGCGAGTGTGTCGGAAGCGACGTCAGCGAGGATGTCCAAGAGAAGCACGAAAGGAGGATAACCCGACTAAGCGCCGCTTGGGAATGGGCAGCCCACGACAAGTGGTTGGCGCCGTCGAGATCTCCGCGAGCAGCCGCGTTTTCGCGTTCTCGGCAAGGATCGCGCAAGCGCTCACCTCAAGAGCGAGCTGCACACCTTCTGATGTCGTCGGGCCCTTCGGTCCCGTGGAAACCCCGACCGCGGAGCGATTGCGCGACGGCTTCCGTCTTGGTGACGTCGTGGAATCCGGAGGACGTCTCGGCTCGTCGACCCGAGCCACGGCAGCCGGGACAGGTCGCCCAGCCGCTCAACTGGGACCCTGCAATGGAGCGCCCCCTCCGGCTCGTGGCCGCTGCTCTTGGTGCTCGACCAGAGTGATTTCGGCGGCGTCGGAAGTGGCCCCGTCGAGCCTCGCCGAGCGCGGACCGTGCGAAAGATGGGGCGCATTGACCACTGACCTCGTGCGCATGGCCGCGCGTCTCGGGGTGCTGGCGGCAGCTGGGTCAGTCGCGTAAGGGCGAGCTTGCTGCCCGCGAGCCTCCCGGTTCTGCGGAGGGGTTTCGCCCTAACCCGAAGTTCCCCCGCCGTGAAACTGGACTCGAATCATTTCGATCACTTACGCGGCGCGGCCCTAGTTTGAAGTCATGTGCCGACTCGAGTCATTTCGATCACTTAACGATCGTCCGGGGGAACTTCAGCCTAACGACCCCATGACGCCGCGCGCGTTGAGTACGGACAAAACCAACGTGCGAAATTCGACGATCTCATCCCATGTCCAGACACGTCTTCATCGCCGCCTGCTTCGTCGCGAAATCGACGTTGGCAACGTGCCAGTCTTCTCATCGGGCGTGACGTCGAGGTGGGGCACCCAGATAGCTCCCTCGGATCGAATCGGCATCCGGTCGCCGTCGATCGCCACTCGACATGCCCGTCTCGGTAGAGAATCGCCGTGCAGAGCGCAACGAATGCATCGGCGCCGTCGTGGTCCGGCGTTCTGCCGCCCGAGTCGTAGCGACAGCAGAAGGCGATCACGCGAAGGTCGACATCGAGCATCACGCCGGCAGCACGGCAGGCTCCGATAGCGAGGCGGATCGCTTCCTCCGGACGTGACTTGTAACTCGTCAAGCCCATGCAGCGCAGGGTCGCGGCCGGGTAGACCTCGATCGCCTCGTTTTCCTCGCTCGGGCCGCCGAACGGCATTACACGATAGCGCTTCGAGTCCCACATTCGTGACAAAAGGGCGTTCCCGAGCAGCGTCATCTGGAAGACCGACTGGAACTTGTCCTTGAGCGGTGGCTGGCCGCGGGCGGCGACGTTCGTTGCACGCTTCGTCCAGAGGCGGGCGCGGTCATCACGGCTGCGCCAAGCCTCGAACGGACCGAAGTCGAGCGGATCGGTAAGCTTCAGGGTTTGGGCGACGAAGCTGCTGAAGCGGCGCCAGCCCCTGAATGGCCCGAAGCGCTCACCGACGTCGCACGCGAAGTCTTGGTCCCACAACAGGGCTTCGGGAACGGAGAACGGGAAGTCAAAACCGACAACATGAACTGGCCGAGTGAGTAGCTCGTCGAGCAACTCGGCGGCGGACCAGCCAAGCGGATCGGTTGCCAGAAGGCGCTCGTTCAGGCCGGTGGCCTCGATCCGGTAGCGCCGCACGTCGGTCGGCCGGGCTTCGATTGCGATGATCTTCCGTCGCTGGTCGCGTGCCCAGCGAGGTGCGCCGAAGTCGACTCCGACGATATTCTCCGATGAGCGGTGTCGCACAGGGACAAGTCTACGCTGGACCGCGCCGGTCGTCCGTCATCCTCTCAGCTGTAGTGTTGGTGCGGGTGGTGAGCGGAGCGCAACCGCCCTTGTTGGTTTGCCCACTCGTCGATGTCGGTCCCCCGCTTCTGCTCTCTTCAACCTGTTTTCGGCTCGGCTCCGGCATTTCGATATGACGAGGCGGCAGGATTCACTTGATGTTGCGGCCCACGCACTTGCTTCCTCCAAAGAGGCTTCTGACGCCCCGCTCGGCCCGCGGAATCTCTTCCGCAAGCTCAGGGCCTGCTACCGGGCGCTCCGACCACTTACCCGGACGGGACTTGCACCCGCTGGTTCGCTGCAGCTTCGTGACGCACGTTCCGCCTATCCACCCGGGCGAGGGGATCAGCCCTTGACCCAGCGCGCCGGCCGCTTGCCCAGGAAGGCGTCGATGCCCTCCGCGGCGTCCGGCTCGAGCACGCTGCAGGCCATCGCCTCGTTCGTCATGGCGTAGGCACTCGCGATGGGCTGGTCGATCTGGCGGTAGAAGGCCCGCTTTCCGCGCGCCACCACCGCGCCGCTGCGGGCCACGATGATGCCTGTGAACCGCGCGATCTCGGCGTCGAGATCCATAGCTGGGACCACCCGGTTCACCAGCCCCCAGGAGAGCGCGGTGCGCGCGTCCACGATCTCGCCGGTGAGGAGCAGTTCCATGGCACGCTTGCGCCCGACGTTCCGGGCCACGCCCACCGCCGGGGTGGAACAGAAGACACCGATGTTCACGCCGGGGAGCGCGAAGCGGGCCTCCTCCGTTGCCACCGCGAGGTCGCACATGGAGACGAGCTGGCAGCCGGCGGCGGTGGCGATGCCGTGCACCCGGGCGATGACCGGCTGCGGGATCTCGGTGATCTTCATCATCATCCGGCCGCAGTCCTCGAAGAGCCTCGTCTGCCAGGCCTGGTCGTCGGAGTGTGCGCGCATCTCCTTAAGGTCGTGGCCCGCGCAGAATCCCCGGCCGGTGCCGGCGAGCACCACCACCCGCGCCGCCGGGTCGGCACCCACCTCGGCGAGCGCCACCTCCAGCGCCGCAATCATCTCCAGGGAGAGGGGGTTGAAGCGCTCGCCGCGATTCAGGGTCAGCGTCGCTATGCCGCCCTTGTCGCTCCGGGTGACGAGGGGGGTGGCTACGGCCGCTGGGATGGATAATGGCATGGGCGATCCTCCGCCGGAGCCGATCAGTATGAACGCATGTCGGTGCGCGGGGAAGGCCGGTGCAACAGCTCGCAGCATCCAATCTTCGACCGAGACGCGCTCACGGACGCGCGACGTCGGCGCTGGCCTCGAACTCGGCCTGACCGCCGGAGAAACCGAACAAGTCGACGGCGGCGTCCGGCAGGACCGGCGCGCCCGAGGTGAGCGTGTTGAGCCCGGCCCAACCGTCGTGCATCCAGACGGTGCCGGGCGGGACACGGCCTGTGACGAACGCCCGGGCCCGCATTTCGCCGCGCTCGTTGAAGACGCGGATGTCGTCGCCGTCAGCGAGCGCGCGGCGCGCGGCGTCGGCGGGCGAGACCCAGAGTCGCGGCTCGGGATCGGCCGCAGCGAGCGACGGCAGCGCGCGGCCGTGATCGTAGAAGCCGTGGAAGTGCGTGAGCGTGCGACCGGTGCGCAGCGCGAGCGGATACGCCGAAGCCTTTGCCGTCTCGAACACCGGCAACGCGGGAAGCCCGAAGCTCGGCGCCCGCTCGGAGACGAACTCCACCTTTCCCGACGGAGTGTCGAAGGCGAGATCGGCATGTGCGACATGCGAGACGCGCAGCGCGCGGATCCCTCCCTCGGCGGCGAGCGCGGCGGCCGTGGCGTGGCCGGTGGCCGGACGGTCGAGGATCGCGTCGAGCGGCCCGGCCTCCTTCGGTCCAGGGAAAGAAATCGTGCACGTCGAGACGGCGGGCAAGCTCGCGCAGCACCCACGCCGGCGGCGCGCTGCCCGGCATGAAGGTCGGCAACCAGTGGCGTTTCCGGAAGGCGATGATCGACACCTGGCTTGACGAGACCAGATGCTGGGCGTGACGCCGCGCTACGTCGAGCCGCCCCGCGGCGGGTCGCCGCAGCGGATGCTCGCGCTGGCGAACTGCTTCGAGCCGGGCCACGTCATCCCGGAGCTCCAAGGCAGGACCAAGACCTCGGTGATCGTCGAGCTCGCGGGCCTGGCGCAGCGGCTGGGGCTGGTGCGCGACGAGACGTGGTTCGTCGGTGCGCTCATCCAGCGCGAGAACGTCATGCCCAGCGCGATGGGCAACGGGCTCGCCTTCCTCCACACGCTTCGGCGCAACCCCGAGCAAGTGGTCAAGCCCTTCGTCGTGCTCGGCCGCTCGCGGGAGGGCGTCGACTTCGACACGCTCGACGCCAAGCCCGTGCACCTCTTCTTCCTGCTCGGCCTCAAGTACGGCGAACTCCACCTGCCCTGGCTCGCCAAGCTCGTCCAGATGCTCGCGCAGCCGGGCGCGGTGCGGTCGCTCCTCGACGCGGCAGACGCAGCCGCCATCTACCAACGCCTGGCGGACGCCGAGCGGGAGCTCGAACCGCCGGTCGCCGCGGGGGCCTGAATGAAGGCGCTCTCGCGCCGGCTGCTTCAGGACGCCAACGCGCTTGCCAAGGACATCCAGGCGAAGGCAGTCGTGGTTCTGCAGGAAGGCGATGCTGGCAAGGCGTTCCGCTCAGTCATCCCGTGGGGAACTGGTCGAGCGGTGTCGCTCGCGGCGGTGAAGCTGATCGTCGCCGTGTGCATCACGTTCTGCTGGTTCGACTGGAGGGTGTACACTGGTCCAGACCAGCAGGCGCCGCCCGGAGGCGGTGGAGGCGCCGCACAGCAGACAGCGCGTTCAGGCTGGGGAGGACAACGCGCGTGAGCCTGGCGAGCCTCAAGGCATTCTTCCGGCCGCGTTCCGTGGCCGTCATCGGCGCATCGAAGCTCCCGGACAGCCTGGGCACTGCGGTGCTGCGCAACCTGCTCCAGGCGGAGTTCGACGGGCCCATCCTGCCGGTCAATCCGAAGCACGATTCGGTGCTCGGCGTGCGCTGTCATCGGTCCGTCGAAGACCTGCCGCTCGCCCCCCAGCTGGCGGTCCTCTGCACGCCGCCGGAGACCCTGCCCCACCTCGTCGAGGCGCTGGGCAGGCGCGGCACGCAGGCGGCGATCATCATGTCCGCCGCGCGCGACCCCGGCGGGGCCGCGGCCCTGCGCTCCGCTCTGCAGAAGTCATCGCAGTCCCACGGCCTGCGCATCCTGGGGCCCGACTCCAACGGGATCCAGGTACCCAGCGCCCATCTCAACGCGAGCTGGATGGTCAGCCGCGCCCGCCCCGGCAACGTCGCCTTGATCTCCCAGTCGGGATCGCTGATCGCCGGGATGCTGTCGTGGGCGGAGTCCCGCTCCATCGGCTTCTCCCACGTCGTCTCGGACGGCGAGGGGATCGACGTCGATCTGGGCGACCTCCTCGACTACTTGGCCACCGACACTCACGCGCACGCGCTGCTCTTATATCTGAAGGCGCTGAACGACAGCCGCAAGTTCCTTTCGGCAGCGCGCGCGCTGGCCCGCATCAGGCCGGTGATCGCCATCAAACCGAGTCGCGGCGGGGGCGAGACCGCAATCGTCTTCCCCGGCGGCCAGGGGCTGCCGGGAGTCGACGGCGATGCGGTCTATGACGTGGCCATCCAGCGCGCCGGCATGCTGCGGGTGCGCGACATCGACGAGCTGTTCGACGCCGCCGAGACGCTGACCCACGGACGGCGCCCGAGCGGCGAGCACCTGGCCATCGTCAGCAACGGACTGGGGCCGGGCGACATGGCCATGGGCACGCTGGTCGAAGGCGGCGGGAAGATCGCGCCGCTGTCGACCGAGACCCTGGCAAGGCTCGTCGCCATGGTACCCGGGCGGAGCGTAAGCCCCGTGGTGGACATCGGCCGCGACGCGACCCCCCGGCGTTACGGCGAAGTGGTGTCGCTCCTCCTGGCCGATCCCGCCGTCCATGGGCTCCTGGTCATGCACACCGCCGCCGCCCTGTCGCCGGACGAGGCCTGCGCCGCCGAGGTGGTCGAGGCGGCGAAGGGTAGCGAGCGCTTCATCCTTGCTTGCTGGCTTGGCACCGACCCCGCCGGTAGCGCCCAGCGGCGCTTCACCCAGGCGGGGATCGCCAACTACATGACTCCCGAGAAGGCCACCCGGGCGTTCCTGCACATGGTGCACTACCAGCGCAACCAGTACCTGCTGCATCAGACGCCCTCGACGCCGGCGCCGGACAAGGCGACGAGCGGGATGCGCGAGCGAGCGCGGGCCATCGTCGGCAGCGCCCTCGAGGAAGGGCGGCGCTGGCTGCACGAGGAGGAAGCATTCCTCCTGCTCGAGTGCTACGGCATCCAGGCGCAGCCCGCGCGGCTCGCGACCGGACCCGAGGATGCCGTGCGCCTGGCGCGGGAGCTGGGCTTCCCGGTGACCTTGCGCCTCTCGATGCGGGCGCTGGGACTGCGCGTGGAGCTGGGCTCCGAGCACGCGGTTCGCGAGGTGGCCGCCGCGCTCTTCGCGCAGCCGGGCCCGGCCCTGCCGGGCATGCCGGACCCGCGCGTCGTCGTGCAGGCCGCGCGCTCCCGGCCCGAGGCGCTGATCCTGATGGCGGGCATCGCCAGCGACCCCGTCTTCGGCCGCGTCATCCATCTCGGCCCCGGCGGCCTGCAGAAGCGGATCGGCGAGGGCGGCGCGCTCTCCCTGCCGCCGCTCAACATGGCCCTGGCCGAGGAGATGGTCTCGCGCACGCGCATCGCCTACTTGATCGCGCAGACCTTCAATCGATCCGGGCTGGACGAGCTGTGCCTGCGGTCTCTCCTGGTGCGCCTCTCGGAGATGGCGGTGGACCTGCCGGAGGTGACGCTGCTGCAGATCAATCCGCTCCTCGCCGATCGCGACGGCGTCCTAGCCGAGCAGGTCCATCTGGCGATCGAGCGGTCGCGGCCTGGCCGGCCCGCCCTCGCCATCCGTCCCTATCCCAGCGAGTTGGAGGAAGAGCTGGTGCTCAAAGATGGCAGCAAGGTGCTGGCGCGCCCGGTGCGGCCGGAAGACGAGCCCGCCTACTGGCGGTTGGTCTCGCGCCTCAGCGCGGAGGATCTCTACAACCGCTTCTGCAGGGCGGGTCCGGTGCCGCGCGAGATGGCCCTGCAGCTGATCCACATCGACTATGACCGCGAGATGAGCTTCGTGGTCACCCGTCCGGGCGAAGGCGGCGAGACCGAGATCGTCGGGGTGGTCGACAGCATGACCGCTCCCGACAATCGCGAGGCCGAGTACTCGATCTTCGTGCGCACCGATCTGAAGCGCACCGGCCTCGGCCGCGCGCTGATGGAGAAGATGATCCGCTACAGCCGCCAGCGCGGCACGGGGATGCTCTACGGCATGGTGCTGAAAAACAACGTCGCCATGCTCAGCCTCTGCTTCAAGCTCGGCTTCAGCCCGGTTCTACACGACGACCAGGACGAGGTGGAGCAGATGGTCCTCAAGCTGAGCTGACCCCGGCGCCGAGCAACTGCTTGACCAGCGCCACCAGTTCCTTGGTCGAGAACGGCTTGGTCCCAATCGCTCGGGCGGCCCGCGCTGGGGCTTCATCTGCGAGAGCCATCGCAAGAAGCTGAGCAAGAAGGAACAGCAGGCGGCGCGTGACGCCTGGAAAGCGAAGCAGTCGACCTGACCCCCGCGCCATTGACAGGCGCGAACAATTGCGAGAGCGTTTTGGCCCGCCGGAGCCCGGCTAACTTCGGTGAACCCGAACTAGACACGGGGACTGAAAATCCCCGTGTAGGTGGTTCGATTCCGCCCCTGGGCACCAACAACGACGCGAGATTCTTCATAGTGCGTCAGGACGCGGATCGTTCGAGTATGCGGACCGTGCTTCGGGTTGGTTGAGGGTTCAGCACAGAGGCTGGCGGAGCACTCGGGTCATCATTCTGGTCGGCTGCCTGGTTATCGCCGCCTACGGTGTGTGGAGGCTTCCGTCCGAAACGTCCATCCTCTTGATCGGGCTGAGTGCTGCGGGACCTTTCTTACTCAATCGGTGGTGCGTGTCGCCGCCGTGCGCGAAGCGGTCGCGACCTTGCCAATCTCGCTGCTGCTCAAGCTTGTTGAACTCCACGAGCCCGCCAAGACCGGGTTTCCGTCTGCGGCGAGCAGCTCGTCAACTTCGAGAAAGTGCTGCGCAGCTCGCTCGCCGCGTTGACCAGCGCGCAGAAGGCCCTGCCCATCTACCCCATCTCACCTGACACGATCCCCCAATTGCCCGCGGGCGCGTTTGAAATCCTGCGCGTCCTGGCCGAGTACGCCCGCCGCGGAGAAGAGGCTCTCTCGCGACACGGCTTGGCCGAAGCTGATTGATCGAGGTCATGGTAGGAGATCGTGTTCTCCCAAGGAGCGAGGGGCCCTTGCGCATTGTACTTGCTGTCCTGGTTCTTCTGGCCTCGTCCGCCCGTGCGGAGAAGCAGAAGATTGCGGTGCTGGAGTTCGAGGTCACGAAGGGGCTAGACCCCGCACCTCGGCCACCGGCCAGTACGAGGATCTGCTGGCGGCCGGCGTGATCGACCCGACCAAGGTGTCGCGCTTCGCGCTGCAGAACGCCAGCAGCGTCGCGTCGCTGATGCTCACCACCGAGGCGATGGTGGCCGAGAAGCCGAAGGACAAGGAAGAGGCGTCGATGCCCGGCGGCGGCCACGGCATGGGCATGTAAGTGCAGGCCTCGGGCCTCAGGCCCCAGACCTCAGGAAAAAGCGGAGGCCCGCGGGAGCGATCTCGCGGGCCTTCGCATTTTCAGAGCAGCGCTGCGAGGAGCTCCTGGCCCTGTGGCCAGTTGCCCAACTCCGAGTCGGAGTTGATGTGCCCGAGCGCTCCCGCCTCGACCAGCCGCGCGCCCCACGCCGCCGCGAACTCGCGCGCGCGATCGAGGCTCACAAACCGGTCGTCGCTGCTCGCCACCACCACCGCCGCGAAGGGCAGGCGCTGCCGGGGCATGGGCCCGAAGCCGACGGGGCCCGCCGGATAGCTCGGCGCTTCCACGTCGCTCGGCGCGACCAGGAGCGCCCCGCGCACCTTCGCCACCGACGCTCCCTTCCCGCCCGCCCAGTGCGCCACCAGGCAGCAGCCCAGGCTGTGCGCCGCGAGCACCACCGGCTCGCGGGCGTCGCTCACCGCGCGCTCCAGGGTCGCCACCCAGTCGCTCCGCTGCGGCGTTTCCCAGTCCGACTGCACCACGCGCAGGCAGTCGCCGCGCTCGCGCTCCCAGTAGGACTGCCAGTTCTCGGGTCCGGAGTTCCACAGGCCGGGGACGAGGAGGACCATGCCTGACTCTACCGCCAGTACCTCGACCGGGGCTAGGCGCTGCGCACCGAGCGCATCGAGGAAGAAGTGCCGTACCTCTACCTCGACGCGACCTTCCTCGACGCACGCTGGGCGCACGCTCGGGTCGTGATACTTGCTGGCCGGATACGCCGGCACGGCGAGGAACAGCCGCGTTCCCGCCGAGACGTTCCGGCTCGTCATCTCGCCCACGCTCCCCGCCATCCCGCTCCTCACCGTCGCGGGCTACGTGCTCGCGGAAGGCGGCGCCTCCAAGCGCTTGGTGCGCGCAGCGCAGAGCGTCTTCGGGTCGATGCCCGGCGGGCTCGCCGTGGTCTCCGTTTTCGTCTGCGCGCTCTTCACCACCTTCACCGGTGCGAGCGGCGTCACCATCCTCGCGCTGGGCGGAATCATCCTCCCGGCGCTGGTGAGCGAGGGCTATCCCGAAGGCTTCTCGCTCGGGCTCGTCACCGCGTCGGGCAGCCTGGGCCTGCTCTTCCCGCCGTCCTTGCCGGTGATCCTCTACGGCGTCGTGGCGGGCGTGGCCATCGACCACCTCTACCTCGGCGGGCTCGTGCCCGGCCTCTTGATGGTGGTACTGGTCGCGGCCTACGGCGTCTTCATCGGCGTGCGCAGCAAGGCGCCGCGGCCCAAGTTCGACGCGCGCGAGGCGGCGCGGGCTGTCTGGATCGCGAAGTGGGATCTGGGCCTGCCGCTCCTCATCATCGTCGCGGTGGCGAGCGGCTTCGCCACCATCGTCGAGTCGGCGGCGCTGGGCGCGGCCTACGCCATCGTCGCCGAGCTCCTGCTGCACCGCGAGGTCCACCCCACCCGCGACCTGCCCCGCGTGCTGGTGCATGCCAGCACGCTGGTGGGGCGTGGTGATCCTCCTCGGCGTCGCGCTGGGGATGACCAGCTACTTCGTCGACGCGGAGATCCCCACGCGGCTGCTCGCCTGGGTGCAGGCGCACATCCACTCGCAGTGGGGAGTTCCTGCTCGCGCTCAACGTGATGCTGCTGGTGCTGGGGAGCGTCCTGGAGATCTACTCGGCCATCGTGGTGCTGGCGCCGCTCATCGCGCCGCTCGGCGTCGCCTTCGGCGTGGAGCCGGTGCACCTCGGCGTGGTGTTCCTCGCCAACCTTGAGCTGGGCTTACTCTTCCCGCCCATGGGACTCAACCTCTTCCTCAGCGCTTCGCGCTTCCAGAAACCCTTGCCGCTGCTCTACCGCAAGGCGCTCCCGTTCCTGGTGATCATGGCGGTGGGCGTGCTGCTCATCACCTACGTGCCCGCCATCACCACCGGCGTCGTCGCGCTGATCAACGGACCCTAACCGCCCGGCTTGACCTGGACGGCCGGAGCGGCGTGCAGCTTGTCCTGCGTCTCCCGCCGCACGTCGTTGATGTCGTTCTCGTAGCGGCAGACGCGGTTGGGGATGTGCGAGCCTAGCGGCATCTCGTCCTCGCAGATGATCCTGCCCCTGCGGCTTGGCCTGCCCGGCCGACGACGCGGCGGTGCCGTCCTTCGCCTTGTAGTCGGCGGCGGCTACCGTCCGCTGCAACCTGTTCGCGCCGGCGCAGGCGCAGAACGCAACCATGCTGATGAGAGCCAAGCTCGCTCGAAACATCGACTCCTCCCGGCCGCCCCCCGCCGACGGCTGCGCGCAGTCTGCGACGGCAAGGTTGCTGCTTTGTTTCAGGCGCGCTTCTCGATGGCCACGTAATGCGTCTCGCGCGGCCCGGTGTAGATCTGGCGCGGCCGGCCGATCTTCGTCCCCGGGTCCTCGATCATCTCCTTCCAGTGCGCGATCCACCCCGGCAGCCGCCCGAGGGCGAACATGACCGTGAACATCTGCGTGGGAATGCCCAGCGCCTTGTAGATGATGCCCGAGTAGAAATCGACGTTGGGGTACAGCTTGCGCTCGACGAAATACGGGTCGCGCAGCGCCGCCTCCTCCAGCGCCTTGGCGAGGTCGAGCATGGGATCGTGGATGCCCAGCTTGTCGAGCACCTCGTCGCAGGCCTTCTTGATGATCTTCGCCCGCGGGTCGAAGTTCTCGTAGACGCGGTGCCCGAAGCCCATCAGCCGGATGCCGGTCTTCTTGTCCTTCACCTGCCCGATGAACTCGGAAGCGGAGAGGCCCTTCTTGCGGATGTCCTCAAGCATCTCCACCACCTCCTGGTTGGCGCCGCCGTGGAGCGGGCCCCAGAGCGCGCAAATGCCGGCGCTGATGGAGGCGAAGAGGTTGGTCTGCGCGCTCCCCACGATGCGGACCGCGCTGGTGGAGCAATTCTGCTCGTGGTCGGCGTGGAGGATGAGGAGCAGGTTGAGGGCCCGCACCGCCGTCGGATCGGGCATGTACTCCTCGGCGGGAACCGCGAACATCATGCGGAGGAAGTTCGCGCAGTAGCTGAGGTCGTTGCGCGGGTACACGAAGGGGTGGCCGATGTTCTTCTTGTACGAGAACGCCACGATGGTGGGCAGCTTCGCGATCAGGCGCGCGATGGTGATGTCGCGGTACTCGTCGGACTTGGCGTTCAGGGCGTACGGATAGAAGCTGCTCAGCGACGACACCATCGCCGAGAGGATGGCCATGGGGTGCGCCGTCATCGGGTAGCCGTCGAAGAAACGGCGCATGTCCTCGTGGATCATCGAGTGGTGCGTGAGGAGGTGCTCCCACTTCTCCAGCTCGGAGCGCGTCGGCAGGTGGCCGTAGATGAGCAGGTACGCCGTCTCGATGAAGGTGGACTTCTCCCCCAGCTCCTCGATGGGGATGCCGCGGTAGCGGAGGATGCCCTTCTCGCCGTCGAGGAAGGTGATGGCGCTCTCGGTGGAGGCGGTGTTCATGAAGGCCGGGTCGAGCGTCACCAGCCCCGTCTTGGCGCGCAGGTTGGAGATGTCGATGCTGCGCTCGCCCTCGGTGCCAACCACGAGCGGCAGCTCCAGCTCCTCCTTGCCGATGATGATGCGGACGGTCTCTCCCACGGCGGACTCCTTTTGGGTGCGGGGGTGCTCTCTCGCGCGGTGCGGCAAAAGAGTCAAGTGCCCAGCAGACTCGCGACCGCTTGCGGCGTGTCACAGAGACAGTCGGCCGAGGCGAGCTCCCCCGGCTCGCCCAGCCTGTCGTTTGCCAAAACTCGATCCCGATGGAAGCAATCATCCAAAAGCTCGGGAAACCAATCATGGCACGCGCGGGCCTGCGCGGGAATTGGCACGCCACTTCCAGCCTATTCGGGAGGGGCCCTCGCCGTCCCTCCGGTCTCAGCGCCGGCATGGCGCGAGTCCCTTCCCTTGAGAAGCCAAAGTAGTGATTTGCTTGGTTCAAGGCCGCCTGCCGCGGCCCTGCGATGTTGTCGCGCACGAGGGCACAGTCTCCGTATGCGACTCAGCTTCACTCGCGTACGGTCGCGCATTGCGCGATTGAAACGCCGCGCTTTTTGATGATTGTCTCCAGCGTACCTCGATTGCAGCCATAATCGGCACCGAGGAACGGGCGCTTTCGGGGGTTCAACTGCCGGGATCGAGTTTTGGCTAACGACAGCCTGCTAGAGCCAGCCACTTCATGCTAGATTGAACGCGTGGGCGACGCGGAGCGCGCCGCCTTCGAAGCGGCGCTACCGATGAGGGATGGCGCACTCGGTCAGCACCAGCCCCAATTCCTGAGCGCGCTTGACGATGCCCAAATCTATCGCGAGCCTATCGTTGAACTTGTAGCGCAGGGACAGCGGTCTGCTCGGCAGGTCGCGCAGAACCCAGCCATCAACGATGGACTCCTGCACAAGACGGGATTCGTCGCTGGTCACGTTCTCTGCGCGCATCATGAGACACTGGAGACGTGGGGTAAGCCAACCTTCGACCGGGACCTGCGCGGCGTGATCGAGCGATTCGTAGTTTTCATCGAGCGCTTCGTAATTGGGGGGCGCGCTAAGGTCGAGGACATCACGGTGCCCAAGCGCCCTCCACTGCGCGATCATGAGGGTCGACCACACGTAGTGAAGGAACTCGTGCACCAGGGTGCCGTCGAGAAGATCTTGGTTGTCGGCGAGTGCGATGAGCGACGGTGCGAACATCTCCACGCCGATCCGAGTGATGCCCGCGAACGACGTGAAGCTTAGGCAGGCATGGATTGCGCCTACATTTCCCGGCGTCTCCATGAAGACTGGCAGCACGTCGATGGGCGGGTAAGCCAGACCCAGTTCTGCATCAAGCTGCGGTAGTCGTTTCTCTAGAGCAGTGGCTTGCCGCTCGAGAGCGACCGCGACTGATCCTGGCAGCGGCCTGAGCAAGCTCGGCTGTACCGTGACCCTGCCGGCCAACGCCTTCATGTGGGTCGCCATCGTCAGCTCCTCCGTGTGCTTGCCGGCCTGCAGACTGGGCTGTCCGGCATCTCCTGACTTGTGCCGAAGCCTGAGCTTCTGACCGACCGAGTTGCGGCAGCAGATTATCGCACCCGAGATTCCGCAGCGGTCCCGCGTGCCTGCCTCCAGAGATGGCTGGGTGGGCTCGATATCGTCCTCACTTCGCGCCGGATTCGTCGTCGCTTCGCGGGACCCCAGGACTGACTTTTACTGACCAGATCCGTGATTCAAAGTCCGTTGCAGGCCCCTCGTCCTCTCTGCTCCTGGTCTGTCTGAGGCCGCTGGACGATGCCTTTTGGTGCTCCGTTCTTCACACGGCTTCGCACGGCCCCTGGTCGCGTCCCGGGTGATGTGGAAAATGAAAATGGCGCATTCTTCCGGTTGGGAAACCACCAACCCGTCGCCGGCCAAGGCGACGACCGGAGGAACACGCCGTGGGCAAGACTATCAAGAAGCTGAAGCTGGTGCATGAGGAGATCTCCCTCGGAGTCCTGATCCACCAGCACGTCCGCGCCGCCGTCGAGCAGGCGGTGCAAGAGGAACTGGCCGCGGTGCTGGGCGTCGAGCTGTACGAGCGCAGCGAGGCGCGCCGCGGGGAGCGCAACGGCACGAAGACCCGGACGCTGACTGGGCCGACCGGGCCGCTGGAGCTGACGCTGCCGCGAGCGCGGCTCTTCACGCCAGGCGGCTCGGAGGAGTGGGCCTCGAAGCTGGTGCCGCGCTACCAGCGGCGCGTCCGCGAGGTCAACGAGTCGGTCTTGGCGTCGTACCTCTCGGGAGCCAACACGCGTCGCATCGCCGGCGCGCTGCGGCCGCTGCTCAAGGCGGCGCCACTCTCGAAGAGTGCGGTCTCGCGCGTCGTCGGGACGCTCAAGAGCGAGCTGGCGACGTGGGAGAAGCGGTCGCTGGCGGACCTCGACGTGGCCTTCCTCTACCTCGACGCGATCGCGTTGCGAGTGCGGATGGACAAGCGCGTCACGAGCGTGCCGGTGCTGGTCGCGTTGGCGGTGCTCGCCGACGGGAAGAAGCAGCTCGTCGCACTGGAGATGTGCGGGAGCGAGTCGCACGAGGCGTGGAAGGGATTTCTCGATGGCCTGGTCGAGCGCGGCCTCCGAGCGCCGGTGCTCTGCATCGTCGACGGCAACGCGGGGCTGCGGCGGGCGCTCTCGACGGTGTGGAGCAAGACGCCCGTGCAGCGGTGCGCGGTCCACAAGCTGCGCAACCTCGAGCGCAAGGCGCCCAAGCACGCGCTGGCCGAGGTGAAGGCGGACTTCCACGAGATCGTCTACGCCGAGAGCGAGGCGGCGGCTCGCAAGGCGCACGCGGCCTTCGTGAGCAAGTGGAAGTCGCGCTGCCCCGGCGTGGTGAAGAGTCTCGAAGAAGCCGGCGACGAGCTCTTCACGATGTATCGCTTCCCGAAGCAGCAGTGGAAGAACATCCGCACGACCAACGTAATCGAGCGGCTCAACGGCGAATTCCCGACGAGTGAAGACGCAGGGCTCGTTGCCGAGCGAAGACGCCGCGCTGGTGCTGCTCTTCGGCCTGATCGCGACGGGGCAGACCAGGCTGCGCAAGATCGACGGCTACAAGAAGCTGGCAGGGGTCATCAGCGAACAGATGAGGCGAGCGGCCTGATGTCAGATCGATATGCTATACGGAGAATTGAAATCAGCCGGAAGCTGCGGCCATTTCAAATTCCACACGAAGCGGGACGCTACCGCGGGGTCTTGTTGGCCAGACTAGGTGCAACCCATACCCAGCTGATAGGAAGCGCATCGTCGATCAAAACCGCGACCGGATGGTCCGGGCCGTGCCGATCCAAGACGCTGCCGTAAGCTCGTAGCAGGTCGTCGAAGGACTGTGAATCGACCTTGCAATTCACGCCGGTTCATCATCACTTCCACGGAGGTGGATTGCCCATCTCTTCGCCGCGGAGTTGCCAGCGTAGCCGAGAGTCCCGCGCAATGAAGGCGACCTCGGCGCAGTTACGCCTCGACGTCGCCGCCCAGGTAGGCGGCCTTGAGCCGCTCGTCCCGGGCCAGGTCGCGCGCCGGACCATCCAGCACGATCTCCCCGCGCTCCAGGACGTAGGCGTGCTCCGACACCGCGAGCGCGGCGCGTGCGTTCTGCTCCACCAAGAGCAGCGCGATGCCCTCCCGCTGGATGCCCGCGAGGATCTCGAACACCTGCCGCACCAGCACCGGCGAGAGGCCCATCGAAGGCTCGTCCAGGAGCAGGAGGCGCGGGCGCTGCAGCAGGGCCCGCGCGATGGCCAGCATCTGCTGCTCTCCGCCGGAGAGCTGGCCCGCGGGCAATGCCCGGCGCCGGTCCAGCGATGGGAATCGCCGGAGCTGCGCCTCGACGCGCTCGCGCAGGTCGTGCCCGGGGTGCATCTCGGCGGCGACCTTCAGGTTCTCGTCCACCGTCATGCGCTGGAGGATCCCGCGCCCCTCGGGGACCAGCACGGCGCCCGTGCGCGCGACCTGGTGCGCCGGCAGACCGGTCAAGGGCTGGCCGTCCAGCAGCACTTCGCCCGCTGCGGGCCGGAGCAGGCCGGCGATGGCGTTCAGCGTGCTGCTCTTGCCGGCGCCGTTGGGCCCGATGAGCGTCGCGATCTGGCCGCGCCGCACGGTCAGGGAGACGCCACGCACCGCGTGCACATGGCCGTAGAGCACGTGCAGCCCGCGCACCTCGAGCAGCGGCGCCTCGCTCACGCGTCGCTCCCCAGGTAAGCGGCGATCACCTCGGGATGGCTCGCGACGTGCTGCGGCTCGCCGTGCGCGATCACCTTGCCGAAGTTCAGCACCGTGA
>WNFE01001090.1_pt1 | contig 19575 bp, 12 predicted proteins | sample 5400451 | NCBI WGS metagenome assembly WNFE01 (sample SAMN13153344, study PRJNA577476) | soil metagenome | isolation source: 200 cm saprolite under Douglas fir tree site 2 hole 2 | place: USA:California | collected 2015-04-18
GAAGACGCCTCTGCGCGTTTACGAAGGTTTGTTTACCGTGAAAATGAAACTGCGCGTGGGAGGCGCAGCGCCTCTCGGCCCAAATAAAATCGCCCTCACCGTTGGCTACCAGGCCTGCAACCAGGACGCCTGCCTTCCGCCGACAAAAGTTCCAGCAACCGCCGACCTCGAAATCGCCGCGGTAGATACGCCCACGCACCCCGTGAACACCAATATTTTTGCCCCGGCCCCGTCGGTGAAATTCCCTTCGCAGCACTAGAACTTGTCTCATAAATCCGCGCAGGTGGAGTGTGATGCGCGCTTCAGGGGCTAAAGCCCAGTTTTTACGGGCGTTTTGATGTCGCGGCTGAAGCCGCGACCCACAAAATCTATTTATGAGATAACTCGTTGATTGAGTATTTTTCACGAGGAATTGGAGATGGTTCCCACCCATCAAGGGTCTGTGTGAGTATCTCGAATGTTTGTGGGGCGCGGCTTCAGCCGCGCCGTTAAGCATCGCAAAATCAAGCGGCTTTAGCCGCTGGCGCGAGAAATACGCGGCTCTTCTGTGATGTGAGCGACGCCTAAAATACAACTGTGTCAGCGCGCTACGAACGCTTCGACGGCGCGCCGCAGGCGGCTTACGACGCGCTCCTGCCCGAGCACGACCATCGTTTCAAACAACGGCGGCGCCACCGCCTGCCCCACAATCGCCACGCGCGTCCCGTTGATCAGCAGACCGGCCTTGACGCCTTCCGCCGCGGCCAGCTCACGCAATACGTGGTCGCACGCGTCGTGGTTCCAATCGGCGAGCGCCCCAAGGCCGTCCGCGAGCTTGCCGAGCATCACGCCCAGGCGCTCATCCTTCCAGAATTTCTCGCGGGCCTGCGCATTATATTCAAAGGAATCGCTGAAGAATGCTCGCGCCCACGTTGAAAAATCCGGCAGCAGTCGCGTGCGCGGCCGCAACAGGTCCACGGTCTTCGAGAACCACTCGCGTTTCGCTCCAGCCCATTCCGGCTGCCAGATTTCCGCGCGCTCGAGTTCTGCCTGCACAGCGGGCAGCAAATCCTCGATGGGCAGCTTCTGCAGATACTCCGTGTTGAACCATTCGAGTTTTGCGCGGTCAAACACGGCATTGGTGCGGCTCACGCCTTCCAGCGAAAAACGCGCGACGATTTCGGACGTGCGCAGGAATTGGGCGTCCTCGCCCGGCGACCATCCGAGCAGCGCCAGAAAATTACGGAACGCCTCAGGCAAAAAGCCCTCGTCGCGATAGGAGCCCACGCTGGTGGCGCCATGGCGCTTCGAGAGTCGCGTGCGGTCCGGACCGAGGATGAGAGGCACGTGCGCAAACACAGGCGGCGCGGCGCCCAGCGCGCGATACAGCAACGCCTGCTTCGGCGTATTCGAGATGTGGTCGGAGCCGCGGATCACGTGCGTGATGCGCATGTCGATGTCATCCACGACGGCGCTCAGTTGGTAGGTGGGCGCGCCGTGCGTCTGGCCTTCCTTGGGCGAGCGCAAGAGAACGAAATCCTCGATCTCTTCATTGGCCACTTCGCGCGGCCCAAACACCGAGTCGTCGAATTTCGTCGAGGCCCCGAGCGGAACGCGGAAGCGAATGGCTGCGTTACTGGTATTCAACCCCGGCTTGCCTTCGCGGCACACGCAACGCGTGACGCGCCGCGGTCCCGCTTCTTTTTTCGCGTCGTCGGTTTCTTCGACCGCGTCGCCTCCCGTGTATTTCTCCGGCGCGCAATCGCAGAAATACGCCGCGCCCGAAGCGACCATCTTTTCCGCCGCCGCCCGGTGCAAATCAAGGCGCTGCGACTGGAAGTAGGGCCCCTCATCCCAACCAACACCCAGCCAGCGCAATCCGTCCAGAATTCCTTCCACCAGTTCCGGGCGGTTTCTTTCGACGTCGGTGTCCTCGACGCGCAGGATCATCGTGCCGCCCTGCCGGCGTGCAAAAAACCAGTTGAACAGCGCCGTACGCGCACCGCCCACATGCAGGTAGCCCGTCGGTGAAGGAGCAAACCGGACACGAATCCCGCCCGAAGCCGTTCCAGTTGCGTTTGGAGTAGTCGCCATACGTTCCGCAGGCCTCTCACGCTGATGAAAAACGCTCCATCTTAGCCGAACCTGCGGTGGAACGCGAGCCGCTCCGAACAGAGTTTCACACCACCAGGGATTGACGAAAAGGATACTCCAGTCGGCTTTTTCTGCGCTCCCCGGATTCACCTGTTCTAAACTCTTAACAACCAGCCTGAGACGATGACAATGCAACACCTTGATACCGTGATTGCCTTTTCCGCCGTGATGCTTGGCCTGAGCCTGGTTATTGTCGTGGGCACGCAGGCTGTCGTCAGCTTTCTCGGCTTGCGAGGCACGAACCTGCGGAGGGGCCTCGCGGACCTGCTCGAGACGACCAGCGCCGATCGCGACGCGAAACGTTACGCCAAAGAAATCTCACGTAGAGTTCTGAGTCACCCGGTGATTTCCGACTCGGCATTTTCGCGCTTTTGCATTCGAGCCGACGATCTTCCGTTCATACCTGCGGAAGCAGCAGGAAAGCTCCAGTGGGTAGCGAGTGCAATCCCGCTTCGGCCCTGGCTGTTGGGCGCGCTGGCGGGATTTTTCGTCTGGCCCCTCGCGCTTGCGACCATCAAGTACCTATCGTTTCTAGATGTCTGCAAGTTCTCGGACCTTGTCGCAAGCTACGTGCCCCTGCTCAATCTCTGCGAACATCCTTGGCGGAGCGGCGCCATTGTCGGAGCGGTGTTCGTTGGGCTGCTCAGCCGCTGGAGACTGGCCACGTCGATCCGTTCTGAAGAGCTTGTCGTTGCTCTTGAGAAGCTCTCCGAGCCACTGCATGGCACTCTGCCCGACCCCGCCCAGCGCGCGATGCTCGTGATTGCCGGGGAGGCGCAGAGCGAGTCGCTCCCCAAAGTGAGGTCCGGATCATCACAAGTTGAAAGAGTCGTGCACGACATGCCGGATTTCGACGACGGTGGCGTTGCCGTAGCGGTGGAAAAGGCAGTAGCTCAGGTTCGCACCCCTGCGGAACCGCGCCGGGAAGGCTTGAAATCGTCGTTCGACCAGGTGATGGCCCGGGCCTCACAACGGTTCACGCTTCAGGCCCGCGTGGTAACGGTTATGCTCTCCCTGGCTTTTGTCTTCGGCGCACATCTGGACGCCATCCGATTGTTCCAGACGCTTTCTTCCGACGCGCAGTTGCGCGCTGAGTTGGCCGGGAGCGCCGAAGCGATGATCAAGCAGGCAGAGCAAATTCCGCGAACAAGAGAAGGTGCGCGGAGTGTTGTGCCCGACGTTTACCGCAAGGCTATGATCGTTATTCTGCAGCCTGTCCAGGCTGGCGCAGAGCAGCCAAAACCAAAGCCGCGCCCGGCCTCACGCAGAATTGCTCCGTCGCCGAGCAGTGCCCTGCCGCAACCCGGTGGTGGCGGCCCGGCGACGCCCAATGACATTCAGGACTCTCCGAGTGACCTTCAAGCGGCTCGAAATGGTGGTCAAGCCGCGCTGCCTTCCGCTCAGGCGACCCCGGAGTGGACTGCGAAAGGCGAAGAAACTAAGGACGCAAACCAAGCTAAGCGGAAAACTCCTGCGAAGGAGCGTGGGAGACCCGCTCCGGCGTCTGCGCCGATAGAAGACAAAGCCAATGCGGGAGCGAGAGCCAGAGCAGCCAAGGCGCTAGAAGCGATGCCCGGCTTTGCCAGCCGGGAAGACGCGGTTTCCTGGCTTCAGGCGACTGTGGATGAAGATCCCGCGCTCGAAAATCTCGTCACCGCGTATGAACAGGAAGTTAACGGCGACTTGGTTAGTGACGCTGACAAGCTGATCGATCACTCCGCATCGCTTAAGCGCGAGCTAGCCCGCTCTGAGTCTCAGCTGCTGCCCGAAAAATGGCAGGGCTGGAAACCAGTGAAACATGAATTGCCGGGTCTTCTCGTCGCCATGGCATTTCTCAGCCTGGGCGCGCCTTTCTGGTACAACATGTTGAAGAGCCTTGCCAGTCTTCGCCCGATGCGTGCCCCAGAGCGAAGCTAACCTGCCACAGATTTCAATTTGTCATTCTGCCTCAAGCAGCAGGTCATATACCCCCGGCAAACGCCGTTGACGTAAACTGGACCATCACTCGATCCGATGTCAATTTTCTGCTATTCGGCGTGTGTTCGATGACTTACGCCCCTTGTTCCTGTCTGGTACCCCCGTACCCTTGACCGCCCGGAAAGGCGTCCTTTATAGTCGCAAAAGAGCGGAAATTTCGCGGAACGGGTGTGGTATTACGAAGTATCGATGCGCTTGTCCCGAATGATTGGCGGCCCAGCTATCTCTGATGTGGATTTACCTTCATGGTTTTGCGTCGCGGGCTTTCGTAGCTCTCTTCGGAGCGCACGGCGAATTTCTTTCGTGAGAGTGTGCCTGAGTTGATGACTTCCGACAGCATCATTGCGATCACACTGCTGACGGCCTCGGCATTGACTTCGGGCTTCTTCGCCTACATGCACAGTATGAGGCGCCAGGCATATCTCATGCTATGGAGCGCCGGGTGGTGTCTGCTCGCTTTGCATTACCTGACTCCCGCGCTGGAGCCCTGGATCGCCGTGGCGCCGTGGCAGTCGGCGGTGAACCAGTGGCTGCTGGCCGCGGCGGCGCTGCTGTTTTTCAGCACGGCGCGAGTGTATACGGAAGCGCGGCCCTGGGTCCGTCCTCAGATTGCCCTGGGCGCTTTCTTCGTCTTGTGGGCGGCCGCATTCTATCTGCATAGCGTCAGTGTTTCCCCGCAACTCGGCGTCGCGCTGGTTTTGTTCGGGGTCGCATGGCTGTTCTATCAGGAAAGCCGCCGCCAGGAAACGTTCGCCGATTTGCTGCTGGCCATCTCGTTCCTCAGCTGGGGCGCGGTTGCGATCGGTGAGCTGTTGCTCCCTATCCGGGTGGCCGATTCCCTGCGCGCGCTCGAAATTCTCCCACAGCTATTCGCGGCGGCGCTGATGGTGATGGGTATATATGAGGAAGAAAAGCGGCGCGTTGAACACAACATGCTCGCTCTTTCGAACGTGAATCTCGCGACGTCCGGTTTCGCCGGCACGGAGATTCAGAAGATGCTGTCGCACGCGCTCGAACGGGTGCTGAGCGTGGTTCGAATGCCCGCGGGAGCCTTATTCCTGCATCACGGCAACGCTCAGGGCCCCACTTCGGTTGTCGCCGTCGGGTTGGCGGAAAATTTTTGCGCGGCCTCGCAGGAAGAGGGCCTCGATGATCACTTAGTGGACTTGGTTTCGCGCCTGGGCGGTCTGGTGGTGTTTCGCGATTTGGGCCGCGATGCTGCCTGGGCCGCACTGGAAGGAGAAGCGGCCTTCCGGCGTTTCCGGCAGCTCGCCATGAGCCAGCGCCTGCGCACGGTCGTCGGCATCAGCTTGCAAGCGAAGGAGCAAGCCTTCGGCGTGCTGTTCCTCGGCACACCCGACAGCCGCCGCTTTACGCCGGCGGAGCTTCGCCTGCTGCTTGCGCTGGGCCATCAAATTGGGATGGCTGTGGAGAACAGTTACCTCGTCCAGCAGACGGCCCGCCGTTCCGAAGAGCTACACTTGCTCAACGAAATCGGCCGCGCGCTGAGCTCGACTCTCGATCCGGAGGCGCTTTTCGCAACCATCTTGTCCGAATTGAAGCGCCTGGTCGACGTCAATCATTTCTACATCGCCTTGCATGATCCCGTGCACAACGAAATCCGTTTTGAGATCGAGGTCCGTGACGGCGTGACCCAGCCCAAAAGGTCCCGGCCTTACAGCGACCAGCACGTGACCGAATATGTGATGCGTACGCGGCAGCCCCTGTTGATCCGCGAGAATTATGCCGAAGAGCTGCGCAAGGTCGGTCTGATCTCCAGGCAGGATAACGGCTCCTTCTGCGGCGTGCCTTTACTGCTCTATGAACGCGTCATTGGCGTCATGGCGGTACAAAGCCCCAGGGAAGACGCGTTTGACACGGGCCACCTCGAGATGATGCGCGTACTGGCGAGCGAAGCCGTCATTGCGCTGGAGAATGCCCGGCTCTTCCGGGAAGAGCGGGCGAAATCGCGTCATCTTTCGATGCTCAACAATATCTCCCGCAACGTCATCACAACGCTCAACCCGGATGAAATGCTTGCCAAAATCGCCGAAGAGATCGAACAGGGACTCGACTATTCTCACATCGGCATCGGGTTGCTCGATTATTCGAGTAAGGAAATTGTCGTCCAGGCGGAGGCCGGCATCCGCAAGGGAGTTCTGGGGCGCCGCCTGGGATTGGACGGCAATGTCGTGGGACGCGTCGCGCGCACCGGGCAGATGGCCGTGGTGACCTACCAGGATTCAGCGGAAGCCGGCATGGAGCCGGTGCTGGAAGGTTCGGTCTCCGCCATTGCGCTCCCGATCGTGTACGCGGACCAATTGCACGGCGTGCTGTACGTGGAAACCGACAAGAGCGTTGACTTCCCTCAGGAAGAAATCCTGTTTCTCGGCACTCTGGCGGACTTGATTTCAGGCGCGCTGCACAATGCATTGACATTCCAAAAGGCGCAAGAACAAGCCATCACCGACGGATTAACCGGAGTGAAGACCCATCGCTTCTTCATGGAGGCGCTCTCGGGCGAATGGAAACGCTCGACGCGTGCTGGCCGGTCCTTCTCGCTGGTCTTGATGGATCTGGACCGATTTAAGTTCGTCAACGATTTCTATGGCCATCTGGATGGCGACCTCGTCCTGCAGCGTGTGGCCCATATTCTGGATCAAAATTGCCGCCGTTCCGACGTCGTGGCCCGATATGGCGGCGACGAGTTCGTAATCTTGATGCCGGAAACCGACGCCGACCAGAGTCAGCAGCTCGCCACAAAGCTCCGTTCGTGGATCGCCTCCGATCCCGTGATGCGCGAGAAGAACGTCACTTCCAGTTTCGGAGTAGCGACGTTCCCGATTCACGGATCGACACCCCAGGAACTCATCCAGGTTGCGGACGCCTCGATGTATCTTTCCAAGCACCAGGGCGGCAACACGGTCTCCACCGCGGATCACTTTAATCCCGACGACTCCAAACAATGGAAGCGTGATGTCCTCGAAGCCTATCTCGGCGTCACACTGAAGCGCCTGTTCTCCACTGGCCCCGATGCGTTCGTTGAAATCTACAGCCGGATCGAGCAGTTCGCCCGATCGCTCTCCGAAACGGGACAAGCGACTTCGCGTCCGAATGGCAGTGGCAGCCAGAAATCCTCCGCGTCCTCATTCGAACCCCTGCCACCCGTCGTGATGGACACACTGACTTCGCTCGCGCTAGCCGTGGATGCGAAGGATCAGTTCACGCAGGGCCACTCCCAAAAAGTGTCCGGCTACTCTGTCCTGATCGCCGAAGCCATGGGCCTGGCAGGCCCGGAAATCGAAGAGATTCGCCTTGGGGGCATGCTGCACGATGTCGGCAAGGTTGGCATCACGGAATCGATCTTGAATAAGTGCGGCCCGCTCAATCCCGACGAGTGGGAGACGATGAAGAGGCATGTGGAATACGGCGCAAAGCTTCTGGAACCGCTACGCGGCACCGAGCGAATCCGTGAGATGGTCGCCCATCACCATGAGTTCTATGACGGGTCGGGCTATCCGCAGGGACTCGCCGGCAACCAGATCCCACTCGGCGCGCGCATCGTTGCCATCGCCGATGCGTACGACACGATCACTTCCGAACGGACCTATAAGAAAGCGCGCACCCCGGATGAGGCGTTCCAGGAACTCGAACGCTGCGGCGGCGCACAGTTTGATCCAGAACTGGTACAAGCGTTCGTATCGCGCTTGCGCCACCTTCCCAATCCGCTGATCGACCCTGTCCCCGAACGCGAAGTCCTCAGCTAACCAGCTCCCTCGAGGATTAGGACCGCCCCCTCGCTCGGGAAGCTTGAGAATAGAGACCCCCCAAACCGCCCAAAACCTGGCTCACACGTCTATTGTGCTGTCCAATTGGGACCAATCAGTTCGCGCAATGCTTCGGGGGTCGCCCATGGAGCGGAATTCGCGTAGCGTTTCACCCAGCCGGCTCCGGCGCCAATCTTCACGCGGTCGGAGGTAAACCCCGGCGACAGCGTGTTGACCATCAATGCGTAACTGACACCGTCGTGGAGCCGGAGCGCCTTCCAGCAACCGCCGGGCACCGCTACCACCGGCCTCTGCCCAGCAGCGAGGTCCATGCCGAGGATAACCTTCTCCGCGCGCCCATCCGGATGAAAAATGAAATAGTCCACCGGGCCACCCTCGATAAGAATGTGGGTATCGTCGGGCGCGAGCCAATGAAGATAGTTGATGGGCAGGTCGCGCGTGAGCATGTAGTAGTTTTGGCTCTGAACAGCCAAGGTGCGGCCATCCACGGTAACAGTTTGCCGAGATCGCCCGATGATCCCGAGATATCCCGATTCTTTGGGCAGGACACTGAGCTTCAGCGTTCGGATCAGCTCGCGGGCGCGCACATCTGACCCCGTCTGAGGCACGGCATGGAGGGTAACCAACCCGGCGATTCCGATCACTGCAACAAGGAAATATTCCATGCCCGCGAGACTGGCCGGGTGCGGCATCCTTTGTTTTTTGGGGCTGCTATCTCTCACTTCGATCTGTTCTCCAAGCTCAACTCCCAAATTGCCGGCGGCCCGCTTCTCGTTCTCTCTTGACTGTGCCACGCGAACGGATAATACCACCCCCAAAGATCAACACGGAGTTACGATACGGGATTTGGGTGTCCTGTTCTTGACGCTTTTCAAGGGCGGGGTTCTTCTGTTGACCCCCATGCGCACCCAGATTCCCACGATAGCTTCTCTCTGCTAGGCTCAACTTGGATGCTCGCATTTTCCAGACCCAGTTTTGATGGAGGTACCGATGCAAACGGCGCGCGTGCAATGGGTGGGCAAGGAGCGATTCGTTGCACAGGCTCCCTCGGGCCACATGGTGGCGCTCGATTCGGATCGTTCTTCGAACGGGGCGCCGGGACCGATGGAGCTTCTTCTCGTTGCGCTCGGAGCGTGCACGGCAACTGACGTCGTTTCCATCCTTGCCAAGAAGAGGCAGAAACTCGAGTCGCTGGAGGTGGAAGTCTCAGGGGAGCGAGCGGCGGAGCCGCCAACCGTGTGGGTGAAACTTGAAATCGTTTACAAATTACGAGGTAATCTCGACGAGCAAGCCGTGAAGCACGCGATTCAATTGAGCGAGGAAAAATACTGCTCGGTCGCGGCGATGCTACGCAAAACCGCACCGATTACATTCCGCTACGAGATAGCAGCTACTTAGCTTGCTCCATTCCGCGGCCCGCCCCGCGGGCTTTCATCGAAAGCCAGGAGTGGAAGACAGCACGCTTGTTTCGCCGGCGGCGTTTGCGTAGAATCACGATTCTTCTTGCCGAGGGTATCGCGCCAGCCTCACGGAGAACGGAATGTCCAGACGCATCGCAGCAAAAATTACTGGTGTGAGCGGGTTCGTACCTCCCCGGGTGATGTCCAACGCCGACCTGGAGAAGCTTGTGGATACCAACGACGCGTGGATTCGGGAGCGAACGGGCATCCGGGAGCGCCATGTGGCGGAGCCCGGCGTCGGGTCTTCGGATCTGGCGACGGCCGCCGCCAGGATACTGCTCGAATCCAGAGGAGTGCCGGCGGAAGACATCGACCTGATCATTGTCGCCAGCGTGACTCCGGACATGATGTTCCCCGCGACCGCCTGCCTGGTCCAGGACAAGCTGGACGCCACGAACGCGTGGGGATTTGATCTTTCGGCAGCGTGCTCTGGTTTCGTTTACGCGCTGACCGTGGGCGCGCAATTCGTCGGCGCCGGAACGCAGAAGAAAGCGCTCATCATTGGCAGTGATGTCATGACTTCGATCCTGAATTACCAGGATCGAGCGACCTGCGTGCTCTTCGGCGACGGCGCGGGCGCTGTCCTGTTGGAACCGGCCGGCCGTGACGACGAAGGCATCCTCGACTTTGTCCACGATGTGGAAGGCTCAGGCGGGAAATTCCTTTACATGCCCGGCGGCGGCTCACTTCACCCCTCATCGCACGAGACAGTCGAAAAGAAAATGCACTACATCCATCAGGAAGGCGCGCAGGTTTTCAAGTACGCCGTGCGGCGCATGGCGGAGCTCGCCTGCGAGATGCTGGAGCGAAATGGCTTCACCAGCAGAGACCTGGCCCTGGTCGTGCCACACCAGGCCAACCTGCGCATTATCCGGGCGATGCAGGAAAGACTTGGTATTGACGATTCGAAAGTAATGATCAACATCGAACGCTACGGAAACACTACGGCGGGGACCATTCCCTTGGGATTGCGGGATGCTGTTGAAGAGGGAAAACTCAAGAAGGGGGATCTGGTGCTGCTCGTCGCGGTCGGCGCGGGGTACACTGCCGGCGGCATCCTGCTCCGCTGGGCCTATTGATATCTTGGACCGGAACCGAGCACTGGCGGCGTAACTCTTAAATCCCGCGCATCTGCGCAGCGCAAGCAACGTTCCGCTCCAAATGCTGGTCCACGAGCACCGCAACGTAGCGCGAGCAGGTCAGCATTTCGGCGTTTGCCCAACTTGCCATCGCGGGAATCAGCTTGCCGAGCTTTTCAACCACAGAATAATAGGCCCTTACGCCAATGAAGCTGCCGTTCGGACCGCGCAGATCGGGTGACAAATCATGCAAACTCAATATGCTATGGAAATCCTGGGCGCAGATTTGGGGGGCCGTGATTCCTGCGGCCGTTCGAATTCGCTCGGAGATAGGTTGCGTCGCAACTCCAGAAATGACCGCCCGCCAATAGTAAAGCGCGAACTGGACAAGGGCCACTGCGGACACCATGAATAGAATCGCGGCGATCATTGTCTAGAATTGGCCTCGGACTACAGTATTGCGCCTCCAACTGTCTTGAACAATGGGCCTCTCGTACCACGCGAAGTTCCCACGAGTACTGTAAGGGATGGGAGACGGGCATTTGGCGCTGGAAGGCACAGGGAAGTCAAGGTCCCCGCCACGTTATAACTCACTCATTCTAAGGCGGATAACTTATTGCTGGGCAGTGATTGCAGCCGCCTGGCGCGGCTCCTCTACCTCAGGTCAGAGCCAGTCACAGAACATGAAATTTCCGCGCTTATCGAACGCCAGTAATAGAAACAGAAATTCCTGAACGATATGGAAGAAATAATGAACACGATCACGCCCGCCATACGCGATCTCCCTATCACAATAGTGTCGCGCGGCCCGTGGGCTGCGGCAATGCACCCATCGTACTGGAGTCCATGCGAAATTGGCGCACCCAAAATTAAAACTAGGGGACGGGTTGCCGCGACGCCCGATTGGGGGCATCTCTACGAAAACTCACCGCGGCGGAATATGAAAAATCTCCCGCGAACCTGTGGACGTGCAATCGTATTCCCGGACTTCGACGCGCCATTGCAGCTCGCTCGATTCAGGGAATATGCGTTGCTTCCATTCATAACCCGCATCGCGCATCATCAAGCGCGAAGTTTGCGTGCCGCAGGCGCGGCCGAGTTCACGTGCGGCGGCGTCCATGTCTCCGTCCGTTTGCCGGCCTCCCATGCCACGGACCCAGATCATGCTCGGCCCAACCGGATGGCCCGCGGCAAGCCATTCCTCCGGGGACTTCACCTGCGGATGATGAATCTGATCGGGAAGCAGGCCCACGAACTTCCACGGCGTGGCGCCACTGGGCGCGTGAAGAATATACGTCAGATAAAAGAAGAAGGAAGGGTTGTTGGCGATCACGGTCGCGCCGCTCTGGATCTTTCTCGTGGCGTCTTCAGCGACTTGCGGCCAGGGCTCGAGAAATCGAGGCGCGGAATAGTAGTGCTTCGAATAGATTCCAAACCACCCGATTCCGCCAACTATCAGGAGCGTTAATGGCAGCCCAATTTGCATCTGAGGAGACTTACGTGTCCCCACCGCAACCCCAACCGGTAACAGGATCCAGGGCGATACCAGAAGTAAGCGTTCAGTGAGCAGAATTCCGGACACGGCCATCACCGCGATCAGAAGAGCGCCATAGAACAGGAACCTCCGCGCATTTTGCGGAGCAGACGTCACGACCAAGCCGGCACAGGCAAGAATCGCCAGGCCCGCGGGAATGCTCAGGAACCCGTACCACGCCGCAACGGATTCACTGACAAAAAGAGAATAGGCACTAAGCGCCGCGTTCGCGAGGACCGCGGGCGCGCGGTGATGGAAATCCAAACCGGTGGCGAGTTCGATGCGGAACGCGCGGAAAAGAGGAAGAAAGGCCACGCATAACAGTGCGCCGGTTCTGACGAAAATCGCAGAGCTGGCCGCAGGCTCGGCGGCGCGATGCCGGAAAAGCTGATCGATCGCGAAACACCCGAGAATGGCCCACCCGAAATAATTCGCCCAGAGGAGCGCGGCCGCGAGCAGAAAGAACACGGCCCAGCGCCCAAAGCTCTGACGTTCGAGATACCGCAGGTAAGCGAACGTCAATCCGGCAACCAGAAAAAATGAAAATGCATATCCCGCAGCGAGGCGGCCATAATGAAACCCGAAGGGCCATAAAGCTCCGAGCCACACCACCGCTCGGCCGCTTGACGGGCCGCCCAGACGCTCGGCTGCGCGTGCCAGGAGAAATAGGCCCGCGAGGAAAAAGAGGACGGACGGCATCCGCAAAGATTCGAACGCGCCGCCAGTCCAGCGTAACCAGAAATGAAGCAGAAGATCGTACAGCGGCGGATGCTCCTGTTGTCCCACTCCAGGCCAGATCGGCGCGAGCAATGCCCGCACCGGCTGGGTCGCGGCGCCCAAAATCGAGGCTTCGTCATCGACAATCGTGAAAATACTATTCGAACCAATGAGCCCGATACCCAGGAGCATGAGCGGCATTACTTGCCGTGCAATTTCATTCGGCTTGCGGGAACGGACCGGCATTTTCAATCCTGGCTCGGGCGCAAGGGGAAGCCCGCCCACGCATTGAGCAGTCCCAGGCTTTCACGAACGATGTCCAGAGCATCATGTGTGTGGCGCCACCAGTGTGCGCCATCGTAAGGGTCGTCATTTGCAAAACGCACGATCGCATGCGGATCGGAACCCACGAGTTTATTCCAGATCGTTCGAACGCGGCGCGTATGAGCTTTCGAGGTCACTACAATCACGTTGTGAGAATTGTTCCGGCGCAGGATTTGTTCGATTTCGCGCACCTCCTCCTCCGTATTCGCGCTGGGGCGCTCCAGGATTCGAATCGCGTCCGCCGGGACGCGCTTGGCCAGCAGAACCTTCTCATTATAGAAATCCTCTCCCAGGTAGAAAATCTTCATCGTTTTCAGCTCTTCCGCGGGAGAAATTGGTTGTGAAACCCAGACTTGCTCGGCATAACCCGCGTGATAGAGCCGCGCAGCTTCGATCGCACGGCCGGGAAGTTGGCCGCTCAAGATCACGATAGCGTCCGCGTGGACCAGCGGGTCCTGGACCACCAGCCATTGGCCAATGTCAAAGAATACGAGAAATCCGATGGCCGCCGGCACGATCAGGATCCCCGCCCAAATCAGCCGTCGGCGCAGTTTCGGTCTCGATTCAGTCACAATCCGGACTCACCTCATCTCTTTCTCTATTTCAATCTCACATTGAGCCAATGAACCGCTCCTCAAGCATCATGGTGAATCTTCTCTCCAGGCTCGTGGAGCGCCCGGGTGAAAAAGAAATTATAGTGCCGCTTCTTGCAATCCTCGCAGCGAAATGGCCGCAACATCAGAAATGGGAGAATGACCATTTCGATCAAGCCCCGGCGATGCGAGTGCCGCACATCCAGGCTCCCGCAAGTTGGGCAGCTTCGAAGGAAATAGAAGCGAGCATGCGACATGGCGCAGGATACGGACCCCGAATGCTAACCTGCCCGTATCTCAGGGTCAATCCTCACGAGGAGATCTGGCCGGAAGACTTTCCCCTGCGTTGCAATCGACGATTGCCCCGGTAACACTATCGTGCGTCAACTGAGGAACCATCTTTTTGCTGGGCACGTCAAAGGCTACAATGGCCTGCGTTCCCGTTATCCCGAGGCGAGATGGGTGAGACTGTGGGAGAAAGCAGACGATGGGCGGAGTTAAGCGAACAGCGGAGACACATGCGATGAGGCCAACCCGATGCGCGCGGTAGTCACGGGAGGCGCGGGATTTCTCGGATCGCACCTGTGCGACTATTTGCTTGAGCGCGGCTGGGAAGTTTTATCGATCGACAATCTGGTCACCGGAGCGGAAGCCAACGTCCGGCACCTGGCGGGAAACCCCCGGTTCCGAATCGTACGGCACGACGTTACGAAATTCATCGATGTGCCTGGCCCGGTCGATTACGTGCTGCACTTTGCTTCACCGGCGAGCCCTGTGGATTATTTGAAGCTCCCCATCCAGACGCTTAAAGTCGGCGCCCTCGGCACGCACAATTCACTAGGGCTGGCGATGGCAAAGAAGGCGAAGTATTTTCTCGCGTCTACTTCGGAGTGCTACGGCGATCCGCTGGTGAGCCCGCAGCCGGAAACGTACTGGGGCCATGTGAATCCGATCGGGCCGCGCGGCGTCTACGATGAAGCCAAGCGGTTCGCGGAAGCGATCGTGATGGCGTATCATCGCGCGCATGGCGTGGACACGCACATCGTGCGAATCTTCAACACCTACGGCCCGCGCATGCGCCTCCACGACGGCCGCGCTCTGCCGAATTTTGTGTACCAGGCCCTGAGCGGCCAGCCCATCACCGTGTATGGCACGGGAAAGCAAACGCGCAGTTTCTGTTACGTTTCCGATTTGATCGAAGGAATCTACCGTCTGATGCAATCCGACGAACACGAGCCCACGAATATCGGCAATCCGCGGGAGATTACCATTCTCGAGTTTGCACAGCGCATACACGCCTTGCTCGGCGCGACAAAACCCATTGTTTTCGAGCCCCTGCCGCAGGACGATCCCAAGCAGCGCTGCCCGGACATTTCGAAGGCGCGCCGGCTGCTGGGCTGGGAACCTAAAGTAAATCTTGAGGAAGGGCTACGGCTTACGCTGGAATCCTTCAAGAAGCAGTTCGCCCAGGCCCAGGCACGCTGAGAATGCCATGACGCAGGTCTGTCGATAGCTTCTACTGCGTTGCCGTGACTGCGACCTGATCGGGGCGTCCGAAGCTCACGTACTCGAATCCCAGCGCTTTCATCTCCGCGGGCCGCAGCATGTTCCGTCCATCGACCACAAGGGGTCGAGCCATTTCACCGCAGATCCGTTTCCAATCCAGCCGGCGGTATTGTTCCCACTCCGTCAGTAAAAGAAGGGCGTCGGACCCGCGCGCGACTTCGTAGGGGTCCGCGCTGTAGCGCAGATCTGGAAATACGGCACGGGCGCGCGCCATCGCTTCAGGATCGGTAGCACACACAACGGCGCCTTCGGCAACGAGGCGCCGGATCACCTCGATCGCGGGAGCGAGGCGGATGTCATCCGTATTTGGTTTGAAGGCCAGCCCCAGCACACCGATCTGCTTTCCCTTCATGACCCACAGCGCCTTTTTCACCTTGTCCAGCAACAGGTCCACGCGCTGCTTGTTGACGCGCTCGGCCTCCTTGAGCAAGCCGAAGTCGATGCCCGCCCGGTCGGCAAGCTTGATAAAGGCCTGAATATCTTTCGGCAGGCAGAAGCCGCCAAAACCCAATCCCGCCTTCAAGAACTGGCCGCCAATACGAGGATCGAGGCCCACCGCGCGAGTAACTTCATCAACGTTGCCGCCGAGGCGCTCGCACAGGTCGGCGAGAACGTTAGCGTAGGAGATTTTCAGGCCGAGAAAGGAATTCGAGGCGTGCTTGATGAGTTCGGCGCTCGCAATCGTGGTCACAACGAAATCCGGTGTGGCCGCCGGCGGGCAATTCGGCTGGTGGACAGGGCAGCGGAAGCGGCCTTCGAGAATCGGGCCATATAACTCGCGGAGCTGCTGCTCGCTCTCTTTTTCCTCCACGCCGATGACGATCCGGTCGGGATGAAAGAAATCCTCGACGGCCGTGCCTTCGCGCAAAAACTCTGGATTCGATGCCACGCGGAAGCTGGCGCCGGCATCCCGCGCATAAACCCGCAAGGCTCGCTTCAATTGCTCTCCGGTTTGCGCGGGAACCGTGCTTTTCTCGATCACCAGCTTCGGCGAGCGCGACTCCTTCGCGATCAGACGGGCGACATTGTCGATGGCGGAGAGATCCGCCTCCCCTGTTTCCGTCGGTGGCGTACCCACGCAGATGAAGACGACGTCCGCACCGCGCACGGCTTCCGCGCAATCGGGTGTAAACCGCAGACGACCTTCCCGCACCACGGTGTCGAGAACTTTGTCAAGGCTCGGTTCATAAATGGGGATTTTGCCGGCCTGCAACGTCGCGATGCGAGACGCGTCATTATCGGTGGCGACGACGTCATGCCCCGCTTCAGCGAGACAACACCCCGAAACCAGTCCCACGTACCCACACCCGATCACCGCTAATTTCACGCTAGATTTCCCCCTTCTACGTCCTCTTTACCACTAATCCTCAAATCCGTAGCGCCGCGCGCTGAATCTTGACGCTCCCCGGGCCCGGGCTCCACTTGGAGCCCGCCTAGATTGTGGAGGGCCGGGCTTCAGAGTCTGCGTGAGAACCTGAGAACCTTTGTAGGTTGTAGCTTTAGCCAGAAGAGGCTTTTGCCGCACCTACGGCGCTTGAAATCTTAACTTGCAGTGTACCCAGTGCTTCCGCACTGGGCTACGGTCTTTCGCGCCTCCGGCGCTGAGTCGCGACTCACAAATCGCCGCCTACAAACTACAAGTCGTCAATCCTGATTCGCGAGCTACAACCCGCATACACAAATCGATCGCGACAAAACCGCAGCGCCGGAGGCGCGCCAGAACGTAGCCCAGCCCGTAAGGGCTGGGAACGGTGGCAAGCATAATTCTGAGCACCGTAGGTGCGACACATTCCGGCCCCGAAGAATGGTTCTCACACAAACTCTTCAGCCCGGCCAGATCAAAGCTCCCTTATAGTCGGCTTCAGCCGCTGAAGCTGAGTTTGGTTGCGGACTCGCCTCGCTATACTCTACCCGAAATTTGTGCGAATTGATTCTCGCCCAATCACATGGCCGAAGGAAGCGGAATGCCGCGCTGGTGTTGCGGATGGCGCACGGTCAGGATTTCGCGAGCGAAAAGCTGCCGATGATGAGCGCGTCGATGCCGGAACAGAAATAACTGCGTACGGCGTCGCGCGGCGACACCACCAGCGGCTCGCCGAACAGATTGAACGAGGTGTTCACCAGCATCGGCGCGGGAGCAAACTGGCCGAATCGATTGAGCAGCCGCCAAAGCGGGGGGTTCGCCACGCGCTCAACCACATGCAAACGCACACGGCCGCCCGGAAGGAGAAATCCCTCCAGCAGGGAGGCGGCTTCCGGTTTGACGAAGCCGAGCGTGGCCATAAAGCGCGCGGACTGGGTGTAATCAAAGAATTCCGCCGCGCGCTCCGACGTAACGGAGATCGCGAATGGGCGAAACGCTTCACGGTGCTTCACAAATTCATTCAGGTTTTCCTTCACGTAGGGCGCCCAGGGAGAAGCAAGCAGGCTGCGGTTTCCGAGCGCGCGCGGGCCGAATTCCGCGGCGCCGTGAAACCATCCCACGATTTTTCCGGCGGCGAGCAATTGCAGGGTCTCTTCCAGATTCTGTTCCTCGCTCACGTGGAACCGGTAGCGCGCCTTGCAATTGTCCAGAACTTGCTTGATTTCCTGGCTGGAATAATCCGGCCCCCAAGCCAGTTGGGCTGCGGGAGCCTGCCGCGGCTTTCCTTGCATGTGATGGCGCACGTACCACGCCGCTCCCAAAGCGGTGCCTTCGTTTCCCGCGGCGGGTTGGACGAAAACGTCATCGAACCCCGTATTTTTTTCGACGTGCGAAACCACCACGGGATTCAAAAACAATCCCCCCGCCAGGCACAACGATTTCGCGCCGGTCTGTTTCCGGTATCGCTCGGCAAGCTCCGCGGCAACTTTGGCGCAAGCCTGCTGAACGCTCGCGGCAAGCTGCTTGCGAACCGGCTCTGGAATCAGCGTGCGGGGTGAACCGCTCTCCGCAGCTTTGCCGGCGGCGGGATCGACGCCAACCGCCCGGTAGAATTTCGGTGAAAAGGCAATGCGTCCGGCGAGTCCCCTGTTGAAGTAACTCGTCGCAAGATGAGGCAATTTGCCCGCCGAGCCGCGCAGCAGCCCGAGAAAAAGATCCTCGAACACAGGCTCGCCTTCAAGACCGAGCCATTGCGTCTTGTGTTCATCCGCGTGGGGCTCGAAGCCGATCAAGTCCGTGACCTGAGAAAAAATCCAGGCAGGCGAATGCGGGAATGGGATGGACCGAAGGATGCGCAGCCGTGTGTCTTCGCCAAGCGCGACACTCCCCGCGCGTCCGTCGCCCTGCTCGTCAAGCGTGAGCACGACGGCGCGGCCGGCTGCCGACGCGTAGAATGCGCTGGCGGCGTGGCAGAGGTGATGTTCGAGGTTCAGAACGCGAAGATTTGATGACTCGCCGAGCGAGTGCAGCAGGCGGCCATTGTTGAGTTCGCGCCCCAACTCGCCGAGGGCCTTGGTCTGGTAGTAGCCGCTCGGGACTGGCGCGAAGGGCGTAAGCCGCGTGCGCAACCAAGCCTGCCGCACCCACGCGCGCAGCGGGCGGCTGGCTACGGCCACGCATTCGACGCCGCTCCATCCTGTCCCGGCGCGCTCCAGGCAATACCGGATCGCCTCGCGCGGAATTCCGGTGGTCGCGCGCATGCGAACCAATTTGCTCTCTTCCATCGCGGCAACGATCCCGCTATCGGAAAGCAACGCCGCAGCCGAATCGTGCGCGAGTCCAGAAAGCCCCAGGATACTCACGGGTCTCCCTTGTTTCTTCCACGGGTGCGGGCTCTACTTGGAGCCCGCCTAATTAAATAACAGGCAACCACGCGGAGTTTACTCGGGGAGGGCGCTCGTGTCCACGCGCGGACTTCGGTTAGTACAGAGACTTTTGTCTGTCCAGTGCGATTTCGCCACTAGACACGCGGACAGGCAAGAGTGCCTGTCCTACTCGGACCCCGGCAGCAAGCACAGTGACCCACTACCAGACTTCGGGTGCGGGCTCCACTTTTATGCTGAACGATTCACGGGTGCGGGCTTTACTTGATGACCGCCGGAGTATTGCAAAGGTTCAGGTTCCGGATTGGTGACGATCCGCTCAGAACCTCGTCCTTCGCTTCCCACAACCCCGTTTCTGGCCAGTGACAAGTATGATTAGGCGAGTGAAAGGAAATCGGTAAACACAAGCGCGTTTGTCGGTATTAATCCGACGGACGACGAATAAGCTCCGGATTGCCCGTCATCCGACCACAATCCGATGGGAGCCTCCGCTGTCCAGTGCCCCGGCGGTGAGCTCGATTGGCGGTATAGTTCTGTCACAGTGTGGCGCGGCGTGTGTCTAACTCAGTAGAGGAGACACAAACATGAGCGTGAATGAACTCCAAGCCTTAGCAAAGCAGTTCGCCGACGCTTTCGATCAGCGTGACCTCAAGACTT
>WNFE01001091.1_pt1 | contig 19574 bp, 23 predicted proteins | sample 5400451 | NCBI WGS metagenome assembly WNFE01 (sample SAMN13153344, study PRJNA577476) | soil metagenome | isolation source: 200 cm saprolite under Douglas fir tree site 2 hole 2 | place: USA:California | collected 2015-04-18
GTTTCTTGAAACGGTATGTCCCAGGCAAAATGGAACTGGGACCCAGAGACATACTGTCTAGAGCCGAGATGAGTGAGATCAATGCGGGAAGAGGATTCGAAGGACCCTACGGGAGCTACCTGCACCTCGACCTGACACATCTTGGCGAAGAGGTTATCGAAACGAAGTTACCATTTGTAAAAGAGTTGGCGGAGAGGTACGTTGGCATAGATCCAGCCCATGAGCCAATTCCAGTCAGACCCGGCCAGCACTACATGATGGGAGGGGTGCATACGGACATTCACGGATTTACCGGGTTGCCAGGTCTATATGCGGCGGGCGAGGTCGCCTGCGTTAGCATGAACGGAGCCAACCGTCTAGGAAGCAACTCTCTAACGGAGTGCCTCGTCTTCGGAGCAGAAGCAGGCAAAGCCGCCGCACAATTTGCTCTGAAACAAAAAGGTCCCGATTTCGGCAATCCCGTGCAAGGACTAGCCATGAGCGAGGAGACTAGAATCTTCGACCAACTCCTCAAACACGAAACGGGAGAGAGAGCATCGACCATCAGGACAGACATGCAAGTCGGAATGGAGAAGCATGTTGGAATATTCCGTGACGAGAACACACTCAAAGAATCGTGCAGAGAGGTTGGAGAATTACAACAGCGTCTCAGAAATGGAATAGTCGAGGACAAAGATCACGTTTACAACACAGAACTCGTTGCGGCACTTGAGCTGGACTTCATGCTCGATGTAGCAGAAACGATACCCTACTCCGCCGTCGCAAGACAAGAATCTAGAGGAGCGCACTACAGGACAGATTTCATGAAACGAGACGATAATCGATTCCTGAAACACTCAATGGCATACTGGAACCGCGGTCCCCCAAGAATCGACTACAGCCCGGTGACGATAACGCGATGGAAGCCAGAGGAGCGTGTATACTAGCCTTTGAGCATGGATACTGCGACGATACGAGTAACTCGATATCGTCCCGAAAAGGGACCTGAACCGTTCCTCCAAGAATACAAGGTCCCATACCGAAACGATACGGTAGTCCTTGACGCTCTGAACTACATCAAGGCCAACCTGGACGGAACCCTGACCTATCGATGGTCATGCCGAATGGGAGTCTGCGGCAGCTGCGGAGCCAGCGTCGACGGGACACCCAAGCTGACATGCGCCAGTTTCCTCCACGAATTCAAAGGACGAACAATCACAGTAGAGCCCTTGCCCAATTTCCCAATCATCAAAGATCTAGTTGTGAACATGGAAGATTTCATGGAGAAACTTGTAAAGATCAAGCCCTGGATAATTCGTGAGAAAGAGACCCCTCCAGAACAGGGCGAATACAAGCAATCCGCCGAGGAGCTGGAAAGATACCAGCAGTTCTCATCATGCATCAACTGCATGCTCTGCTACTCGGCGTGCCCCATCTACGGCCTCAACGAAAAATTCCTAGGCCCAGCCGCAACCGCGCTCGCATACCGCTACATTGAGGATTCCCGGGACCAGGGAAAGAGCGTCCGTTTTCCAATAGTTCACGAGATGGAGGGCGTCTGGGAGTGCACACTCGTAGGTGAATGCAGTGTAGTATGCCCCAAGGGTGTTGATCCAATGCTTGCTATTCAGAAGACAAAGATCCTGGGAGCAACGAATGCCCTACGCTCGCTCTTGATGCCTAGAGGAGGACGATAGGATGACAGAGAGGCGCTTCCCAGAGCTGAGGAGAAGGCTCACTCCTGGATGGTGGACTTCGAATCGCCACTACATGCAGTATATGATTCGAGAGTGGACCAGCCTATTCGTCGCCTTATTCAGCCTAGTCTACATCTACGGGCTTTCACTATGGGCCACAGGGTCCCGCAGCGCGTTCCTCAATCTGCTCAAGAACCCAGCAACTATCGCGTTCAGCTTCATCGCCCTAATCTTTACAATGTATCATGCAATAACTTGGTTCTATCTCCTGGGCCAGGTGGTTCCCGTGAAGATTGGAAAGACCACTAGCAAACCCTGGCAGGCTCTCGTCGTGAATCTTGTTCTCCTACTCATCATTTCGTATCTAGTCATATGGCTGCTGGTGTTGAGATGAGAGAAACACCTAGGGTTGCAAGGCTACACGCGATTCTCTGGGGAGTCTTCTCTATTGGGGGAATTATCGCAGCGTTCCTCTTGCCTGTGATGATCTACCTGACGGGAATCGCGTACCCATTAGGACTTTGGCCTTTCAATGGGAGTAGAGATGCCAGCTTCTTGGTCACGGGCACACTACTTGGTGTGTTGTTTGTCTTCGTGACAGTAGCAGGTTCGCTCTTCCACGGAATATTCCGGTTTCAATCAGCACTCACTGAGGTGGGATTGCTTAGGCTCAAGAGGGGCTTGGAGACTGCGGGTTATTTGATAATTTTCGTTGGAATAATTCTCCTTGCCTACTATCTGCTCATTTTGAATCCGAGCCTCCCAGCCCTATAGTTCTTGAGATCGATTCTTCATCGCATTCTCGATAACTAGTCCTTCGAATTACGAGCTAGCGTAGCTGATACTGCAAGAACGCCATAACGAGGACAATCGCTACGTCGCTAGCGGGCGCATTGATAGAAGCATATTCATCGAGAAAGTTCATCGAAACGATGAGATCGCCTATGGGTTCGGTGGTGTTTTGAAGAAACACGGAGCCGGTCGGAAGGTGATGGCTGAAATCCAAAACCTGAAGGCAGGACTTAATCCACAGCCGCCGGAGTAGCTCTCTGTAGCCTTGGGTATACGAAGATAGACCTTTTGACCCTGCAACATTGTGCATCCAAGACGGAAATCACGTTTTGTATGCAGTTGTTTGCGCCCTTCTTTTAGCGTTCCTTGGAGCCCGGTAAGTCCGGAAAAACAATGTCTACGATAGGAAATATTTCATACAGAACAAAATGGCTAGTTTCGAAAAGGTACATACAAGCTATCATAGTAATAGGGCTGATGACGCTAGGGGTAGCGATACCATTCTTCACCCCTCACCGGGCATTCGGCGCGGTAACTGATATTGGATGTACCACGCCGTCCCAATGCAACTTTGAGTTGGACGGGAACATCTACCATAATTCCGGTGCAACATCAACAACGCTTCCCGAAGACTGGGGAGGATGTACAGGGAACGTCTCCTGTACGACAGGTCGAGGACTCTTCGATGCCAACGGGAATACGAACCCCCTGCCTACTGGTGGATTGGACGCGCACTGGGTCAATGACGGGCCTCACAAATCGACCGATAACACCACTTTCACGACAGGTAGCAAAGACACCTTGGACATTTCTAACGCTGGATGGCAGTGTGTGCCCTCCAGCAACATTACGCCCAAAGACGACATACTGCACACCTACAGCTTCGCCATGGTTTCCCAGTCTCCCAGTACAACGGGTGATATCATGGTCTACGCAGGGATGGAACGCTTTGCCAACAACGGTGCAGGCGACATAGGCTTATGGTTGCTACAGAGCGGAAGTGTCGATTGTAACGCCAGCAGCGGCAAGACCACGAGCTTTATGGGTGCTCACCAAGTGAACGACACTCTCATAGTAGCCGAGTTCTCGACCGGCGGAACTGTCACCACGATCAACACGTTCAGATGGGTCGGCATTAGCAAAGCATTTCCACTTGGAGTGGCTAACATTACCACTGCAGGCGGTGGTGATTGTCAAACAGTCGGTACCAGCGCCAACATCTGCGCCAGGTCGAACACTGGCCCCATCTCAACACTACCATGGTCTAGCCAGGACAAGACCTCAACTCCGAACACACTGGCCACTGCAGAGTTCTTCGAAGTAGGAATAGACCTCAGCAGATTGTTCGGTGGAAGCCTACCTTGCGTCAACAGGTTCCTCTTCGACACGCGGACCTCTCCTTCACTCACGGCTACCCTGGTGGACTTTGCTGTAGGCGCACTGACAACCTGTAAACCATCGATATCGACAAGCGTTTCACCCTCAACCATAGCCTTGGGTGGTTCCGCAACTGATACCGCGACTGTGACGTTGACCCCGAGCGGGACCGTCTCCGGCACTGTTGACTTCAAGGTCTATGGTCCCGTCGCCACCAATAGTTCAACCTGCACTAATCTCGCAACGTCATTCACTGGCGTGTCCATCGGTCCGGGCGCGTCTCCCCAGTCAGCCACTTCTCCGGCCTTTACTCCCTTGTCTGCGGGCTACTATTTCTGGACTGCAACCTACAACCCTGCGAGCAGTGCTAACGGTCAACCTGCCTCAACCAGCTGCGGTGACACGGGAGAGAGTCTGCTTGTAATCGGCACGAGGATTACGACAAGCGTTTCACCCACGCCCATAACTTTAGGCGGTTCCGCGACTGATAATGCAACGGTGACGCTGACTCCAAGCTCGGCTACCGTCTTAGGAACTGTGACCTTCAATGTCTACGGTCCCTTCACTTCGACGCCAACCTCCACGTCGTGCACCGCTGGCAGCCTCGTCAAGACATTCAGCCCCAATACTAAGAGTATCGGTCCAGCCACCGGTTCGGCAAGTGTAACTTCCGATCCCTTCACTCCGTCGTCTCCAGGCAACTATGCCTGGATTGCAACCTACAATCCCACTGGCGTGGCCAACGGTCCGACCAATTCCACCAGGTGCGGTGACTCTGGCGAGATTCTGGTCGTCTTCGGCATTCCGAAGATAACCGCGTTCGATTTCACCAACACACCGACCCACAATGATCCCACGCTCGGCAGCGGCTCGGTTACATACTCGTTCACCATACACAACTATGGCGCGTCTGCTGTGACGCTGAGCGGCTCGTTCACGGTCTTAGGTCCCTCGGTCACATGCACCCCCAGCAGCCCCCTGACATTGTCAGGTTCTTTGACCGCGTTCGGTTCTTCTGGCGACAGCCTGGCATTCAGCACGGTCTGCAGCTACAGCGGTACTACCGGACAACAGGTGTCGGCTACCATCGATGCGATGTTCACCGTCGCTGGTGGCGTCGCGCATGAAGTCTCAGGTAGCCCAGCAACATACACCTTCACCATAGAGCAAGTCTAGAACAGGCGTGGGTTCCACGCCTCCCCTCCCCCTTTTTAGTCTCTCTCTGTTACTATCCAATCATCACTTCGCGTATCAGTATGACTCCTGAGCCGTCGAGTCCAAGATTTGCTGCAAGGAATATTAGGAACAGACGAGGACGATCGCCAGGAGTGAAAGCTGGGTTTGTTTCAGCGTCACTAGTGCCAATCCAGCTTACAAAACAAGAACCCTAAGCGAGGAGGGGGCCGTGCAACTCAAGCGCTCGATCCCCTTCTCCAGCCAACAAAGCGCACGCCAAGTAGTTTCAAACAGACCCTGGGTCCGGCCTGAGCCCTAGCTGCAATCCTGTATTGCACTTTCCTGCAGTTGTTTGCAACCCATTCTTAAGAACGGTGAATGCAGTGCCCGTCTGCCATTTTTCGGCGGAGCGCCGAGGAGGGGCGCCATGACAAAAAGTACCCAAAATGAAGGAGGATAAACAATGAGCAAAATATGGTTGATCGCCCTCACATCAATACTGGCCATTGCTAGCGTTATCACTCCAGCCTTCGCGTCGAGCGTTCATTTCAAAGGCGACCATTCCCTTCCCTCGTTCACTGATAACACCGGAACCCCAAACCCCCTGACACTGACCACCTCCGGTGCGATTTCAGGTCTAGGGTTCGGCGACGTAAACGTTACAATCACCGCAACGGCGCAGCCGACAGCTACATGCGGCAACCCGGGCACAAAGGTAAACCAAGCTCCCGGACAAAACCCTGCTCTAGTCACCGTGTCGGGCAACGTAGGCATCCCGGCCAATGAGGTCAAGAATGGAAACGTCGCGTTCGGCGTCACAACCTCGCCGCCAACAAATCCGATTCCTGGTGCACCCGAGTGTCCGAACTCTAGTTGGACCGAGACCATTACGGATCTGGCCTTCGTCAGTGCAACAGTAACCGTCCAGCAGCCGCCAGGCACGGTCGTACTAACCGCGTCGTGCAGCTTCAGCCCACCCACCACCGGCGGTCCGGTGCCCACAGGAAACGTCAGTTGCACCGTAACCCCCTAGCCAACCATACAAGAACAAGCGTTAACCTGGGTTAGGAGTAGCTTATCATCGTCGCGACCCGGGTCCAACGCTTCGCTGGGCATTGCTAGCAACGAACCCCGAACCCTTTTTTTTGGGAAATATTTTTTCTACGATCACAATTTGAGATTGTCGTCAAAGTATTCAGAAATGATTGTTCTTCCCTATTGCGGCTTCCGGTAATTCCAATCATCAGGGAATTAAAGATCTGCTGCTATCTATCGGCCTGTGGATTTCATGCTTCGAAGCTGAAGGTCACAGCGTTCGGAGAAATGTTTTCGAAGCGAGGAGCTTTGGAAACGCTGCTCTGAAGTAGGGTCGTCATGTACTCCTTGATAAAATGGGAGAAGTTCAGGTTGACGTCATGGTGGAGAGTGTAGAAATGCGCCTTTCCATTGTACCGGTGCTCGTAGGCATCGAAATGGTTGCCCCATATTTCGATAAATTCCATCACGCTGGGTAGGTCTATTCGCTGAAACAGAAATAGTATGTGTTCAACGCCTGCTGTTTCCGCCAGCCGCTTGGCAGTCTCTTGTATCTTGTCTTTCGGCATGAACTGATAGAGTTCCCTGAGGTGGTCCTTGCTGAGAGGAATTAGCTTCAGTCTCCGAGCATACCGTCCCCAGCCTGTATGATAGGTGAAGATCTGAGAAACGAGCGTGTTCAAGCTGACGCCGCTCTTCTTAGCTTCTTCTTCGAGACTTAGGCGAATGCCGCTCCCGATCCTAAAAGAGACGGTATCAGTTCTTTCCCGGAACTTCTGAGTTAGCATAAGCTCCCGCGGATCAACTCCGACTCGAGAGAAGCTTGAGGAACCAGACACGAGACTCGAACAAATAAGAAATCAAATGGGTCACTTGTAGCTTTCCTAAAGTCGATAAAAAGTGTTTCGGATATAATGGTAGAGAAAGTATCCTTCGGATACATCTGGCAAAATATAGTCTCCTATGGACTTGGAAAGATGGAGAAACGAGGCTTCGCGTGTGCGCTTCTCTAAGGTGAATATTGAACCAATTCTCTGTTCGGGGTAGGGCTTGACATAGATTCCTCCAGCAGGCTCAGGAATCGGTCCCTTCTTTCAGATAGTACTTTCTTGACGGAGAGTTAGTAGGTCTGCTCTCAGAGAAGAAAGTTGGCTGGGAGAAACGCAGTTGAAAATCTAACCGTTGGAAATTCCATGCTATTCTAATATCATTCTCTGCCTCGGACTCCGATGGCGATGAATATGGCGCACGAGCATTCTTTGGACGAATTCCGACGTTATCGGGAGAAGATGAACGAGAAGATTCTTTCTCGGGGAAACCTTGGGATAAAGCGATTCTTCAATCTTGATACGCAAGTCTACAATGACGGTGCGTTGCCGAGAAAGACGAAAGAGTTGTTGGGCCTGGTAGCGTCACTAGTTCTACGCTGCGATGACTGCGTAACCTACCATATCATCCAGTGTGTCGAGACGAAGGTAACGGATGAAGAGTTCTTCGAAGCCTTCAACATCGGCCTCATAGTAGGCGGGTCCATAACGATCCCCCACCTGCGCTACGCCGTCGACACACTCGAAGAGTGCAGGCGAAAAACCTGACCAGGCAATCTTCCCACAGATCCCGGACGGACAGACCGTATCGCACGACCTATTTTCTGAACATTTTCAATGAGGCCAACCAATGACCGTGGAGATGCGGTAGAGCCCAAGATCCAATGGCGATAGCCATGATTAGACACTGGGAGATGAGCAGCCCAAGGTAGGCAGTATCAGACAGCAAATAACTCCTAAAGACCGCTGCTGGAAGACCAGCAGGTTCTCCCGCAACAATGTCTCCCAGCATCGCCACTAGTTGGACTGTAGCGGTTAGTAATGCTCCGAGGATGGATAGTCGCGATACTCCCCAGACCGCCACTATCAACGCGAAATCTAGAGCCACGAACGCCGTTAATCCATAGGCGTGTGTCGGCGCGGCGGACCAGAGCCAGTAGTCAGTCGCCAATATCCGAACTCCGACCAACGCTGATGCTCCAAGAGCAGCAGAGAGTATCAGACGGACGATTTTCATTCATCCCGCCTCACCCATTATTTGTTGTATCGCTGGACTTACCCCAGACAACCATAGTGTAACTAGCAGTATTGACAGTCAATGCAACGTCTACGCCAAGAACGACTTGTGGATGCGCGTCAGGGGTCCGTCTAGGACTCTCTTCGCTTCCATCAGCATTGGAAACATAATAGGAGTGTCATCGATTCAGAAGAGAACTCGTCTGATGACGCAAATCAAGGCCATTCTCACCGGTGTAATCCTACTCGGCCTTTCCCTCCAACTCCTAGTTCTAGTAATACTAGCGCTATTTCCCTACCTGCCGGACCCTGGACTCTCCAGTCTCAACAATAACATCTACACGTTTCTAGCTCCGCTCTCTACCATCTTCCTGCTGGATCTCCTCTACACGTGGCTGATCAAGCTAGGAACCAGAAGGGCACGTCACTACTCGCGGAGGTTCGAGAAACTCGTCCAGTTTCTCATCGAACCCTTCCGGACTCTAATATCCTCAGTCAAGACCCGGTCACTGTCAGAGTCAACCCGATCTTTCAAGATTCTCTCCCATCCCCGGCTATTGCTTGCTGTCATCCTCGCCGCGACGTTACCATGTGCTACATGGGACGAGTCTCGGACGGCTGGAAGGAGACGCTTGAGAACGATCCGTTCAGGAATATTCCAACGGACGTTGCGAGCAGCCCGGGGAACCAGTTCCGGCAACTGATCCGATTCCTCGATGAGCTTGTGCTAAGCAGAATCTGAATTGAATGCCTACCCCTCCAATCGAAACAAAAGTAACGTTGCGCGTGAACTACTATGAATGAAAGGTTGCACCCCGCACGCAGGAGTAACTTACACAAGTGTAGATGTGGGAAGAGGGTGAGCCCCGAAAACGACCGGAGACGTCCCACAGAATACAGCAAGGTTCTCGATCGTCCTCTGGGTCAGAACCGGAAGAGGCGTCGTCAGAGTCCGGAGCATGTGGCCCGAAGGGCCAAGGCGGTAGGTCGGACATGGAAGCAAAAGCGGTCGAAATTCAGTGCCGACACAGAAAGGAACCCGTACAGTTCTTCGGGCAATCCTAGGGAGTATTCCAAATGGTATCACGAGCATCACCCGGGTTATTTTGCAGTGAAGACTAAGGAATGGATTGAACGTCTTCCTGAAAGTCGTCGATTGGCTCTCTTTGCTGAGAGGAATGAGAGGACGCGCACGTATGTAACGGCATACTCTAAGCTACGTCGCCGCTTGCGGGGATTGGCAAAGAGTCCTCCGACCTTCACTAGCAGAGAAAAAGTCGAGATCAATAACTCGGGTTATCTCAGCGAGCTGCTTCGGAGGGTGAAATCGCAACATCTACGGTGGAATCAGTTGTCCTAAGAAGTGGCGGCGACCGGGATCTTGACGCGGATCCCCGTAACTCTCTACCGGAGATGCCCAAACAAGTCGCTTATCTGGATATTGAGCGGACTCGAAAGACCGTGGCCATGGCCCATACATGAATATGTGTTGGGAGTGAAACGAGAGCTGATCGGTCTCGATCAGGACCAGGTTCAAACCGTCGGAGTAGCACCAAGGACCGCAGCAGAGGGCTTGTGAAACCTGTCCGAGAGAATCAAGCCATAGACTCCGAAGAAGACCCCGACAACTATGACAGTGTGAGCAGTGGGAAGAACCAAATCTCGCGCTCATTAAGGTCCAGCTCATAAAAAGTCTCTGCGCACATCGCTGCAACTTTGCAACAATTCCTGCAACTGTAGGTTAGAAATTGAACGGCCCCGGGAGACTATGAACCCGGAAATATCACTTGCTTCTCTTCTGATACTTTGCTTGGAAACCCGTCTCTGAGAAGCTTCTGTGCTTCCTCCTTCGCCTTTTTCGGTTCGCCGCCCGTCAAACAGGGAATGACTTTCTTGAGGCTTGTCAGCGCACCCCAATCCTTCCTAGCTGTCGCATTCTGAACGAGCTTATTGGATTCGTCAGCAAGAATTTCCAATTGAGCCTGAGTGGTGTTGTTTTCGTTAAGTGAGGCTACCTTCTGGAGCCAGCCTCTCTCTTCTGGGGTCATCCTTTCGCCCGTCTTGGGCTGAGTAGACCGCTTCAATCTTTCTCTGGTCTTTTGGCTGGCGAATTGTTCTACGCGGCCGCACTGGGGGCAAACGTACAGGTCAATGAGAATCTGGTTCCTCGCCAAGTTCTGACACCCAGCCGAGCAATACTCTAGCGGCCGAATCGCTTCTACCAATCTTGAAGGGCACACTGTAATAGGCTTCCATGTCTTCGTTGCAGGATGGACACTTCAGAGGAACCTGTTCGCCTGCCGGTGGCTCGGCTGGCTCGTCCAAATGAGTGCTCAGATGATCGTCTAATTCGGAGTCTTCGAACCATTGACCGCAAGTATTGCACCGAGATTTCACCATCCTAAGTACCGACTCGTTTCTTCGCCACTTTCTTGGGTATCCATCTCAGCCAATGGCCACAACTGGAACAATACTCTCCTTTGTGGGGGCCTTTGCCTCGTATCTCTATGGCGGCTCGCTTGCCGCAAAAACTACACTTGGTAGACAAGCGGCTCAGAGTTCCTTCGGTCTCTCGATATAGAAGCTACGTAGGAGTTCCTCATCCCGCCAGGTCTCCCCGACCTTACGCCTGACTTGACCAAGCTCTTTGTTGATCTTTGAAATGAATTCCTCGTATTCGGCAACGAACCCAACAAATCTCTCTCGTGCCACATTGTAGTCGGCCCGATAAGTAGGAGCGATTTTCCCTGTACCCCCTTCTAATATGGTTCTGATCTGAACAATCGGTTTAGCTACGGACACGTCACTATAGAACCGAATCATGTCCGTTAGCAAGTCAGCAACCCAAACGAAGGTGTCCAGGCCGGGCTTCAGCGTTCTCACTCCGTTCTGCAATTCATAGGCCAGGGTATTCGCATAGTGCGACTCAACGACAGCTACCGATTCAAACCCAGGACTGTTTCTGATATTGCCAATCACGTACTGCGGATTGTTCGTCATATTGTAGTCGGTGAACGCTTTGAATCTCTCACAAAATCTTACAAGCTGTGAATAGTTCGTTCCCACGATTTCGTTTCTCTTCACTGTCTTCCAAAAATGGCGGAACGGTCTCCGCCAAATCCAGAGAATAAAGAGTACGGTTGAGACCACGAAAACGGCCGCCAGGACATACTGAAGCTCTATTGGCAGGAACAGACGGCCTCCAAAGAACGCTATGATGAAGGTAGCCAGGTAGCTTACTGTCTTGATGACCTCAGGAATAGGTGGATAGTCCTCATCCTCAGACCCTATAGGTTCTGACAACTCAATCGCTCTGGCTTAAGTCCGGTTGGGAAAGTTTCGGAGCTATCACTTACTTAACAATCTCTGCGGGGGGTGCAGGCTCCTTGCCATCCTTAGAGAAGAACCCTGACTTCTTCGCCCGCTATGAGTCAGTATGGTGCTGGACATGCGGAAAGGTCACCAACCACGAGATAACTTGGCGTTGGGGCGGGAGATGTTTCATGTGTAAGGAATGTGCGAATATTGTCGTGGAGAAGCTCTGACTCTTTAGGGAGAAGCACGCACATGGGTGTTAGAGGTCTGCGAAGAGTGGGACAAAAGAATAAATTTCCCTGAGCTGAATCAATGACCCTTTAGAGACGAATGAAGCTACACTTGGACGACCCTGACGTTAAGACTGCGGGGCTTGTTGCTTCGCTCGTCACCTATGGACAGAGCTATGTGAAGGATATTTCGCCCAACGCATTCTTCATTCTCAACCACATCTTCGTTTATCAGACGAGATTCTGGAACTGGGAGATGACTTTCGGGGTTATCTTCGTGGCCCTGATTGCCGCAAGAGTTCCTTTCAACCCTCAGGGAAAGGCTCGCCAATTTATTCGTGACCTCGCTTATTTGTTCCTCTACGTATGCTCTGCCGCCCTCGTCTGGACAGCCTTCTTCCCTGGGATAGCATATGGAACCCCGATTCTATGGAACAATTACGCCCTCATCTACTTCGGTGTCCTACTTGCCATCTATCTCGCATTCTTGGAGTGGCGGCACGGAACCGTGGGGCGTGTGATCAGAGGACTCAAGCGTTCGAATCGAATCCCGTTCGAGCATAACTCGAGAGGCTTGAAAGAGCCAAATCCAGCCGCTTCGGCTCTGGGGATTCGTCAATTTAGTTGGGAGACCCTGCTGGCACTGTATCCTGTCCTAAAGGACATCTTTCAAGTGATCTCAAGATTGCTCAGAACCTCTCGGCCTAAACTGCGAGCTATCGCGGTCTATCTCGGTTTCGTAATTCCTACAGGCCTGCTCTTCGGCTCGTTTCCTGGAAGTGCAGTGAGTATCTTGGCCCCGGCAGACCCTACCCTGAATCCAGTATTCCGGTATGGAATCTCATTCTTCTTCATGTTCTTGGTGTATCGGCTGGAATTGTGGAGTAAGAAGAAAGATGCGAACGAGCCGCAGAGACGTGAGAGCCTGGTATGGCATCATTTCCGAAAACTACCGGCCGCGTCCATCTTGTAACGCGAGTCCCCGACCCTGTATCCACGCGGTTTATCTTCAGATCGCTCCTTTCAACTAATAAAGAACTATGCTAACCGAACAGTTCGTTCTGGAGAGCACCCAAGTCCCCTAGGTTTCTTGGGACAATGCTAGAATGGTAGCCTATCGGAGACATGCTCGCTCCGGTGGTGTAGCCCGGTTAAATCTAACTCGTCGAAATTCCACGCGTGGAATCCCGTGGAATGACTCAGTCTTTTTGTCTACCCCCTCCCACCCCCCGGCTGGCTTGGGTCCACTAGTTGGGAGTTGAGAGAGGAGCGAAATAGATAGAGGCGTTTGGATCGTTCAAACTGATCGCCCGCTTGCCACAGGTTTCGCAGACTCGAACCCATGAGGCCTGACCTGATATTGGAACCCAAGAACAAGTGTGACTTTTTTGCTGGAAAACCCAAGCGAGTAACGCTACAGTCGATGCAACTAGGCCCCCAGCGAGGACTCCGAGAGCAAAATCCTCCCAAGGCTGATTACGAGGCCTGACATCGTCCATTTCCCTCGGTAAATCTCTTACCGAATCTTCTTTGTCACCTGGCGGGTCCTTGTAGTAGGATTCGAATTTGCCTTTTCGTATCATCTTTCCATCGGCCATTGGAACGCCAACAGTATGTGCTAAGTGGTTTTCAACCGTGTAGAAGTGTAAGTTGCACTTCCGCTGAATTTTCGCTGGCGTGATAATTTCTCTTTTGTCGAAATTGTTGGAAACGCAGTTTAGAATATCCGTGTCATGCGGGTCCATCTTTCTCTCCAGGCCAACTAGAGCAATGCTGTAGATAAGATCGATTGGAGTATACCGAACTCGAAAACACAATGGGTAGACTACAACAACTGGGCGCAGGATGGGGCAGCTGGAGATATCCCTCAGGAGCCACGGCCAAAGAAAAGACTTGGCTTCTCGGTGTAATCCAAAACAGAGCGGGTTACGGCGCTTGGATCGCACATCTGGCGAAAGGGCTAGGCGACAAAGACTTTCTGCTTGCGTTCGAATCTGAACATGACCCGTGGGCCAAGAGCAAGCTCGTCGGCGAAAAAATCCGCGAGTTGAGACTCAGCTTCAGAAAATTGACCGACGACCAACGGGCTGAACTGGCCGCGCAAGCAGAGTCCGAGCTTCGAGTAGGCCTCGCGCAACTGATCAAGGACAAAACAACACTGAAGTCACTCATCGACTGCGTCGACCCGCCCGCCGCACCAGTACCCCTTCAGTAAACATGTACAACCAAGACACCGCACTCCCCCCTCTTTTTTTCTATCGTACGATCTGCAAAACTCAGAAGTAGTCACACGTGAGTCAACCAGAACTCGAAAGCCCCTCTATGCGTGTGCGCATTTTTCCCTCTCAGAAATATTCTCTGCAGAAGAAGAACAGTAGCGGGTTCTTTGTTAGAGTCGCAACCTTCGATGAACCAGTTCCTCAGGAGGACGTCCTCAAGGAGTTCGGCCCCGGATACTACATATTGAGATCGACGAAGCCGCGATTCTCGACCCAATGGAAAGCGTCGTTGGGACCAGTTCCCGAAGAACAGCCAGTCGAGACCAAAAAGATTCAGCTCTCGATCCAGAGACTGGAACGCAAGGCCAACATCATAGGGCTCGGGGTCGTCGCCACCGCTGTAGGTGAGTTGGTTGGGTTCCCTCTGACCCACCTTAGATTTGTCGGGATCGAAGAAAAGCTCGACCAGGTTGTGGGCGTACTTCAGACTCTTCCCGCTAACGGTCTCCAATGTCCGACATGCAAGACTGGCCTCGATTACATGCTACAACCATCCTGCACTTCATGTGGGACCCCGCTAACGTGGCCCAAGAATCTACGACCAACAAGCGTTCCCGTGCAGCAAGTCCGTTTTGTTCGTGTCCCGTGAGGTGAAACGTCGAAATGAAGAAAGACAGGAAACCAAAGCGTCGGAAAACAATCTACTCCAAGGGCGAGCTTAACAAGCTCGCCGATTCAGTACTACATCCGCTGTTTGAACATAGCCCGATATTCATGGTGGTCGACGAGATAGCCCACGTTTTGATAGAACAGGACCTGCGCGAATCCGTTGTGAAGTTCGTCCGATACAGCCTACCCGGTCTGGTTCAGAAACTTGTGGAGAGCGAAGAGGAATGAAGCTTGAACATCTCCCACAGCACAGACGCGCAGTTTCTCGGGCACTGAAACCCCTGGAATTATCTTGCTTCACGAATCGGAGAAGCAGCTGAATACGAGTTAGCGCCTAGGACCTTTTCGATAGTCCTACCGGACACGTTCTGCGACTAGGATGAAGTAGCCTTGAAGAGACTTCGGTACAGGTTCTCCAATTTTGATCAACGAGTCATAATGGCGAAGGAAGAAGTGTGCGAACCTCAAGCCAAAGAATCCTTCCTCGGCCAACAACTCGCATCTCTCGAGAAGGGGAGCTTTTACACCGTTTACGTAGATGGGTCTCTCTTTGGTCAATCTGAACATATGTGTGAAGTGTATTGAATGGGGGTGAAGGAGATTGGGCTCCATGAGAAGAATTCTACCGCCAACCTTCGTCACTCGGACCATTTCCCCGACAGAGCGAGGATAGTCTTTGATGTGGTGAAGAAAGGCAAGTCCCAAGACATTATCGAAAGCCTCGTTTGGAAACGGCAGGACCCTAGCGTCTGCGCGGACATTTTTCCCGACAGCACCTGGATGTAAGTCAATTCTCACATCGCCTCTCTTGTCCCACCCGCAGGCCACGCTGAGGGTGAAGCCGTCCTCATGGAGGAGAGAGCCTAGTTTAGTCATCACTTCGGCCGTGATTTTTTCCCTGACTCCTCTATTGTAGTAGCTGAGAAAGTTGTCCATGAGTCCCCCCTCTCTTGTCCGCGTAGTAGTTTGAGTCAAGACAGGTTCACTTGGAAAAGATAGACCTGCCCCCAAGCAGGAGTGCTGATTGTTTCGATTAGTTGAAGGTAGGGCTGTGACCGGATGAGAGCGATGTTCTCACCGAAGAAAGGAACCGCAACTAAGAGTACAGGGTAGGGATGAAAGGAGCGCAGATAGTTTTGCAGAACCGTCCCATCCGTCACTTGTCCTAGACGCGCGAGATAGACGAATCGAGAGCTATAGTAGGAGAGCCATGGCACCTTGTCCTCGGCCATCACGATATCAAGCGGTTGCGAATGCAACTGGATTTCCCTTCCTACCAGTTGAAAAGTTGTGACGAATGAAGCGGGTTCTTTGGAAAAACCTGGAAACGGTATTTCCCACGTCGATTGTTCCTGCGGTAGTGCCACTAGAGTCTGATCGAAGGCGTAGAATGCGACCAGAAGCAGTATGAACAAGGGGAGTAGTCTCACTCTTTTGAACCGTTGAAGAAGCGTCTCGCCACCTAGGACGACTAGTGCTGCGATAGCGGGGGCTAGTTCAAAGAGGAAGCGGTCCTGACGGTTTGCAAAAAGGCTGAACCCAACTAGGTAGGGAACAAACCAAAGAGCGAAGACAAGCCCTTTTCGGTACTTGATCGCCGCTAGAATCCCGATAGCGAGAAAGATTGTCAGAAATTGAAGGTTGTTAAGAATCCAGCCCACGTACACGGTTGGTGGAGGTATGACAGGTAGTGCGCTGCCACCAACAAACGCGCTCTTTTGACCTAGTATTTCTGCTCCGTATATTTGGCTGACAGTTTGTGCAAGTCCTTGCGGATAAGGTAGCAAGACGGGGACTAGCGGGAGCATACCTCCCAAGACGATCGCGTCAATTTCCATCAATTTCTTGTGTCTAAGAGCGAACCATACCGCAAGAGGAATGATGACAAGGCCAAGAGGATAGCGCGTGAACAGAGCTAAGGTAAGGAATGACGCTCCCAAAACGCTCTTCTTGAAAGACCCCTGAATCAACAAGTAGATTGCAGAGAGTAAGAACAGATTGGCGAAGCCATGAGTCAAAATCGTTAGTGACCAAAGTTGCACGACGGAGGTCGTTAGGTAGATGATCGTGCCCGCGGATGCAAGCCAGTCTCGGACAAACGAACGAAGAACGAGATACAAAACGAATCCCGAGAGCCCCGCAACAATCGGCTGCCACAGGAATGCTGTTCCCATGGAGAATCCCAGAAATTGGGTGAACCCCAGAAAGAGAGGTAATAGAGGCGGTCGGAAAAATTCGTAGAGGGGATAGCGGCCCTGCAGAAAGTCTTGACCATTAATCCAGTATACGACTCCATCCCAACTAGGCAACAAAATACTAGAAGCAAGGAAAAGCTTCCACAGCGTCCAGCCAAGGACGAACGCCACAGTGAAAATGAGGGGAAGCCTTTTTTCTAGCTTCACCAAATAGATCCCTTCGCCGCTGGTTTCCACAGGGTCGTTTTGAGGGCGCTTGCCCAGAACACGAACCGGTTGTACCAGCTCAGAAGATAGAACAACGGGAGGGCTAGGGCGGCTTGTTTGGAATTCCCCTGCTTGCTTGCCCAAAGGAGAGTGATAGTGCTCGTGAACAATAGGTCAAATGTTATGCTTACTATGAAGAGAGGAATATTCGTGGCAAAGGGGAACCATCGATACCACGCGCCGATTATTGCTGAGACTACCGAGTTTGACAGGATTGGTTGAAGAGTCATGAGGAGATTTGGTATCTCTGAAAGACCATGCAAGATTGACCCCAGCAGGAAAGCGAACCAGATCGGAGCGATGATCAGCTGGTCAACGAAGATGAAGTTCAGGGACAATGCTAGCCTGTTGTCTTCTCCGACACCCTCGGCACCATGAGCCTTGACGCATTGCCAGAACCCAGAATACCATCTTCTCACCTGGTGTGAATATTCATCAAAGGATTGTGGCTCACGAGTGTAGCCTCGTGCCTCTGGAACATACAGGACCTTGCCTTTCTTCTCCAGAACCTCCCAGCATAGGTCAAGGTCTTCTGTGACTGTTCTGGAGGGAAGACCGAAGGTCTTCAGAATGTCTGTCTTGTATACGGCGAAGCAGCCTGCAATATTGGGCGAGCCCATTAGGTTGAAGGCCCTTTTCATGACTACCTGTCCGTACATGTACTCGACCAATCTGTGTCTGCCGTAGATCGTCTTGGTGGATTCCGAATCGGGCATTACCGTGCCGGAGGCTACATCGAATGGAGCATTTCCTAGGATCTTTTGCATGAAGTTGGAATCGACGAAAGAGTCAGCGTCCAGCACCAGTACGTAGTCGCTGCTGATTTTCTGAACGTTCTTGGCGATGTTGAGTGCCTTACCTTGTCTTCGGTCTGACCTTATGATTTCTGCCCGAGGATAGGCGGATGCTACAATTTTCCGGTAGTCACACGATCCGTTATCGTCCAGTATTATCACTCTCTCAGGTTCCACGGTCTGCATTGCACAGCTTTCTAGGGCCCTTCCGATCAAGTCTTCCTCATCGTAGGCGGGTATGAGAACAGAGTATGTCGGCATACGTCCGTTGGCCTCGTTGAGAGACACGGGTTTGGAACTCTTGGCTTTCCTGAACCGCGACGCCAAACTAAGTATGATTAGGCCGAGCCAGGACGGATTCGGAACCGGGATTGGAGGCATTGTTCTGGTGACTATAGCCCAGGTCTGGGGCCCGTTACGGGTCAATCATCAGTGGCGGCCAACGTCAACATTTCTGACTCGCACAGACAGCGGGTACTCAGCCTAGGAGAGAAACCGGTCGAGAGATAATCTAAAAATCGAGTGGACGATGTTTACGCAATTACGTAAAGTCTCATTCCTCATCTGATACCCGGATCCCCCGCGACAACCCTGCTGTGATGAATTGTCCGAGGTCTAAATGACCGACCGAACTTGTGATGCTTTTCAAGAATGATGTGGGGTTGAGAGGCTGCTCTAGATGCTATGAACTCTGGATCGTCTCAATCAAGAACCGGATCCGTAGTCAGGATTCGGAGCTAGCATGCGAATCGGACTCTGTTCCTTATAGGCAGTATCGACTCAATTATCTAGGAACAGTCGGCGACCATTGAATACGTAGAAAGTCAGGCTTGATGCGGTCAGTTATGACCTCCGACACGAGATATCCTGACACTGCAGAATCGGGCGAGACGTACGACGTAGAACAGAGTTCCAGCAAGCCCTAGTGGGCTACTGGGGTTTGAAAGCTACAATGTCTGTGAGCGCGCCTGTACGTTCTCTCCGGTCTTTTAGAACCGGAACGACCTTCATCCCGAAACTCACGTTACCAGACTCCTCTAGCTGGAGCCGGTGGACTATTCCGCCCTTTACTCCTTCGAACTTGACCAGGGCGATAGTAAGTGGCTCACTGATAGGTTCGCCTGTTCTGTTCCGGTTCACGGTCGTGTGGCTATAGACGTATCCAGTCTCCTCCAGTGGAGCATTGTCCTTAATTTCGATGAAGCAGGCGGGACAGAACATTCTGGCTGGAATGTAGGTGCTCTTGCACTCGGCACATTTCGAAGATAAGAGACGCCCGTTCTCCTTCAATTCTCTGCGAAACGCTTCGCCCGCAACGCCCGCCGTATAGTGATACTCCAATGGAATACTGTCCGTCCAGTGGCGAGCCTGTAAGGGTTGAGTGATCTTCTCTAGAAGTGGCATTGTCTTAGCTCCCGATCGGTTTGAAGTATAGGATGTCTGTGATGGCTGCTTGTCTCTCTTCAGGTCGCTTCCAGACTGCCCGGACCTTCATCCCGATAGAGATCTTTGAAGGTTCTACCTCCCCCAACTTGTGAAGTATGCCCATCCCGGGACTCGCGCCCTCAATATCAACGACAGCGACGAGGATAGGAGTTTTGAGACGTCTCGCGTCCGTCCCTACGTGGGAGATGGAGAAGGTATTGACGGTTCCAGTGTCCTTGACCTGGACCCATTCGTCGGTGGGACGGTAGCATTGTTCGCAGTACATTCGCGGGGGAACAAGAATTCTCTCGCACTTGTGGCTTTTCCTCGCAACTATCTTC
>WNFE01001092.1_pt1 | contig 19570 bp, 15 predicted proteins | sample 5400451 | NCBI WGS metagenome assembly WNFE01 (sample SAMN13153344, study PRJNA577476) | soil metagenome | isolation source: 200 cm saprolite under Douglas fir tree site 2 hole 2 | place: USA:California | collected 2015-04-18
GGTCCCTGGTGGTCGTCCGTCGTCGCGATACGGAAGTAGCTCACCTTTCCCGTGGGGCGCAGCGTCGGGATCAAGTTGTTGGCCCCACTACAACCTGAATCGGCAGTATCCTTCGTCAGACAAGGATTGGTGTTGGCCGGGCTAATCTGGGCCAGCGGAGCCTGGTTGGTAATCGGCATCTCGGCCTTGGCCACACTACTGTTAAACGGTCCGACAATCCCAGCCACCAGGGCATCGCTTATCAATGACGTCACATTACGCGCACCAACAGCCGGGTCGTGGATGCCACTCGGGCCAACATCGTCCTGGGGATCAAATACCAGGGTGTACCCGGGAATCGTGTGATTGGCGTTGGCCTGATTCACAGCCAGGTGGGCACCATCCTCGGCCGGTTTGCCACTGCTCTCGTCTGAGCCAGACACCGGCAGATCGGTCGCAATCTTGATGGTAGTCGAACCAGTGGTGGGCGTAGAAGCACTACCGGAACTCGAAGTGCCTGAACCACAGGCAGCTAGAAGCGCCAGCAACAGGGGAATCCCCATTGATAGGGCAAAAATACGTGACCAACTTCTCTTCATGATGTAGTTAGCCTCCTTCAGCAATAGCAATAATATACGAATATCGAGTGATGTCAGAGACGCGAGCTGGATCTCAAAAGACCAGCTTTCTCTCCTTTCGAATAATACGTCTTATTATTCGTAAATCTCACCAAATCGTAGTGATACTGCTCAGCTTTATTCCCCACCTGATAAAATACAATAATCCAAGGGTAAGGGCGCTACTTCAGATGGGCAGGAAATACAATAATTGATGAGCAAATTATACGCATCGGGATTTGCGCTGTCAATAGATTTTTCCGAATATCTGAAATAATTGCAAGAAAAGCTTGGAAAAAGCTTACGCTTGACGTAAATAGGTATCGAAGAACGCATCGACGCGCTGCATACATCCATTTGGATCGACTGCGAATGATTGTGCATGCCTGGCATTTGGCACGATCCAGTATTGCTTGGGGTCACTTGCTGCCTGGTATAATGCCCGCATTCCAGGCAAAGGCGTAATATCGTCGCTATCGCCATTAATGAAAAAAATGGCGGTGCGGCCTGCAAGTTTACCTAAGCGGAAAATTGTTTACTAAAACGGTCGAACGCTGCCGCAACTTGCTTGCGTGTGTTCTCCAATGAGCCGCTATTATCAATAACCTCGTCAACCAATGGCAACCTATCAGCAACGGAAGGTTGGGAGCGGATACGGGCCCACGCCTCTTCTTCGCTTAGCCGGTTACGGGCTATCAATCGCGCTAACTCCTGTTCCACTGTACAAACTACCATCCACTTACTCTGGCTAAGATTGCCTGAGCCCCCCTCCAACAATTTCACAGCATCGAGTACCGCAATACCAGAGGAGCTGACAGAGGCCAATTCCTTTGCCAATGCCTCGCCGACCGCAGGATGCACAATTGCCTCGAGGCGACGCATTGCCTCCCTATCTCGAAATACAAGCGCTCCTAATGCTTTACGATCGATGCTGCCATTAGGAGCGACAACGGAGGGACCAAATACTTCAGCTACTTTGACTGCAATAGGTTGGCCACTCTGGTAAAGCCGATGGACTGCTGCATCTGCGTCGATGTACCGTTCAGCGCCTAACTCCAACAACATGTGCCCGACAGCAGTTTTACCACATGCAATATTACCTGTGATCCCAATAATTCGAGGCATTCGCAATATGTTCCCCATGGAACTGGATTCCCAGTAAAGAAAATAGTTGCTAGAGTATATCACAAAGCGTTTTTCTCTGCTTGCCTGACTTTTATTGACCCATCCCTCCAAAAGTACTTATTTCTCCTTAGTGATTTCCCTATTTTCGGACACCTGCCGTACAATACAGTAGTGTAATTGCAGAGTACCTAAACGAGTATAAGGATGTAGGGAGTATAGCCTTCTGTCAGAGAACTGGGATTTCCCCAAATTCCTCTATCTTTCATACACTGGAGCAGCGACCAAGTTGTGGCTCTAAGGAGATAGCGCGTGAGTAAACTCCTGGGACTAATCATAGGAATTAACGAGTATCAACATTCAGCTTTTCGACCATTGCAATTCGCCCAAAATGATGCAAGAGCGCTCGCACAATGGCTGGTTAATGTCAAGGGAGGCAATTGGGCTCCTTCAGACCTGCAACTTATGCTAGGAGCACAAGCCACTTCTCAGCTTGCGGAAGGCCTTATCACGCAGCTTTGTGTGAACGTGGCAGAGCCAGGCGACCTTGTTTTTCTCTATTTCGCCGGACATACATTCATTGACGAAGTAAGCGGAGATGGCTATCTCGCCTTCGTGGATACACGCTATCAGCAGCCGGCTACAGGCATCCATCTCCTTTCACTCGTTCGCCAGGCTATGTTTCGCAGCCGCGCTGCACAAGTTGTGCTCATGCTCGATTGTTTCCAGACAGGCCCAATCTGGAGTATGCGACGAACCTCCCCGTTCGACTTCAAACCATTGCTTGGTTCAACACTACAAAGCGGGCTGCAACAAACGCAGGGGCGTCTGCTCTACTGCTCGTGCCGGGGAAATGAATATGCTCCAGAGGCTGGAGAAAAATATTTAGGTGTGCTGCTTTATCGTATGATTTTGGGCCTTTGCGGACCTGCGGCTGATCCCATCTCGGGGCAAATGACGTTACAAAATCTGCATACATTTCTCTCCAGTTCTCTAGACGAACAGCATCAACCACAGGTATTTGGACAGGAACAAAGGCCAATCGTGCTTGTAGCCGATATGTCACCTCTTGCTCCCTCTTCGTTAAATGGGCAAGAAAATGATCCCATTCCATCCACACCAGCTCAAAAATCTGCGTCGGCACAACCATCCACTGGCAGCCAGGTGATCGACCAGCTTGCTGGTGCAGTTGCAGGGTACCCCCAGCAGGCTCCAGTCGATATTGCCAGTACACAGATGTCACCCTCTACCTCGGGACAACTTTCGCTTTCGATATTGGAGCAGAACCGCAAACAACAATGCTTGAGTCTCTTAAATGAAGCACGACAATCGGCTCAGATGCAGAATCTTCCCGAAGCTCTCAATATTATCGGGAAAACACTCAAGATAACACCAGACTTTGTCGATGCCCTTATCCTCAAGGGGCAATTATTGGGAACAGCCGGCCGTTTTCAAGAAGCTTTGGCCATCGCGAACCAGGTAGTGCAGCTAGATGCGACCAGTGCCCTTGGTTGGAGCATGCTCGCTGCCCTATTAGCAAACACAGGCCAGCTTCAGGAAGCCTTGTCCGCAATCGATCGCTCAATTGCTCTCAACCCAAACGACCTGGAAACGCAGGCCATCGGAAACATGATTCGGACGAACCTGAGAGATCAACTGTTCACCAACGGACATCGGCCACTGCCGGTAGCTTCTGAGCCAAAACGGGGTGGCGCAAAATCTTTCTTCATCAGTACAGCTATACAGGTCCTCGCGCTGATTTTGGGAGCTACCGGCGCATCGATTCTTATCATACGACCCCAATTGCCGATCATCATAGCCTTCCTCTTAGAAAGTTCGGCGCTGGCAATCTTATGCGTTAACGCTGCACAAGGGACCTACCGGTACGGCGCAACCCGTTTACTGCTCACCTTTGTTACCAGCCTGTTAGCGATTGGAATATTGGGTGGCTTGTACAGGTTTGGCAACACCTGGTTTATGCACAAAGTAATAGCCTTCCCCTCACTTATCGTACCTGCAATCTTCCTTGTGCTCTGGCTGGCTGCAGCGGCCATTTTACCCCTACTGGCATCTCTGGGAGGCATCATCGCTAGAGCCCTGTTTGGCAGACGGCGAAGACACGCGTAACTTAGCTGGCCGCATCAGCAAGTTGCTCCCACTCTACAAGCAACTCCTCTACTCTGGCCTTTGCCTGTTCGTAGTCAGCCGAAAGTTGCGTCAATTGCTTAGCATCGGCATTGAGCGCTGCTTCAGCCAGTTCTTCCTCAAGGGTCTTCACATGGGCCTCGGCCTTCTCAATATCGCGTTCCACATCCTCAACAGTGCGAATTTTGATCTTTGCACTTTTTTTGCCACCGGGTCTGGAAGGAGAGGCAGCAGGCTTAGGCTTCACCTTCACCGTCGAACTTGTATCGGTATCCTTTACTTGAGGGGAAGGGATATCAAGCACTATCGGTCGCTTGTGTGTGCGGTACTCGCTGTAATTCCCTATGTAAGGTATCAACACGCCATCTTCTATTACCCATACTTTGGTGGCAAGGCTATCGATAAAGTAGCGATCATGCGAGACAAAGAGTAATGTGCCCTCAAATTCACCGAGAACTTCTTCAAGGAATTGGCGCGATTGCAAGTCAAGATGGTTCGTCGGTTCATCCAGCACCAGAAAATTCGATCCTTGCAGAGTCAACTTCGCTAGCGCAACACGGCTCCGTTCGCCACCGCTAAGCGCGCCAATGGGCTTAAAAACGTCATCACCTGAAAAGAGGAAACGAGCTAGAAAACTACGCGCTCCATCTTCGCTCAAGGTGCTCACCTGTCGGATCTCGTCGACAATGGTTCTACTAGGATTTAACCCACTGTGTGTCTGCGAGTAATAACCGATGCGTACATTGTGGCCAGGATAGACATGCCCGCTGATTGGAGGTATTTCACCAATAATCGTTCTCAACAATGTTGTCTTACCCGCGCCATTGGGTCCTAGCAAACCTACTCGATCTCCACGTAACAGTTCGAGGTCGGCAACGTGCACAAGAATCGTGGGTTCGCTCTGTTGATCCGAAGGCGGATAACCAGCGACAAGCCTTTGGGTCGAAAGTACAACCTGCCCGCTATCCACCACAGAATTGAACTCGAAATTCATTCCTGGAAAATCTTTTGGACGCTCGACACGCTCCAATCGGTCCAACAGCTTCTGGCGACCTCGCGCCTCACGGCTGCGTTGGCCTGCCTTATAACGGCGAATAAACTCCTCTGTATGGGCAATATGTGCCTGTTGCGCCTCATACTCTCGTATGCGACGTTCCATGCGCTCTTCACGCAAACGCAGGTATTTGGTGTAGTTTCCCGGAAATTCCTCGATGCGGCCAAAGGCCATTTCAATGGTACGTGATACAACCCTGTCAAGGAAGTAACGGTCATGGGCAACCACAACCATGGCTCCCTTCCAGCTTGCCAGGTACGTTTCCAACCACTCGAGCGCTGCCAGGTCGAGGTGGTTGGTAGGCTCGTCCAGGAGCAACAGATCCGGTTCTTGCAACAGCAGTTTTGCCAGGGCAGCACGGGTCTGTTGTCCACCGCTCAGTTGCATCACTGGAGCTTCTTGCTGCTCACCCGTGAAACCCAGGCCATCAAGCACCTGGTCAATTCTATTTTCGTAGGTATATCCACCCGCAAGTTCGAAGCGAGTCTGTAACTCGTCATAGCCCTTCAGCAGTCGTTCGTGCAGAACACCATCATTCTGCGCCCCTGGAATGGCCAGTTCAATGGCCAACTTGCTCAGTTCATGTTCCCAGTCCTGCACCTCGGCAAGGACGGTGAGCATTTCCTCTCGTAGCGAATTCTGTGGCTGGAAATCTATAGTCTGCGTAAGGTAGCCAATACGTATATTGCGCGCAATAGCAATTGTCCCCTCATCAGGCTCTTCACGACCCGCCAGGAGGTTAAGCAGCGTCGACTTACCGGCACCATTTGGACCAACGAGACCGATTCGATCATACGCGTCGATTTGAAAGCTTACATCTGAGAAGATACGTTCGGCACCAAACGATTTCCCCACTTGTATGATACTCACAATTGGCATGTGTTTTCACCGGAGATAAATCTATAACTCCTCGTATTAATTCGCGCATTAGCGTACCATACGAGGGCTTTTGTTGCAAGTTTGTTTCGCTGTAGAGATACTATACATGTCCGAACAAGTTATGGTATACTGAGTACGCATATAGCCTCACTTCGATAGAGAAAGGATGCCGAGCGGTGGCGAAAGAGCAAACTCTGGACAATTTGTGGTTGGCGCAAACCCTGTTCGATCTTGGTGGAGTGCAATTCGGTAATTTTACAGTTAGTGAGTCGGCAGTAAGCTCCCCAGTTTTTATTAACCCCAAGGTATTGATCAGTAACCCAACTGCTTTGCGCGTTGCAAGCAAACTCATGCAACAAGAAATAAATCTGGCCCAATCTTTACGTCGTGCACGAGTTCACCCCTTTGCCGTGGTTGCCGGAGTCCCCGTCGGTGGTTTACTACTGGCAACTGCCTATTCATTGGAAACAAATATTCCTCTCATCTATGCACGTATTCGACCGGAGGGTACGGGCAAACGCGGTATAGAGGGCCGCTTTAACGTTGGTGACACAGCCCTCATTATTGACGACCTGATCACCAGGGGAAGCAGCATCCTGGAAACAGCTGAGTTGCTCGAAGAGAACGGTCTAAAGGTAAAGGACGTTATCGTCCTGGTTGACCGTGAACATGGAGCAACGGAGCGATTGAGACGTAGAGGATTCAACTTGATGAGCATCTTGAAACTTGACGTTATGCTGAATCACTATATGTCCAAAGGTCTGATCTCAGAGGAGACCTATCACACCAGCGCCGAGTATTTACGCAGCAAACAGGGAGTAACCGAATAGCTTCTATATAGCTTCGTTCCATCACCGAGCGCTTTCAGAAGTAGGTTATTTATGAATTCCCGTGTGCAGCGTCTTCAGACGTTGCACACGGGAATTCATAAATAACCTACTGAGAGACCGCCGGGCGCCCCGTCACCGGGCGACCACGAGGGTCGCCCGAGGTGCGAGAATTACTACTCACTAGTAGGCTGTGTATAAGGCATTGGCCCATCGTACCCGGCAGGTGCAGCAGGTGCTCGACCTTCATGCCCATTGACCGAGCTGGCCTCTTCGCCATGCTTCAAAATTCCCAGCAAAGGCTCAATAAGGTCGATTGGCAGCGGGAAAATGATAGTTGAGTTTTTCTCAACAGCAATCTCTGTCAGCGTTTGCAGGTAACGCAATTGCAGGGTAGCCGGCTGCGAACCGATCATCTTAGCTGCTTGCGCAAGCTGCGCAGAGGCCTGCAATTCGCCTTCAGCATGAATAATCTTAGCTCGCTTTTCGCGCTCTGCCTCCGCCTGCTTCGCCATGGCACGCTGCATCGTGGCCGGCAACTCAACATCTTTAATCTCCACAGCCGTTACCTTCACACCCCAACGCTCTGTACTCTCATCAATGATAGTTTGCAGCTCACGGTTGATCTTGTTACGCTGGGACAACAATTCATCAAGTTCCGATTGACCAAGCACGTTTCGCAGCGTTGTCTGTCCAATCTGCGTTGTTGCCTGCATGTAGTTCATTACATTCACAACAGCCGAAACCGGATCTACCACATAGAAGTAGACAACAGCAGTGACTTTTATTGTCACATTATCACGCGAAATCACCTCTTGCGGTGGCACTGTTAATGTGACAATACGTAGATCGACCTTAATCATACGTGTGATGAACGGAGGCACCAGGAATATACCGGGCCCTTTAGCGCCGATCAAACGTCCAAGCACAAAGATCACTCCACGCTCGTACTGCTGAACCACTCGAATGGCTGAGAAGAGTATCAACAGCAGAACAACAACAATGATGCCAATTACGATAAACGTTATGGTAGGATCCATAAAACGCCTCCTTTACGATCCCCTAATGTATTTAGGGGTAAGGTCTGAGAATCTATCAACAATAGGTTGCACATGTAGAAGCAAACCTTCAACAGCGATAATGCGCACCTCTGTACCAGGGTCCACAGACGCAGATGGAACATCTAACACAGCGGCCCAGTCCTCGCCCTGGTAACTCACACGTCCTTCAGGTTGAAGTGGAGTCGATGTGATAACTGTAGCTCCAATCATACTCTCCATACCTGTACTGGATGGTCTCCGCCGGGTTCGCACAATCACAGTGACAACATATGCACCAACTAAGCCAACTAACCCACCCATTGCATAGACAAGAATGGGATTTACCTGTGGTCCCTGGTAAGGACCGCCACTATTGAAAAAGAGCAATGCGCCGAAGATCAAAGAGAGTGCAGCTCCCACCGTCAGCACGCCGTGTGTAGTTAATTTCACATCGAGCACCAGCAGCACGAATGCCAGGACCATTAATGCCAGGCCCGTCCAGTTTGGTGAGAGCGTTCCTGCCGCGAAGAGGAAGAGCAGCAGCGCTATGCTTCCTGCCACCCCCGGTAGAATAGCGCCCGGATGCGAGATCTCTACGAAAATGCCCACCATAGCCACAATAAACAACAGGAAGATCACATTAGGATCCAGCAGAATAGCATAGAGCGTATCGACAGCACTGGCATCGATATTCTGCACTGAAGCTCCCGCCGTTTGCAATGTAACTGTGCGACCAGATGCAAGTTTGACCGATCGACCATCGACTTGATTAAGCAGGTCACTCAAGCTAGTTGCCTGCACATCGATGATCTTGTCAGACATAGCCTGCTGGTCGGTATACGAAGCAGCCTGGGTGACCATCTTTGTCGCGGGTTGGACGTTACGACCATACCTGTTCTGGATATTGGTCATATCTGAGACCAATACACTCTCGATCTTCGCCTTAAGTGTGCTCCCAATATCGCCACCCGAAACATCCACCGGACTCGATGCACCAATCGTAGTACCAGGGGCCATAGCAGCAACCTGAGCAGCCAGCGCAACAAAAGCGCCTGCGGAGGCAGCATAAGCACCCGTTGGCGTAACATAGGAGATGATAGGCACCGTGCTATTCAGCTCAGCTACCTTCATTGACTCCATCGATTTGATATCACCGCCGGGTGTATCGATCTCAATCACTAACGCCTGAGCGCCATCCGTCTCGGCAGTATTGATCGACCTGGTGAGAAAGCGTAACGAAGCCGGGTTAATCTCACTATTCAGCACCATTTCATCGACATGAGATGTCGCTGTTGCCGCGAAAGAAGTACGTGCGTTCAAAGATAGGAAGATAAAGGCGAGCACTATTGCGATGATAGCTATGGGTAGAAGGTACAGCACAAATGGTTTGCGACGGGCCTGGCGCGAATCCATGGCAATTTTCCTCCAATTAATCAAACAACGCGCCTACTATCAAACACCAAATCACATTCTTATCATACCATAAGCTGGTTAGTAACACGAAAAGTAAATCCTACTCTTTTTCTAAGCAGAATGATGAACCGTCTAACATCACATTGTTTTGATCGTTTCATAGCGAATTGCTATAATTAATATAGCATACTGCTATTCGAATGTCAAGAGCAAAGCTGTGCGGTAATTCTAAGATCGATGAACTTTGTAGCAACTCAGCTCACCCGCTGCTGCGTAGTAGGCAGCAGTTGGTGATACACCCTCAGGTAGTTCTGAGCCATAGTACGAGCAGAGAAAGCCCGTTCAACATGCTCACGAGTGGCCTGTCGATCAATTTCGGCAAGCAGTGGAATGCACTGTACCATCTCATCCACATTATGGACCAGGAAACCTGTTTCCCCATGCACAACCAGCTCTGGTGCTGCTCCACGAGCAAAGGAGATGACCGGACATCCCAATGCCATCGCCTCGATCATGACCATGCCAAAGGGTTCCTCCCACTGGATTGGATTGAGAAACCCGTAGGCTCTACTCAGCAGATCAACTTTTCGCTTTCTGTTCACCGGGCCAATATAACGAACTTGCTGCTGATCGATCTGTGGTTCGATGATCTCATGAAAGTAGCGCTGCGACTCCTGAAGCGCACGGTCAATAGTACCGGCGAGCACCAGCGGCCTCTGGGCTCGCCTGGCTGCTTCGATCGCCAGGTGTGGGCCCTTTTCTGGCATAAAGCGCCCGAGCCACACCAGGTAATCGCTTCTGACCTTTGAAGTAGGTCTGTATTGCTTCATCGAGATACCATTATACACTACACCCACCACCCACAGTTGGGCAGGAGCCTCGGCACGGGCATGCTGGCTAATCGTTACCACAGGAACCGAGGAGCCCCATTTTTGCAAATAGTAGGCGTCAGCCTTGCCCATCCAGTTCTGCACTCGATCAAAGGGGAAACGACCATGTAAGGTTGTCACATGGGGAACAAGCAGAGGAGCCGTCAGCGGAAATATAAAGAGATCAGAGCTTGCGGACAGATGCGTATGCACGATATCAAAGTCATCTGCTTGTACAGCTTCCACAGACTGCTCTAGATGGTAATACGCCAGTAGATGGGCCGACCAGGGAACTTCTTGTTCCCGTAACGGTGTCTGAAAGAAGGAGACTAGCCTGGCCGAGGTTGAGGTATTACCAGGGGCATACAGGGTCACATCATGCCCCTGGGCAACTTGCTCTTCAACCAGGTCAGCAATCACACTCTCTGTTCCACCATAGTTCTTTGGTGGAATAGGGAGCCACGGGGGAGCGATATGAGCGATCTTCATTGTTTGTCCTTGCTACGGCTTACTGCGTTGCTGCTGTGCCGTTTATCATGCTAGAGAGCCTACAGCTTTTCGTATCGAACGCTTCCTGATGAAGAAGCAAGCGTACATATCCCCCACTTATCACGCTTCTAAATCAGAAAAAGTTTTGGATTTCCAGGAAACCTGTCTCCTTTATACCAGATAAAGAGAAATGAGAAAGCTCGGTTCCCATTTTGCACCCCATAACAGGCATAACCAAACCAGTCCAAAAGACGAAAAGGCGCCAGGAATGCTCCGATGAGAGATTCCCTGGCGCCTGCTTCTCGCAAACACTGATTGTCCGCGATCGTACGAGCTACTATGCTTGCCCGACTTCGGGATTGCTGCTCGTGCTTTCGGTCTTGCCGGTCTGGCCCGTCCCATAGATGATGTCCGAGAGTTCCTTACGTGAGCGTTCAAGCAAGGCACGAAGCTGTGCCAGGCGCTCCCGGTTCTCGATGGCACCGCGGCTGGCAATAGCGAAGAGCCGGGCAACCTCTGCTGCTTCACTGCGCAGCGCCTGGAACTCTGGTGAGCCCCATTGCCAACCCTGGCCGAAAGGGCCCCTGCGACCAAAGCCGTGCCCTGGATGCCCGCCATAGAAGCGGGGACCACGTGGACCTTCCGAGCCACGCTGCAGCCAGGGTGGAGTCCATCCTTCCCTGTCACCTCGGTTAAACGGATTAGCAAAACCCCTGCCAAATCTTCCGTACATCTTTGATTGTCTCCTTTCAGATGTGTGAAACGATGCGATATATCGTTTCTGCCATATACAACAATGCGATATATCGTTAATATTCCATGTACGATTCTAATGTGCTTTGTGTTGTAGAATCATCCGGGGAATTTTTTGCCCAACTCACAACTGAATGGAGGAGTCCTTTGGGACAAAGTCTGGTCGTCGAGTGATGAGGATTGGTAGGTTTCGAGGCCACAACATTTTATGTAGCCTCGAAATTTGCATTTCACTACAGTTTACGCAGCACCTCAAACAGGTCCTCGTTACCTGGCATGTCTCCAGGATTATCGAGCACCTCAATGTAGCGAATGATGCCTTCCTTGTCGATGACAATCACCGCGCGGTTCGACATGCCTGCCTGGTGACGAACGCCATACAGATCTACCACTTTACCCTGTGGATAGAAGTCTGAGAGCAGTGGGAAAGATGTATGCATCGATTTGGCCCAGGCATTTAATGCATAGGTGCTATCCAAACTGATGCTAACGACTTCGGTATCAAAGTCCTTGAAGCGTTCAAGTTCTGACTCATACGAAGGAAGTTGCGCAGAGCAAACACTGCTGAAAGCATAAGGAACGAAAGCCAGCACGACATTTTTTTCGCCTCGAAAGTCCGCTAGATGCCATTCAATCCCATTTGCGGTCCTCAGTGTAAAATCAGGAGCAGCATCTCCAACTTTCAATGTCTTTGTAACCGGTTGACTTCTAATCGCCATCTAAAGGTATCCTTCCGTATTATAGATACGTACACTACTTGTTAGTACGTGCTCGTGTTACGGTTCTACCCAGGCGTTACTGGCCTGATTGACCAATCGTTTAGCAAGATGTACTCTACGAGCACGCGTGATAAAACAAACGCGCAGGGCACGAATAAGCTCACTATTCAGGATTTTAGCACCAGACAGAAGTGCTCGTCAAATTAAGAATTAGAAGAGAGGAAGCACAGGTACCACTTCGCCTTTGCACTAATATATCGAATGCTACGAGAACAAGTATCAGATAAGAAGACTATCGGCACGAAAAATTCACTGACTGTCCTTTGGAATGCATTACTGGCACGGCAAGGTTTAGTTGCCTACCTACCGATCATTGTTATAAGTATTCTGATGTTATGGGGAGCATCCTGGCAATTTTTTTGGACATATACTGACGCCGCCCGCTACCAATGTTACGCGCTGACCTTCTGGATGGGTAGTAGCGGAGCACATTTATTACCGGCTAGCCAATGTTCGTTTCTTCCCACACCTACAGTAGCTCAGCCACCATTTCATGTGCTACCGCTTGAGTATCCACCACTCACACTCGTCTTATTCTCGGTGGCAGCTTTAGGTCCGCTTTTCTACTATCAAATAGCCTTTGCCATATTAATGGCACTTACTTGTGTGCTGATTTACTGGTTGCTCCTACGTTACAGCCCACGTGGAGCAGCCCTGGTATTTGCGCTCTATATGCTTATTGGTGCCTATTCGACCGCCACAGGACGCTTCGATCCTGTACCAGCCGCATTAACACTTCTGTGTCTCATTGCAGCCGAGCGCAAACGTTGGACATACGCATATGTTGCATTGGCCTTTGGCTTCCTTCTGAAAATATACCCAATCCTGCTACTCCCCGCTCTTTTTATAGCAGAACAGCGAGACGCTCAACGTATGTACATGCCACAAAAATCGCTTACACTCAAGTCATTGCCCGGAGAACTCTGGCACACCTTGAGAGGTATAGTTCATTGGCATTGGAAAAATACACTTATATTTTTTGGCATACTTCTAGGAGTTACAGGTTTCTTTGCGCTTTTTGACTTCAAGGGAGCCGTACTCAGCCAGTTGAGCTACTTTGCAAATCGTCCCGTACAGGTTGAGTCAACCATCAGTACCCTGCTCTGGCTTGGCACACTCTTCGGTTTTCCTGTACGAACTGTCTACACATATGGATCAATCAATATGATCAGTATGCTTGGAGGACCAATCGCTATCCTGTTTGATTTACTGTTTGCGTTAGGGTATATGTATATCATTTTCCTGCAATGGCGCGGCAAGCTGGATATTGTCCAGTCGTGTATCGCGCTCTTGCTAGTTTTCATCGTCACGGGCAAAGTTTTCAGCCCGCAATATCTCATTTGGATGGTACCTCTGCTGGCCTATAGCGGCGCCTTTGACAGCTTATGGCTGGTTATCTGGGTGTCTATCTCAATACTAACTACCATTGTTTATCCGTACCTCTACACCCGCGCCCTTAATGGCACCGCAGCGCCATATGTCCCTGGCTTTATCCAGTCTGTAGCTGTGCGCAACGCATTGCTTGTTCTAGTGACACTTGCTTACCTTTTCAACTGGTTTCAACTACGTCGACGCAAGATACTGCCCTCAAATGACATCCAGCAAGAGGATGAGGTACAGGAATTAAGCATGTCTGTGTCCAAAAAATCCTCATGATTGCGTGGTTCCATTCGCTTCCGGCCCCCTTGGCAAAGCTGCTTCCTCCTTCGGGATATACTGCTCAGCATAACGAAGTGGCATTAATGAGACAGGTTGTCTTACGCCTGGACCACCTCTCGCTTTTCCTGTAATCCCTTGCTCGTCTTCTTCTGTTCCACATACCACCTCACACCCTCAGCTACCCCGCGAATCACATCGTACTCCGGCTTATAGCCTAGTTCGCGCTGCGCCTTCTCAATCGAGAACTCCTGATTACCGCCGAGCAGCGTTATACCATAGGTAGTTACGGGAGGAGGCACAGATTTGCGCCGGCCCATTGCCTGCCAGAGCAATTCGGCAGTGCGGCCAGCAATGTATAGTGCAAAATAAGGGACCTTGCGCGAGACAGGAGATACTTCCAGGAAGTCGGCAATCGTATTTAAATACTCGGCTTGCGTCACACGCCGATCATCAGCAATAGTATAGGCCTGGCCAATCACCATATCATCCGCGTCGCCCGCCTTGATTAGACCCTGTGCCACGTCGCGCACATACACCACTGGAACAATATTTTTACCGGAACCAATCAAAAAGCCCTTCCCGGATTCTACTATGGCCACGAACCGTCCAAAACTGGCGTTATCACGCGGGCCATATATCCACGCGGGACGAACAATCACCACGGGTGCTCTGCGCTCTTTTACCAGGTCGGCAACCAACTTCTCGCTGGCAATCTTGGTGCGACTATAGGGATTGTCCTCGGCATGAAAAGGATGATCCTCGGTAACAATACCATGCAGATGATGTCCATAGACTGTAATCGAACTTGTATGCACAATGCGCTGTACACCGGCATCCATGGAAGCAGTTATCAGGTCTGCTACTCCCCACACATTGACCTTGGTGTAATCCTTTTCCAATCCCCATGGGCCTGTCTTTGCCGCGACGTTATAGACCCTCTGCACACCCTGCACTGCACGTTTGAGTGATTCCAGGTCAGTCAGGTCACCATGCACGACTTCGACGCGCTCTAGCTTGCGCAAGCGTGATGCATCTTCCACCGGTCGCACCATAGCGCGTACCTCGTCGCCACGCTCCACTAACATATCGACGAGGTGACCGCCTAGAAAACCAGCAGCCCCTGTTACTAATACTTTCACTACCAAACTCCTTATTTAGCCATGCTTTCAGGTAACCTGAGTATAACAAGGAGCCCGACTCTTGGCAAGCATTTAAGAAAGTTAGGTTCTAAGAAGCACCTCCTGCGTGCCTGCGATGCGGAGCTGCAGACCACCCCAGTCTTGGTCTCCAATAGCTCTTATTGACATCAGACCAAACGTCGGCAATACATTGTAGTTCCTGCTTGACGACGTTTACATTGGCAGGTCTTTTGTTCACATCCATATCCAGCATACTTGAGATCAATGTTTCAAGACGGTTCAGATATATATCTACTGTGCTTGTCAAAAGCGATTCGGGGTCAGGGGAATTTCGAGAACGGCTTCGAAGCGGTGTAAAGCGAAATGGTGCTTCTGAGGGATCTTTTGCAGTGAGCAACTGGTGTATTAGAGCCCCCAGGCTGTAGATATCAGCACGTGGAGTTGTTTGCGCTTTGCCATACTGCTCTGGAGCAGCATACCCAAGAGAGCCGAGGGCGATGGTATCTTTAGCCTGCCCTGGCTTGAAATAACGCGCAATCCCAAAGTCGATCAAGTAGAGCTGACCCTGAGGGGTCCGTATGACATTGGCAGGTTTTAGATCGCGAAAGACTATTGGGGGTTGTCGCGTATGCAGATAGTCTAGCACATTACACAGTTGTATACCAATATGGAGTACTTCGCTTAACAGAAAGCCTCTATTATTTCTCTTACTTCGACACTCTTCAAGCGTCTCGCCTTCGATAAAGTCCATCACCAGGTACCATCGCTCAAGACGGCTAAAGTATTCATGCAAGCGCGGCAGGTTGGGATGAGTCAACCGGGATAACAGGCTCACCTCGCGATGGAAAGTTTTGGTTGCTTCAATCAATGCCCGCGGATGCAGTCCCTCCAGACTTACCTCCTTGATCGCAACCAGCCAACCTCCGCTCTGCATATCTCTTGCCTTATAGACCGAGCCAAAGCCTCCACTACCAATTTTGCCAAGGATATAGTACCGATCCTTGAATAGCATATTTGGAACAGGATGTGCCGGAACAGGAGCTTGTAAAACGGAAAGAGGACTGTTACAGGCAAAGCAGAGATGCGCGTACGTTTCATTCGCTGCGCCACAAATATTGCAGAAAAGAATAGAGGAAGAGTCCATAACGCTTGCTCCCTTGCACACATGCATATGCTTGAAGCACAAAAAGAAAAAACAGAAATCCCTCAAACTTTGCCTACAATAGGATTATACAACACATATATATCGGAGAGGCAGTGCGGAGCCCTCTGTGATATTCCTCATTTCTTGGCCCCATATTCCCGAAGCATTAGGACCTATTTTGTTGCGTTGTAAACAACACTTTTTGCAAGTCGATTCGCAACCACAATCATCCCGCTAATCAACAGCAGCAGGAGCGCCACAATGCCATATGCTCCCCGGATACCGACTTGATCGGCTAGCCATCCCAGGACGAAAGGGGCAATGAGGATCGCCATCCCTGCTCCCAATGCTATACGGGCACTGGCAGCGTCAGTCTGTTCCGGGACGGTACCCAGGGTCAGAGCAATGCTGAGCGGCCAGAGGTTAGCGATCCCCATGCCCGTAATACACAAGCCGATGAGACGCAGTGGTGCGAACGGAGCGAGCCAGAAGAGCGGAAACCCGGTTACCGTGAGAAGCACAGCAAGCAGGATAAGCCGTGTGCTTCGCATAGCGCGGGCAAGACGACTGCCAATGAAGCGTCCCACAATCTCCGCAAGAAAGAAAAGGCTCACCAGGCTGGCGGCAACGCTTTTGCTCAGTCTGCTCTCCTGGGCTAAAAAGTCTGCACCCCAATAGACGATGCACCATTCGATTGCCACGCCCAAGAGCACAATGGTCCAATAGGCCCAGAAGGAAAACGGGAAAGCCAAAGCATGAGGAGCGGAAGATGGCTTCCTCGCGGGGTGCTGTCCGCCCGGTATGGAGAAATTGCGCGACACAGTAAAAATGAGTAGGAGTATAAGAACCATGAGTACAAGGGCGCTCCGCCATCCAAGAGCAACGCTTTGTAATCCACCGACACATAGCGGAGCAAGGCTCGCACCGATGCTGGCAACAACGTTTGCTTCAATTAAGGCAATAGAGCGTTGCTCCTGGTGCTGGTCGGAGAGTGTGGACTGAATCGTCATAAGCAAGAGATTTCCCGCATATCCCATAATGACAAGGCTGAGCAGCGTGAGGATGGGGTGATGGCTGATCACCAGAGCCACGGCACCCGCAGCCATTACTCCTGCCCCTCCCCAGAAAACGCGACGACGACCACAGAGGCGTGTCACACGATTTCCACTGAGACCGACAAGCACAGCACCGAAGGCGAATGCACTGAAATGAAGGCCTTCTAACGTGTAACTCATATGCAACTCTGAGCGCAGAAAGGGCATGAGAGGACCAACGGATGCCTGCAAGTAGGCATAGTAGCCCAACAGAATATATGCCAGCCAGGTGAAACGAGTACGCACAAACACGTCAGTTTGTGCCCCAACGAGGTTCTTAAAGTTTCTCACATCTCAAGCCTTTCCTTCTCTTCCTCAGCTATAAGGGCACTCTTCCTCATCTTTTCTTTTTTTCGGACTCTGATATACTTAGAGCATCCTATCAGGATTCACCGACCATCTCAAATTCTTAGTACACAACACTTTATATAACAGGGTACACCTCAGCATAACCTGTAAGTTGGCTCCAAACAAGAGAACGATTAAGGGAACAGATCAAGTAGCAGAAACAGGAGATATGCCATGGGCGACAAGATTCCCTTGGAGCGTGTAGATACCTATCGTTGGCGTATACCCAGGCGCTATAATCCTGAGATGCGTGTGCCCGGTATGGTGTATGCGGACGATGAACTTATAGAACAGATTATTGGTGATAACTCGCTACAGCAAGTGGCGAACGTGGCAACCTTGCCAGGGATTGTAGGTTATTCTCTCGCTATGCCTGATATTCACTGGGGCTATGGTTTTCCAGTTGGGGGTGTTGCTGCAACTGATGCTGAGAAAGGCGTAATCTCCCCTGGTGGTATTGGCTTTGACATCAACTGCGGTGTCCGTATGCTTGCCACTGACTTGCTGCGAGATCAAGTCAAGAGCCAGGTTGATAGACTTGCCGATGAGCTTTTCTCCAATCTGCCTTCTGGCGTGGGCACTGATGGTATGCGAAAGCTTACTCAAAGCGAGATGCGCGAAGTCATGCTACGGGGAGCAGCCTGGGCGATTGAAGAAGGTTATGGTTTTCCCGAAGACCTGGAAGTCACCGAGGAGAACGGTTGTCTGGCTGGTGCTAATCCCAATGCTGTAAGCCAGAAGGCCATACAGCGGGGCATCTCCCAACTTGGCAGCCTGGGTTCTGGAAATCATTTCTGTGAAGTGCAAGTTGTCGATCATATCTACGATATCGAAGCCGCAAATGCTTTAGGTATCGTACAGAAAGGGCAGGTTGTAGCAACTATACATTGCGGCTCAAGGGGATTCGGACATGAAGTGGCGCAAGATTTCATCAAGCTAGCAGAGTCAAAACAGAAAGACTATGGTTTCAAACTTGTTGACCGGCAATTGGCATGTTTACCTTTGAAATCCGCAGAAGGGCAGGCCTACCTCTCTGCAATGTCTTGTGGTGCAAACTTTGCATGGGCGAATCGTCAATTGCTGATGCACGGAGTGCGGCAAGCTTTTTCTACCGTCTTCGGTAGGAAGGCGCGTGCCAGGGATTTACCGATGGTCTACGATGTCTGCCATAACATCGCCAAGATGGAAGAATATGAAATCAACGGGCAGGTGCAGGGTGTCTGCGTTCACCGCAAGGGAGCTACACGAGCATTCCCTGCTGGGCACCCGGCAATTCCTGAAAAGTATCGCTCTGTCGGTCAACCTGTCCTGATCCCTGGCGACATGGGCCGCTACTCCTTCGTCCTGGTTGGGTTACAAGGTTCGATGGAGCAGACTTTCGGCACAACCTGCCATGGTGCAGGCCGTCGCCAGAGTCGCACCGCTGCCAAGAAGTCGATGAGTAGCAAGGATTTGCTCAATCAACTCGAAGCTAGGGGCGTAACGGTGCGTGTGCATAGTAAGAATTTGCTGACGGAAGAGGCCCCACAGGCGTATAAGGATGCACAACAAGTAGTTAACGTTGTAAACAACGCGGGATTGGCAAAGCTCGTTGCACGCCTCAAACCCATTATCGTTGTTAAGGGATAGTTAAAGAAGTTTGGGCTGACTCGCGGATGGTTCGGGCTGTAAAGCCAAATATGTTCAGAAAAATACTGTTCCTTTGTTGCTTTTCTTGAGTTACGAGTGTATTCTTTGTCTACAAAGGAGATGTTTTCATATTCCCTCAATGGGCGAGGAAAAGGAGTGTTCAAAATCCTATGAGCAACAATGTATTTCCGCCGGGTAGTAGGGTACGTGTAACCAGTTATAGCCCTTTCAGAGGGCTGAGAGGGACGATTCGAACAGTCGATAGTATCCCTCACCTTGAAGTTGACGAGCCTTTTTGTTTCTACGGTATCGAGCTAGAAGGAACGCACCTCAAGGAACCGATCTGGTTCGAATATGATGAGGTGGAGTTAGTTGCTCCCCATGAGAAAGAGGATTTCAACAATCGTGGCAAGGAGTCCCTTGGTTTCTAACCACAGGGAGGAATTGCCACCGCCCGCAGGCGCATTTGCTTGCACCTTTGGTACGTGTGTGCTATACTGTCCTTGCGCTAAGGCACCCTGTATCAGGCGGGTTGTACCCGACTCGAGAGGACGTGATACGTCCAGCAGGGAGAGACGGTTCGCGGATTGC
>WNFE01003886.1_pt1 | contig 19538 bp, 17 predicted proteins | sample 5400451 | NCBI WGS metagenome assembly WNFE01 (sample SAMN13153344, study PRJNA577476) | soil metagenome | isolation source: 200 cm saprolite under Douglas fir tree site 2 hole 2 | place: USA:California | collected 2015-04-18
AGCCGCTTCCCGACCAGCCGGCCCTCCATGTCGACCAGCGCCAGCACGACCGTGTCCACGCTGCGGTTCGCCACCGCGCGCTACAACGCTTCGACTGTGAGCGGCGCCGTCCCTGCGCCATTGGACGCTGCGACCGGTGAGGGAACTTTGTGCACGTCGGTCATCGGGGGCTCACCTCCAGGACGAGCTTGCCTCTCACGCCGCCCCGCTCGAGCCGCTCATGCGCCGCGGCGGCTCGCTCGAGCGGGAACGTTTCTTGGACGGACACCTTCAGCTTTCGCGCCGCTATGGCTTCTCCAAGCTCATCCAGCCAGTGGCCGTCAGGCTCGACCAACGGTTCCTCCACACGGATTCTGCGACGTTTCGCCTCAGCCCGGACGGCAGCATTGGCGCCGTCGCTCACCGCGAGGAGCACTCCTCCTTCCCGAAGCGTCGCGACCAGCGCCTGGGTGTCCTGACCGCCCACCAGGTCGAGCGCCACGTCGGCGTCGCGTGTTTGCAGCGCTTCGCGATCGCGCCGCCCGGTCGTTGCGACGACATGGGCGCCGCGGAGCTTCGCGATCTGAACGGCCAGGTGGCCCACCCCACCCCCCGCCCCATGCACCAGCACGGTCTGGCCATTCAGGATGTGCGCCGTGTCGATGAGGGACTGCATCGCGGTGATCGCCGCGAGGGGGATGGCGGCGGCCTCGACCGGCGAGATGCCGTCAGGCACGCGGGCCAGCTGCCGCGAAGGCGCCGTGACGAACTCTGCGTACGCGCCGGCTACGCGTGGGAACCACGGCATTCCGTAGACGAGGTCACCCACCTCGAAGCGCGTCACGCCGTAGCCCATCGCCTCGACCACGCCGCAAACATCCCAACCGAGGATGAATGGAGGTGGTCCCACCCACCGCGCCACGCCTTCGCCGCGGCGCGTCTTGCAGTCGACGGGGTTCACGCCGGCCGCGATCACGCGCACCAGCACCTCGGTCGAGATCGGCGACGGCCGCTCCACCTCGACGCAGCGAAGCACCTCGGGACCCCCGAAGTGCGCGACCTGGATCGCCCGCATCACTAAGGGGTCGTCCCCACCCGGGACCCGCAAGCGAGTCCCGGCCTCCCCACACGGTGGGGAGGCGAGTAATGCAGCACCTCCCTCATCACACTCCTAGGTGGTGGCGAGGAAGACGTTCTTGAGCTCTGTGTAGTAGTCGAGCGCGTCCGGCCCCAGCTCTCTCCCGACGCCGGATTGCTTGAAGCCTCCGAACGGCGTGGTGACGCGCACCGAGTTGTTCGAGTTGACGGAGATCGTCCCCGTCTCGAGCCCTCGCGCGACACGCATCGCGCGCCCTGCGTTGTTGGTCCAGATCGATCCCGAGAGGCCATAGACCGTGTCGTTGGCGATCCGGATGGCCTCGTCCTCGTCGGCGAACGGGATCACCGCCGCGATCGGGCCGAAGATCTCCTCTCGCGCCGCGCGGTCGGTGTTCGCGACCGGGGAAAGCACCGTCGGCGGAAACCAGTAGCCCGCGCCCTGCGGCGCCGAGCCGCGGAATGCCACGCGCGCCCCATCCTCCAGGTAAGACGCGACCTTGGCCCGCTGGTCGGCGGAGATGAGCGGGCCCATCTCGGTCTTGTCGTCGAGCGGGTCACCGACCCTCAGCGCCTTGATCGCCTTCTCAAAAGCCTGCATGAATCGGTCGAGAGCCGATCTCTCGACCAGGATGCGCGAGCGAGCGCAGCAGTCCTGGCCTGCGTTGCCGAACACCGCCAGTGGCGCGGACGCCGCCGCCTTCTCGAGGTCCGCGTCGGCGAAGACGATGTTGGCCGACTTGCCGCCCAGCTCGAGCGTCACGCGCTTGATCGACTGCGCGGCCAGCGCGCCGATGCGCTTGCCCACCTCGGTCGATCCGGTGAACGCGACCTTGGCCACGTCCGGGTGCTGGACCAGCCTCTCCCCCACCACCCGACCCGCGCCTACGACCACGTTCAGCACGCCCTCGGGCAGGCCGGCTTCGAGCGCGATGCGAGCGAGCTCGAGGGCGGTCAGGGGAGTAAGCCCCGCGGGCTTGAGGACGATCGTGTTTCCCGCCGCCAGCGCCGGCGCGACCTTCCAGGAAGCTATCGGGAGCGGGAAGTTCCACGGGACGATGAGCGCGACCACCCCGAGCGGCTCGCGAAACGTCATGTCGACGCCGCCGGCGACGGGGATGGTCTTGCCGAACACGCGCTCCGGCGCGCCGGCGTAATAGTTGAAGACGTCGACGACCATGCCGACCTCGCCGCGCGCGTCGCTGATCGGCTTGCCGACGTTGCGCGCCTCGAGCTGTGCCAGCTCTTCCGAATGCGTCGCGATCGCGGACGCGATGCGGCGCATGAGGTTGGCGCGGTCCTTCGGGTTCAGCGCCTTCCACGCCGGGTAGGCCGCCTTGGCCCGGGCCACCGCCTGGTCGGCCTCTTCGACCGTCGCCTCCTGAAGCTCGGCCAGCACCTGCTCGGTTGCTGGCTCGATGACTCTCAACGTGCCGGTCTTGGTCGCCATATCCCTTACCCCTCCAAGTACCGCTCGGCCGAATGGGCCTGTATGTGGTCCTTTGCAATGATAGTATCGACCTACTTCGAGTCTTTATCGCCCATTCGCTTGTGAGGGGTAGGAGCGATGGCCGGAGCTGGGGAAGCCGTAGTCGTCAGTCAGTCCACGCACGTCCTCCCGCTGGAGTTCAACCGGCGCTACCCGGTGCTGATGCGGGGCCAGGGCGTCTGGGTCGAGGACGCCTCCGGCAAGCGCTACCTGGATGCTATGAGCGGCGGCTCGATGGCCGCGACGCTAGGCCACGGCAGGCGCGACATCATCGCCGCGGCGCGGGCGCAGGCCGAGAAGCTCGCCTACGTGCACAACGAGAGACTGACGAACCCGGCCCAGGAACAGCTCGCCCATGAGCTGGCCGGCCTGGCGCCCAAGGGATTCACGCGCGTGCGCTTCGTGACCGGCGGCGCCGAGGCCAACGAGATGGCGATCCAGATCGCCCGCCGGTACCACGTCGATCGCGGGCAGCCGAAGCGCTGGCACGTCATCTCTCCAGCACAGGCGTATCACGGCCCGACGATGGCCACGCTGTCGATGACCGGGAGGCCGGGCTTGCAGCGGCCGTTCGAGCCTTACCTGACGCAGCACCCGCACATCCCGCCCAGCACGTGGCGCTTCGATCCGACCGGCGAGCAGGCGCTGCAGGCGCTCGACCGCGCGTTGGAGGCTACGGGCCCCGACACCGTGTCTGCCTACTTCTGCGAGCCGATCAGCGCCGCCGCGCTGCCCGCCTACAGCCCGCCGAAGCGATTCTGGGAAGGCCTCGCCGAGCGCCGCGAGCGGCACGGATTTCTGATCTGCTTCGACGAGATCGTCACCGGGATCGGCCGCACCGGCCAGTGGTTCGCGGCGGAATCGCTGCCTTTGGTGCCAGACATCATCGCCACCGCCAAGGGCCTTGGCGCCGGCTACGCGGCCATCGGCGCCGTGCTCTGCCGGCAGCACGTCTACGACGCGATCGCGGGCGGCTCACGGAAATTCACGCTCGGCCACACCTGGGACGGCGCGCCGCTTTCGTGCGCGGTCGGGCTCAAGGTCATCGAGGTGCTCAAGAAGGAAGGCCTGGTCGAGCGGGTTCACGAGCGCGGCCCGCGCCTTCGCGACGAGCTGGCCGGCGCCCTCGAGGGAGTGCCGCTCGTGCACGAGGTCCGCGGCCGGGGCTACCTCCTTGGCGTCGAGTACGTCGATCCCCGCGACGGGAAATCCTTCCTGCCGCCGGACCTGCGGACTGCGGGCCGGGTGGACGACGTGGCCTTCGAGCACGGCCTCATCACCTATTCGACGATGCCCACGCGCGACGGATTCGCCGGCGACCAGACGCTCTTCGCCCCGCCGTTCACGACTACCGACGCCGAGCTGGCCGAGATGGTGGAGCGCTTCGCCTCCGCGGTGCGCCTGGTGGCAAAGGAGCTCGAGAGCAAGCTCGAGGCGAGGCCGGTCTGATGGCGGCGCGCAAGCTGAAGGCCCTGATCGTCCAGCACGAAGAGCCGACCCCTCCCGGATACCTGGGCGAATGGCTGGATGAACAGAACGCCGAGGTCGACATCCTGCGCATCGACCTCGAAGAGAAGATCCCGGACCCACGGGAATACCAGCTGATCGCGTCGCTCGGCTCGGAGTTCGCTGCATTCGACGACTCGGTACCGTTCATCAACCCCGAGTCGCAGCTGATCAAGCAGGCAGCCGAATACGACGTGCCGGTGCTGGGGCTGTGCTTCGGCGGCCAGCTGATGGCGCGCGTGCTCGGCGGCACGTCGTTTCGCGCCGACCGCTCGGAAATCGGATGGCTGCCCGTGCGCTCAAAGGACACGGACCTGCTTCCCGAAGGCCCCTGGTTCCAGTGGCACTTCGACAGCTTCACCCTGCCGCCGGGCGCGAAGCTGCTCGCGGACACCGACGTCGGTCCCCAGGCTTACATCGCCGGCCGGAGCCTCGGCCTGCAGTTTCACCCCGAGGTGACGCCGGCGATCATGGAGAGCTGGGTGCGCGCCTACCGCCACGAGCTGGATGGCGATGGCGTCGACCCGGACGCGCTGCTCGAGGAGACCAACCGGCGGGCGCCGGCCGTGCGCCGGACGACCATGCGGCTGTTCGACCGTTTTCTGGAAAACATCGCTCGCGTCACCCCGGGAGCAGCTCGTGGCCGTTAAGCAAGCGCACAGACGGACGAACGGCGCCTCGCCGGCGGCGCCGCGCTTCGAGCGAATCCACCAGCTGCGCGCGCATGAGTACGTGGCAGAGCAGATTCGCCGCCACATCGCACTCCGGCTGATCAAGCCGGGAGAGGCGCTCCCGGCCGAACGGGAGCTGGCGGGCATGTTCGGTGTCGGGCGCCCGACGATCCAGCACGCCTTGCGGCTGCTCGAGGCCGCCGGCCTGGTCGAAGCCCGCCGCGGTCGCACCGGCGGCACGTTCATCACTCAGCGCGACCAGGATTCGCTCGCGGTCGATGACCTGATCGTGCGCGTCATGCGACAGCGCAAGGAGCTCGAGGACCTGCTGCTGTACAGGCGCGTGGTCGAGCCCGCGGTGGCAAGGGTCGCCGCCGCCACCCGCCGGAACACCGACCTGGCTGCGATGCGCCGGGCCATCCGCGGCATGGCCGCCGCCACCACCGAGCCCGAATACATGCGGCACGACACCGACTTCCACATCGCGGTCGCGCACGCGACCGGGAATGCATTCCTGACCCGCGCGATCGAAGAGATCCGGATGCGCCTGAACGACGCGATGACGCTCCTGCCCGAGTCGGATGCGTGGCACCAGCGCCTTTCGGGCGAGCACGAGGCGCTCCTCGCAGCGATCGACAACGCGGATGGCGATTCCGCTGAAACACTCATGCACGAGCACGTCGCCATCAGCGAGCAGGGATTGCGCGCCGTGCTGGCGGCCATCCGGCGGCGCGGAGTGTGGAAGTAGACGTGAGATCGATGCAGGCGACGATCAGCGCGGACGAGACCAACGTCTTCCCGCGGTTCCTCGACCTCGCATACCCGAACATCGAGCGCGGGAAGGGCGTCTGGCTGGAAACAACCGACGGCCACCGGATCCTCGACGCCTGCTCGGGCGGCGCAATGGTGGCGTGCCTCGGCCACGGTGTTACAGAGATCGCCGACGCCGCGGCGGCGCAGGCCGAGCAGATCGCCTACTTCTACAACCATCACTTCACCAGCCTGCCGCAAGAGATGCTGGCGGACCGCGTGATCGGGGTTGTTCCCGAGATGGCGCGGATCAAGTTCGCCTCTGGAGGATCGGAGGCGAACGAGACCGCGGTGCGGCTGGCCCGGACGTACCACGTCGACCGCGGTCAGCGCGACCGATGGCGGATCATCTCGCCGGCCCAGGCGTATCACGGCTCTACGCTCGGCACGCTCGCTTTGAGCGGTCGCCGCCGCTCGCTCCAGGACCCATACGTCGATTACTTGCCCGCTTACCTGCACATCCCGCCGTCGACGCCGCGCTTCGACCCCACCGGCGAGGCCGCGCTGGAGGAGCTCGACAAAGCGCTGAAAGAGGCCGGGCCAGAGACCGTCTCTGCCTTCTTCTGCGAACCGGTGAGCGCGGCGGCGCTGCCGGGCTACTCGCCACCGGACCGCTTCTGGCATGGGTTGGCGGAGCGTCGCGAGAAGTACGGCTTCGTCGTCTGCTTCGACGAGATCGTGACCGGCATCGGCCGCGTCGGCAGCTGGCTCGCGGCGCATCAGCTGCCCATCGAGCCGGACATCGTCACGATCGGCAAGGGTCTTGGGGCCGGCTACACGCCGTTGGCCGCAGTGCTGTGCCGCGAGCACATTTACGACGCGCTGGCCGAAGGCTCAGCGGAGTTCGACCTCGGCCACACCTGGGACGGGGCGCCACTGCCCTGCGCCATCGGACTGGCCGTGCTGGACTACATCGTGCGGCACAAATTGGTGGATCGCGTGCATGACCGCGGCCCGCGGCTGCGCGATCAGTTCGCCGCAGCGATGAAAGGCCTGGACATCGTGGGCGAGGTTCGCGGCAGAGGATTCCTGCTCGGTGTGTCGCTGGTCGATCCTCGCGATCGGGAGTCGTTCCTGTCGCACGAGCTGGATGTCGCCACGGTCGTCGACGACACCGCTTTCGAGCTGGGACTTCTTGTCAGCTCGACGAACTCGACCCTGGACGGCTTCGCGGGGGACGAGGTGATCCTGGCGCCCGCCTACACCAGCACCGATCAAGAGCTGGACGAGATGGTCGAGCGATTCAAAGCGACGATCGAAGCGGTGCAGAAATCGGTCGAGAGGAAGCTGTGAGCACCATCGACGCGGCAGCGGAGCCGGCTCGGCGCACGGAGTCGGAACCCGTGCCCGCAGCGGAAGGCGGCGAGTTCATCCTCCTCGGCATCCCTGACGTCAACGGGTCGATCCGCGGCAAGGCGCTGCGGCCGGCCGCGTTCGAATCGGCGCTGAGGCACGGCACGGTCATGACCGACCTGCTGCTCGGTCTCGACCCGACCGATACGCCGATCACCGATTACACGAAGTTCGGCATCCGCTCCGGCGCGGGCGACCTGCTCGTGAAGCCGGACCCCAGCACGCTGCACGATTTGACCTGGAGGCCAGGCTGGAAGATCTGCCTCGCCACCCCGAGCTGGCCCGACGGCAGCCAGTGCGAGCTCGCGTCGCGCGAGGTGCTCCGCCGCGCGGTGGCCGGCCTGTCCGACCTGGGCTATGAGGCCATGGCGGCGGTGGAGTACGAGCTGCGGCTGTGGGACGCGGAATCGAAGCCGCTTTCGAGCGGGCTGAGCTACAGCCTGGGCGAGCTGGGGGGATTCGACGGGTTCATCCGCGCGCTGGTGCCGGCCCTCGAAGCCCTCGGCGTCGAACTTTCGGCCGTGCACACCGAGGCCGGGCCCGGCCTGCTCGAGCTCAACCTCGGCGCCCGCCCGGCGCTGCGTGCCGCCGACGATGCGGCCCTGACCAAGATGGCGGTCAAGGACGTCGCGGCCACCCTGGGCCTGCGCGCCAGCTTCCTCGCCAAAACCGCGCCTGGCGAGGAGGGGTCCAGCGGCCACGTCCACCTTTCGTGTTGGAGCGATGGCGCAAACGCATTTCGAGGTTCGGACGCCCGGACGCTCCCCGCCGTGTTCCGCTCGGCCATTGCCGGCGTGCTCGAGCACCTTCCCGCCTCCTCGCTGCTCCTGAACCCGACCATCAACTCGTACAAGCGCCTGGTGCCGGGGTGGTTCGCCCCGGTCAACGCGAGCTGGGGAGTCGAGAACCGGTCGTGCGCGGTACGCGCCATCGTGCGCATGGATCATCCGGAGCTCTGCCGCCTCGAGTGCCGACGCCCGGGCGCCGACGCCAACCCGTATCTCGCGATCGCCGCGGTCGCCGCCTCTGCCGCCGACGGAATCAAGCGCAAGCTGACCCCGCCCGCTGCGGTCGAAGGCGACGCCTACTCGCGAGCCGAGCTGCCGGAGCTTCCCGGCACGCTCGAGAGCGCGATCCGCGCTTTCGAATCGGACCACGTGCTGCGCCAGGCGCTGGACGAACGCTTCAGCGACTACTTCGTGACCTCGCGCGCGTGGGAGGTCAAGGCGTTCCGCGAAACCGTCACCGACTGGGAGCGCGACCGCTACGGGAGAACCGTCTAATGCACGCGCGAGTTCTTTCGATCCGATCACGGAGGGCGGGCGATCAGCAGAAGGACAACCTGTGCGGCCCGTTCTGGGCCGCGCGGGTGCTGAACGAGAGCGGCCACTCGACGTGGGGCGGCAAGCCGATCGATGAAGACCTCATCGCTCTGAGGGCCGGCACGGTGCTGCCTTCGGCGCACGACGGCGCGGACGTGCCGCCCGGGGCGGTCAGCCAGTCCACTTATCGCTATGCGCTGCCGACCGCTCCGATCGAACAATCAGGCACCTCGGCAGGCGCCCTGGCCGAGGTTATCGAAGCGGCATCGGCCGGCGAGCTGCGCTGCGTGCCGATGCGCGGGGCCTGGAACGCCGAGCGGGTCGAGCGACTGGTCGCCGGAGCGCACGGCGTGGGGTCGCGGCTGATCGCGAACGTGCGCACAGGCCGGCTGTGGGGCAGCAGGCCGCCGGTCGAGATCCAGATGCTGGTTCGCGGACCGCAGCGTTCGTTGGTGGTCGTGCACGACTCGTATCCATCGCTCGGGCTGGACGGCCGTCACCTGCAGCCACCGCGCGCGGTGGCGGCTGCGCTGCTTCGGGGCGATGGGCGCGAAGGCGGAGTGCTGGCCGTCGTGCCCCCCTCGAGGGTCGAAGCAGCACGGGCGCTGGCGACCGAGATCGGGCTCGAGATTCGCATTTGGAACAACGGCACCGGGAGCTGATGCACATGGCGATCGCCGAGGACAAGTCCGTTTCCATCGAGAAGGTGCTCGCCGGTTGGAAGGAGCGCCACATTCGCAACGTCCGGTTCGAGCTCCCGGATATGCATGGCACCAGCCGCTCCAAGATCGTTCCGATCGACCACGCGGCGGGCTACGCGAAGAACGGTCTCAACATGTACGGGGGCGCGGCGGTGCTCGACTCGCGGTCCGACGTCGTGCCCGGCACCCTCTACAACGAAGAGGTCGCGTATGCCGACCAGCTGCTGCACCCGGATCCGTCAACCGCCGCCATCGTGCCCTGGGCAGAGGCCACGGCTCGGCTCATCTGCGACGGGTCATGGGAGGACGGGCGCCCGCTCGCGGCCGCGCCCCGCTACGTGTTCCGGCGCGTCCTGGATCGCTGTCACGAGCTCGGCTACGAGCCGGTGATCGGGATGGAGTGCGAGTTCTACCTGCTCGACCCCGAAACCCACAAGCCGCTGTTCAGCGGCTATCACATCTTCAACTCGGTCCGGAACACCTGGGTGCCGGCGATCGAGCGCATCGTCGACCAGATGAAGGAGTTCGGGATCGACATCATCACCGCCAACTGCGAGTACGCCGGCTCTCAGTGGGAGATCAACTACGTGCCCGGCCGCGGGATGGCCGGACCTGACCGGGCCTTCAGCTTCAAGAACGGCGTCAAGGAGATCGCCCGGCGCGAAGGCCTCCTCGCGACCTTCATGTCGAAGCCGTTCGCCGACTCCGCGGGCTGCGGTTCGCATGCGCACATGAGCCTCGTCCGCCTGGATGGGGGCAAGAACGCCATGTCAGAGGACGGCGCGGAGGCGGGACTGTCGCAGGTGGGACGCCAGTTCATAGCAGGGCAGCTTCGCCACGCCGCCTCTACCTACGCGCTCCTGGCGCCGACGTTGAACTGCCTCAAGCGCCGCCGCCGCCACACTTTCAGCCCCTCGAATGTCTCCTGGGGTCCCGAGGATCGTTCCGCTTTCGTGCGGGTCAAGGGCGGCTCGGCAGAGAGCCGGCACATCGAAAACCGGGCCCCATCCGGCCTGTCGAATCCATACCTCGTCGGGGCGGCCCTGCTGGCGAGCGGGCTGCTCGGGATGGTCGACAAGCTCGAGCTCGAGCCGGCCGCGCAACCGCCGGCCGAGGAGGACGAATCGAAACAGAAGCTGCCGACGACGCTCGAGGAGTCGCTATCGAATCTCGAGGCGGACGATCGCATCACGGAGCTGCTGGGGGAGGAGTTCGTCAAGGCGTACACCGTCATGCGCCGATACGAGCTGCAGCGATTCGCGGACCACGTGACGGACTGGGAGCTCCAGGAATACCTGGAGATCTACTGATGGATTTCGTCAAACGGAAGCACAAGGAGGGGACGCAACATGGCTGATAAAACGGTGGGCACCGTCGAGCCGCTGGCGCAGGCGGAGGCGGACATCTTCGACGTCTCGCAGCGGACGGACGTACCTCAGCTTCGTAAGCACGCGGTCGGCCTCGCCGGCGTGCTCTTCCTGACCGTGACGGGCTCGGCGCCGATCTCGGCAATGCTCTTTAACACTCCGCTCGTCGTCGGCTTCGGCAACGGCCTCGGGGCTCCGGCCTCGTTCATCTTCGCGACCATCATCCTCACCGTCTTCTCGGTCGGATACATTGCGATGTCCCGCAAGGTGACGACTGCCGGCGGCTTCTACTCGTATATCAGTCACGGCCTGGGACGGGAGCTCGGACTCGGCTCGGGCTTTGGGGCGGTGGTCGCCTATTCAGTCTTCGAAGCTTCGCTCTGCGGCGGCTTCGCGTTCTTCCTCAACCAGAAGCTGAGTCAGATCGGGACGGCGACGGGGGCGGGGTGGCTGAACGGAATTCAGTGGCCTTACCTGGCGCTGCTGATGGTCCTGCTCATCTCGCTGATCACCTACTTCGACATCAGGATCTCGGCTCGGGTGCTTGGAATCTTCCTTGTCGGCGAGATCCTCTTTCTACTCATCTTCGACGCGTTCATGATCGCGCGCGGCGCGACTACCTCGACGGCACTCACGCTCGAGGCCCTCAACCCGGTCAAGGCGTTTCAGGGTTTCCCGGCGATTGGAACCCTCGCCGCCGGTATCCCGGCGATCGGTCTGTTCTTCGCGTTCTGGTCCTGGGTCGGCTTCGAGATGGCCCCCAACTACGGCGAAGAGTCGAGAGACCCAAAGCGCATCGTTCCCCGCGCGATGTACATCTCCGTCATCGGACTGGGGATTTTCTACATCCTCACAAGTTGGGCTCCCTTCGCGGGCTACGCCAGCCTCAAAGATGCGATCGCCCAGGCGCAGGGGAACGCCGGACAGTTCTACCTGGGCCCCGCACAGCAGTACATCGGACTGGGCGTCGACCAGGCGATCAGCATCCTGATCATCACCGGATCGTTCGCCTGCGGTATGGCGTTCCACAACACCGCCGCGCGGTATTTCTTCTCGTTGGGTCGCGAGAGGGTTCTGCCCGCCGCGCTGGGCAGGACACACGTCCGCTACAAGAGCCCCCACATTGCTTCGATCACACAGTCGGTGATCGCGGCGGTGATCGTGATCCTGTTCGCGATCTTCGCGGGCCGCGACAACCCGACGCAGCAGGCCTATGTCGACCTTTACGGGCTGATGGCGATCATGGGCGTGATCATCATCCTGGCGGTCCAGGCGCTGGTCTCGGTCGCGATCCTGCGCTACTTCTTGCAGCACCACGGGACCGACGTCCACTGGTGGAGCACCGTGCTGGCCCCGATCATCTCGTTTGCGGGCCAGGCGTTTGTTCTGTACCTGCTGTTCACCAACATCGACTTCGTCAGCGGGGGCCTGGGCTTCGCGCGCTGGCTCGGCCCGATCGATCTCGTCGTCATTGCCGGCGGCATCGGCCTCGCGTTCTACCTGAAGGCGAGCCAGCCTGACAAGTACAAGACCCTTGGACGGCTCATCCACGAAAACCTCTGAAATTCACGCTGCCGGCAGGTCATCTGCCGGCAGCACCCTTCTATCGTGGTTGCGCTGGGCCGACCACTGGATCTGCCTGGCGGGGGAGAACTGCTGCGCCGGCCGCTCCATGAGCGCCACGCGGGAGGCTGTGAAGAGGACCAACCCCAAGCCCTGAATTGGGGTCTTGACCCAACATCCTATTTCCTATAGCATCCGCTCGATCCCGCTCAGTCACACGAGCAAATGGATTCCCATCTCGTGCTGCTCAAACAAGGAGGAAGCCGGATGACACGTAGAGCTTTGGCCCGATCATTGGCCATCGCCACGGTGCTGGTCGTCGCTGCGTGTGGAGGGACCACCTCCGGCGGAACAGCCAAGACCAATGCCGCGGTGGCGATCGTCCCCGGGGGTCCGCATCCATATTTCGAGCCCATGCGGCAGGCGATCGTGGACGCGAAGGCTGACTTCAGCCTCACCAAGGGCACGTTCGAGGTGCCGACGGACTGGAAGCAGGACCTCCAGAACCAGCTGCTGACCAGCCTTGCGGCGCAGGGCTACGACGGTTTTGGCATCTTTCCGACCGACGGCAACGCGGCCAACGGCATCGTCTCCCAGCTGGCTGCGAAGAACTACCCGGTCATGGCCGTCGGCGGCTGCGTAGCGGAACCGACCAAGACCACGTTCTGCATCGCGACTGACGTCGGAAATTCCGCCTACACGGGCGCCAAGGCTGTGATTGCGGCCATGGGCGGCAGGGGAGTCCTGCTGCACGGCACCGGACTTCTGACCGACCCCAACACCGTGTTGCGCGTCGACGCCGTCAAGAAGGCGGTCGCCGAGACCAACGGCGCCGTCACCCTGATCACCATCACCGACATCGACAAGGACGCACAGACCGCTGACACAGCCATCAACCAGGCGCTCGCCACCCACAAGGACATCACCGGCATCGTGACCTCGGCCTACAACCCCACGGTCGCCGCGGCCAAGGCGCTGCGGACCCTGGGCGACAAGAAGATCAAGATGGTCGGCATCGATGACGACCCCGTCGTGCTGCAGGCCGTGAAGGACGGCTTCCTCACCGGGACGATGGGCCAGAACCCGTACGGCCAGGCTTACATCGCCGCCTACGCCATCAACCAGATCCACCAGGGCTGCAAGAAGAAGAGCGGCGCGCCGTACTTCATCGACTCCGGAACGCTGGTGATCACTCCGGACAAGGTCGCGACCTACAAGGACGACTTCAAGACCCTGACCAAGGGCATCGTCTCGAGCTTCAAGGACAAGTACCTCTCCTGCTAGTGCGACAGGCCACCACGTCCACCGACTCGCTCAAAACGCCAATCCGGCGAGTCGACACCTACCTCGTCGACCTGATTCCGGAGCGACCTCGCACCGACGCGATCCAGAGCTTTACGAAGCAGGAGACGATCTTCGTCGACATCGAGACGTCCGACGGCGTGGTTGGCACCGGTTATGCCTACACGATTGGAACGGGGGGACGGGCTGTGCTCGAAATGCTGCGGCACGACCTTGTCCCCCTTCTCGCGGGCCAGGACGCTAACCAGATCGAGGCCATCTGGCAGAAGCTCTTCTGGGCCACCCACGGAACGGCGGTCGGGGCGATCACGAGCCTCGCCCTCGCAGCCGTGGACATCGCACTCTGGGATGTGCGCGGCAAGACTCTCGGCCAGCCGCTCTGGCGCCTGGCGGGTGGCGCGCGCCCCACCGTTCCGCTCTACGACACCGAGGGCGGCTGGCTCCACCTCTCCACCAAGGAGCTGGTCGAGGGCGCCCTCGCCTCCAAGCGCCAGGGCTGGCCGGGGGTGAAGCTGAAGATCGGCAAGCCCCATCCACAGGAGGACCTCGACCGGCTGAGCGCGGTCCGGGAAGCTGTTGGTCCGGCCTTCGACATCATGGTCGACGCCAACCAGTCGATGACCTGCGCCGAGGCAAAACGGCGAGCGCACCTTTTCGAGGACCTCGACCTCTACTGGCTGGAGGAACCGCTTCCGGCCGAGGACGTCGGCGGTCACGTCCAGCTGGCTGCGGCTACCAGCATCCCGATCGCTGTAGGGGAGAGCATTTACTCCCTCAGCCACTTCCGCGAGTACCTCGCGGCGGGCGCCGCCGGCATCCTGCAGCCCGACGCCGCCCGCCTCGGCGGCATCACTCCATGGCTGAAGGTCGCGCACCTCGCCGAGGCTTTCAACGTCAAGGTCGCGCCCCACTTTCTGATGGAGCTTCATGTCAGCCTTGCCGCAGCGGTGCCAAACGCAATCTACCTGGAGCACATACCGCAGCTGAGGCAGATCACCACCTCGAAGATCGAGATCGTGGACGGACGCGCCGTGGCGCCGGAGTCGCCGGGGGTCGGCATCGACTGGGACCGTGAGGCGATCGCAAACCTTCGGATCAGTTAGCGCAGGCCGCTTGACCGGCGGCGCGCTCCTTCGGCAGGTCGCCCTGCTCGCTCTGCTCATCGTCACCGCCGGCTTCTGGATCTATTTCTCGGTGGCGGCGTCCGGCTTCACGTCCGACTTCAACCTCTTCTCGCTGCTGCGGTTCGCGGCCATCCAGATCACCATCGGTTTTGCCCAGATGGTGGCGCTTTCGATCGGCGACCTCAACCTCGCGGTGGGCGCCATCGGCGGCGCGGCAGGCATGGTCGCCGGGTGGGTCATGCAGAGCCTCGGCTTGCCGCCGGAGGTCGCGATCGTCGTCGCGCTGGCGGCCGGCCTGATGCTTGGATTCGGCAACGCGCTGCTGATCACGTGGACGCGGATCAACAGCTTCATCGTCACGCTTGCCACGGCGAGCCTGATCACAGGTGCGATGTTGATCCTCACCCATTCGGACCCCTTCAGTAGGCTGCCCGATTCCTTCACGAGCTTTTCGGAGACCGAGGTTGCGGGCCTGCCGGTCTCGAACCTGGTCCTGGTCATGCTCGCAGTTGGCGTGGCTCTCTTCTTTCTCTACCGCAACCTGAGCCTGGGCCGGGAGATGCTGGCCGTTGGCGCCAACCGGCGGGCCGCCCGGATGTCGGGATTGTCCGTCGACCGCGTCGTGCTGCTCACCCACGGGCTATCCGGAGCTCTCGCTGCGACCGCGGGGCTGATGGCGATCGCCGCCGACCACACCGCCTCGCCCAGCCTGGGCAGCGACTGGCTCCTCGCTTCTTTCGTCGCGCCCGCCATCGGCGGGACGCTGCTTTCGGGCGGCCTTGTCTCGGTGCCTGGAACCATTCTTGGCGGTGTGCTGCTGGCGACCATCTCCAACGGCCTACTGCTCGTGGGCATAGACAACTTCTGGATCACCGTGTTCCTCGGCGTCGTCCTGCTGCTGGCCGTGGTGCTGGACAGGGTCACCCGGGCGGCGGGAGGTGCGGCCCCTTGATGATGCGCCTGCGCGGCCTCGCGCCCGGCGTGGCTCTCGGCCTGCTCCTCATCGACCTCGTCGGCATGCTCGTGCTGTCGGTCGTCAGGCCCCAGTTCCTGTCGACCTACAACGTCTTCGTCACCAGCCGCGATCTTTCGATCCTGCTTTTGGTCGCGCTGGCCCAGATGATCGTGCTGTCGCTGGGGCAGATGAACCTTTCGATCGGGTCGATCGGAGGCTTGGTGGCGATCACAGAGTCGGGCTTGATGGTCCGCTACGGCGTCCCGGTGCCGGTCGCCCTGGTGGCCGGCCTCTTGCTGGGCATCGTATGCGGCGTCATCAACGGACTACTTGTCTACTGGACGAAGATCAACAGCTTCGTGCTGACGCTCGGCACTTCGTACGTGTTCGCGGGCATCAACCTCGGCATCACCCACGCCACGCCCTTCTATCACATACCTGGCGAGATCAGCTCCTTCGGCCAGGCTCGCATCGGGGCATTTCCGCTCATGGCGGCTGTGACGATCGTCCTCACCCTGTTGCTCGCGGGCTTCCTTTACCAGGTGGTGCTCGGCCGGCAGCTCCTGGCTGTGGGCGGCAATCCGGTGGCGGCGCGCCTATCAGGCCTCCCCATCCGGCGCGCGACCCTGACCGCTCATGCCATCTCCGGGTTCTTCGCCGCGGTCGCCGGCACGATGCTCATGGCTCAGCTCGGACAGGGTCAGCCCACGATCGGCGCGACGTGGGTGCTTCCGTCGTTCGCCGGTCCGATCATCGGCGGCGCCGCGCTTGCCGGGGGCAGCGCACCCGTCCTCGGCACCGTGCTCGCCATGGTCCTCATCTCGCTGATCGACGACGGGCTCGTGCTCGTCAACGCGGATCCCTTCTGGGTCCAGTTCCTCATCGGCGCGCTGATCCTCGGGGCGGTCGTCCTGGGCCGCACCCGCCTTAGCGACATCAGGGCTTTCCTCAGGATTAGCACGACGCGCCGCGTTGGGAGCACCCGATGAGCGCCGAGCCGAATCCAACCACGCCCGAGGTACGGCTGGAGGTCTCAGGCATCCGCAAGCAGTTTCCGGGCGTGGTCGCGCTCAACGACGTGTCGCTTCGCCTGCGCGCCGGCGAGATCCACGCGCTGCTCGGCGAGAACGGAGCGGGCAAGAGCACGCTGATCAAGATCCTGACGGGCGTCTATCAGCCCGACCAGGGCGAGATCCGGCTCGACGGCAGCCCGGTTCGCTTTGCCTCACCGCGATCGGCGCTCGCCGCCGGGATCAGCGTCGTCCATCAGGAGCGCAACCTCATCCCCCAGTTCACGGTGGCGGAGAACATCCTGCTGGAGCGGATCCCGACGCGCGGAGTACAGCTGGTCGATCATGCCGCGATCAACCGCCTGGCCAAACCGTGGATCGAGATGGTCGGCCTCGACGTCGCGCCGGCGACGCCGGTGGCGGAGCTGAGCGTGGCGCAGATGCAGCTCGTCGAGATCGCCAAGGCGCTGTCGCTGCAGGCGCGCATCCTCCTGATGGACGAACCCACCGCGGCCATCACGCCTCATGAGGTCGGCTACCTCTTCCGGATTCTTGGCGACCTGCGCCGGCGCAACGTGGCGCTGGTCTTCGTCAGTCACAAGCTGGAAGAGGTGTTCGAGCTCTGCGACCGTGTCACCGTACTGCGGGATGGACGGAACGCATCCATGGACGTCGAGGTGGCGGCCATCGATCGAGACCAGCTCGTGACGTACATGATCGGACGGGCCGAGGTGATCGCCGAGCTGCCGCCCAAACCCGCTCCGGGCGAGCCGGTGGTCGAGGTGGAAGCGCTGACCACGGAGGGTGGTGACGCCGCGCTGAGCCTTGTGCTTAGAGCGGGCGAGGTGCTTGGTCTCTACGGGCTGGTCGGCGCCGGGCGTTCGAAGCTCGCCAAAACGCTGGTCGGTGAGATCAAAGCGACCGGGGGCGAGGTGCGGGTGCGAGGGGTGATAACGCACATCAAGAGCTTCCGGGAGGCCCTCGAGAAGTACCGCTTCGGGTATGTGAGCGAGGACCGCAAGCAGGAGGGTCTCATCCTTCTCCACTCAGTCCGTGCCAATACATCGATCACGATCTGGCGGCGCCTGCGCTCGTTCGGCCAGTGGATCACGCGCTCGAAAGAGGACGCGGCGATTCTTCCATCCCTTCGTCAGCTCGACGTCCGCGCGCATTCGCTGTCGCAGTCGGTGGGAACGCTCTCGGGCGGCAACCAGCAGAAGGTCAGCATCGCCAAATGGCTCGCCGCCCAGGCGGAGATCCTGATCATCGACGAACCCACGGTGGGCATCGACATCAAAACCAAGAACGCGCTGCACGAGCTGATCTGGGACCTTGCCGCGAACGGCAAGTCAATCCTGCTGATCTCGAGCGACATGCCCGAGGTGATACGTCTGTCCGACCGGATTCTCGTGATGCGGAACCACGCTGTCGTCGGTGAGATGCCAAACACCCACCAATATGACGAGATGAGCGAGGCCATCATGGCCCGGCTGAGTTGAAGGTAGTCGAATTGCAAACCTACGGGATGACGCTGATGCTCAAGGATGACGAAGAGATCGTCGAGCGCTACCGGCGATACCATCGCGACGCGTGGCCAGAGGTGATCGACCGCCTGCGGGAGGTCGGCATCGTCGAGATGAGGATCTATCTTGTTGGCCGCCGGCTGTTCATGTACATGGAGGCAGTCGATGGATTTGCTCCCGAGCGCGATTTCCCAAAGCTGGCGGAGGATCCGCGCTACCGCGAGTGGGATGAGCTGATGCGCGGCCTCCAACGGCCCGCGCCCGAAGCGAGGGCGGGCGAGTGGTGGGCTCCGATGGAGGAGGTCTTCGACCTCAGCCGGCAATGAGCGAGAAGGCCCTTCCTCTCCCGCCTTCCCGTCAGACCCTGACCGACAGCGTCTATGAGGCGGTCATGGAGCTGGTCATGGACCAGCACATCGAGGCGGGCGCGCGGGTCAACATCGACCTGGTCGCGCGCCAGCTGAACGTCTCGCCAACACCGGTGCGGGAGGCGCTCGCCCGGCTGGAGATGGACGGCCTGGTCGTCAAGGAGCCGCTGCGGGGCTACTCCGTGACCCCGATGCTGGACACCAAAAACTTCAACGACCTCTACGACGTTCGCCGGCTGCTCGAGCCTTTCGCGGCGCGTCGCGCGGCCGAACGCCGAGACGAAAAGGTCCTGCGCGTGCTCGATCGCGAGCTCGCCGAGATGCGCCGATTGGTCGGCACCAGCAGTGGGTCTGACGCGGGCACGTACCACGACTACAGCGCCTTTGCCCTGCAGGACGCACGATTCCACGAAGCGATCGCGGGCACGTCCGGCAACGGGCTGCTGAGCGATACCCTGCGGCGCCTGCGCTCGCACCTGCGCCTTTATCGCCTGTATCACCACTACTACACCATGGCCATCGGCGCGGCAACGGTGATCGAGCACGAGAGCATTCTTGCGTCGATACGCGCCCGTGACGGCGACGGCGCCGAGGCCGCGATGCTCGATCACATCAATCAGTCAAGGGAGCGATCGGAGGGCGCTCGGGTGAGATCAGGTAAGCGCCCGACCTAGACTTTCCAAGCCCTATAGCTCCGTTCTTTCTCTGATTCGACCTTGGGCGGCGTCAGCTCGAGGTAGCGCCTCCAGACAGCGCCCAGATGTGAACCGCCTGGGCCCGGCAGTGCAGTCCATTAGCTGCATAAAGACGCTCGAGCTGCGTCCGCACCGTTCGCTGGGAAATTCGGAGGGCCAGGGCGATCTGCTTGTCCGAGCGGCCGGACGCGATCAGGCTCACGATCTCCGCCTGGCGGGGGCTGAAGCGAGGTTCGTTGCTTTGCATCGGTTGAGCCCATCAAAGGCGAGCCTTCCCGCGGGCGCAATTCACGATTTCCCGTGTCGTCATTTTCGACGACACGCCTTAGACCAGGTTCCCGTCCTCCTCGGGCTCCGACCTTCCCTTCATCCAGCTGGCTGCCGCCTCCGCCCGGTTGTGCAGTCCGTGCTGGGCGTACAGCCTCTGTAGATGAGTTCGCACCGTATGTGGAGAGACCCGGAGCCGCGACGCGATCTCCTTGTCGGAGAGGCCTGTGGCGACCAGGTGCATGATTTCGCTCTGCCGTGGCGAGGCGCTCATCGTCTCCGTGACGACCGAACGCCTTCGCACAGACTCCACGCGCGCCTCGTGGAGCTGCAGGTTCGCCCTCAGCAGCTGCTGCACGGCGACGAAGCCGCCACCCAGGAACAGCCAGACCAGGGCCACGCCAAACGCGTTGATCGTGGCCGCCCCTCCCGCGGCCA
>WNFE01006948.1_pt1 | contig 19490 bp, 14 predicted proteins | sample 5400451 | NCBI WGS metagenome assembly WNFE01 (sample SAMN13153344, study PRJNA577476) | soil metagenome | isolation source: 200 cm saprolite under Douglas fir tree site 2 hole 2 | place: USA:California | collected 2015-04-18
GGTGAAAGTTGGAAGACCGCCGAGGGCGACATTGACCTTGGCGACCGTGCCATTCGCGCGGAAATTTTTGATGCGATTGGCGAAGGTCGGATCGAGTTGCGAAGGATCGAGGAGATGAAAGAAGGTGCGCTTGGGGTCAACGCCGGAAACGACGGCTTCGACGGCGATTTCTTCGGCAGTGGTGAGCACGACCCCGGCAACGGCGCCGTCTTTCAAGCGAATCTGCTGGACTTCGGCATCGGTGCGAATTTCAGCGCCGGCCTGCTTCGCGGATTCGGCCAGAGCGCGCGTGAAGTTACCCAGCCCGCCCCGGGGAAAAGCAGCGGTGCCCACGGGATGGGTGTCGCAAGCGGCGCGCATCAGGAGGACGGCGGTGGAACCCGCGGACCACGGGCCGAGCGCGGTGCCGAAGATGCCGCGTGCGGCGATAACGGCGCGGATGAGCTCCGTTTCGAAAAATTCGGCGACGAAGTCCGCAACGGCCATGGGGCCCCACCGAAGAAGGTCGAAGATTCCCTTCTTGCGAAGCATGCGCACGTTGCGGCCGGTCTTAAAGAGATTCCAGAGATCTTCGGGGGTGGGCTTGTCGATCGCCGGCGGCGTGATCGAAACAAGCTGGTCGAGGACGCCGGTGAGGTGATCGAGAGAATCCGCGAATTCCATGTATTTCGCGGAGTCCTTGGCGGAAATGCTCGCGATGCCGCGGGCGGTCCTGGCGTTGTCGTTCCAGAAAAGAAGCGCGTTTCCGCCTGGCGTGGGCGCGAAGACGCGCGGACCGGGATAGAGGATTTCGCACTGGAATTTTTCGATCTGCATGTCGCGCGCGATCTCCACGCGAAGCGGGCCGAGCGTGTGCGCGAGCGTGGAAGCTTTGAAGCCGGGATGAAATTCCTCGGTAATGGCGCCGCCGCCAACCATTTCGCGCCGCTCGAGGACGAGCGGTTTGAACCCTCCTTTGGCAAGATAAAAAGCAGTGATGAGAGCGTTGTGCCCGCCGCCGATGAGAACTACGCGCTGGCCGAGGGGCATGATCAGTTGCTCTTCTCGGCGGGCGATTCGGAAACCGCGGCGGCCGATGGCGATTCCGATGCGGGCTTCGTTTCTGGCGGGCGCGGGATTGCCCTGGCCGGTCGCATGCGTGAAACAGGATAACTTTTCCATTCCTTGAGGATGACCTGGCTGGCGAGGCGGCCGTTGGCCCCCATGATCCCGCCGCCCGGATGCGTTGCGGAACCGCACATATAGAGGTTGTGGACCGGCGTGCGGTAGTAGGCCCATCCGGCGACGGGGCGAAGGAAAAAGAGCTGTTCCAGAGAAAGCTCGCCCTGAAAAATGTTGCCCTGCGTGAGCCCGAATTCGCGCTCGAGATCGAGCGGAGTGAGGACCTGGCGGCCAACGATGATCTCTTTGATGTTGGGAGCGTATTCGGCGATGGTTTCGATGACGTTGTCGCCGAAGGCTTCGCGCTGGTCGTCCCAGTTGCCTTCAGCGAGTTTGTACGGCGCATATTGGACAAAGCAGGAGAGAACGTGTTTGCCCGGAGGCGCGACGCTCGGATCGGTGAGGCTGGGAATCACCATATCAATGTATGGACGGCGGGAGTAGCGGCCGTATTTGGCATCGTCGTAGGCGCGTTCCATGTAGTCCATGCTCGGAGAAATGGAAATCGCGCCGCGAAGATGCGCGCCCTCGCCGGGCAAACATTTGAAATTGGGAAGCTCATCGAGAGCCAGATTGACTTTGCCGGAAGAGCCCCGGAATTTGTAGCGGCGCACCCCTTCGAGAAAATCACCGGGAAGCTCGCTGGGCTCCAGGAATTTTTCAAACGTAAGATGCGGGTCCACGCTCGAGGAGAGCACGTTGGCGAAGATTTCTTCTCCGCTCTGCAGGACCACGCCGCAGGCCCGCCCGTTCTTGACCAGAATTTTCGCGACGGGCGCTTTGGTGCGGATCTCCGCGCCCGCCTCGCGCGCGGCGCCGGCGATGGCGTTCGAAATCGCCCCGGTGCCGCCGCGGCTGAAGCCCCAGGAGCGGAACGCGCCATCAATTTCTCCCATGTAGTGGTGGAGGAGAACGTACGCCGTGCCCGGCGAACGGATGCCAAGCAATGTGCCGATGATGCCGGAGGCGGACATGGTGGCTTTGAGGACATCAGTCTCGAACCACTGATCGAGAAAATCGGCGGAGCTCATGGTCATGAGCTGGACGAGCGTGTAACGCTCATCGGAAGAAAGTTCGCGGAAGCGTTGCAAGAGAAAGTGAAGCTGCTTGAGGTCCTTCGGATTGAGCGTGGTGGGATCGGGCGGAATCATCGAGAGAATGGGCTTCACGAAACGGCACATGGGCGTCATCATCTTCGAAAATTCATCGTAGGCCTCGGCATCGACGCGGGAGTGGCGGCGAATGTCGCGGATGGTTTTTGCGTGATCGTTCACGCGCCACAGGTAGTCGCCGTTCGGCATCGGAGTAAAAGTGCCGTCGAGCGGAAGAATTTCCAGGCCGTGGCGCGGGAGATCGAGTTCACGAATGATTTCCGGGCGAAGCAGCGAGACAACGTATGAACATTCGGAGAAAAGAAAGCCCGGGAAGATTTCCTCTGTGACGGCCGCGCCGCCAAGAACATGCCGGCGTTCCAAGACAACGACCTTCTTCCCCGCCTTGGCGAGATACGCGGCGTTGACCAGGCCGTTGTGGCCGCCGCCGATGACAATAACGTCGTAGTGCTGCCCCATTCGAAACGACCCCGATAAAACTCAACTATTAGTATGAAAAGCTGCTGGAAGCGAAGACTGGACATTATTACCGAGAGCGACGGCGCTGTACAAGCCTGCGGAAAACACTTTCCATCGGGTCGCCTTGCTAGGGCGGCGAATTCGCACCTATAATCCGATGTCTTTGCCGCGACAAGCGCCGCGTTCGAATCAGGAGGGATCGTGCCGGTCGGAACCGCGTTTCATGAGAGAACACTGGCGCTGTGCGAAAGCCTGAACTACCGCGAGTGGTCGGGCTATTACACGGTCAGCGTGTACGAGATGCACCACGAACACGAGTACAACGCGATCCGGAATTCGGCGGCGCTGATCGATATTTCGCCGCTGTTCAAGTACCGCGTAACCGGGCGCGACGCCACAAAGCTCGTGAACCGCGTGATTGCGCGCGACATCAATAAAGTGGCCGTGGATCAGGTGATTTACTGCTGCTGGTGCGATCCCGAAGGGAAAGTGATCGACGACGGAACGATCACGCGGTTGGGAGAAAACGAATATCGCTGGACCGCCGCGGACCCGAGCTTGCGGTGGTTCCGGCAGAACGCGCTGGCGCTGAACGTAAGTATCGAAGATATTTCGGAGCAGACTGCGGCGCTCGCGTTGCAGGGGCCTACATCGGCAAAACTGTTACATGCGGCGGCGGACGCAGATCTTACGAACCTGAAATATTTTCGCGTGACGCGCGGAAAAATTGCAGGCGTGCCGGTGGATATTTCGCGGACGGGCTACACGGGCGATCTCGGATTCGAAATCTGGATGCCGTGGAAAGATGCCCTGAAGGTGTGGGACGCGCTCGCCGCCAAGGGCAAGGTGTTTGACATTCATCCGGCGGGAATGATTGCCCTGGACATTGCGCGAATCGAGGCGGGGCTTCTCCTGATTGAAGTCGATTACATTTCCAGCAAGAAGGCGCTGATTGAATCTCAAAACTATTCGCCGGCGGAGATTGGGCTGGGGAAGCTGGTGGATTTGAGGAAAGAAAATTTTGTGGGGCGCGAAGCCTTGGCGCTCGAAGCAAAAAGGGGCGCGGAGCGGGCGCTGGTGGGGCTGGAGATCAACTGGAATGAGGTGGAGGCGCTTTACGACAAACTGAAGATGGCGCCGCAGGTGCCGAGCATGGCGTCGCGCGTGGCCGTTCCCGTGTATCGAGGCGGGCGGCAAGTGGGTAAGGCGACCTCGACGACGTGGTCGCCGACGCTGAAGAAGATGATCGCGTTGGCGTGCGTCAGCCGCGAGAATTCAGCGCGGGGCACGACGCTGCACATGGAAATGACGGTGGAAGCCGTGCGACATACCGTCTCAGCGAAAGTGGTAGCTCTCCCGTTTTTCAATCCGCCCCGCAAGACCGCGATTCCGGTGATTTAGGGAAGCGATTCAATTTGAAAGGTCAATTGGAGGCGAGATGTTGAACCCAGTCCGACTTTCGAAGGTTTTTCTTCTCTTTGCAATCTTGCTTTCCGCCAAGCCAAACACCAAGCCTGCCGAACAAAGCAATGCTCAAAAGAATCCGTGCGACTGGGCAAAGACTCAGCAGGAGATGAATCAATGCAGCGCCGAACAATATCGCAAAGTCGACGCTCATCTTAATGACGTCTACGGGAAACTTGTGCACTTGATGGAAAAAGATCTTTCAGACGACCATCAACGGAACGACTTACAACAGATGAAATTCGATGACATGGCTATCCAAAAACTAAAGGCCGCAGAAAGAGCCTGGATCCACTATCGCGATCTGCACTGCGACGCTGCCAGGCATCAGATTGGCGGCGGAAGCATGAGCCCGATGGTATGGGCAGATTGCATGACAAACTTGACTGACCGTCGCATTGAAGAACTTAAGGACGCCTACGAGCTCGGAGACAGGAAGCTCGAGTAACCTGAGTTTCTGCATTATCAGAAAAGAGCGCCTGTTAGGGCGTCGAGGCGAGAAGTTTTTATGGATGGTGCTTCATTGCGCCAGGCGGTTGTATTTTTTAAGGATGGCGCGAAGTTTGTCGTGGGGGAGGGCGACGACTTTGCGGTTTTCGATGCCGGTCATGGTTTCCGCGGCAACCATGGCGTTGATGATAGCTTCTTCGGTGGCCTGAACGGTGGCGGCAAAGACGACTTCGATTCGATCATTGGGCAGCATTTTCAGATCGACGAGGTGGTCGGCGGCGGAGGCGCCGGGATTCGCCGTCGAGAACGCAATGAAAATGTCGCCGGAGCCGTTGCCGGAGATGCTTCCGTTGCGCCCGAGCCCCAGCGAGACGCGCCGCGCCAGGCGCTTGAGTTGATGCGCAACGAGCGGAGCATCGGTGGCGACGACCACGATGATCGAGCCGTGGTCCAATTCATTGAATGAAGCGGAGGCGGAAGCAGGATCTTCGGGAATTTCGCGCCCGACGGGCACGCCGGCGATGCGCAGATTCGCGCGCGAGCCATAGTTGCATTGCACGAGGACGCCCACGGTGAACGCGCCGAGTTTCGTGTCGAGCTTGCGCGAAGAAGTGCCAATACCGCCCTTGAAGCCGTTGCAAACCATCCCCGTGCCGCCGCCCACATTGCCTTCTTCGACCGGTCCAGCGTGCGCGGAATCGATGGCGTGGAAAGCATGCTCCGGTTTGACGTGGAAACCGTTGATGTCGTTGAGCCAGCCATCCCAGGTTTCCGCGACGACGGGGAGCGCCCACCAGTAGCTCTTGGGATCGGGCTGGCCGTGCGCGACGCGCCATTGGATGACGGCGTCGCGCACGACGCCGACGCTGTGCGTGTTGGTGATCATCACGGGACCATCGAGGAAACCGGACTCTTCCACCCAGGTCGTGCCGGTCATTTCGCCGTTGCCGTTGAGAGACCACCAGCCGGCAAAAACAGGACTGCTCATGGAATCCTTGCCGCGAGGGAGAACGGCGGTCACGCCGGTTCGCACGGGGCCTTTGCCAACCTCGAGCTTGCCTTCGCCGGAAACGAGCGTGGTGTGGCCGACGGTGACGCCGGGAACGTCGGTGATGGCGTTGAGCGGGCCGGGCGTGCCGTCAAAGGGCACGCCGAGATCGCGGGCGCGCGGCTTGGCAGGCGGATTTTCCTGAGCCGAGGCTAGTGCGACTACCGACAGCAAACAGAAAAGCAGGGCGAGGGAGTGGATGCGCTTGAGACGGATCATAAATTGCTTTTCCAACGACGTTCACCACGAGATGAATGCGTAAGAATTCTAGCAGAGTCGCGCGTCTCATCCGCGCGGCGCGATGAATCGTTTGCGCCTTGAATTGTGATTTGCGCGCAACAGCCGAAAACCCGCAGCTATTTTCGCGGTTGCATGCGATGCGCCCGCAGGGGATTGCGGTTCTGAGCGGCGAGCGGCCGGGCTATTGGATTCGCAAACGAAACGTGACATTATCCGTGATTCTGCACGGAGGTTTTGTGAATCACAGGAGAAGAGCAAAGATGAAAGGCGTCATTCTGCGGAGAAGCCTCGCAGGCATGTGCCTGCTGGGATGCGGATTTATCGTTTCGGCGCAAGAAGCAGCGAAACACGCCATCACGTTTGATGACATGATCCGGTTGCATCGCATTTCCGAAGCGCATGTTTCGCCGGATGGGAAGTGGGCCGCGTACACGGTGTCGACGCCGGACATGGACGCGAACCGCGGCGCGAGCAACATTTGGGTGGCGCCGACCACGGGCGGGACGGCAATGCAACTGACGCAAAGCGGGCACGATACCTCCCCAGTGTGGTCGCCCGACGGGAAGACGCTGGCATTTCTTTCCTCACGCAGCGGCGAATCGCAAGTGTATTTGCTTTCGATGGAGGGCGGCGAGGCGCACGCCCTGACGCATTTGTCCACCGGCGCGGACCTGGTGAAATGGTCCCCGGACGAAAAAACGATCGCGTTTACATCGTCGGTTTACCCGGATTGCAAAGACGCTGAGTGCAACAGCAAACGCGACGCAGAAAAAGAAAAGAGCAAGGTGAAGGCGCACGTGGCGGAACAGCTTCTCTACCGTCACTGGACGCACTGGAATGAAGGCAAACGGGCTCACTTGTTTGTCGCGGCAGCAGATGGAAGCGGCTCTCCGCGCGATCTCACTCCTGGGGCGAATTACGACGTTCCGCCGGACGAGCGCGGCGGGCCAGGCGATATCACTTTTTCTCCCGACGGAAAGGAAATTTGCTTCACGGCGGTAACGGACAAGATGGAAGCAATCAGTACAAACGGCGATTTGTTTATCGTTCCCGTTGCGGGAGGCGAAGCAAAGCGCATCACGACGCAGCCAGGATTTGACGGCAATCCCGTGTACTCGCCGGACGGGAAGCACATCGCGTACCACGCACAGCTTGCGCCGGAATATGAATCGGACCGCTGGCGCGTGATGCTCTACGACCGGCAGAGCGGAAAGAATGAAAATCTTTCTGAAGGATTCGACCGCAGCGCAAATGACCTGGCGTGGTCGGCGGACAGCAAGACGATTTATTTCACCGCGGAGAACGAAACGCAGCAGCCGGTGTACGCAATGGCGGCGCGCGCGGGCGCGGAACCGAAAAAGATCATCGCTGACGGCTATAACACCGCGATTTCCTTCAGCGCCGACGGGAAGACGCTGGTGTTCGAGCGCGCGAGCCTGACGACGCCGGCGGAAGTTTTCGCCGCGTCAAGCGACGGCACGAACCCGCGGCAACTGACGCATCAAAATGATGCGATCCTCGCGGGACTGGAAATGAATCCACCCGAAACGTTCTGGTTCGATGGCGCCGAAGGAACGAAAGTGCAGGCGATGCTGATCCGGCCGCCGAAATTCGATGCGATGAAAAAATACCCGCTGCTGGTGCTGCTGCACGGCGGGCCGCAGACGATGTGGTCGAACTCATGGGGCTACCGGTGGAACGCGCAAGTGTTTTCCGGAGCGGGATACGTGACGCTGATGATCAACCGCCGGGGCTCGACGGGTTACGGGCAGAAATTCACGGATGAAATCACGAACGACTGGGGCGGCAAAGCGTACACCGACGTGATGAACGGCGTTGACTACACGCTGAAGAAGTATCCGTTTGCCGACGGGACGCGAATGGCAGCCGCGGGCGGCTCTTATGGCGGATACATGGCGGACTGGATTGCCACACACACGGGACGCTTCAAAGCGATCATCAGCCACGCGAGCGTGTACGACAAGGTGGCGATGTACGCAACCGAAGAGCTGTGGTTCGAAGAGCACGACATGCAGGGCACGCCGTGGACAAATCCGGAAAGCTATAAGAAGTGGGCGCCGGTGACGTACGCGGGCGAGCTGGCAAAATTCAAGACGCCCACGCTGGTGATCGCGGGAGAAAGAGATTACCGCGTGCCGTACACGCAATCGCTGGAATTTTTCAGCGCGTTGCAGCGGCAGGGAGTGCCTTCAAAGCTGGTGGTCTTTCCGGACGAAGGACATTGGGTGCTGAAGCCGCAGAACGCGCAGTTCTGGTACAAAACGTTTGTGGACTGGCTGGCGACGTACCTGAAATAAACGGCAGCTCAGACGGCGAGCAGGCGTTGAAGCGCGCGGCGCGCAAAGCGAAAAAGGTGATAGAGCAAAAAGATTGAGAGCACAACGAGCGCGGCAACGACGATGATCGTGGCAAGCGGGTGAGCCGCCGCCATCCAGGCCAGCCAAACCGCGAGGACGTCTTCGCCAAAACTCAATATCCAATTGCTGAAGGGCTCGGGGGTGGCATTGACAGCAGCGCGGGCGCTTGCTTTGGTGCCATGCGAAGCGAGGGCGACGCCGCCAGCGATCAACGCAGCTCCCCAACGCCATTCAGGCGCGGCTCCGCCCGCGGCGGCATAGGCAAGAAGCGCCGCGGCCGGCGGGCGAATGAAGGTGTGAATCGCATCCCATACCGTGTCGAGGTTAAAGCGCGATCGCGATTCCCAGGACCCAGGGATGAGAGAGCGCCTGGAGGGAAGGCGGAAGGTGAAGAACGCCGAAGCGTTGGAGGAGCCCAAGCGTGGCCACGGTTGCATAGAGGTTCAATCCGGAGGAGAATCCGGCACCGAGCGCGAGCCCGAGCGTTTCGATGGGGTTCATGCTAGTGTTTGACCCGCGGATAAAGGAAAGGGATTCTGCTAAAGGGACGGCCGTTCATGTTCGGACTCACCTACCTCTACTATCCCTGGGGCTTCATCGTGCAGATCCTGGCGATCGTGCACTTCGTGCGGCGGCGGCCAGAGAACTATTGGTTCTACATTATTTTCTTTGGCGGCTTCCTGGGCGCGAGTGTGTACATCCTCGCGGAAGTGCTGCCGGACATGACGCTGCTGCGCGGCGTGTGGCAGGGATTTGGCCGAAGGTCACGGATCCAAACCCTGGAGACGCAGATCCTGGATAATCCATCCGCGGGAAACTATGAAGAGCTTGGGGAACTCTGCAAAGATCAAAGGCAATACGAGAAGGCGCGAGAGGCGTTCAACCACGCGATCGCAGCGCGAAGCGATTCAATCTACACGTTCTATTCCCGGGCGCAATCGTCGCTGGGGATGAATGACCTGGCTGCGGCGATTCCTGACCTGGAGCGCGTGGTGGCCGGCGACCGTAAATTTGATTATTACCGGGCGGCCGGATTGTTGGCGGACGCGTACGCACGAACGGGTCAATTGGAACGCGCGGAGCAGCTTTTCGCGGAAGTGACGCAGATATCGACGACTCCGGAGACGCTGTACAACTACGCGAGTTTTCTGAAGACGGCGAACCGGCGCGAAGAGGCGCGCGAGTGGGCGCAGAAGCTGCTGGCGAAAAAGCGCACTCTCCCGCGGTACATGCAGAGGCGCGAGCGGGCGTGGTTCCGAAAAGGCAAGGCATTGGTGAAGGAGCTTGCGACGCGGTGACTCGTGATTCATGTTCTCTGTTCCGTGATCCGTGCAAACCCCCCATCGGACTTGTCCGAAACCTGTGACTGGTGAAGAGCACAGCACAGAGTGAGGTCTGTGCTCACGCCAGATACAGTTCAGTTCTGACCTCAGCGAGGTCGAGGGGTACCACACCCCCGGCATTTTGTATGAATATCAAAAGAAAGGACTTACAAAAATTGCAATTCGTAAGTTATTGATTCTAAAAGGTGCAAGTTGCTTTGCTATTCGATGCAGCGAAGAATGCCGGAAAGAGAAAGCGCGGCGAGACGACCGCCGCACTCAAAGAATCCGCAGGATTACCTGAAATCCATTCTAGCAAAGGAACCAGACCGCGTCAAAGGAATTCGGGCCGCTCGCTTCCCTCGATACGTGAGGTAAATCATTGTCCCATTCGTGAGCAAAACCCAAGTCGAACGCACTATTCTCATGAAGTCCGAAGGACGCTTCTTAAAGCAGCAGAATTCGACTTGTCATGATGGCAATATTGAGCAGCGCCGTCACGACCAAGTGCTCGCCGCGTGCCCTTAGCGTCAAGTGGATGAGGGGGGAGAGGGATTTGGAGGCGCGAGGCGGAATCGAACCGCCGATAATGGTTTTGCAGACCATTGCCTTACCACTTGGCGACCGCGCCACCGAACCAAAGGAGATCTGAACGGCGAAGGCCGAGGAGAGGGAGAGCCCCCGCCGTCCAGTTCCCTGCTCTGGAGCAAAAACTTCCGCCGCTGTGCTCAGCGAGCTGCGGCGACCGACTCCTGCTGACCGGCGCGAGTTTCGTTGACGATTGGCGCGCCGATGAGGTTGCCCCATTCGGTCCACGAACCGTCGTAATTACGAACGTTACCGTAGCCCAGGAGATACTTCAGGACGAACCAGGTGTGCGAACTGCGCTCACCGATGCGGCAGTAAGCGATGACCTCGTCCTTGCCGGTAATGCCTTTCGAGTCGTAGAGCTTCTTCAGGTCGTCGAAGGATTTGAAGGTGCCGTCTTCGTTGGAAGCCTGAACCCAAGGAATGTTGGCCGCGCCGGGAAGATGTCCGGCACGCTGGGCGGTTTCCGACATGCCCGGAGGGGCGATGATTTTCCCGGTGAACTCATCAACGGAACGGACGTCGACAAGCTGCCCCGGTTTGCGGCCCTCCACGATGGAGAAGACCTCCTCTTTATACGCGCGAAGAGATTCATCGGTGCCGGACACGCGGTAGGTTGTGGGCTTGACGTTCACCGTTTCCTTCGTGAGGGGGCGCTTCTCTTCCAGCCATTTCTTGCGGCCCCCGTTAATCAAGCGGACATCCTTGTGGCCGTAGTACTTCAATTGCCAGAGGGCGTAGGCGGCGAACCAATTGTTGTTGTCGCCATAGAGGAGGATGGCGGTGTCGTTGGAAATGCCGGAGGCGCCAAGAAGCTTTTCGAGAGTGGATTTGTCAATCAGATCGCGGCGGATGTTGTCCTGGAGCTGGGTCTGCCAATTCCAGCCGACGGCGCCGGTGATGTGGCCCTGATCGTAGGCGGTGGTGTCGACGTCCACTTCGACCAAACGGAGATTGGGGGCGCTCAGGTTTTGAGCGACCCAATCGGTTGAAACCAGAACTTCGGGATGTTTGTACTCGGACATTGCTTATCTCCTTTTCGCATTCGTTTCCGGAACTCTTGTGGCGAAAAATAAAAACCCACCTGCCAGTTCCTTTCTGGCGGTGGGATCAAAGGGCCTTGAGGCTAAATCAATTTGCTAGATGCTCAGCCTCCCCGCGCCAGAAGACACACGCGTACAGCAACAGATGCACATCCGCGCGTTCTTCCGAAGGTATGCCAACATGCTAAGAATTATACCGTGGAAAGACCGGTTGCGCAACAGGGCCCGGAAAATTGCCAGGCGGCTGGGGGTTCCAGACGGCTCCGCCTCCATTTTGCCGCTCGGCGCGGCGCGAAACGCGGCGGTTACTCGTGCAGGACGACACTTAGGAGGGAAGTGTGGACGTGAAGTCCGCCGTTTGTAACGAATGAAGCCCAGCTTTCTGAATTTATTCATGAAAAAATTGACCCGAGTGCGCGTTGTGCCAATCATTTCCGCCAGCGTCTCCTGCGATACTTTGGGAATCATCTTTTGCGGCTGGGATTCCTTGCCGTAGCGAGCAAGCAGTAAAAGAGTAGGTACCAGCTCCTCGTTAAGTGATACAGGACATTTCCGGGGCGCTTTGATCCGAAGCAGTGACGAGACAAAGATTAGAAAATGGCCGGAAAACGCAGAACTGACGCCGTTTAGACTCTTCCCAAGACCGGATCGCTCTCTTCGTCGCTCAGGGCGGAATTGACTCGCATGCCGATTTGAGGGGCAGGAAGAGGAAGGCGCGGGAGCGCGGCGACCAGTTTTTGCGTGTAGGTGTGATGTGGCGCGCCAAAGATTTGCGATGGCGGACCACATTCAACGATCTCGCCGTCCTTGAGAATGGCGATGCGATGACAAAGCGCCGCGACGGAGAGCAAATCGTGAGAAATATAGAGGATGCCCATACGCAACTCACGATTGAGCTGCGCAAACAAGCGCAGGATTTCCGACTGGGTGATGGTATCCAGGGCGCTGGTGGCCTCATCGGCAATGAGGAGCGAAGGGCGGTGGAGGATAGCCATCGCGATGATGACACGCTGGGCCTGGCCGACGCTCAGTTGGGAAGGGCGGCGACGCAGAAAATCGTTGTCGTTTGGGAGACTGACGTTCGCCAGCGCGGCGCGGATTGCGGCGGCACATTCTTCTCGCGTGCCGTCCGCGTGAGCGCGCCAGGCTTCACTGAGTTGCGAGCCGATACGCAGAGCCGGGTTGAGGGAGGACAACGGACTCTGCAGAACGATACTCATTTCACGGCCGCGCAGGGATCTCATCTCCGCTTCAGTCTTTGCGAATAGGTCCTGGCCCTTGAACAAGAGGCTGCCGCGCGCCGTTCCCCCTTTCAGGTGGAGCAGACGAAGAATCGCGAGCGACAGAGTGCTTTTCCCCGAGCCGCTCTGGCCGACAAGTCCGAGGATTTCGCCTTGGCGAAGCTCCATGAAAACGTCGCGCAGGACTCCCGTCTTGTTGCGGTAATCGACGGAAAGCCGAAACGACAGAAGCGGGGCCGCTTCGGTCACTTTTGCGCACCCAAAGCCGGATCCGCTCCCAAACGGAGGAATTCGGCGTTCCAGAAAGCATGGGGGTCCAAAACGGAAGGAGAGGAGCCCACGACGGCGGGCGAAATAGCCGACATGGCATTTTTGTTCACGAGATAGATGAAGGGCTGCTGCTCGGCGACGATTTGCTGAACTTTGTCAAAATCGGCTTTGCGTTTTTTGTCGGTGATTGCGGAAGATTGGGCGCGCATCAGACGGTCCAAGTCCGCTTCCCAGGCAGTGGCAGGCTTCGATTGCTTGGGATTCCACTGATGATTTTCCGCGGAACTCAGCCACACGTTCATCTGGCTATTGGGGTCAAGGTCGGTATTGACGAGGCCGCCGAGGCACGCTTCGTAGTCGTAAGTACGAGTGATGCGCTCAATCAGCGAAGGAAAATCGAGAGTGACCAGGTTTACTTTGATTCCGATCTGCGAAAGGTCCTGCTGGATCATGGTGAGCATTTGCTCGCGGGATTTATTACCGGCATTGGTGATGACCGTAAATTCGACCCGATTTCCCGAGGAGTCGCGCAGAGTTCCAGCTTCGAGCCGGAACCCTGCCCGGGCAAGCAGCTGAAGCGCTCCAGCGGAATCGTACTGAGGCGCAGGAAGCGAAGAATTGAACCAGAAACGATTGGCCGGGGAAACGGGACCGAGAGCAGGATGAGCGTGACCACCAAAAACGATGCGGCACAAATCGGCGCGATTGATGGCCATGGAAACGGCTTTGCGAAATTCCGTGGCGCGGAACCAGTTCTTCTTGTGTTCGGGAAACGGGGCGGCGGGCACCTGGTTGAACCACATGAATTCGGAATCGAGGCCCGGGCCAGCATCGTGAGCGACTGAGGGAGTTTCTTTCTGCAAGCGGTCGAAGTATTCGGCGTCAAGAGCGTTGATCAAATGAATTTCGCCGCGACGGAAGCGGAGCAATTCAATATCTCGATTCCGCTGAATATCGAGCCGAACCGAATCGAGATAGGGCAGAGACTTTCCCTCTTTGTCCTTTTTCCAGTAATTCGGATTCCGGCGGAGAAGCACGTGGGAGCCGGGGCTGTAATCCGCGACGCAGAAGGGTCCCAGAACGGCCATCTCCTTCTTCGGAGAATGGGCGGAGAGAATGGCGACCTGATCAAAAAGGCGCTCGAGTCCCGCTACTGGCGCGGGAAAGGTGACGACCACACTGTCCGATGAAGGGATTTGCACATCAACTTGCCCTTCCCCGGAGCGGAAAGAGTCGCCCGTGGGCGAGTGAAGCTGCGGATCCATCAGGGCCTTCATGGTGTAGGCAACGTCTTCCGCGGTGAATGGAGTGCCGTCCGAAAAGCGCAGGCCGCTGCGAAGGCGAAACGTGATTCTTCGGCCTTCCTGGCTGACTTTCCAAGAAACGGCCAGTCCCGGCTCGAGGGCCTGAGTCTGCCGATTCAAACGGATCAGAACGCCGCCGGTCAGGTAGCGGATCGTTTCCGAGGAATCCTCTTCGACAAGGAGCGGATTGAAAGTTTTCGGCTCGCCGCGAAGACAGAAATGGAGCTCGCCACCAGACTGGCCCGCCGATTCGGCGCGGACCACGGCGGGCCGGCACAAGACGAAAGAAAAAGCCAGAAAAGCCCAAGCACTGCGCATTACTGTGTGACCTCCTGCGATGGCAGAACCAGTTGAAAACACATGACGGCGATCACGAGGAGAATGAGAGGCACGAGCCGCCATGGATTTGCGGCGAGCGCGGAAAAATCTTCGAAGCCACGCAACAGATTTCCCCACGACGGCATCGGTTCCATCACCCCAAGCCCCAAAATGCTCAAGTTCGCCTCGGTCAAAATGAACAACGGGACAGAAATCCAGAATTGCGCGTAGAAAAGCGGACGGAGGTTTGGCGCCACGTGACGCAGCAGGAGCCGCGCAGGTTTGCACCCGGAAGAGCGAGCGAGGAGCAAGAAATCGGAATCTCTGACGCCGCGCGCCGCCGCGCAGATGACGCGAACCGAAGCCTGCCAGCCCAGCAGGCCCATCATCAAGAAGGCGATGATGACCGACACCATCGGCGGAACATCGAGAGGCAACATGGCGCGAACAGTGAGAAGAAGAAAAAGCCAAGGCAAAGCGAGAGAGAGGTCCGTTACCGCAAGGATGACCCGCTCGAACCAGCCGCCGAGAAAACCCGCGGCGCTCCCGAGGAATGCGGCAATCAGGGTGGAAAGAAGGGCGGCGGCCGGGGCGAGCAGCAAGGAAACGCGCGTGCCGTAGAGCAAGCGGGATAAGGAATCGCGGCCCAAAGCATCTGTGCCGAGCGGATGCGCGGCCGAAGGACCAGCGTTGGGGACATCTCGAAACTGCCGCGCGTAAGGAGCGGGCACGAGGATGGCGGCGAGCGCCATTAGTACAAAGATCGTGCACAAAATGATGGCCGCTACTTTTTGGAGGGGACTCATTGCGCGCTCCCTGCGAAAGCGCGCCCGGCCAGATCGGCGAGCGAGTTCGCCGCGAGCATCACCAGACAAACAACGAGGGTCACATTGACGATGAGGGGCAAGTCCCGGCTGAGCGCGGCGTGCCAGGCGAGCTGTCCCAGGCCCGGTGAATCGCACAGGGCTTCAATGGGAATTGCGGCGCCGAAGGCGATGGCGAAGGACACACCGAAAAGAGCCAGGAGCGGCGGGGCGGCAACCGGCAGGACGTGCCGCCAGAAAATCGCTCCGCTCCTCAAGCCTCTGGTCCGTGCCGCGAGCACGTGAGGCTGGTCGTAGGAACGCACCAGCAGACTTCGGATGTAACGATGGAGCCGGGGAAAGACCACAACGCCAATCGCGCAGAAGACCGGAGTTCGCAGGTGAACGGCAAGCATGGCGACCACGGCGGAGGGCAAAGATAGAAGCAAACTGCTGAAAGCGGTACCGCAAGCTTCGTAGAGCCAGCCGCGCGAGGCCAGCCCCAGGGACGCGAGCAGTGCGGCTGCCAGCCAGGCAACGCCCAGGCCACGAACGACCGAGCTGCCAGTTACGGGCAGCCGTTGGCGGAGCAGCTCCCGAACCGGCCGCTTCAGGGAATCGGATTCGCCGAGATCACCGTGGGCGAGTGCCGAAAGGTAATGGAAATAAAACGAAGCCAGTCCTTCGTGGAGCACTTGCTTTTGGCGCAAAGCTTCGACGCTCTGCGCGCTCCATCGCGGGTCGAGTTCACGTTCTTGAACACCGTAGCCAGGCGCAAACCGAACGAGGGTCGCGCTGAGAAGAGCGCCGCCGATTCCCAAACAGAGAAGGAACAGAAGCCGGCGCAATACATGCCGGAACAGTTTCGCGGCTTTTTCGTCTTTGATCACTTTCAGTCCACATTCTCTGGAATGGCACTAGGACACAGATTCGGCCTTCGAATAGTGTTTTTCTTTGACGTCGTACATGTTGCGGTCTGCTTCAGAGAGAAGCTCTTCTCCGGAGGCGCCGTCCGACGGATAAAAGGAGCTCCCCACGCTGACGGTGACGATCATTTCAGGGCATGCGGAGAGGTTCGCCTCCTGCACGGCCCGCGACAATCGTTTTTGCATTTCGGCGACGTTGTCTTTTGTCACGTCGGGGAGAACAAGCACAAATTCGTCTCCACCAAGACGTCCGACCTGGTCGTACTCGCGGCAGGACGACTTGAATCTGGCAGCGATCTCCTGAAGCAGCTTATTTCCGGTGAGGTGGCCAAAGGTGTCATTCACCTTCTTGAAGCCGTTTAGGTCGCACAGCAGCACGGCCAGCGGTGTTTTTGCGCGCCGCACGCGGGAGAGCTCTTTTTCCAGATGCTGACAAATCGATCTGGCGTTGGGCAAACCAGTAAGAAAATCGGTGCTCGCGGTGCTTTGCGCTTTCTCGTATTGGAGGGCATTCTCGACGGAGACGCCGAGTTTGGAGCTGGCCGCCAGAAGCATGCGGAGGTGTTCTTTGGTGAAGCAATGCTTTTCGCGGGCGTAGAGGGTCAGCACTCCGGCAACGCAGTCGCGGCCGCGAAGCGGGACGCAGAGTGCGGACTGCAAAGCCGTCACGCGAGAGGATTTTCCGAGATGGAGAGTTTCCGCGGCCGGATTGCCGTTGGTTATGGGCTTCTCATTTCGCGCCACCCAGCCGGAAAGCCCCTGCCCCAATGGAATTCGGAGGGAGGAGAAGAGGTCGTAATCCACACCGTGAACATATTCAGGAATCAGGATGCCTTCCTGGCAAACGAAGAAGACGATGGAGTCGTGCGGAATTAATTCCTTCAAGCGAACCGCAACGACCGAAAGCGTTTCCTTTAAGCTCAGGGAATTCCCCAGCGTTTGGGCAAGCTCAAAGAGGAGCTGAGCTTCCTGTCGCGCCGAGATGATGGAAGTCAGGAAGGAAGTTGCGCGAACTTCGGCGTCATTCGTCACTACCGCGAAACCCGAGGATGGAGCAACCGCGCGATGCACTGTGGGAGCAAGGTCCAAGCGCCTGCGCTCGGTTTCCATGCCGTTGACCATTTCCTCGAGTTCGAGATACCGGCGTTCCATGATCTCGATAACGCGAGGGTCGAAGCTCCGCCCTTTCTCCGCGCTGAGTGTGTTCATGGTCTCCTGCGGAGTCATCGCTTGGCGGTAGGGCCGCTCGGAAGCGAGGGCATCGAAGCAATCGACGGCGGAAAGGATTCTCGCTCCAACGGGTATGTCTTCGCGTTTCAGGCCATCCGGATAACCTGAGCCGTCCCATTTTTCGTGGTGCGAGCGCACGATGGGCACAACGGGATAAGGGAATTGGACGCGATCCAATATCTCCGCGCCAACGATCGGGTGAATTTTCATTTTCTCGAACTCTTCCGGAGTGAGGCGACCGGGCTTGGAGAGAATGTGCTCCGGTACGGCGAGCTTGCCAATGTCGTGGAGCATCGCGGCGGCGCGAACGGCGTTCAACTGGTCGTGATCCAGGCCAAGCTCCTTGGCAATCTCGACCGCGTAAACTTGGACTCGGCGCAAATGATCGTGAGTGGTGTGATCCTTCGCTTCAATCGCTAGGGAAAGTGCTTCGATGGTGCGCAGGTGAAGCGCGGCGATTTCCTCGGCGTGCTTCTTTTGCGCTTCGAGACGGCCCAAGTAGGTCTGATAGGAGCGGTAGATCCAATAAACGACGGGAAAGACGAGAAGACCGAATTGCCAGCCGACCAGCCGATTGATGGCGCTCACCCCACAAGCAATCAGCGCGCCGAGCAAATAATAGGGGAAGGCCCACAAATAGCATTCCTTCCACACATGCACGGGGTTGCGTCCTTCCGTCATGGCGATGATGCCGGAGACAGAAATGGTATTAAAGGCGAAGTAGGTCGTCGCTGCCGCGGCCATCAAGAGTGGCCAGCGAAATCCGACACCCACGGCGACTTTGCTATGAAAGACCAGTTCTGCGGCGCTGATGGAGAGGGCCAGGTTTGCCAGATTAAAGAGCCATTGAATCGGGCGGGGGCGCGGATTGGCGTGCCATAGGGTCTGGACAAGCCCTCCGAGACAGCCCATCAGCAGCGTTTCGGAATAGGAGAGGTCAATGATGCCGACGAGAATAAAGAGGAAATTCGCCGACATCGTGGCCTTGATCCCGGGCAAGTGCACTTTGAGTACGGAGGCGCACAAAGCGACGGCTAGAAAGCAGGCATATCGGAATAAATCATCCGAGTGCCAGCGCAGGAAGATGTAAGGCAATAGAGGCAGCCCGCCGATGAGCTGTGTGAAGATAAATGTGATTGCGGGAATCCCTAGTGACTGGACGTCGCCCCAAGTGTTGCTCCAGTAGTTCTTCGCAGCAATTGCTACCACACGCGTTCCTGCTCTCTGCCGATTGGCTCCAACACTGCGCTTGCTTGATAAAGGAGCGCCGAAATCATGCGCGTAAACAGACCAACCATCAGGTCGTTCCCTTGCTAGAGCGACCCCGTGGCAACTTTCACCGCTCCGATGCCCCGTAAAAGCGCAGAACGCGGTCCTTAATTAGCAAATTTTGATAGGTGAACCGTGTATAGGGAATAGTACGGCTAGAGTTTTGTATTGAAAGGGATACTGCCTTAAAGGCGGAAGAGCGTGCTCTTAGCCCAGGGAAAGAGGACATCCATCGACACGTCCCTGAAGGTATAAAAAGATATACAAAACCGGCTGTACTTTAGTACTAAGCCCGGGGACCGCCTGTACTATCGACCGCCCCGCAGCCAGACCTGATACTTCCAGCGCTTACAGAACTCAAGGCAACAGGCCCTGTCCCCACTTGGCCCTTCGAGGCAGTTTAGGAGCCTAGCTCATGTCTGCCACACTTGGAACGAGGCAATCCTCGAACGACAGCGTCCTTAAGACAACTACCTGGGGCGCGCGGCTCGCGCTTCTGACCCTGATCGCGCTGGTGGCTGCCGGACTATGCCTTGCCGATGGCAAGCACAAGCTGTCTAAAGACCTTGACGCCCTCAAAGGCAGCCATAGCGGCGCCACGGTTGATGTGATCATCCAATTCAATCAAACACCGACTGATGCCCACCATCAGAAGGTGCAGAACAAGGGCGGGGTCCTGAAGACGAAACTGGACGTCATCAAGGGCGCGCATTACTCCGTGCCCTTGGAATCTCTGGACGCACTTGCGGACGATCCCGATGTGACCTACATTTCGCCCGACCGCCGATTGAGCGGCGCGCTCGACCAAACCGCAGCCGCGGTAAACGCAAACGTCGCCTGGCAAGCCGGCTGGGACGGCACGGG
>WNFE01001102.1_pt1 | contig 19474 bp, 18 predicted proteins | sample 5400451 | NCBI WGS metagenome assembly WNFE01 (sample SAMN13153344, study PRJNA577476) | soil metagenome | isolation source: 200 cm saprolite under Douglas fir tree site 2 hole 2 | place: USA:California | collected 2015-04-18
GTCACCCTGACGGAAACCGCAGCGAACAAAGTCAAGGAGCTCATCCAGAGGTCCGATCCGGAGACCGGCCAGCCGCTGGGCTCGATCGAAGACACCTATCTCCGGATGTACGTCGCGGGCGGCGGCTGCTCCGGCTTCCGCTACGGCCTCGCGCTCGACCGGAAGATCCATGAGGACGACGAGGTCGTCCAGGTCCACGGACTCAAGGTCCTCGTCGACGGCAACAGCAAGGAGTACCTCGACGGCTCAAGCGTGGACTATGCCGAGAGCGTCGCGGGCAGCGGCTTCCTCGTGAGCAACCCGAACAACTGGTCGACCTGCGGATGCGGTCAGAGCTTCAACCCGAAGGGCGAGGAAGCTCCCGACCAGCAGCACCAGTCCCCTCACGCGCACACGCACTGAACCGCACCCTTTTGACTTCCTACGGCCTCACGACGTTCGATGGCAACGAAAGTTCGCGTGCGGGTGGGAGCGAAAAAGACCGTTGACCTGAACGGCGTCCGTGTCACCAACAAGACCACGAACTCGATCTTGGTGCACCGGACCTCGAAAGGGATCGAAGTCACCGATTGTTGTCTCGAAGAACAGGGGAAGTAGGCCGCTCAACCGCGAGTCCCGTGGCGAGCTCGGCGACGAATTTTCGGACATCCTCGGCGTTGCGGCGCTCCGCCGCACGACGCACAATCGAACTCCCGATGACGACACCGTCGGCACCCGCGGCCGCCACCGCTCGGACATGATCTCCCGTGGTGACACCGAAGCCCACACCGAGGGGGAGGGACGATACACGGTGAAGGGCGGTAATCCGACCCCTGAGATCCTCGGGCAGGCTCGAGCGAACGCCGGTAGTCCCGTACCTGGCGACGACGTAAAGGAACCCGCGGGAGGCGTCCGCAATCGCAGCGGCCCTGGCGGGCGGCGTGGAAGGCGCAACGAGCTGGATCACGTCGACGCCAAGCGGTTCGAGCGCCTCCCGGACCTCGGGCGATGCCTCCAAGGGCAGATCCGGTACGATGACCCCGTCGACCCCGGCGCTTGCGGCTCGTTCGGCGAACGTCGGGATACCCATGGCGAGCAACGGGTTCATGTACGTCATGAGGACGAGCGGCATCTCGGTCTTCTGACGGATGCGCGCCGCAAGTTCGACGACGTCCCGGGGCCGCGTCCCTGCACGAAGCGCGCGTTGCCCCGCCTCCTGGATCTCGGGACCGTCGGCGATCGGGTCCGAGAAAGGGATGCCGAGCTCCAATACGTCCGCGCCTCCCGCTTCGCAGGCTGTTGCGAGGGACTCCGTCATCCGAAGGTCGGGATCGCCCGCCATCAGGTACGCGATGAGCGCGGCCCGGTTCTCTGCGCCAGCGCGGCGGAACGCCTTCGAGATGCGGCTCAGACCTTCACTCCCATCGCGTCCGCCACCGTGGCCATGTCCTTGTCTCCTCGGCCGGAGATCGTGACGACGATGACTTCGTGGCGCTCCATCTCCCGCGCCCTCTGCATCGCAACGAACACCGCGTGGGCGGGCTCGAGCGCGGGCAGGATTCCCTCATACGTCGCGAGGGCTTGGAAGCCCTCGAGGGCTTGTTCGTCGGTGACCGCGACGAAGGACGCACGCCTTGTATCCTTCAACGCAGATAGCTGCGGGCCGACGCCGGGATAGTCGAGGCCCGCGGAGATGCTGTGGGTGTCTAGCACCTGGCCGTCGTCGTCTTGAAGGACGTACGTCCGTGCGCCGTGGAGGACGCCCACGCGGCCACCCGTTAGAGACGCTGAATGGTCCCCCGGCAACGGACCGCGGCCGCCCGCCTCAGCGCCGAGCAGCTCGACTCCTTCTTCGTCGAGGAAAGGCGCGAACGTCCCCATCGCGTTGCTCCCACCGCCGACGCAGGCGACGAGCAGGTCCGGCAGTCGGCGGTTGCGTTCGAGGCTCTGCTCGCGAATCTCACGGCCGATGACGCTTTGAAAGTCTCGCACAATCGTCGGATACGGATGCGGACCCACGACGCTTCCGAGAAGATAGTAGGTGTTCTCGACGTTCGTCACCCAGTCCCGCAGGGCTTCGTTAATGGCGTCCTTCAGCGTCTGGGTCCCCTGTTCGACCCGGTGCACCGTCGCGCCGAGGAGCCTCATCCGAAATACGTTCAGGGCTTGGCGTTGGATGTCGACGGCGCCCATGTACACCTCGACAGGCAGGCCGAGGACCGCCCCCACCATCGCCGTGGCGACGCCGTGCTGGCCCGCGCCGGTCTCCGCGATCAGGCGCTTCTTCCCCATGCGACGGGCGAGGAGGGCTTGACCCATGACGTTGTTGAACTTGTGCGCCCCGCCATGGCAGAGGTCTTCCCGCTTCAGATAGATCTGCGCTCCGCCGATGTGGTCCGTAAGGCGTCGGGCGAAGGAGAGCGGCGTCGGGCGCCCGCCGTAGTGTCGATTGTACGATTCGAGTTCCTCTTGGAACTCGGGATCCCGTTTTGCCTCGTCGTATGCCGCCTCGAGCTCGTGCAACGCGGGCATGAGCGTCTCAGGCACGTACTGCCCGCCGAACTTCCCGAAGTATCCCCTCTTCCGGACGACGTAAGCGTCAACCATGCTGCAGCTCCTGGAGTTTTCTCGCAGGCTCATCGTGACGCATGATCGAGGTGCCGACCAGGACCGCGTCGGCCCCGGCACGGAGCATGGTGTCCACCTGCCCTCGCGTCTCGATCCCGCTCATGGCGATGACGGGTCGATCCTTCACCCGCTCCGCAAGAATCCGCGGTGTCGTCTCCAAGTCGACTGCCATTGTCGCGAGGTCGCGGTTGTTAATCCCTAGGATATCGGCAGGCGTCTGGACCGCCGCATCCCACTCCTCAAGCGTGTGGACCTCGAGTACGACTCCGACCTTTCGATCGTGGGCCTCATCGATGAGCGTCGGCATCCTCTGATGGAAGCGCCCGCGGCGCGCGAGTATCTCGATAAGCAACAAAGCGGACGCCCCGCACAACGCCGCGGCATCGATCTGCCTCGAGTCGACGACGATGTCCTTCATGAGAACGGGGAGACCCGTACGCGCCGCGCGCGACACGAAGTCGATGTCCCCGCCGAAAATCCTGGGCTCCGCGACGACGGAGAGCCCGAGGGGTTTCGCCGCGACAATCCCCTCCAGGATGGCGTCGAACTGCGCCCCGCCTTTCTGGCTCCGCATGCTCGGCGATGCGAATTTGAGTTCGGCGACCACGTCGGAGATCCGGGTCGGCGCGCCCAAGGCGTCCAAGAAAGAGGGACTTCGGTCGGTTTCATCTCGCACGTCGTAGTAGCCCTCCTTGAGAAGGGTCTCGGCGTTGGCCACGAGGCGCTCAAGCGCGTCCATCGTCCTCCACCTTCGACAAGTTCCCGCCAGTAGCCTTCACGAACGTGCGCAAGGTTTCGAACGCCTTCCCCGAATCCAGGGCCTCCACCGCGAGGGGCAGCGCCTCCAGGAGGGAATCCGTCTTCCCCGAAACGTAGATCCCGGCAGCCGCATTCGCCAGGAGCATCTCTCGTTTCGGCCCGAGTTCTCCTCGTAGAATCCGCACGGCCTCCTTCGCCGCGGTCTCCGGCTCCGCGCCTGCCAAATCCCTTGGGTCCGCTCGATCGAAGCCGAGGTCCGCCGGTTTCAGGACGAATTGTCGCGTCCGGCCGTCGGCCACCTCTCCGACGATCGTCGGGCAGCAGAGGCAGATCTCGTCCATGCCCGCTTGGCCGTGGACGACAAGGGCGTGCTCGATCCCGAGGCGTGCGGTCACCTTCGACATGAGCGGCACCAGGTCCGGACTGAAAACGCCGAGGAGGTGGCCTTTCGCTCCGGCCGGGTTCGTCAGGGGTCCGAGGATGTTGAAGACGGTGCGCACGCCGAGTTCCCTACGCGGCCCGATCGCGTGCTGCATGGCAGGATGGAACTTCGGGGCGAACATGAAGCAGAGGCCGTGCGCCTCAAGAATCCGCTCGACCTCCGATGGCTCGAGGTCCACTCGGGCTCCGAGGGCCTCGAGCAAGTCCGCGCTCCCGCAGCGGCTTGTGATCGCCCGGTTTCCGTGCTTCGCGACCCTCACGCCGGCGGCCGCGACGACGAACATTGCGATCGTCGAGACGTTGAACGTGGTCACGCGAGCTCCGCCCGTCCCGCACAGATCGACAACGCGCCCATCCTCGCGCGATCGAATCCGAACGCACCGTTCCCGCATCGCGGTTGCCATGCCCGCAATCTCATCCGGTCCCTCGCCTTTCATCCGGAGTCCCATCAGGAACGCGCCGATCTGCGCAGCGGTCGCCTGTGCGTCCATGATCTCGGCCATCGCATCGTGCGCGCCCTCGAAGCCAAGGGATGCGCCCGTCGCCAGGTCTCGAATCGCATCCTGGATCATCGCCTCGCCTCCTCGAGGAAGTTACGGAGGAGCGCCGGCCCTTCCGGAGTGAGGATTGACTCGGGATGGAATTGGACGCCCTCGATCGGATAGAGGCGGTGCCGCACGGCCATGATCTCGCCGTCGTCGGACGTCGCGCTGACTTCGAGCTCCTTCGGCAGAGATTCTCGCCTAATCGCGAGCGAATGGTACCGCCCGGCCGTGATGGGATTCGGAAGCCCTTCGAAGATCGTGCGGCCATCGTGTCGGACGAGACTCGTCTTCCCGTGGAGGATCCGCGCCGCATGGCCGACCTTCCCGCCGTACGCAGTCCCAATCCCTTGATGGCCGAGGCAAACGCCAAGCGTCGGGGTCGCCGGGCTCAACTCCTCGAGGATATCTCGGCACACACCGAAGTCCCGCGCGTTCGTCGGATGGCCTGGCCCGGGAGAGAGGACGATCGCATCGGGTGCAAGCTTCCGCACCTCTTCCATCGTGATTCCGTCGTTGCGGTGGACGAGCGGATCCGCGCCGAGTTCGCCGATCTCTTGGTACAAGTTGTAAACGAATGAATCGTAGTTGTCGATGATGAGGACCTTCATGCGGCCGCCTCACGCAACGCAGCCCGCAAACCCTCGAGCTTGTGCTCCGTCTCGAGCCACTCCCTCGCCGGATCGGAGTCCGCGACGATCCCTGCACCCGCTTGGACGTAGTACGTCGGCCCGTCGGCGAAAAGCGTCCGGATCGCAATGGCGGTATCCACGTTTCCATTGAGGGAGAGGTAGCCGACAACCCCCGCGTACGGGCCGCGAGCGGTCCCTTCGAGGTCGTGGAGGATCTCCATCGCCCTCGGCTTCGGCGCGCCGCTCACGGTCCCGGCAGGGAACATCGCCGCCACCGCGTCGAGTGCGTCGGTCCCTGGCGCGAGTTCGCCTTCCACGCGGGAAACGAGATGCTGCACGTGGCTGTACCGTTCCACGGTCATGCGCTGCGGCACCTTGACGGTCCCGAAACGGCACACCTTCCCGAGGTCGTTCCGGGCCAAGTCGAGGAGCATGTTGTGCTCCGCTCGTTCCTTCTCGTCTGCGAGTAACTCAGCTCGGAATCGCTCCGTCTCCGGAAGGGTCGTGCCCAGCGGCCGCGTGCCCGCAATCGGGAATGTCGTCGCCGTGCGATCCTCCACGCGGAGGAGCATCTCCGGGCTCGCCCCGATCACCCGTCGCATCCCAAAATCGAGGTAGTACATGTAGGGACTCGGGTTCAGTCGCCGCAGGCTTTCGTAGAAGGCGAGTGGATCGCCGGACATTCGGCCGTATTCTCGGCGAGACAGGACGACCTGAAACGCCTCGCCCTCGTGGATCGCCGCTCTCGCCTTCGCAACTGCATCCATGAACCGATCTTGGTTAATCTGCCGTTTCGGAGAATCTGCGCTCAGCTCGGGGCTCGCTTTGTTTGCTTTCGGGAGGTCTTCAACTCGAGATCGGCCGTGGGCGAAGTACTCCGCCCGTTTGCGGACATGATCCACGATCACGCCGTCGAGATAGAGCCCGAACTCGAACTCGGGGAACGGCGAGTCCGCGTGCGCGGGCACGGAGTCGAGATTGCGGACGAACTCGTAGGAGACGTATCCGACCAGGCCGCCGATGTACCGCCCCGGGACGCCCGGCGCCTCGTACTTTGCGAGGATCGAACGAAGGGCCTCGAGGGGTCGCTCCGTCTTGACGGTCTCGCCGTTCGATCGCAGGATGCCGGACCGATAGGAAATGATGATCTCGGGATCGAAGCCGACGAAGGTATGCTCCGCGAGCCGCGCAGGACCTGTGAGGCTTTCGAGGATGAACGCATGAGGGTGGTCGTCCCGCGACGCCGCAAACAGCGCATAGGGGTCGAGCCCCGAGTCGAGCAGGATGCGCTTCATCGTGCCGCCTCAATCATCAACGGCCGATCGCTCCCGAAGACCACGTCTGCAATCCGTTTTGCCATTGCGGGGGGGTCTAGAGATTGGAATATCCGCCGGCCCACGGAAATTCCGGCCGCACCGGTACGCATCATTTCGCAAAGGGCGTCGAGGAACGCGTCCTCGGTCGAACACTCTGGTCCGCCGGCGATGACCAAAGGAACGGGGCAGCTATGGACGATCTCACGCAGACCATCCGGCGCTCCCGCGAAATTCGTCTGCACGATGGATGCGCCCAGCTCGGCCGCGGCTCGCGCGGCGTGGGCCGCTGCGACGGGATCTTCGGAGGACTCGCCGGGCTCTGCGGGCGCGTGGGCCATCAGAAAAACCGGCAGACCGAGGGATGTCGCCAGCTTGACGACGTGCCCCGCGTCCGCTATCATCCGGTCTTCGCCAGAGTCGCCGAATGAGATCTGGACCGAGACCGCGTCGGCTCCGAGAGAGACCGCATGTTCGACCGTCGAGGAGAGGACTTTGGATCCTGGCCTCGAACTGAGAAGGGTGCCGGCAGAGAGATGCACGATCAGACCCCAGGCGGGCGCGATGTTGGCCGAGATGAGTCGGACCATTCCTGGATTCACGAGGAGCCCGGAGAATGGGGCGGACCGCAGACGCCGTACGAGGTCGGTCGGCCGTTCGATCCCAGGAACGGGTCCGGCGGCAACGCCATGGTCGAGAGCGAGAAGGAAGATCCGGCCCGCTCCTCCCTCGAGGCGGTGTCGTCGTCTCTCAACTCCGAAAAGGGACATGTCTCTTCGCTCGCCTGCTCCTTTGTGGAAGGTGTAGATAATATTTAGGCATTATTGTATTTTATAGGTCTTCGATTATGGAGCATCGGGAGCCCGAGGGCTCCCCTGGGCTAGCCTTGGCCCTCGGAGCGCACCGGTACCTCGGGCCGGATATATCGATGCCCAAAGAACTCCCGGTGCACCGCTTGGACGGCTCCCTCGAGATCCTCGTTATCGACTGTGAACGTGTATGCGACCATCGAGGCGCCCGCCGAGATGAGCTGCACGTTGATGCCACGTTCCGCAACCGCGCGGAACACCCTCGCGGCAACGCCATGGGCGTATCCGAGGCCTTCGCCGACGAAGCTGATCAGCGACACATGCGGCAGCACTTCAATCCGTTCAACGAGACCGAACGGGAGGCGCGCAACCGCCTTCTTCGTACGGCTCAACGCATCCGAGTCGACGAGGAGCGCGATGCACGTCTGGGACGTCGCCGCGCTGTACACGTTCGTCCCCGCGCTCGTAAGGGCGGTCGCCACCTGTGAGAGTAGTCCCTCTTTCTGTCCGGCACCCGTCGCGAACACCTTCAGGGTCGCGAGATCACGTACATATGAGATGCTCTTGACATCGCCGCTGCGGTCTACCGTGTCGGGACCGATTCGCGTGCCCGTCTCGTCCGGCCGGAAAATGTTTTTCAAGACAATCGACGCGCCGCAAGCCTGCGCGGGCTGCACCGACCGCGGATGAAGGGCCTTCGCGCCGAAGTACGAAAGCTCTGCAGCTTCGTCGTACGAAAGCGCGGACAGGGGAAACGCTTCCGGGACAATCTTTGGGTCCGCGCTCATGAAACCGCCGACATCCTTCCAGATCTCGATCGTCGGCAGCTCGAGGGCGTTCGCAACGACGGCGGCACTGTAATCGGATCCGCCGCGGCCGAACGTCGCCGTCTTGCCCTCCCGGGAGAGGCCGAAGAATCCCGTGATCACGCTCACACGGCCCGCTTGCGCCTCGCGCTTGAGGAACGGCGCAAGGCGCGCGCGTGTTTCGTCGAGCAACGCCGTGGCGTTCCCGTAGGTGTCGTCCGTGATGAGACCGATGGCGTCTGCCTCGTGCGGCGCGGCGTCAATTCCCACCTGACGCAGATTCGCCGCGACGACCTGCGCGGCCAGCCTCTCCCCGAAGGAGAGGACAAAGTCCCGCGTGCGCGGCGTGATCTCCTCCGTATACGCGACCCCGTAAAGAAGGCGCTCCAGCTTCGTCGCGAGGGCGTCAATCGCCGCACCGCTCCCATCCGAGCCTTCACGGGACTGCGGCAAGAGGCCGAGATGGTTGCGACGAAGCTCTGCGACGTACGGGTCGATCTCCTTCTCCTCCCGCGGTTGCGCCAGGATTGTGACGAGGGAGTCCGTTACGCCCGAGATTGCCGACACCACGAGGAACTTCCGCGTCAGGTCCTCGTGGACGAGGTTCGCAATCCGCTTGTACATATCCACGGTGCTGACGCAATTTCCACCGAACTTCGCGACCTTCCACGGCTCAGTCAAGGTATCCTCTCCGGTGTGCGAGCTCCGCGTTGAGCAGGCTCCCGCCCGCGCCGCCGCGAATCGTGTTGTGCGATAGGACGAAGAAGCGAACGACGCGGCCCACGACGCGAATCCGGCCGACGGTCGCGGCCATCCCGCGGGCCCGCGCGGGTTCGCCTGCCATGAGGTCGAGCAGCGGCTGCGGTCGATTCGCTTCCGCGCGGACGATCACCGGCTGCTTCGGGGCCGTCGGCAGCTGCTGAACGTGCGGTTCACCGCGGAACGATGAGAGGAGACGCTCGATTTCGCCTAAGGGGACATCATCCTTCATAGGAATCGAGACGGCCTCGAGGTGACCGTCGCGCACCGCGACCCGGGCGCAGTTCGCCCACACGTCGATGGGACTCGGCAGGATGCCGTCGGACATCGAGCCGAGGATCTTCTTCGCCTCCCTCCGCATCTTTTCCTCCTCGCTCTCGATGAAGGGGACGACGTTCGCGGTGATGTCGAGAGACGGGACGCCGGGATATCCTGCCCCGGAGAGCGCCTGGTACGTGGCCACATGTACGTCGGTGAGGTCGAGCGCGTCCGCGAGGGGTTTCAGCGGAAGGGCCAGGCCCGTGATGGAGCAATTCGGGTTCGTGACGATGAAGCCGCCCTCCCGAAAGGTTGGCTGACGTTCGACGAGCGGGAGGTGGCTCGGGTTCACTTCCGGCAGCAAGAGCGGAACGTCCGCGTCCATCCGGTGAGACGACGCGTTGGAAAAGACTCGCACGCCCGATTGGGCGGCGTTCGTTTCGACGTCCCCGGCGATTTCCGCCGGGAGGGCGCTGAACGCTGCAACGACGTCGTGCGCCCGGAGGATGCCCGCGTCGAGTGGCTGCAGTTCCATCGAGGCGACGTGCGGGGCGAGCGGAACGTCTTCGAGCCGCCAGAAGTCTTTGAGGTATCCGCCGACCTTTCGCTCGGACGAGGTGAGGGCTGCAATCTCGAACGTCGGGTGGTCCTGGAGCAAGCTGACGAATCGCTGGCCGATATTCCCGGTCGCCCCCAGGACTGCCACAGGAATCTTGCTCAACGCGACACCCTTCCCGCGAAATTCGTTCGCGTTTGACCGATGAGCCGGAGGAAGTCCGCTCCTTCCGAGGCGGTGGCGTTCTGCCATTCGTCCAGCGTCTCCCGGATCCGGCGATGAATGAGCGGCGTGTGGGGGTTCAACGCCTGGATGTCTCTCAACAGGGTCGGAGAATCCGCCAAGAGCCCCTCGGCGGCGATCGAGAGGCGAGAGAATGTCGTGCCGGCAGGACTCCTCAGCCCGGCGAGGTCGAACGGGCTTTCCGCGACGCACCGCGCGAACGTCAAGAGGCAGAGGTGGCTCAGCCCCAGAACGAACGCCATCGACTCGTCGTGGCTGTCCAACGGGATGTCGACGAGCGACGCCCCGCTCGCGTGGAACAGCTCTTTCGCCTCGAGCACCGCCTTGTCGTTCCCGCAATCGCTGAACGTGATGTTTCCGCTCGAAATCGGCCAGAGATTCGGCCCAAACAGCGGATGCACGCTCGCGATCCGTAGACCGGACCGACTCATTGCTCGAAGCTCACGCTCGACCGGCGCCTTTAGGCTGCAGACGTCGAAGACGAGGGCCTTCGGTTTCATGACCGCGATCGAGTGCAAGACCTCCGCGGAGACCGACATCGGCACGGAGACCGCGATCACATCGGCTTCTTGCACGCCCTTCTCCAGGTCCGGTTCGAACAGGAAGCCCTCGAGGGGGCCAGCGATGTCATTCACGACAACATCCCACCCGCGAGAACGGAAGAATCGGCAGAGCCACTGGCCCATTCGCCCCGCGCCGCCGACCACCAAGACACGCTGGTGGATCGACATCAGCGGTCGGACGCTGTCCTGTCGCTGCAGGCTCTCGTCAATCAGAAGTCGAGCCAGGCCCTCGCCGAATGATGGGCTTACGCCTCGCTTTCTGGCCTCCGCCAACAGGCGCGCTCGAACCAGTTCTTCCGCCCGTGGATCCCGCAAGGGCCGACTGAGAATCCTCTTCTCCAAGCCGACCTCGGCCGCGAGATCGAGGCGCTTCGCCACGAGGCCGATGATCTCCCGATCGACCTCCGCGATCTCGTCTCGCAGCCTCGCGATTTCCGTTTCGCTCAAAGAAATCCCCCCGCGAGCATGAGATCGAGGATCGCCATCGCCGCCGCGTTCTCCACGACGGGCACCGCCCGCGGAACGATGCACGGGTCGTGACGGCCCGTGACGACGATCTCCGTTGGCGTCATCGTCCCAAGATCGACCGATCGCTGCGGCTTCGCGATGGACGCGGTCGGCTTGATGGCGACGCGGAACGTGATGGGCATGCCGTTCGTGATGCCGCCCAGGATCCCGCCCGCATGGTTCGTCTCGGTCACGACTCGACCGGCCTCGACCGCGAACGGATCGTTGTGCTCGCTCCCGCGCATGGACGCCGCGCGGAAGCCCGCGCCGAAGTCGACGCCCTTGACGGCGGGAATCGAGAAGAGGAGATGGGCGAGCGCCGACTCGATGGACTCGAAGAACGGCTCGCCCACTCCGGGAGGGAGACCCGTCACGACGGCCTCGATGATGCCGCCGACGCTGTCGCGGTCCTTCCGGGCGGCCTCAATCTCCTCGATCATGCGGTCCGCCGCCTCGACGTCGGCACAGCGAACCGCGTTACGTTCGACGTTGGCCTCGATTTGTTGCAGGCTGACGGGTTGCGCTGTGACCCGGCCTATCTGAGCCGCATGGGCGTAGAACCGTACCCCTTTCGGCTCCAACACCTGTCGGGCAATCGCCCCGGAGACAACCAGCGGAGCCGTCATCCGGCCCGAGAGTTGGCCACCCCCGCGGAGATCGCTCTTCCCTCCATACTTCATCGCCGCGGTGAAGTCTCCGTGCCCGGGCCGTGGGACGCGTGCGACGGCGGAGTAGGATTTGGATTGCACGTCTTCGTTGCGGATAAGGGCCACAATGGGCTCGCCCGTCGCGAGCCCGTCCGCGATGCCTTCCGAGAATTCGACGCGGTCCGACTCCTTGCGCTGACTGGTGACGAGGCTCTGCCCCGGACGGCGGCGGTCGAGCTGCGCCTGGACGAAGGCCGTGTCGACCCGCGTGTCAGAGCGCAGGCCTTCGATCGTGCAGCCGACGAACGGACCGTGGCTCGTCCCGAAAATCGTGGTCCGGTACCGCGCGCCGAAGACGTTCATCCGACCACCTCGTGAAGGGCCCCAAGGGCGCGCATATCGTCGAGGAACGATGGATATGAGACGCGGAAGCACCAGGGATCCGAGATATCCACCGAGTCGTCCGCGGCGAGACCGGCGATTGCGGCGGCCATCAGGATGCGATGGTCGGCCCGGGAGTCAATGAACGCCCCGTGAAGGCTCGCCGGTCCATGAACGACGCAACCGTCCGCGGTGGGCGCCGCATCGGCACCCAAAGCCCGCAGCATAGCGACCGTCGACGCGATCCGGTCACTCTCCTTGATTCGGAGATGCTCTCCGTTCACGAAGTGCGTCTCCCCCTTCGCCTGCGTCGCGAGGACTGCCAAGATCGGGAAGAGATCCGGTGTATCCCGGACGTCCACCGTCTGCCCGATGAGGGGCCCGCTTCGGACCCGCACACGATCCGGCGCCATGTCCACCCGCGCGCCGAACGACGTCAGGAGCGGGGCGATCCGGCGATCGCCTTGAGGCGAGCGGAGGTCGAGTCCTTCGACGGTCACGTCTCCGCCGGTGATCGCCGCGGCGACGAGTGGAAAGGCGGCCGATGAGAAGTCCCCCGGTACGTCGACATCCGTCGGGTGATACGCTAGGCCGCCGGGCACGAGGTACGTGTCCTCGTCCACCCCAACTTCCACACCGAATGCCCGGACCACTTGCCGCGTGACCTCGACATATGGCTCCGATCGCCGCGGGGGAAGGACGCGGATTTCGGATGGATTCGACGCAAGAGGACACGCAATGAGAAGACTCGAAAGAAATTGGGAGCTCATAGAGCCGGATAGGGAGACGCGGCCACCGCGGAGGACTCCTTCGACCTCGACGGGAGGACGACCATCGCCCGAGAGAGACCGGGCGCGAGCACCGAGACCCGTGAGGGCTTCGAGGAGCGGGCCCATAGGCCGCTTTTGGAGGCTCGCATCACCCGAGATTGTCGTCGAGCCTTCGAGGAGTCCGGCGACCCCCGCGAGGAGACGCAACGTGGTCCCGGAGTTCCGGGCGTCGATCCGTGTCCCGGGCGGGCGTAGAGACTCCGAGGCGACCCGGAGCCCATCCGCAGTCCGTTCAATTTCCGCGCCGAACGCAACCATGCCGTCAATCGTCGCCGCGGTATCCTCTGAGAGGAGGGGCCGCCGCACTCGGCAAGGACCATGAGACAAGGCGGCGAGGATGACCGCGCGGTGGGTGTAGCTCTTCGACGGCGGGGCCCGAATCGTGCCCGAGACCCGTGAGGCGCGTGCTCGGTACCTCAGACGATCACCTCCCGCGACTCGACCGTGTTCAAGCTCACGACGCGGACTTCGCACGAGCCGTCGTCCATCGCCCGTCGAACGCCATCCATGTGGGCTTGGTCTGCCAACGCGAGGATCGCAGGGCCTGTGCCGGTGATTCCTGCGGCCTTCGCGCCCGCGGCCCGAGCACGAATCGCCGGCGCCTCGTCGACGCCGAGGAGGGGCGCGTAGGCCGCGCTGTTCGCCTCCAATGCGCCGAAGAAGTCGCCGCTCAGCGCGAGGCGAAACGCCTCCTCGACCTGAGGGCGGATCGTGACAAAATCGGTATCCTTTAGGCTCGGCTTCGTGATCGTCCGATTCGGCACCTGGACAATGGCTAGGAGCCCCTCCGGAAAGCGACTTTGGACGAGAATCTTCCTCGCGCGGTTGTCGGTCGCCACGATGCCGCCGAAGAAGGATGCGCACGCATCGTCGAAGGCGCCCGTGATCGTCACGCCCGCGTCGAAGGCTGCGTCCACCCCGATTCCGATGATCTCGAGTGGTTCGAGCTGCGCGCCGAGGGCGCGGGCGCACGCGAGGACGACCGCGTTCGCCACGGCGGAGCTGCTCTTCAGCCCGCGAGAAACAGGAATCTCCGAGTCGATGGTGACCTCGATACCGGCCGTGCGGCGCGTCCTTCGACGGACCCGCTGGACACACGCTCGGACAAGTGCCGGGTCGAGTCCGTCCGGCAGGTCGACCTGGACGCCGACCCTTCCGGCTCTGGTGTGGGCGGTCGCCGTGACGCGGAAGGCGAGACCGAAAGCTGCGCCTTTGCCGGTCGCGATCGCATTGACGATCGTGCCCGCGCCGAAACATGAGGCTTGGGCCATCACCGTAACGCCTCCTTCGCGGCCCGCTGCATCGCATCGAAGGGCGCGGCCTGCCCCGTCCAGAGCTCGAACGATTTCGCTCCCTGATGGAGAAGCATCTCGAGCCCGGAGGCGCCAGGGCGGTTCAGCCTCTTCGCGGTCCGAAGGAGCGGCGTGACCAACGGATTGTACACGAGATCGTAGATGAACCCCGCCTCTCCGATCACGGACTCGGGCACGGGGAGGCCATCGGATACTCCCTTCGTCCCGGCCGGGGTCGCATTCACCAGCAGGTCCCACGGACCTCCTCGGGGTAGAGCTCCGATCGGGAGGACGTCGATCCGTTCGTCGAAGGACTCGGCGAGGGCCTCCGCCCGTGTGATGGTACGATTCGTCAATTGGACATGGGCGCCTTCCCGGAGCAGGACGTCGACGACCGCCTTGGCGGCGCCGCCGGCACCGACGACGAGGGCCTTTCGGTCACCGACCCGCAGGCCAAGAGACCGCAAGGACATGCGGAACCCGTAAACGTCCGTGTTGTGGCCGGTGGTCCAGCCGTCCCTTAGGACGACCGTATTCACCACTCCGAGCCGCTCCGCGTCGCCATCGAGCTCGTCAACGGACCGAGCGACCGTCTCCTTGTGCGGGGTTGTCACATTGAAACCTCGGATTCGCAGCCGTTCGGCCGCGAGGAAGAAACCGTCCAACGCGTCGGGCGGGAGATCGAAAGGCAGGTAGACGGCGGGCAGGCCCAAGACGGCGAGGGCCGCTTCATGGATTGTAGGGGATATCGAGTGCTCAATCGGATGGCCGATCACGCCGAGAATCATCGGTTCGCGGCCACGGAGACGGGTCGCCGTCCCCAGGGAAAGTTGACCTATAGTGGCCGGGAGTCCCCACGACGCATACTGGATTTCCTGGCCCAGTACGTCCGCGAGGGCACGGGTCACCATGCCGCCAACGCCCATCCCGATTAGGACGAAGGGATGCGGACGACCGCGCCACGTCCGGGCAAGATCCACGAGCTGAATTGCGTCCTCAAACTCGGGGACCGGGACGGCGACCTTTGCGAGGTCGCCCAGCGCCGTGCAGGACTCGAGGGCCTCCGAAACCCGATGCGCCTCGGCAGCCTGGACAAAATGGTGGGACACGATCACCTTCGTCCGGTTGCGGGACGCAAGGCGGCCGAGTGACTCGAGATCCTCACGATCCGTCTCCAGCTCGAGGTCCGCGTACGCGAAGGGCTCAGAGCAAATCTCCTTGAGGAGCGGCGTGCGCTGAAGAGGACGTATGGCGCCTGCGCCTCCTTGGATCGGTGAGCGCAAGGTCGCAATCGCCCGAGGACCGACGCGGTTCGCGAGTCTCCGGATTTTCGCCGGTCCCAAATCCCGCATGTAGTCGAGGCGAAGCTCGACGAGGTCCGCGCCCCTTTCGAGGGCTGTTCGAGCCTGACGCTCCGCCTCCCCCTCGTTGTCCGCGCGGATCACCGCCGCGAGCTTCGTCATCTCACCGCTCCGCAATCGTCTCTCGAATCCGCATTCCGAAATGGCGGCCGCCTTCCTCGACCCGCAGGAGCACCTCGTCGCCGGCTTTCACCTGACCCACGGCAACCGAGCCTCCATCCGGAGTCACGAACCGAATCGTCTCGGCATTCTGGACGATCGTCGCATGGCGAAGGCCGTCCGCCTCCGCCTCGAGGAGCAGGAGAGGGCGGCGTTCGACTTTGATCCGACCGACGATCACGGCGCGCGCGCGGCCCTCGGAGTCCACCGCGAGGACCTCGTCCCCCGCCCGGAGTTCGCTCAGGTACTTCGTCTGGCCACCCGGGAGGTAGATGTAGGCGTGGACCGCCCCTGCGTTCACCCGGAACGGGCGGGCCGCCACGTAACCCGTCTCGACGGTCTCCGCGTGGACGAGGAACAGGCCCGCGGAGCTGTTCCCGACGAGCATCCCCTCTCCATCCCGCAAGAGGGAACACGTGTCGACGCACACGCGGTCGCCGAGCCCAATCGGTCGAACCGAGGTGACCTTCGCTCGAACGAGGGACACGTCCTGTCGCGCGGACTCGAGGAGACCTCGGACCGCGCGGATCTCGTTCGATGAATCGGGTGTGAGCAGGATGCCGTCCACACCGACTTCCATCGTCTCGAAGACGAGCTTCGCCTCGGCGGCGTCGTGGACCTCGACGAGGAGTCGCGTCCCGCTCCCCTGGAGATGAGCGATCAGGTTCTCGAGCGGGATGATCTTCCAGTCTTCCGTCCGGACGACGACGTGTTTCGTGGCGCCCTTCAGTGCGCGGACGGAGGTTTCGTCCTTCGCCGAGCGAATCGTCGCGAGGCGGCCGATTTCCGCGTCGTCGAAAAAGAAGATGTTGTCTTTCAGGAGAATCGGGGAGAAGCGCCCGAGCTCGCGGAGCGACTCGTCCCGTTCCGCCAGGACGATTTCGTCAAAGCCGGCCTCCAGCGCGGCCGAGACGATCGACCGAACGTCCTCGTTGTCCGCGTGGGGAAAGGCCCCCACCCAAACCAGGCGGTCCATGGGGACTCACCCGCGATAGACCTCGTCGACCGAGGCGCCGTCGAAGATCATGCGGGCGATCGCCCGCGTCATGCCGATCGGATCTTTCGCTTGGAAGATGTTCCGCCCCATCGAGACACCGACGGCGCCAGCGGAGAGCGCTCCGTCGACCATTTCGAGGGCTGCGCGATCCGAGTCCAGTTTCGGGCCGCCTGCGACAACGACCGGGACGGGACAGCCCCGAACGACCTCCTTGAACGTCTCCGGCGCGCCGGTGTAGAGCGTCTTCACGATATCGGCACCCAGCTCGGCGCCGACCCGCGCCACATGCTTAACGACATCGACATCGTAGGGGTTCTTGATCTTCGACCCGCGGGGATACATCATCGCGAGGAGCGGGAAGCCGAATCGATCGCATGCCGTCGCGGTCATCCCGAGGTCTTCGATCATCCGATCGTCGTCCTCGCCGCCAAGATTCACGTGGACGCTGATTGCGTCGGCACCATACGAGATCGCTTCATCCACCTGTGTGACGAGAATTTTTCGATTGGGGTGCGTGCTGATTGAAGTCGACGCGTTGAGGTGCAGGACGAGGCACAATCCCTCGTCGAAATAGTCCTTCGCGAATCGCACAACCCCTTTGTGAAGCACCACGGCCGTCGCGCCGCCTTTCGCGACATTTGCCACGGCCTTGCGGATGTCCTCGAGCCCGGCGGCGGGTCCGGACGAGACGCCGTGGTCCATCGCGACGATCAGGGTCTTGCCCCCTCGCAGGACCCGTCGCATGCGTATTTCCTTCCCGATGGAAGACATAGGGCACCCGTGCGAATCCGTAGCACGGACCGGATGCGGACGATGTATTTCAAGGCTGCGTTCACCGGCGTGCGAAAATCGGCATTCGGTCAGATGCCGGCGAGAACTTGCACGAACGTGCGGTCGTCCGCGGTGGCGGATGGCCGGCTCGACCACGCGATCACTGCTTGTGGCGATCTCCGACGCACCTCCTGAAGAATTTCAGTCTCATCTTTATCCGGTTCGGGGACGGACATTAGGACAATCGCGTGACTGATCTCCTCAGGGAGCGACGCAAACCACGGGGACGCGTACGCTTCTTCCACGGCGACGAAGCATCGGTGCTTCTCCCGTCCCGCGCCCATCCCGAATCGCCATTCTCGCACGCGCGCGAGCGTCCGACGGACCGGCGCAACGTCAGACCGGCTGAGGGCCGCACCCAGCTCCGCGGCGGGTCGAGCCATGATTGCCCCTAAGGCCGCGAACGCTTTCGTCACCGGCAGGTCCCGAGCAACTTGCAGGAGTCGATCGTTGCCGAACGTTACAACGCCGTCTGCCCGTTTCTGTAGAAGTCGGAGCTGGGCCTCTGCAAGTTGTCGCCGAATCGGTCCCTCGATTGTGAACGGAACTGTGGCGAAGGCGACGCTGGCGTCGCCCAGAATCCTCGCGACCCGGCCGACGAGGCTCATACCCCAGCCGCCGAGTTCGCCGCCGAGGCCGCCGAGCATGACCACGATGTCCCGATCGAGCAGCGCGGCGGAGATCTCTTTCTCCTCGTCCGTCTCCATGTTCGGGACGGCCTTCTCGTCCATCGAGGCGTATGCCTGAAGGGAATCGGCGACCACCAGAATGCGACTCGAGACCTCCGCCATGGACGGATGGATCGCGTCATTCATCGCGATGCGGGTCGCGTTCGGCGGCGCCGCGATGCGGCGCAGAACATTGCAGCCGGCACCGCCGCAGCCCACGATGGCGACTCGGGCACGTTCATCTCCAACGCCGAGCCTCCATGTGTCCGGCACGCCCGCGCATCGGAAGTCCTCGGAGATAAAGGATTGTCATTCGCAGATGATATCTATTCAGATACGTAAATAGAAATATCGCGAAGGAAAGCACGATAAGGGTGCAATCGATGCGGGACACCGTGCCGCCATCCGGTGTCCCGCGCTCGGCCGATGCTGTGGTCGTCGGCGGCGGCTGCATGGGGACCAGCATCGCGTGGCACCTCGCCCGACGGGGGGTGCGGGTCGTCGGGCTCGAGAGGACGCACCTCGCGGCCGGGGCCACGGGCCACAGCGGTGCGCTGGTCCGTCAACATTACGAGGCCCGGATCGGCATCCGACTCGCGCGGGAGAGCCTGGCGTTCTTCCAACGATTCGAGAAGGAGACGGGCTTCTCTGCTGATTTCCGAACGACCGGTTTCCTCTGCGGAACGCGAGAGCGGGATCTCCCGGCATTCGGGGCATTGGTCGACCTACTGCGTGCGGAGGGAGTCCGGGCCGAACGGCTCACCCCTTTGGAGGCGAAGATGCTGGAGCCCGAGCTCGAGGTGTCCGACTACGTCGCCGTCGTCCACGACCCGGACGCGGGATACGCGGACCCGATTGCCACCGCCCACGGCTTCGCCAAAGCGGCCGAGGCGGAAGGGGCGAAGGTCTTCGGCAATCAGGAAGTCGCGTCCATCGCGACGCGGTCGGGATCGGTCGTCGGCGTCAAGATCCGCGGAGCGGGACTCCTCTCCACCGAGCGAATCATCCTGGCAGCGGGGAATTGGACGCGGGACCTGGCCGCGACCGTGGCCCCTCGTTTGCCGGTGCGATTTGTCCGGGGGGAAGTCGCCATCCTGCGACGACCCGTCGACTTTGGCCCACCGCCCAGAATCCACTTCGACTTCTACGGAAACACGTACTCGCGGCCCGAAGGGGAGAAGGACACCCTGGCCGGCTACATGAACACGGACCCGCGGAAGACGATGCCGGGGCACGCGTTCACGGAGTCGATTCCGGGGGCCACGGTCCGCGACTTGCGCACGCGGCTCGCGAAACGATTTCCGAGGATGAGGGATGCGCAACCGCGAGGGGGATGGACGGGTGCCTACGACGTCACGCCGGATTCGTATCCGATCCTCGATCGAATTGGCCCCGACGGCCTCTTCGTCGCGGTCGGTTTCAGCGGCCATGGATTCAAGCTCTCTCCGGCCGTCGGTCGCCTCGTCGCCGAGTACGTCGCCACGGGCAAAAGGCCCGAATCTCTCGTGCCTCT
>WNFE01001103.1_pt1 | contig 19467 bp, 18 predicted proteins | sample 5400451 | NCBI WGS metagenome assembly WNFE01 (sample SAMN13153344, study PRJNA577476) | soil metagenome | isolation source: 200 cm saprolite under Douglas fir tree site 2 hole 2 | place: USA:California | collected 2015-04-18
AGGGGCCGTGGCAGCGCGCATCGCGAAGACCTTAACGCAACCTTAACCATGGCCGGACGAGGCTCGCCTCCGAAGCGCAGCGGAGGGTCGGCGGCTCGGCGCCGAACAGGTCATGCAAAATCCGGAGATATGCCGCAGCCAGGCGATGAAATGCATGCTCCTGGCCGGGGAAGCCAAGGACTTTCCGTACAAGCTGATGCTGCTCAGCATCGCTCAACTGTGGCGCGCCATCGCGGAGACGACCGAGAAAGTGGAGGCGCTGTAGAACCCGGAAGCTGCCGGGGTTGCGCCGGCGCCCTGAGCCCCGGTGATCGGGTCCCGAGCGCCCGTGGCGGGATCCAGGTCTTCATCATCCGGCCGCGAGACGGTCCTCGGAGTTGTTGGCCACCTCCTCACAGACGGCGGCCAGGCCGAGTAGCTCTTCCTTGACGAGAGGATCTTCGGTTTTTTCCGCGAGCTGCCGATATTGCTCGGCCCGGCCGCGGAGGTAGTCATGGTATTCCATGCCGACCTCCCAGTGCGACGGAAGGCTCTTCAGAACTTCGCTACTTCTCCTGTGGATTTCCCAATCGCAAATCGCACAATCCCCAGTCCATCAATTTGAAGGAGCCGCTCCTGATCCGCACGTCGATGCCGTTGTGGAAAAACAGCATGTGCTGCGCCTTCTCGACCTTCTTGGCGTTCTCCAATGGGGAGAATGGCTTGCGAACCCGCCGCCAAGACGCCCCCTGAGGGGTCCTGCCCAATTCCTGGAACCCGGACGCGATGACATTGAGCTGAGTGAATCGCGGTGCCGCGTTGAATTCTTCGGTGAATTGCTCCGCATCGAATTTCTTCGGCGCGCGTGATTTGACGGCGGTGAGCATGGCGTCGGCAAGACTTTTTGCGTAAGGGTTCTGCGGGGCCAATTCCACGTAGGAGAGCAGGTGCTCGGCCAGCAGCGCGTTGATGGCCGCGTTGAGTTTTGTCGACGGGAAAAACATGATTGCACTCGCCTGCCGAACCCTGCACCGACCCGAAGCTTAACTCATCCGGAACTCCAGCGCATCTGGGGCGGATCGCGATCGAGATTGCTGCGCCAAATCTTGGTCCTTGCGCCGGAGGGGACGATTTGCCGGCCTTCGAAGACCGCACCCTGTCTCCCTGGCGTCTTGTGGTGGCGCCGGAGAAGATGCCGCCAGCGCCGCAGTTTGCGGCAGGTCTCGCGCGGATCATCCGAATTTTGTGCATTGATTGGTACCGGGGTCACGGCTGCGGCTTTGCCCAATTTTGCGGCAGCCAAGGTCAATTCATTGTTGCGCTTATGAGATCCGGTTTGGCTCGCATGCGCCGGTCGCGATCGCCGGCATGATTGCCGCTTGGCACGATGCTTGCTGAGAAAATCCTGGCGCGCCGCCGCAGGCGCGCTGACTTGACCCCGGCACGGCCGGCGTCGGCGCATCGCTACGAGCCTTCATGGAAACGAGGACGCAAATACCTTCGAACACCCGCGCTCTTCTTAGCGGATCTGCGACGATCGGGACGATGCTCCTGGTGAGCGGATCGGCCAAGGTCGGCTACGGTGTCTGGGCGCTCGGGATCGCGGCATTGACCTGCATCGCTTATGCGGCCGGCAAATATGTGCTCGCCTGCGCTAGGATGTTGTTCCTGCGACGTCCGTCGGCCGGGCCGTTGTGGCGTTTCCGGCACCGCAGGAACGGTCGTTACATTGCCGCTACCGAGCCCGGGGCGACCTAATCCCGGGAATCCCCCGAGCAAGGTCGCCCGATTGCTTCGCGGCGCCTTCCGGTGTCACCGTGAAACCGCGATATTGTCGCAATGTGGCGCAGCTCACACGTTCGCGGCCGCACTTCCTCCTAATGTGCACCGTAAGCCCTCTTTGCGTGCCGGCGGTGTGTCGGCGCAAGTCGGGAGAAGACCATGCCGGATGCGCGATACTATGTCGTGAGGGATCATGACGGATGGATGATCAAGTTCGAAGATGAACACTATGGTCCTTATTCCAGTCATGATGACGCGGTGCGCTTCGCGCTCGAGGCCGCCCGCAAGCTCGGGGACCAGGGTGAGTGCGCTCACGTTTGCATGATGGGCGACGATGGTCAGTTCCGGCCGCAATGGAGCTACGGCCGCGGCCATCCAGTGCGGATGGGCGCCTAACCGCCCCAACCGGCGAGCGCGAGTCCTCACCGCACGGGGCAGCATCACTCCTGCGGAGCCGGTGAAATCCGGCGTCTGCCGTCGAGGCGCCGCGACGCCATGCCGAGGCGATGACCCGCAAGATCCGCGACCGGTGCGATGCTGGGTGAACCCGGGTGGAGGTCGTCGGGCGCGCCGAGAACCTCCGACCTGACCCGCTCCCAGGCCCGATCGGCATGATCGTGGGCCGTCTCCAGCAGCGCGCACAACGCCAGATAACGGCCTCGGACGGCGATTTCCTCGAAGACCCTGTCATCTTCCCAGCTGCGCTGCAGGCGCGCGAGGCGCCTTGCGGCGCTTTGCAACCGTCCGCGCGACCCTACCGAGGCGAGCAAAAGGTGCGCCGCGCACAGTCCCTCGCCGGTCTGCAGCGGGAAATCGTGCGCCTTGCCGCCGCCGCAGCCTGGGACGCAGCACGCCGTCGATAGAATCATCGACCTACTCCCACCGGCCCGGCGCCCGTGGACCCGCGGCCGTGAATGGCCGGCCGCCTCGGGATAACGGGGAACATGGGTCGCGGTTCAACGCGCATGGGCATCAGGCGGCGGCTCGAGAACTCCGCATCGAAAGCAGCACCTGCGATCGAGCGACGTTGAGCTGCAGCGATCCGCGGATTCTCGCGAGAGCCGCGGCGGTATCGGCAAGCGAGCGTGCCGCCTCCCGGCATTCGTATGCCCCCTGGGAGAACCCGAGCACCGCTGCTGCCTCGCGGAGCGATTCCAGCAGCCGAGCCCGTTCGTCGTTTTGCTGCCGGTCCGCCGCCCGTTCCACTTGCTCCAGCAATCGGCCGGTATCCTCCAGGAAGCCGTCGATGATCGATCTCAGCTCATCGGCCCCGATGTGTTCGGCCAGCGCTTCGAACTGGGTCTGATCGAACTCGACGGTCGGTGGGCCCGATGGCAACGTCTGGGCCCGCTTCGGTGCGTTTGCACTCGCCCGTGCGATCGCCGCCGCGAGATCCGGCACGTTGATCGGCTTGCCCACGAAGTCGTCCATCCCGTCCGCGAGGCAGGTGTCGCGATCGGTCGCGAAGACGTTCGCGGTCATGGCGACGATCGGAATGGACTTGCTGCTCTCCAACGCGCGAATGGCCGCCGTCGCCTCGAGCCCGTTCATGCGCGGCATCTGCATGTCCATGAAGATCAGGTCGTAGGGCCGGGATTGGACCTTGGCGAGCGCGGCTTCGCCGTCTTCCGCGATGTCGACCCGGTGGCCGAGGGAACGCAGCATGCCCTTGGCCACCTTTTGGTTCACCGCCATGTCTTCGACCACCAGGATCCGCAGGGCCGTTTCCGCATCCGGCCCCCCGGTCGCTTGCTCGACCTCCGCGGTGGCTTCCTCCGCCGCCTGCAATGGGATCTCGAACCAGAAGGTGCTTCCGGTTCCCGGCGCGCTGATGACGCCGATCACCCCGCCCATTGCCTCGATCAGCCGCTTGGAGATCGCCAGCCCCAAACCGGTTCCGCCGAAGCGGCGGTTGATGCTGGCGTCCCCCTGCAAGAACTCCTTGAACAGCCGATCTTTGGCCGAATCCGGTATGCCGATCCCGGTGTCCGTCACTTCGAACCGCAGGCGTGGCTGGCTGCCATCCTCGCTGCCGCGAACCCGCAGGCGCACCGAACCTTGGAGCGTGAACTTGACGGCGTTGCTCAACAGATTGAGCAGGACCTGGCGGATCCGCTTTTCGTCGCCGCGCACGAATGGCGGTAGGTCCGGGTCGAGCTCGAACGCGAGCTCCAGGCCTTTGGCCTGCGCCGGGCCGAGGCTCACCCGGACGGCGGAAGTCACCAGGCGAGCCAGTCCGAACGGCAATTGCTCGATTTCCACCATCCCGGTCTCGAGCTTGGAGAAGCTCAGGATGTCGTCGATGATGCTGAGCAGGGCATCGCCGCAACTGCGGATCGTCTCCACGCATTCCATTTGCTCGGAGCTCAGCCCGCTCCGGCGCAGCAACGCCGCCATGCCCAGCACGCCGTTGAGCGGCGTGCGGATCTCGTGGCTCATGGTCGCGAGGAAGGAAGACTTGGCCCGCGCTCCGGCCTCCGCGGCCTCCTTGGCGGTCACCAGCTCGGTGAGGTCGGTGTAGGACTGCACCATGCCGCCGGAGGGCAGGAACTCGGTCCTGACCTCGAGCACCGTACCGTTGGGCCGGTGTCTCACGTAGGACTTGGGCAAGGTTCCCGTGCGCTTGAGAAAATACTCCCGCACGTCATCGGGCAGCAGCTCGCCGTCGGCGCCGAATTCGCCGTTCGCCCATTGCGCCGCGAAGATTTCCTTGACGTCTGCGGGCAGCGCAAATTGTGTTTCATCAATGCCCGAATACTCGACCGCTCTTTTGTTGAAGATCAACACTTTACCCTCGCGATCGACCAAGGCGATCCCCTGATTCATATGAGCGAGAGTAATCTCGAGCAGGTCCGATTTTTCGGCATACCGCGCTTCGCTGAGATCGGCGCGAGCTTTGTATCTGGCCTGCGCCTCGGCCAGTTGACGGCGATGATTCTCCGAAAGCTTGTGATATCGCAAATACGCGAGCAGCGCTGCGGCCAAGGCGATCGCCAAACCAGCGCTCAGCACGACCGCTCCGAAACCGGCAGACTCCCGCGAGACAGCGTCTTTCACCCACACCCAACCGACGATCGACATGAGAGAAACGCTGGCGGTCACGATGGCAGCTTCTGACGCGCCAATTCCCCGACGTGCGGTTCTTCGCGTCTCTGAGAACAACACTTGTCTTCCCGGATGTCTGCCGTTGCGCGTTCGATTTGCGGAAATTCTTCGCTCAACTTCTTTACGATTGTACGAACGCACGCGAAGACAAACGGGATGTCTGCACAAACCGTTAAAGTATACCGTCAAAATCTAAGTAATTTGCCGTCTCCTGCGGGCGTGGCGGAATGTCAAGCCGTAGTTTCTCGGGACTCCGCCGCAGTAATACTCGCCCGTTTCAGAAGCTTCAGTTTTCGCTATGCCAAGCGGCGCCTTATTTCGGAGTAACGCATCAATTTAGTTCAAACGAAAGCTGATTCAGGGACGGACATATACCTGGCATCAGAGCCAAATTCGGCTCGCGAACGCGTTAACCATTTATTAACGGTCGACTCGGCGATAGGGTAAATTTGAGTTATTGTTTGCGAACTCGGGGCCGAACTCTCCAACGCAAGGCCAGCATTACCCGAACGGCGTGATCGAGGTCGAAAGATGCTCGCCGATTTTCAATCCAAAGTAACATCCCCGCGCAGCTTCGCCGATCGCGTCGACCGTTTGCTGGAACGCGTTCAATATCGTCGCGTGGAAAATTCCGGCGAACTCGAAGCTGTTCTGCGCTTGCGCTACGAGGCCTACTTGAAAGAGGGCGCGATTACAGCCAACAAATCTCAAAAACTTGAGGATGCCTTCGACGACGGAAATAACGTCTACAACATCGGCATTTTCATTGACGGAGAGTTGGCGAGCGCATTGCGGTTGCACACCTTGTTCGATGCCGAGGAGAAATCGCCGGCGATGGAGTCGTTCGCCGAATTTCTCCTTCCGCGACTCAAAGCCGGTAAACTGATCGTCGACCCCAATCGGTTCGTGGCAAACCACAAATTCGCGCGCATTTATCCGGAGCTGCCCTACGTCACCCTGAGGCCGACATACCTGGCGTGCGTGCATTTCGGCATCGATCTGGTGACCATGACCGTGAGGGGCGAGCACCAAGCGTTCTACCGCCGGGGGTTTTTCGCAAGTGCGGTATGTCCCCCTCGGCCCTATCCGCTGCTCAGCAAGCCCATTGGGTTGCTGCTTGTCGACTTCATCAAGGATGCCGAGCGGATTCTCCGGCGTCATCCCTATTGGGCTTCGTCTGAAGCCGAGCGGCAGGCTCTATTCGGAAACGGGCCCACGTCCCAGCACTCCCGCCGGGGGACCGCCAACCCTTCGACCGAACCCTTGGGCGAGGTGACCACGTTGTTGCGAGCGGCCTTGGGTACGCCGGCGACCGCTTCGTCGCCGATCGCCGCCGCCCGTTGAAGTCATCCGGCGTCTCGAATGGCGTGCGAAGCAGCGAGATAACTCGATCAGCCGCTCACGCCCGCAGCGGCGTCGCGCCCGATGGGGTTTCGGGCGCGGCCAGCCCGAAACGCTTCCGCGCCGCCCGATAATCCCGGTAATCCTGCCGCGCCGCCTGCACCCGCGCGAGTTCCTGTTCGAGCTCGCGGAGATAGGACTGGCCCTTGCTCGACAGCGTGGCGGGATCGATGCGTCGCCAGCCCAGGCACATCTCGTAGACTCCCTGCGCGCCGATGTTGGCGGCTCCGCTTCGCAGCGCATGCGCGTGCTCGCGGAAGCCTTGGGCATCGCCCCTCGCCACCGCTTGCGAGAGCTCCTCGAGCATGTCGGCTGCATCGTCGATGAATTGTTGGGCGAGCTCCTCGACAAAATCATCGCCGCCCAGAGCCTTCAGGGATTCGAGCGTGCGGACGTCGAGCGCAGAGGGCCTGTGCTCGGTGACCGCTCCCGGTTTTCCGGTTTCGGCCGCTTGCGCCGATCGCGATGGGCGGGTTTGCTGCTCCGGCGAGATTGCCGCTTCGAGAGCCGGGAGCAGCCCGGCCGGTTCGATCGGTTTTGCGATGCAGGCGTCCATGCCGGCCTCCTCGCAACGCCTTTGCGTCGGCTCGTCGGCCTGCGCCACCAGCGCCACGATCGGGACGCGCGGACGCCCGGTCGACAGGAAGCGGATGAGCTTGGCCGCCTCGATCCCGTTCAAGACCGGCATCTCGATGTCCATCAGCACGGCATCGAATGCGCCCTTGACGGCCGCCTCGGCGGCGGCTTGGCCATTGTCGACGATTCGCGCTTCATGACCGGCTTTTTCCAGGATTTTCGCGATCACCTTCTGATAGGTGACATTGGCCTCGGCGACGAGAATGGCAAGTCGGCGAACGGGTTCCGCGCTCGGCTCCTCGCTCGCATCGAGGTCGGGGAGCGCCGACCGGGCCGCGTCGTGTCCAGTGGGGGTTTCTGTCGCGGCAGCCGTCAGGTTGGCTTGGTCGGAGGCACCGGCAACGACCGTTGCAATGGGGCCGTGCATCCGGGTCGGCGCTTCGCCGCGGTGCCGACCGGGGCGCAATCCCCGCATCAGCGCACACAGCTGGAGAGGGGGTACGATGAGGCCGCCCAGGAGACCGAGGCTCAGTCCCGGGTGCGCCGCAAAGAACTCGGTCGCGAGCGTCACCAGCGCAAAGCTCGCGACGGCGGTATCCGCGGCCGCGAGCAAGTAACGTGTCCCGAACCGAAACCCGTTGGCCGATATGGCCAGCAAATACAACGGATAGAGCGGCAGCGCGGTCTCGCCGCCGATGTGCATGCAGTAGGACAATGCGCCGAGATCGACGAAGATGCCGGCGAGGCGGCGAGCCGCGCTCGCGCCTGGCCGCAACAGCAGATGACAGAAGATGCCCAGTGACGCCAGTTCGAAGGCAGCGAACAGCCAGACGATCGATCGCAGCAAATCGTGGTCGTCGCGCGCCTCGAGCGAGCCGGCGGTCAAGAGATAACAAGCCGCGAGCCCGCCCGCCGCCAGCCGATAAAGTGCCAGTTCATGCTCGCAATTCGGGCGGTCGCGGAGCCGCGCGGCGATCCAACCGAGCACGGGGATGCGCTGGAACGCGCTTTGCGAGCGCGAGCCGGTGCCGCAGTCGTCCGCGGCTTTCATGGGTTGCTCATGCACTGCGCACGAGCGGCGGCGCCTCGAATGCAAGCGCCAAGAACTCGCCCACGGGCAGCGGCCGGCCGAAATAATAACCCTGCACTTCGTCGCAACCCTCGACGCGCAACCGCTCCAGCTGATCCGCGGTTTCGACGCCTTCTGCGACGATGTCGAGCTCGAGGCTGTGGCCGAGGCTGACGATGGCACGGACGATGGCGGCGTCGCTCGGATCCGTCGCCAGGTCCCGGATGAAGCACTGATCGATCTTCAGCCGGTCCACCGGAAAGTTCTTGACGTAGGTCAGCGACGAGTACCCGGTGCCGAAATCATCGATCGAGATGCTCACGCCGAGCTCGTGAAGCCGATGCAGGTCCGCCGCGACCGCGTCAGTGTCGGCCATCACGATGCTTTCCGTGAGCTCGAGATCGAGCCGGCGGGGGTCGAGCCCGGTTTCCGCTAGCGCCTTGGCCACCAGCAGAGGCACGCTCTGCTTGCGAAACTGCACGGCCGAGAGGTTGACGCCGACGCGCAGCGGCGGGAACCCGGCGCGCTGCCATGATTTCGCATCCCGGCAGGCCTGCCGCAGCACCCATTCGTTGATGGGGACGATCAGCCCATTCTGTTCCGCTCGTGCCAGGAACACGCCGGGACCGACGATGCCGCCCCCCGGCCGCCGCCAGCGCAGCAGCGCCTCCGCTCCGACGATGTGCCCGGTCTTCAGGTCCACCTGCGGCTGATAATACACCACGAATTGGCTGTCCTGAATCGCCTGCCGCAACTCGGAATCGAGATGCCTCGCCTCCTGCGCGCGGCTGTGCATGTCGGCGGCGTAGAACCGCACCACGTTGCCGCCATCGGCCTTGGCGCGGTGCATCGCGAGGTCGGCGTGCTTGAGCAACGCCTCGGTGTCGGCTCCGTCCGCCGGATGCAAGGTGGTTCCCACGCTGGCATTGGTCGTGATGCGCTCGCCGGCGAACTGATAGGGCTCGCAAACCGCAGCGACGATGCGTGCAGCCAGTTCCCCCGCTTCCTCGCTGCGCGTGAGACGACTCTGCAGGATCGCGAACTCGTCGCCGCCGAGGCGCGCCACGGTGTCGCCTTCGCGGGCCAGCGACTGCAGCCGTTGTGCCACCACCTTGAGGAACTTGTCGCCGAGGATGTGACCGAGCACGTCGTTGATGTTCTTGAAGCCGTCGAGATCGACGAGGTGCAGCGCGAACGGGCGGTCGCCGCGCCGGGCCCGGGCGATCTCGCGGCGCAGCCGGTCCGCGAGCAGGGCGCGATTCGGCAGGCCCGTCAGCGCATCGTGGTGGGCGGTGTGCAGCAAATGGTCCTCGGCGCGCTTTCTGTCGGTGATGTCGATCGAGCTGGTCAGCACCGCGACGACCGCGTTGGCGCGGTCTCGCAGCGGCGATTTCGTCGTCAGGAACACGCGTTTGACGCCGTTGGCATCGACGATGTCTTCTTCATAGGTCGGCAGCGCCGCGCCGTTGCTGAAGACCTTGCGGTCCAGCGCCCGGCCGCGCGATCCGTGCTCCGCGCCGAACAGCATGCCGATGTCCTTGCCGAGCGCCGCGGAATGGTCGATGCCCGCCAGCGCGGTCTGGAAGGCGTTCACGAACAGGAATTTGCCGCCGCGATCGGCGGCGCTGATCATGGCCGGCACCGTGTCGATCACCTGGGCGAGGCGCTCGCTCGAGTCGCGCAGCGCCTCTTCGCGGGACCGCTCGCTGTATTCGAGCTTCTGCTCGAGATTGTTGGCGCGCTTGGCGAGCAGCAGTTGCTGCTTGCGCAGCTTGAGCAAATTGCGCGCACGCGTCTGGAACTCGTGGTGATCGACCGGGCTGCTCAGGAAATCGGTGGCGCCGGCCTCCAGCGCCCGCAGGCGGAACTCGCGCTCCTCGTAGACGGTGATGACGATGACGGGCACTTCGGAAAGGTTCGGCTGCGCGCGGAACCGGCGGGTGAACTCCGCGCCGTCCATGTTGGGCATCTTGAAATCGGTGACGACGAGATCGGGGGTGTTGGTCTCGAGCCACACCAACGCGGCTTGCGGATCCGCGAAGGCGCGTACCGTGGCGCCATCCTCGATCGAAGCGGCAAGCCTCGAGAAGATCTGACGATTGGTGGCGCGATCGTCGAGGATCACGATGAGCGGCATGGCGCGGCTTTCTTCGACAGGTTCCGTTCGGACGAGTTGGGTCGGGCGCACCGTGGAGCGGCCGAGTGCATTGGGATCGCGATCGCGGCTCGCGTCGAGAATCTAGATGATGCGCCTTAAGAAATTGGATCGGCTATTGCCTAAAATTTTAGTTAGCGGCCCCGGGAGCGCGCGTTGCGCCGCCTCGCCGGGCCGGCGGCACGCCCTCGCGCCGGAGCGGGGCGGCAATCCTCGGGCACTGCCGGCGGACGTCGGGCAGCTCTCATGCCGTCGGCCTGGTGCGCTCGGGCTCGCGCTGGCCATTGCGCGCGAAACCCACGTAAACTGCGGCGGACGCCAGCCGAGGGAGGGTTCATGGATTTCGAGCTCGGCGAAGAGCATCGGATGCTCAAGGAGCTGGTGGCGCGCTTCGTCGCCGACGCGCTCATGCCGCTCGAGCCGAAGGTACTCGAGCGCGAAAGCCGCGGCGAGGGAGCCGGACTGACGGAATCGGAGCGCAAGCCCATCGATGCCAAGGCCCGTGAGCTCGGACTGTGGGGGCTCGATGCGCCGAGCGAGTTCGGCGGCTCGGACCTGCCGGTGGAGGCCATGGTCGGGGTCCACGAGGAGCTGGGCAAGACGGTGACGCCCTACACGTTTCCGCCGGACTCGCCCAATTTGCGCATGCTGATGGTCGCCGCCAATGAAGAGCAGCGCCAAACCTATCTCGGGCCCTACGCGCGCGGCGAGACGATATCGGCGATCGGCATTTCCGAGCCCGGCGCCGGCGCCGATCCGGCTGCGATGATCACCCGCGCGGTTCGCGACGGCGACGAATGGGTGATCAACGGCCGCAAGATCTGGATCAGCCGCGCCCAGGACGCCGATTTCACCATCCTGATGGCGGTGACCGACAAGGCCAAAGGCGCGCGCGGCGGGATGTCGGCGTTCCTGGTCGACAGGGGGACGCGGGGCTTCAACGTCCTTCGCCGCATTGCGATGATCGGCGGCCACGTCACCTACGAGATCGCGCTCGAGGACTGCCGCGTTCCCGCCGGCAAGCTGTTGGGAACAGAGGGACAGGGCTTCGCACCCATGCAGATCCGCCTCTCGACCCGGCGGGTGCAGATGGCGTGCTGGTGCATCGGCATTGCCCAGCGAGCGGTCGACATGATCTGCGAGCATGCCCGCCAGCGCGTGACGTTCGGCGCGCCGCTCGCCGATCGCCAAACCATCCAATGGTGGGTCGCCGACGCGGCCACGCAAATCCATGCCTGCCGGCTCATGGTCTACGATGCCGCCTGCAAGATCGATCGCGGCCGCGACGCGCGCTCCGAGGTGTCGATGATCAAGGTGTTCGCCACCGAGCTGGCCTGGGACATCATCGACAAGGCGATGCAGACGTTCGGCGCCATGGGCATGGCCAAGGAGATCCCGCTGCAGTTGATGGCGAGCAAGGTGCGCTTGATGCGGATCTACGATGGCCCCTCGGAAGTGCACCGCTGGGTGATCGCCCGCAATCTGCTGGGGCGGCGGTGATGATCTGGGCGCGTCGTCCCGGCGAACGCGGGGACCTACGATCACGGACCATGCGATGTTGCGAGGTTCGTAGTCATGGGTTCCGGCTCTCGCGCCTCGCGCTCGGCCGGAATGACGGGCGGAGGGGATTCGAATCATGTTGCCGTTGAGCGGGATCAAGGTGATCGAGATCGCCCAAAATCTGGCGGGCCCGTTCGCGGGACGGATCCTCGCCAACCTGGGTGCCGACGTGGTCAAGCTCGAGCGGCCGGACGGCGGCGATGACGCGCGCTATTGGGGTGCGCTGCTCACGCCGGATGCCTCCTATGCGTTTCACGCCATGAATTACGACAAGCGCGGCTTTGCGCTGGATCTGCGTGATCCCGCGGCGATCGCCTGGCTCAAGCAATACATCGGTCGCTGCGACGTGCTGGTGCAGAACATGCGGCCGGGCGTCATGGAGGATCTCGGCCTCGACGCGCCGAGCCTGCGTACCGCGCACCCCGGGCTCGTCTATTGCTCGCTGTGGGCGTTCGGCAACAACGGGCCGATGAAGATGAAGCCCGGGTACGAGCCGATCGTGCAGGCGTTCGCCGGCATGTTCAGCATCAACGGCGCGCCCGAAGCGCCGCCGACCCGCATCGGGGTGCAGCTGCTCGATCTCGGCACCGGTATGTGGGCGGCGCTCGGCTGCGTCGCCGCGCTCTATCGCCGGCAGCTCACCGGCGAGGGCTGCGTCGTGGATACTTCGCTGTTCGAGACGGCGCTCGGCTGGCTCACGCTCGGCTTCGGCGCCTACAAGGCGTCGGGCACGCTGCCGACCCGCCATCGCACCGGATCCGGACGCATCATCGTGTTCCAGGCGTTCGAGACGAGCGACGGCGAGGTCATGGTCGCGGCCGCGAACGACCGCCTGTTCATGAAATTCGCGCATGCCATTGGACATCCCGAGTGGGAAGCCGAGCCGCGGTTCAAGACCAACGCGCTGCGCCTCGCCAACAAGGAGGAGCTGATGCCGCAGATCGAGGCGGCCATGCGCTCGAGGCGCCGGGCCGAGTGGATCGAGCGGCTGGAAGCGGCCGGCGTTCCCTGCGCGCCGATCAACACGCTGGCCGAGCTCGCCGAGGAACCGCAGACCGACGCGGTGGAAATCCTGCAGGAAGCCCCCGGGCTCGCCCAGCAATTCGTCGGGCTGCCGGTCAAGTTCGATGATGTCCGCCCGCCGATCCGGCGGCCCGCGCCGCGCATCGGGCAGCACAATGATGAGATCCTCGACGCCGTTGGTACGCCTGCCGCGCCGCGACGGAGCGCTCTTGATCTTGATCCGCGGCCAAACGATGCTGCCGACCGTCCCAACCGGGAGGTTGCCATGAACGTTGCTGCGCAATTTCGAGACCTCGGCGTGAGCCTGTCCGGCCACGTCGCCACGGTCGAGATCCGGCGGCCGCCGCACAATTATTTCGACAATGCGCTCATCCGCGCGATCGCCGAGGCCTTCGATGCGCTCGACGCCGATCCGCAGTGCCGCACCATCGTGCTTGCGGCGGAGGGCAAGGCGTTCTGCGCCGGCGCGGATTTCTCCAAGCGTCTCGATACCGCAGCCGCGAGCGATGTCGGCAACGGCGAGGCCAAGCATCTCTACAAGGAAGGCACCCGGCTGTTCCGCAACAAGAAGCCGGTCGTCGCCGCCGTCCACGGCGCCGCGGTCGGGGGCGGGCTCGGCCTGGCGCTGGTTGCCGATTTTCGCGTCACTTGTCCGGAAGCGCGGTTTTCCGCCAATTTCAACCGCATGGCTTTCCATCCGGGCTTCGGATTGACCGTGACGCTGCCGCGAGTGATCGGGCCGCAGCGCGCCGCGCTGCTGTTCTACACCGGCCGGCGCATTCCCGGCGATGAGGCGGTGAAGATCGGCCTGGCGGATCTCCTGGTTGGGCAGAGCGAGGTGCGCACCGCCGCCCACGAGCTCGCGGCCGAGATCGCCCAGTCCGGTCCGCTCGCGGTGATGTCGACGCGCGAGACGCTGCGCCGCGGTTTGGCGGAGGCGGTCGAGGCCGCGACCGAGCGCGAGCTCGTCGAGCAGGAATGGCAGCGCCGGACCGCCGATTTCAAGGAAGGCGTCAAGGCGATGGCGGAGCGCCGGCTGCCGAATTTTTCGGGCCGATAACGCCGCCGCCGTTAATTGTCAGGAGCCGTCCGCGCTGCAAAATCCGCGCACGAGCAATGGGCGCCGAGATAGCGGTCGTGCAGCAGGCAAAGTCCGTCCTCGGCCCGCGCCGATCCATAGGCGGAGCTCAGGCTCGTCATCCCCGCGAATGCCGCTTCGAGATATTCGGGTTCGTTGCGGAAATGCACGCAGGATGCGCATCGCTTCTCCCTCCCCGGTGCGGGGAGGGTCGGCGAGCCCGCAGGACGAGCCGGGGTGGGGTGGTTGCCCCACCCGCCGGGTTTCGTCCGGCGATCTCCCCTGAAGGGGAGGTAGAAACGAGCGGGGAGCCTCACCGCGTCAGATTCTCCCAATGCGAAGCGAACACGATCGCGGACAGCACGAAGCCGAGCACGACGTTGACCACGACGCCGGAGCTGAACGCCAGGAACGGCTTGGTCCCGGCCTGCGCCAAGTCTTTGACGCGCGCGGTCAGGCCGATGCTGAAGAAGCAGAAGATGAAAGCCCAGGTCCGCAGATCCTTGATTGGCCCGACCAGCGCCGGATTCACGATCTTGTTGAAATCGGCAAGGCTGTATCCGCTCGTAGCCAAGGTGACGATGACCGACGCGATCAGGAACCCAATCACGAACTTCGGAAACCGCCGCCAGATTTCGGCCGGATCGGCCCTGCGGCCGGCGATGGTTTCCCACCGGGTGGTGGCGATGATCGCGAGCACGAAGGCCCACACACCGATCCAGACGTCGCGGCCTACCACTTTCATCAGCGTGAAGGCCCAGATCGTCTGATCGGCGGTGCCGGCGATGCCTTCGTGGCCCGCCAAGTTGCCATACGCCTCCGCGGCGGCAAACCCGGCCGCATCGGCGAATTCCGAGGTGCCGATCCATGCGCCGGCGATGCCGGCGTGGAGCTGCAGCGCCCGCGACGCGAGCGGCAGGGCGAAGATCATGACGATTGCCCACAGCACCACGATCGTGATGGCGATGGGCGCATGCTCGCGTTTGGCGCCGACCGCGCCGGCGACGGCGATTGCCGCTGAAACCCCGCATACCGCGCCGCCCGCGCCCAAGGTGGCGGCGAGCCTGCGATCGAGACCCAGGCGCACGCTGGCCCAATAGATGACGCTGAACGTGACGATCGATACGATCGCGGCCTGCAGGATCGCAACCGGCCCCGCCCACACCATCAGGGTGAGCGGCAGCGTCGCGCCGAGCAGCACGATGCCGGTCTTGATGTAGAACTCGACGCGGAATCCGGCATCGAAAAAGCGCGGCAGCCCGATCAAGTTGGAGATCACGAGCCCGAGCACGAGCGCGACCAACGGCGGCTCGAGATTGTATCGGCTCGCCTGATCCCACTGGCCGAGCGCGAAAATGGCGACCGAGAACAAGTACAGGAACGCGAATGCGGGGATGAAATCCCTGGCCTTGTGTCCGAGCGCGGTGAGCGCGACGCTAAAGATCGCCAGCCAGACGATGAATTGCGCGATATAACGTTGTGCGTTATCGGCAAAATGTGCGCCGAGCTGCGAAAGCGTCGACCATTTCGCCGGCGTGACCGCGAGCCATTTGATGCTCGACCCCGAAGCGAACAGCGCGTAGGCGACGAGCACGATGCCCAGACCGAGCCAGATGGCCCAATAGTCCTCCTTGCGCCACAGCTCGCGCCAGGAGGAGATGGCACGCCCACCGGGATCCGTCTCGATTCGAGTCATCGAAATCACCTTGCGGTCGGCCGTGTCGAGCAAAGTCCCGCCGGTGCGGCGCCCGGCCGCGTACATGGAATATTCTTTCCCCAATTTGCAATACTGGCGTAACAAAAAGAAAAAAAGCAGCTTCCTGTTCCCGAAGAGCACGAATTTTGTTTTGCAAATGCGTGCCCTGGGAAAAATCTCGTGTTCTGCCGGGCCGCGTGGGGCCCAACGCGATAGAGTGTCGGCCGCCGCCGCGCACGCGCGAAATTTCAGGGAGAAGGCCGATGTCGGACCAGCAGGTGCTCAGCGAAACTGCCCAGGGGATCGCCACCATCACGCTCAACCGGCCCGCTGCGCTCAATGCGTTGACCCCGCAGATGATGGAGGGGTTGATCGATGCGACGGCGCGGGCGGAGCGCGACGACGATATTCGCTGCGTATCGATCCGCGGGGCGGGCGACAATTTCATGGCCGGCGGCGACGTCAAGAGCTTCCACAAATCCTTGACCGAGGATCGCGACAATTATTTGCGCCGGCGCGAGATGCAGGTGGTGGCGGCGCATCAACTGATTTATCAACTCCGCCGCATGCCGAAGCCGGTTCTCGTCTCGGTCAGGGGAGCCGCCGCCGGATTCGGTCTGAGCCTGGTGCTTGCGGCCGATCTTGCGATCGCGAGCGAGGATGCGATTTTTACCCTGGCCTATCGGCACATCGGGCTCTCGGCCGACGGCGGCGCCACCTATTTCCTGCCGCGCGTGGTCGGGGAGCGGCGGGCACTCGAGCTCGCTTTGCTCGGCGAGCGCTTCCATGCGAAGCGGGCGCTCGAGCTCGGCATCGTGAACTGGGTGGTGCCGCGGGCGGGCCTGGACGAGGAGACGGCGAAGCTCGCGAGAAGGCTCGCGGACGGCCCCACCGTCGCGCTCGGCCTCGCCAAGCGCCTGATCCGCTCCTCGCTCGACCATTCCTGGGACGAGCACTCGCACCGCGAGGCGGAAAGTTTCGCCGCCGCTGCGGCGACCCAGGATCATCTCGAGGGTGTCGCGGCCTTCGTGGAAAAGCGCCAGCCGGCGTTTCGCGGCAAGTGACCGCCGGCATCAGTTACGCCGAACGTTGGGGGTCCGCGCGCAATCGGTTTGGGTGCAGCATGATGGACTCGCGCTTCCCACCCCCGGCCCAGCCCTTCGTCGCGCACGCCAGCGGGTGCAATCCGGCAAGCTGTCATGCGGCAAGGAATCGCTTTATTTCCGTCAAAGTCTCATCCGGCGCCTCTTCCGCAAGCCAGTGGCCGGATGGCAAGCCTTTGCCCGACACTTGCGTCGCTCGATCCCGCCAGATCGCGAGGACGTCATATTTTTGGCCGACCAAGCCATTGGCGCCCCAGAGCATCAACACCGGGCACGAGATTTTTCGATCCAGGTCGGATTCGTCGTGGACGAGATCTATTGATGCGGCTGCTCGATAATCTTCGCATGAGGCGTGAATGGTGGCCGCATCGCTGAAACACCGACGATACTCTGCGTAAGCATCCGGCTCGATGGATTTGGGCATGACCCGCCCCATGAACAGCTTGAGTACCGCATCGACATTGTTTCCGATGAGCGTCTCCGGAAAGGGGGCAGGCAGGATGAGGAAGAACCAATGAAAGTAGGCGGAGGCGAACTGTCGGTCGACCGTCTTGTACATGTAGTGCGTGGGGCAGATGTCCATCATGACGAGTTTGGTGAGTCTATCCGGATAATCGAGCGCCAAACGATGGCCTACGCGCGCCCCTCGATCGTGACTGACCATGGCGAACTGTCTAAACCCAAGCTTCTCCATTACTTCGACTTGGTCCAAAGCCATGGCGCGCTTTGAATAGTTGATGTGATTATCTCCATCTGGCGGCTTGCCGCTGTCGCCGTAACCGCGGAGATCAGGAATGACGAGCGCATGGTTCTTCGCGAGCTCGGGAGCGATCTTGCGCCACTCCACATGCGTTTGCGGGTAGCCGTGCAGGAGCAAGACCGGTGGACCGTCGCCGCCGACGAGCACATTGATCGTCGTGCCGCTGGTCTGGACCGTCTGGCGTCGGAATCCCGGAAAGAAGTTCACTGAACTAGCAGCAACGGTCTGAGCGAGGACGGGCGAGCTCTGCGCGGCGATTGCGCCGGTCATTGCGCCCAAGCAGCTCTCGAGGAAAAAACGCCGGGCAATCGTATTTCGTCTCGCGACCCGGCGGGCCAGGCGGGTGGGGACCGAGATGATCTGTCGTAGCAATGCCTCCACATCGTTCGCCGGAGATTGTGCTGCTCAGCCGCACCCTGGCAGTCGCAAGATTGCAAGTTGAGCTCGCAAGGTTGCATAACGTGAGGATGTTCGCATGGGACGAACTGAGGCACAATATCGATCTGGTGACGCCTTACGGCCTGCGCATGCACCGCGGCATGCAGCAGACCCCGCGGGTGCGGGCGTTCGCCGATTTCGTGGCGTCAGAAATCAAGTCCTTTCGCGTGCTGGTGTGGGGAGAAAACCGTCACTCGGGCTGGATGTTCGCCTCGTTGACCGAGCGCGGTCCATTGACAGTTCCGCTTTCACGATAAATCGGCGAACTTTGCTAAACCCTTCCACGGCTCTGCACAGGGAGCTGCCCTCAAGCTACCCCTCCTTTCCGGTCAAAAGGGTGTTGTTTTTCCATCTTGGGAACAGCGCCAAGATCAGCAAGCCAGCGTTGCGATGAGCGACACCAGAACTGCACTTTCGGCACAAGCTCGTCACGTTGCCGAGCAGTGCCCACACGGATCCCATGAACTTTCGGCCCGTCTCCAACAGTACCGGAATAGATCGGCGTTCCGCATTCGGGGCAGAAGGATTGTTGCCGTTTGGTCCCGCTTTCGCCCGTCTTGACGTAGATCTTCAGTTCGCCCGAGAGGAGCTTGAAGGTATCTTCGCGGGTGAGGGCGACCGTGCGAAATGCGGAACCCGACAGGATTTGGCAATCCGCGCAGTGGCAGATCACAACCTTCTCGGGGTCAACCTCGGCCGCATAGGTGATGTACCCGCAGTGGCAGCGTCCATCGATCTTCATACCGGATTCCTTCCCGCCAATTCGCATCGAGGCAAGGCGATGAGCGACGACAATGACAGACTAGCCGGCACCCGGAAACTCATTCCGCATGATGGACGATATTGCATTGCCGGTCGAGAAAGCGGTCGATCGGCCCGATCGCCCGATCAACGCCGCTCGCGGCTGGCGCCGGCCGCAGCCCGCGTCTGCGCCGACAGGCTCTCCCGCTGGCGGCCCTCGCCGTCGAAATTTCGCGGGTCGAGCCAGCGCTCGAACGCCGCTTTAAGGGCCGGCCACTCGCGGTCGATGATCGAGTACCAGGCGGTGTCGCGGTTGCGGCCCTTGTAGACCACTGCTTGGCGAAAAATCCCCTCGAACCGGAATCCGAGGCGCTCGGCGGCTTGGCGCGAGGGCGCGTTGAGCGCGTCGCATTTCCATTCGTAGCGGCGATAGCCGAGCTCGTCGAAGGCGCGTCGCATCATGAGATACATGGTCTCGGTCGCCGCACGGCTCTTTTGCAGCCGCGGCGAATAGGCGATCGATCCGACTTCGATCGAGCCCATGGCCGGATCGATCCGCATATAGCTCGCCATTCCCGCCGCGCGCCCGCTCGTGCGATCGATGATGACATGGCAAAGCGGGTCCTGGCCGGAAAAATGCGCCCGCATGAGATCGCGAAACTGCTCGAGGCTCGCGAACGGGCCATAGGCCAGGTAGGTCCAGATCCTCCCCTCTTTGTCCTCGGCATAGGCATCGAACAGCTCGGCACAATGCCGGTCGGCATCGAAGAGTTCGAGCCGGCAGAAGCGGCCGTCGATTGCGTCTCGCGGCGGGCGCGGCCGCGGTTCCCAGTTCGGCATGGCAAAGCCGATCGGCTGCCCCAGCTGATTCACATGCGCGTTCATGGTTCCTCCGCCCGCGATCCTGGTCCGGCTTCTTTGCCAAGAAGCATGCTCCGGGTCTACTGATATGCGGTGATGACGGACAGAGCGCGGGGCACGATTGGATGATCGATGTGCGC